>ERZ1292632.3357-Hain-H43-01um-R2-3357-length-12327-cov-4_pt1 | contig 12327 bp, 11 predicted proteins | sample MGYA00564407_ERZ1292632 | MGnify/ENA primary metagenome ERZ1292632 (study PRJEB36523, sample SAMEA6512637) | groundwater metagenome | collected 2019-01-08 | study: AquaDiva: Metagenomics assemblies of 32 groundwater samples
ATCGACTCCGACCGGTTCCGCATGCCCCAGGCGAACTACGCGCGCTATCGCCTCAACGGCGCGCAGTGCTACCTCGACGCTGCCAAGCGCGTCGCCCGTCGGCGCAGCGAGGCCAAGGGCAAGAAGCGCTCGTGGGTCGCGGTCTCGTGGAAGAACCGCGACGCCATCCAGAAGCTCGAGTACGACAAGGTTGCGCTCGAGGATGGAAGCTACCGGCTCCGCATCGAGGCGGTCAACTTCCTGCCCGACACCCGTGCCGGCAAGCTGTCGGTTGTCGAGCAGCTCGCCAAGGCTGGCGTCATCCCGCGCTGGCTCGTGCCCACGCTGTTCGACGAGCCGGACTTGCAGCAGGCGAACTCCATCATGCTCGCGGCGTTCCAGAACGCGATGAGGAAGATGGACGACCTCGCCGACGAGGATCTGCCGGTGCCGTCGCCCGAGCCCTACAACGATCTGGACCTCGAGCTCAAGATCGTGGTCGCCTACTACAACCGCGTGCAGATCGACCGAGCCCCCGAGGAGATTCAGGAGCGCTATCGGCAGTACGCCGACCTGGTAACCGACGCGATCAAGACGAAGCAGAAGCAAGAGCCGATGCTCCAGCCACCCGCCGAGATGATGGCGCCCCCGATGCCCCCAGCGGCCGGAGCCGTCCAGCACATCCCGGCCATCCCGCCCATGTCGCCCATGGGCATCGGCGCACCCGACATGCCACCGACCGCCCAAATGGCGATGCCGATGGCCAGCTAAGGAATCATGCCAATCGAATTCTCCGACGAGACGTCCCCAGTTGGCTCGCGTGACAGCGACGGACAGCGCGGCTCACGCCGCATCGAGACCGAGTCCATCGACATCGGCACGCGCAGCGTCAATGCGGAGCGCGGCGGCGACGTCTCCGACGAGGTCATCACGATCGGCGCTCGTGGCGGTCGCGCCCTCAGCGACAACGCCAAGCGCATGTTGGCGAACATCGACAAGCATGGCACCGTCGAGGACCGCACCGCCGAGACGCCCACCGCGGAGACCGTTCCGGGCACGGCCGTAGCCCCGAAGGTCGAAGCCGCTCCGGTGGCCGCTCCGGTCGCGACGCCCGCGCCCGCCGCTGTCACGCCCACGGCCGAGCCGGAGACCAAGACCGACCCCGCCGCCGAGCACATCGCTCGCGCCGACAAGCTCGCCGAGCACAACCGCCGTCTGGTGACCGAACTCGAGACCATGCGCGAGACCATGCGCAAGAAGCCCACGCGCGGCGAGATGTCCGCGCGTGAGAAGGCCCTCGACGAGGCGGAGCGCGCCTACATCAGCGATCCGGTCGCGGCGATCCGCCGCCTCGCAGCCACGGCGCTTGGCATCGACGACCCGAAGGCCAAGGAGGTCGACGACGAGTTGGTCGGCCTCTACCAGGACCTCACCGAGCGCGAGCTGTCGGTGCAGCTGGACCCCGCGCAGAAGGCCATGCGCGAGTCCGCGCGAAACCGCCGCCTGTTCGAGCGCGACAAGCGCGACCGCGCGCAGGAGACCGCGTCCGCCGCCGCGCCGGTCGAAGCGCCCGAGGACAAGCAGACCGCCGAGACCGTCACGCTCATCGGCAGCAAGCTCACCGAGAGCAAGCACGCCGACAAGTTCCCGCTGATGATGGCCCTCTCCACCGACCTCGACGGCATGAAGCCCGAGGAGTTGCTGTGGCGGGGGATCAAGCGCGGAATCGCCGCTGGCGAACTCGACCCCAAGTCCCCCGACGACGTCCTCATCGAGACCGTCTCGAAGCAGATCGAAACCTACTACCAGAACCACTACCAAGCCCTCGCTGACAAGGTCAGCAAGGCACGTCCGCAGACCAGCACCGCAGCCACCCCAACTCAAGCGAGCCCAGCGACGGAAAGCAAAGCGGACCCACAAGGAAACGGGGTCCGGACAATCACGAACGCGAGCGCGAGTGTTGCCCCCGCAACACCACCGGCCAAGAAGACCGAGCCGACCACGGAGACGCCCCCGAAGTACCGCAACGAGGCCGAACGCCGCAGGGCGCTCGCCGCGAAGCACTTCGGTGCGTGACCAGTCGACGACGTCCCGCGGTGCTCCACCACCCAAGGAGCACTTTCAATGACCGCGCACTCACTCACGAATCAGGACGCCTTTCTCAAGGACGTCTACACCCAAGAGAAGATCCTCGAGCAGAGCTACGGGGAGAACCCGCTGTTTGCCTTCATGCAGAAGGAACGCGGCGTCATGGCCGGCGGGCGTCGCTACGTCCAGCCCGTCGAATTCGGCAACCCGTCCGGCGCCTCGGCCGACTACGGCAACGCGATGACCGATGCGGTCGTCTCGCAGTACGAGGACTTCCTCATTCCGCGCAAGAAGCAGTACCAGCGCGTGCAGATCAACCACGAGCTGCTCTTCGCGACGGAGAAGAAGTCCGACTCCTACGTCTCGGCGCTCAAGGAGTTCGATCGCGGCTTCAAGAGCCTGGGCGAGAAGATCGGCCGCCGCATGTACCGCACCCAGGGCGGCACCATCGGTCAGCTCTCGATCGCGTCGACGAACACCACCACGCTGTCCTTCACGGACAACGCTGCGGTGTTCAACTTCCACATCAATCAGGTCCTGCAGTTCTCCACGACCGACGGCACCGGCTCGCTGCTCGACAGCGGCGACACCACGACCGTCACGGCCCTGGACCACGAGGCCGGCACCGTCACGATCGCCGACAACCTCGGCACAAAGATCGCCGGCATCACCACCTCGAGCTTCCTGTTCCAGCGCGGCGACTACAACGCGTGCCTCGCCGGACTCGAGGACTGGCTCCCCGTCGACAACCGCGCGACCAAGCTCGCCGCGACGTTCAACTCGGTGGTCCGCAGCGCGGCCCCGGTCTACCTCGGCGGCGTCTTCATGGACGGCACGTCGTTCGGTGGCCTCGACGAGGTCATCATCAAGCTCACCGGCAAGATCGGCAAGTACGGCGGCAAGACGTCGCACATCTTCGCCAACCCCGAGTCGCTGTCGGACCTCGAGCTGATCAGCAACTCGAAGATGCGCATCGTCTGCGAGATGCAGACGAACATGAAGTCCGAGAGCGGCGACCTGATCGTCGGGTTCAGCGGCTACAAGGCCCTCGTCGGCGGACGCATGGTCCGCATCTACGGCGACCGCAACTGCCCCAGCAACCGCCTGCCGGCGCTCCAGCTCGACACGTGGACCCTGTGGCACACCGGCGAGCTGATCAACTGGCTCGGCGAGAGCTACACCGGCAACCGCCTGCAGCCCTCGCAGAACGAGGACAGCGCGGAGGCCCGCCTCGGCTCGTACCAGAACGTCGGCAACTCGGCCCCGGGCTGGAACGGCATCGCCAAGATCAACGCTTCGACCTGAGGAGTCACCATGGCCAACCGCTCAACCCACCCGCTCTCGACGGTCAAGTCCGAGGCGTACCTGCTCACCGCCAAGCTCGTTGGCGGCGGTGCGGGCCTCGTGCTCACGGTCGGCGATCCGGTCTCGGCGAACAGCGACATCGTGTCGATGGCGTTCGTCTCGACCGGCAAGCACACGATCGTGTTCCGTCACTCCTACCCCCAGCTGCTCTCGGTCATGCCGCCGTCCATCGTCGGCACCACCGCCGGTCTCATGGGCCGGTTCTCGGCATTCGATGCCGTGGCCAAGACTGCGACCCTCGACCTCACCGTGGCCGGCGCCGCCACCGACGCCGCGCTCACCGATACCATCTACCTCAACTGGGTTGTCCGCAACTCGGGAAAGAACCAGTGATCTATGCTGACCGAAGCTGAACTCTCCGCCGTCGGTAACTTCGACACGTCGACCATCGCCCACCTGCGCCCCGCACTCGGCGGCGGCGTCGAGGCTGTCTCCGCCGCGGGCGCCCTGAGCCTGGAGACGATGACCACCGAACTATCGGTCACGGGCACCGTCGCGTACACGCTCGCCGCGCCCACCGTGGCCGGTCAGCGCAAGCGCGTGGTCTGCGTCCTCGCCGCGACGAGTCCGCTGGGCACGCTCACGGTGTCGAGCCCCGATACCACCGCCGGCTTCGTCTGCGCCAGCGCATTCACCTTCAACGCGGTCGGGCAGTCGGTGGAGTTCATCGCCACGTCTGGACTTCTGTGGCGTGCGGTTCGCGTCAATCGGGCGGGCGTGCTCCCCGTGGTTGTTGGGACCACGGTGCTGACCGGGCTGAACCTGTCGAGCAACTACGCCCTATCGGTTACCGGAACGGTGGTCAGCGCCACCACGAAGGGGCTGCCGAACGGGTCCGCCGTCGGCGAGATCTGCGTGCTGTCAAACCCCACGGCGGCATCCATCCCGGTTGGGAGCATCACGTGGGCCGGAATCTCGCTGATCGGCGTGGCGTCGACGGACATCCAGGCATTCGGTGCGGTCACCGATACCGTGCTGTGCCAGTGGACCGGGTCCGCATGGCAGGCCATCTCCGCGTCCGGCGTCACCTTCGCGTAAGGAGCACCCATGGCAGACATGGCAGTTAGGATCACCGGAATTGGCTCGTCCGATCCGTTCGATGCGCTCGCGATCGACTTCATCGTGACCGTGAGCGGGACCGCATCGGGCTGGTCCGGTGACTGTTTAGTGGCCTTTGACGCCACGGCCGACGACATCAACGCGGCGGTCCGCGGCGCAGCCGTCACGGTTGCGGCCAACCACTCGGTCACGGTGACGTCCGCAGATGTTCAGCGCGTCTTCGGCGGTGCCGTCGAGACGGTGAGCTGACCCATGGCCGCGTTGACGTTGACCGAGATCCGCACGATCGTCCGCTTCCGGGGCGACTTCCGGAGCACCGTGCGGTTTCCCGATACCAACGTCAACGCGGAGATCCAGGCCGCGTTCGCGGAGCTGTACGAACTGGTCGCCGACACGAACGAAGGCTACTGGGACACGCAGGCGGCGCTCACGACGGCGGCCAACACCGCTTTCGTTGCGCTGCCTACGGACGCCTGGCGCATTCGCGCGGCCGAGCGCATGGAGGGCACCGACCCCATCGAACTCGACTTCATCGGCATCACGGACCGCAACCGGTACGGCACCAGCACCGGCCGGCCCTGCGCTGTGCGCCCAACGGCGCGCGGCCTCGACCTGTACCCGACGCCCGACGCCGCGTACACGGTCAACGTCTACTACACCCCACGCGCGCCGACGCTCGATGGCACGGCGCGCGAATATTACAACGGCTGGGAGGAGTACGTCATCTACGGCGCGCTCATCCGGCTCGCGGAGAACGAGGAGCGCGACACGAGCGAGTGGCAGAACCGGATCGACCGGCAGGCCGCGCGTATCAAGGGCGGCGCCTCGCAACGCAAGGCGGCCGAGCCCGACTACATCCCGCTCCGCGAGGGCTACGTCGATGACCTCATCGACGAGAGGTGGCGCTGATGGCGGCTCGCAAGGCGGTTCGCCCCCGATCCGTGGCGGCGCTGTCGGTCGTCCAGGTTGACGATCCGCAGACCGCGCGCGCGATCGATCAGGTCGGAGCCGCCGTCCAGAAGCTGCAGTCGACCCGCGACCGCGCCGCCCTGACGGTCGACCTCGTCGTCGGCACCAACAAGGTCCGCCACGGTCTCGGCCGTGACGTCCTCGGCTACACCATCACCCCCACAGTCGCGAGCGCCGCGTTTGCGACCGCGATCGACACGACGAACCCCCGGCCCAGTCTCGAGGTGTGGATCACCGTGATCGGCATCGACCAGCCCGGCGCACGCGTGGAGGTCTACTAGATGACTACCCTTCCCGACATGGGGCTCGTCCTGCCGACGCGCGGCCCCTCTGGCGCCGGCATCTGGGATGACACGCTCGATGCAGACCTCGCCCTCGTCGACGCCCACGACCACACCACCGGCAAGGGCCAGCCGATCAACACAGCGGCCATCGCGATCGACGCAGACCTCTCGTTCTCCTCGCTGTGGGCGCCCACGAACCTGCACCGAATCCAATTCGCGTCCGTGGTCGGGTTCTCCGGCACCAACAAGTCGTTGTTCGTGTCGCTGGACAACGAACTCTACTGGCGCTCCAACGCCGGGGGGAACGTCCAGATCACCACCGGCTCCACGCTAAACGTCGCCGCGTTCACCGGTGGCATCGGCGGCGACTACGCGGCGGTAGGGGCCGCGGTCGCGTACGACGACGCGGGGGACCGGTACACCTTCAAGCAGCAGAGCCCTGGCAACTGGGCACGGCTCGCGAGCGGCGAGGTCCGCATCTTCGAGACGGGTACGACGGAGAGTGTGTTTGTTGGGCTCGCCGCGCCCGCGGCCCTTGCCTCGAGCTACACGGTCACATTCCCACTGGCGCCACCCGCCAGCACGCTTCCGGTTCAGATGAGTTCTACCGGCGTACTTACGGCCGGACGGGTATCGGAGACATGGACGTTTCCTCCGACCCTAGCGATCACCGGAGCCGGAGTCAGCATCACAGCTTCAACCTCGACGCTGGCCCCCGCCGTGAACTTGCTCACGTCGACTGCCATCAGCAATCTTCCGTTCATGCTTCCGGTCGGCTCTATCATCACGTCATGGAGCATGAACGGAGACAAGACGAGCGGATCGGGGACCATCACAGCCAAGCTGTTCTCTAATGCGACGAACACGCTAGCACCGGGGAAGACGCAGATCGGTTCCACGCAAACCAACGCCGTGGCAAACCCCGGAGCGTTTGCCCTCGGGCAGTCGGGGCTATCGACAACGGTCGCATCCAACACGCTGTACTTCATCGAAGTTACCGGTGGAGGCGTGATCGAAGATAAAATCTACGGATGGTCGATCACGGCCTCGGTATGACCAACGCCGCACCATCCCATGCCGTATCCGGCATTGCTCCTTATGGCGTCCTGCTGGATGGCCACAACACCAACTGGTATTGCAGACCTGAATCGCTGCGGCATGAGAGCCCATGCCGAAGCGTTGGCGATCAACGCACCGGCGAAGTACATATCGACCATTCCGGTGGAGGGCCTGTCTCCCATTATCGGGTTCGACTCCAAAAACCCAACCCATCCAGACGAGGATGCGGCCCGCGTCTGGGCCCAATCGCAGGCCAGGGCAAGCGTGCTCGCGATCAGCGTGGCCCGGTTCACGTGCACGTTCGCGCACCCGACGGACAGGACCAGCGCCAGAACGATTGCCTTCATGTCGACATGATGCACATTCTGACGCCTTGCCGCAATGGAGCGTTTCGTGGCACTCCGTGAAGGCGCAACTCACGTCCGGTTCGCCGGTGGTATCGAGACGAAGTCCGATCCAAAGGCCGTCCCATCGACCAAGCTGCTCGTCCTCGAGAACGGCGTGTTTACGCGCGCCATCTCGATCCGCAAGCGCAACGGCTACGAGGCTCTCGCGCAGGCCATTGACGGATCGGCTGCCGTGCTCGACGACGCGATCCGCATGGCGACGCGCGGTGACGAACTGCTCGCGTTCTCGTCGAATCGTTGCTACTCGCAGCAGGAGGACGCGGACCAGTGGTCTGACGTCGGCGCTGTGATGTCGGCCATCGGATCTGACCGAGCGCTGGTCCGCACGGGCACGGAGCAGCTGCAGCCCGACCATGCGACCCTCAGCGGAATCACCGCGGCGGCGTGGTCGGACTCGCGTGGCGGCGTCTGGTGGTCCGTCGTCGACAGCACCACAGGACGCGTACACCGAACTCCGACACAGGCGGACGTCTCCGGGGTCTCCCCGCGCTGCGTTGCGGTCGGCGTCAACCTGCACATCTACTACGCGGTGCCAACCCAGCGCCGCGTGATGATCATCGTCGTCAACCCTGCGGCTCCGGCCGCATCGGTTACGCCTGCGATCCTCGTCGACGACCTGGACTCGACCAACAGCATGTACGACGCATGCCAGACGCTCCGCACCGGAACGCCAGCGGCCATTGCATGGTTCGAGCACGCAACCACGAGCATCCGCTTCGGGTTCGTCGACGCGAGCGGCGTGCTGGGCGGCCCGGTAACCGGTCACCCGTCGATCCTGACCTTCTCGGCCGGGCGCTTGGCCGCGTCGCCGCTCGCGGTCGCGTTCGACTTCCAGAACGGCTCGGCGACTGACGATCGCTTCGTGCTCGCCTACGTCGACTCGACCAACGCCGGCCTTGTCGCGTTCGCCGATGCGGGTGACGTCTCAACCCCGATCGATACGCCCAGCGCGAACGTCGCGATCACGGCCGTCTCAGTCCAGCGCGTCGCGCTCTCGGTTGGCACCGGACTCGCCTGGACGGCCTGGGAAGAGGCTGCGGCCCAGCCAAGCGAGCGCTACTGCGTGATCCAGTCGGTCGACCAGGACGCCGGCCCGGGGACCTCGTTCAACGTCCGCTCGGTCGGCCTCGCGTCGCGCGCGTTCATTGTCGGCACCGACGCGTTCGCCGTGTTCGTGCACGATACGGAATTCTTCAACACTTACCTTACGCTGCGGCTCTCCGACGTGCTGTGCGTCGGCCGTCACGTCCCCGGATCCGCGGCGGGTGCGCCGCCGCGCAAGCACCTGTCGTCCGCGCACGTCGTGAGCAGCGTCGCGGCGGTGTCACTGCCGGTACGCACGCGGCTCCTCAGCGAGAACGGGGACCAGTTCACCGAAACGGGGCTGCGTTTGATCGCGCTGGACTTCGACGACGCCGCGAGCCACCAGACTGCGCAGTTGGGCGCTGGCCTCTACATGGCCGGCGCCTGCCCGCAGCACTACGACGGGCGGGCGTGGACAGAGCAGGGCTTCCACTTCGGCCCCGAGCGCGTGATCGCCACCCCGGCGGCGGGCGGATCGATGACCTCGTCGACGACCTACGAGTACCGCTGCTGGTACGAGTGGACCGACTACCAGGGCGAAATCCACCGCGGCCCCACGAGCATCGGCACGCGCGTCACAATGGGCGGCGCGGATACCCAGGTGACGCTGACACTGCCGATGCTGCGCGTGACCGGCAAAGAGTTCGTGCGCATCGGCGTGGCCCGCTCGCTGGCCGCGCAGACTGGCAAGACGGCGCAGCTGTTTCGCGTGACCTCGCTCGACCCAGCTACCGAGGGGGACCCGAACGGGGTCGTCTACAGCAACAAGACGTCGGACACGGCGACCTTCGTTGACCAGCTATCCGACGCTGACCTCGAGCTACAGGAGGAGCTGTACACCGACGGCGGCATCCTCTCAAACGACCCATCGCCATTCGGCTCGGTGATCGCGGGCGGAAAGTCGCGCTTGTTCTACACGGACCCGAGCGACGGCAACATCGTTCGCTATACGCAGACCATCGACGACGGCTATGGCGTCGAGGCGCCGCCTGACCTGACGGTGCGCATCGACCCGTTTGGCGGCTCGGTGACGGCGCTGGCGATCCAGGACGACAACGTCGTCGTGTTCAAGTCGTCGGCGATCTTCATGTTCAGGGGCGATGGCCCATTGCCGAATGGTGACACGGCAACCTCGGGGTTCAGTTCGGCGCAGCTGATCACCTCAGACGTCGGGTGCACCGAGCCGGCGAGTATCGTGCTCACGCCGGCCGGCCACATGTTCAAGACGGCCAAGGGCATCTACCTGCTCACGCGGGCCGGGGACGTGCAGTACGTGGGCGCCCCCGTCGAGCTCTACAACGCGCAATCGGTTCGCCGCGGCACCGTGATGCCGGACCGCACCCAGGTCGTGTTCCTGACCGACAGCGGCTCAACCCTTCTCTATGACTACCTTTTCGGCCAATGGTCGACGTTCACGAACCATGAGGGCCGAGATGCTGCCGTGGTTCGCGGCACCTACCACTACCTCCGCACCGATGGCCGCGTTTTCCGCGAGACCCTGGACGTGTACTCCGACGCTGGCACACGAATCCGGCTGCGCTTCGAGACGGCCTGGATCCACATGCAGGAGCAGCTGCAGGGGTTTCAGCGCTTCTGGCGCCTGCACCTGCTCGGGACGTGGATCAGCGCCCACCAGCTGGGCATCCAATACCAGACCGACTACGTTCCTGGGTGGAGTAATCCTGTGTGGTTGGACGCAACTGGGCTAGCATCCTCCACAGGATGGATCACCGGAGACGGAGCGCTGCCGATCGGCGTCGAGCCCATCACGGGCACGGACTACGGCGATGGAGAGTACGGTGACGGTGAGTACGGCGGCACCGCGCCATCGCTGTACCAGTGGCGGCTCCACCTCAACGAAAAGGGCCAGTCGATCCAGTTCCGTTTCGAGGACTTCGAAGCCGCGGGGTTCACCGGCGCGAGTTTCGAGCTGACCGAGATGTTGCTCACCGGCGGAGTCAAGGGCAACGCACCCCGGCCGTTCACGGCCTCAAGGAGCACGTAGCATGGGATTCTTCAATTCGTTTGCCGAGGGAGTCGGCGGAGCCCTAAAGGGTGGAAAGAACTGGCTATTTGGCGGCGGCTCGACGAAGGACCTGCCACAGGGGCCGAACTACTACGATTATGCGTCCCAGCAGCTGAGCCATCAGGTCGACGGCGCGCAGGGGCGCGCGGCGCCGCAGGCTCAGACCGCGCAGATGGGGCCGGCGCAGCAGCTCGCCAGCGGGCCACAGAATCAGGCTCGCGAGGGCCAGATGCAGACCGCGAATCGCCTTGGCGCCGTCGCATCTGGTCAGCAGGCTGGAGCAGGCGAACTCGCCGTCAACCGGCAGGTCAGCGCGCAGACCGCGGCGCAGGCGTCCGCGGCTCGCATGGCGCGCGGCTCGAACGCGGCGCTCGCGTACCGCAACGCGGCTCGCAACACGATGGACATCGGGCAGGCTGGTGCAGGCCAGGCCGCGGCGGCGCAGATGCAGGACCAGCAGGCCGCGAACGCGCAGCTCGGTCAGATGTACGGCCAAATGCGCGGCCAGGATGTCGACGTTGCTTCACAAAACGCCCAACTTGGTCAGCAGGCCATGATACAGCAGGCGCAGATGGGACAGCAGACCTCGCTCGCGAACCTGCAGGCGCAACTCGCGCAAAGTGGGATGAACGATCAGCAGCAGATGGCTGCGATGCAGCAGATGCTCGGCTGGGACCAGACCAAACTCCAGGCCCAGCTGCAGGGGGCCCAGCTGAAGAGCCAGGACAAAGGCATCCTGGCCGGCCTGTTCTCGGGAGGTGGCCAGGCACTCGCGGCGATCAGCGATGAACGTCTCAAGTCCGACATCGCCGACGGACGCGAGGACGCCGACGAGTTCATGGGCGCCATGTCGTCCAAGACGTGGCGTTACAAGGACGAGGGCAAGCACGGCAAGGGTCGGCGCCTCGGGCCGATGGCTCAGGACCTCGCGAAATCCAAGATGGGATCGGAACTTGTCGTGCAGGTTGACGACGAGGGCCACATCGGCTTCGACGTCGCGAAGGCAACAAGCGCATCGCTCGCGTCCATCGCCCGCCTGCACGAGCGGCTCTCCGCACTCGAGGGCAGCAAGGCCAAGCCCGCCGAATCGAAGTCCCTCGGCTATCTGGCCAGCAAGGCGGGATAATGGCGCTCTACGGCGGCAACATGGTCGATGTCACGACGCCGGACGGGCGGCGCCTCACCGTGCCGTCAGACTTCGCCGCGCAGTTCCCCGACCTGCAGCCGCTGCAGCCGCCGGAGCAACAGCTCGCGCCGTCGCCGATCGGTCCGCTCTCGTTGCCCCAGCCCGGCGAGGTCGGCGGCGCCCCATCCTCGATGACTCCAGAGGCCGGCGCCGCGCCGCGCCCGGATAGTGGCCCCGGCGGACAGCCCCAGCCCCACCCCCAGCCGTTCGCGGCGATGGCGCCCATCAGTGCACCGACCGCAGCCGCCGCCCCGATGGGTCCACTCGACTCCGGCGCTGGACCGGTCACGAGCCCATCCCAGGCGCCTCCGGGAGGCCCCAACGCACCCAAGCCGGCGCCGCCGATGACCGATGCGCAGCTCGCCAAGCTCGGCAACGCGGGCGCCTACAACGCGGCAAGCTCGGCCATCGATGAGAAGGCTGCGGCCACGCGCGCAGCGGCCGAGATCGACGCGAACACCGCCACCAAGATCGGCGAGGTCAGCGCCGAGCGCGATGCCGAGACCGAGCGCATCCTCTCCGAGCGCCAGAAGATCGCCACCGATAACATCGCCAAGCTCGATGCGCGCGTCTCCGAATACGACCGCAAGGCGAAGGAACTCGCCAACACGAAGATCGACCGCAAGTCCGATCACCCCGTGCTTGCTGCCATCGGCATCATGCTCGGCGCGATCGGCGCCGCGATGGCGCAACAGCAGGGCAAGGGCGACGGTCGAAACTTCGCGTTCGACGCGTTCCTCGGATCGATTGACCGCAAGGTCGCGGCGCAAATGCAGGGCCTCGAGAACAAACGCGGCGCCCTCGCGCTAGACCGTGAAGCCA
>ERZ1292632.3358-Hain-H43-01um-R2-3358-length-12323-cov-4_pt1 | contig 12323 bp, 13 predicted proteins | sample MGYA00564407_ERZ1292632 | MGnify/ENA primary metagenome ERZ1292632 (study PRJEB36523, sample SAMEA6512637) | groundwater metagenome | collected 2019-01-08 | study: AquaDiva: Metagenomics assemblies of 32 groundwater samples
TACATCATAATTTGTCATTAGGAAGGGATTTGATCCATTTGGTAAGTCTCTTACTAACATTGTGAATTCAAACGAATCGCCAATAGTGGGTGTGCTTGCAGATATTTGAGCTATATCTTCTCCGTTAGGTAAACCAGAACGAGTAGATAAATCTGAAACAACGGTGCAATAATAATATTTCTTTAAATTAGTCATAGAAATTGACATTTAAATGCATATTTAATATTAGTTATAGTGAACTTATACATCTAAATCTTTATTAATTGTAATTTCTTAATGAATTTATGCCCTATAGATGCGTTCACTGTTCTAAGATTTACCTTGATGGTTCATCTGAAGTATTAAATGGTTGTACTTGCAAGAGTAAATTCTTCTTTTATCTTAGTGAGAAAAAGCTTAAAGAAATTGAAAATCATGTTGAGCCAGATGTTGTCCTTAGCGATCCTGAGAAGGATAAGATGGAAAAGGAAGTTAGAGAAATTGCAGGTATTGAAAATGAAAATGAATCTGTCTTTTTAGATTTCGAAAGTGTTAAGGTTATTAAGCCTGGGCAGTATTTAATAGATCTTCAGAAACTATTTCAGAGGGGCAAACCAAGAATATATAAATTAGAAGAAGGAAAATATGTAATTGATTTGCGAATACCTGATTTAAAAAGCTAGATTGAAGCATTTAAAAATAACTTATTCTTATTAGACTTATGAATATCAAAAAAACAATGTGCCACCACACCTTAAAAGGTGTGGTTTGTGACAGGCACTTGTTTTTTGGATGCTCAAGAACGCCACGGCTTAAAAGCCGTGGTTTTTACGTTCGTGACATAAACAAACTACTGAATTCTTTAGAGTTTGAACTTTCGAATGAAAAGAAGAAAGAAATAGAAAGTCAGACTAATAATGTCGTAAGCGAAATTGAGAGTCAAATAAAAAAGTATAAATTATCTGCAGAAGTTTTTATTGGAGGAAGCTTCGCCAAGGGAACATTAGCAAAAAGAAATAAGTATGATGTTGATATCTTTGTAAGATTTGATAGAAAATATGAATCTCCTGATGAAATTTTAAAAAATGTGCTTGAAAGAGTATCTAGTAAAATCGGACTTATATTAAAAACTATTCATGGAAGTAGAGACTACTTTGCTCTTATTTCTGGAGACTTGATTTTCGAAATTGTACCTGTTAAAAAGATAAGTAAACCTGAACAAGCAGTTAATTCTACCGATTTAAGTTATTTTCACGTTAAATATGTCAAAAATAAAATAAAGGCTAAACCTGCGTTAGTAAAAGAGATATTATTAGCTAAGGCCTTTTGCAGAGCACAAAGAGTATACGGTGCAGAGAGTTGGGTTCATGGATTCTCAGGATATGCGCTTGAATGTTTAGTAATAAATTATGGCTCATTTTTAAAAATGCTTAAGGAATTGTGTAAATCGAAAGGGCAGATTTTAATTGATTCTGAAAAGAAGTACAAAAAAAAGCATGAAATGATTATTGAGTTAAATGAAAGTAAAAGAAAAGGTCCTATTATTCTTATTGATCCTACATATAAACAAAGAAATGTTTGTTCTGCTCTAAATCAAGAGACTTTTGATAGATTTAGTGTTATCGCTAAAAAATTTATTAAGAGGCCAAATCGCTCTTTTTTTGAAAGAGAGGGGATAGTTTCTCAAAAAATAGAGAGTGATGCAAGGAAAAAGGGTTTTGGTTATTTGAAATTGATTATACGTAGTGAAAAACAAGAGGGAGACATTGCTGGAGCAAAGTTAGAAAAATTTTATAAATTCCTATTACAAGAAATTAATAAATTTTATAGTATAAAATTAAACTTTTTTGAATTTGATGAGAAAAATGAGGCAGAAGTGTATTTGGTCGTTAAACCGAATAAAAAATTATTACAGATTGGTCCTATGTTAAAAATGAAAACTCACGCAGAATCATTCAAAAAAGTACATAAGAATGTATTTGTAAAAAGAAATAGGTTGTATGCTCCTATTGAAGTAAAAGAAATAAAAGTTTTTATAGAAGAATGGAAAAATAAAAAAGCCAGTCAGATTAAAGAGATGGATATAAGCACTGTAAATATTGTTTAACTAACGGATTACTCTACTCTTGTTCTTTCGATATAATTTGAAGGATTTGCGTCTTTTGGAGATAGATAATTAGTATTGAAATTTGTGTTTAGATTAAATTTGAAATCTATATCTCTTACAAGGTTAGACTCTTTTTCTGTTCTTTCAGAAGGCAAAAAAGGTTTTATGTATGGTAAAGAAATATAAGCCAAATAAGAAAAAAGTAATAATGTGAGTACACCGAATATTCTCTCTTGAATTGAACTTTTTTCGACTGAGATTTTCATTTTACTATCCTTAGTTTTTCAAAGATTTTTCAACAATGTTATGTAAAGATTGCGTGAAAAACTCGGAATTGAGCCAAACACCCATTTCTTCATCTGCATTCTCTGGAGTAATCATTAGTAATACTTGTGTTTTATCTGCTATGAAAAATCGAGCATTTGTATCGACTGTTTTTGGCTTAAGATTGTACTTATGGGAAAGTTTCTTTATTCTTTCTTCATCTCCAGATAGGGCAAGTCTAACTTTTACATTTGCCTTATTAAGTTTTTCAATTGCTGGAATAATAACTCTGGACTTATCTTCAAAATCAATTACAGAAGTGCAAATTAGTACCTCTTTTGTGCAGTTTTCGACTATCTCTCTAACTTTAGCAATTATATTTGACCTTCCTTTTAATGAACCAGTTATTTCTTGCGTCTTTATTGGAGCTATTCCAGTAGTGTGAAGCTGTTCTAGTTCGATGTATTCATTTGTAGTTTTTAAATTGGATAATGATTTTACCTTCTCGCTTGCTTCGTGAAGTGTTTCGTTTTTCATTTTTTCAATAACTTCAGTAGGTTTAACTGAAATGTATTTCACAGGCTTTCCTATTCTTGTAATCGCAAATCCTCTCTTTTCAAGAGATTCTAAAACATCATAAGTTCTTGATCTTGGAACACTAGATAATTCTGCAATTTCTCCTGCTGAAGCAATTCCTTTAGATAGTAAAGCTAACCAGACTTTCGTTTCGTAGATATTAAGATTAAAGTAATCCTTTATTCTCTTAACAAGTTCTGGTTTAATTATCATGATAAAGTGACAAATAAAGGGTATTTAAACCTTTCTAGTATTGTAACTATATAGAGACTACAAATAAGAAAGGTTTAAAATCTGTGTGGATAATAAGAAATATGCAAACTGTATATCATGCTACAAATAACTTGATTAGTATACTTGAACAAGCACGAGTAGTATCAATGGCAGGAAGAAACGATATTCTTTTCAAAATATACAAGAGGAATTATGACTCTCTTGTAGATCATGCTATATTTAGAGAGAGGATACTTACAGTTATGCCTGAAGGATTTAAAACTAGAGAAGGAGAAATAGTTAGTGCTCGTGCTAAATTTTGCAAAACCTCTGAAGAGAAAGCAGACAACTATTATGACAACTTAACTGTAGACTGCGAAAAAAGAATATTTGACACAATAACACATGGAAGAGATTATAGAGAAATTATGAGAAATTTGTTTGTATGGTGTTTTAATGATGAGTCCGATGCACGAGAATATGCCTCACACAATAGAATTTCGCATCCTGATATTTCTGAATTTAAAACTGGAGTTCTCGAATTTAAAATTCCTAAAAAGAGGATAAGACCCAACAGATTTATGGTTCCATTAATATTAAAGAATATTCCGTTAAATCCTTATCTGAAAAGAATTATAATCAAAAGAGAAGATGAACAGATATTGAGAGTAAGAGAATTGTTGACAAAAAGAAGACTTGAAATATCCTATCTATAGCAAAAATCCTAGAATTAATCCTACAAAACAACCTGCAGTTATGAAAGGCATTGCAGGATAAAATTTGCCTTTTTCTGAAAACATGAACAATGCAAAAAGTGACAAAGTTGACGCTATCGTTACGAGTAATTCGGGTATAAGTCCGTAAAAGTTAAGCATTACTCCCGAAAGAATTATTGGAAATACTACGTCTCCTCCGCCTAAGATTGCTACCGTCAATTTTACCTTCTTTTTGTTTTTTAACTTAGTAAGTTCTGTCTTTTGAATATAAGGAATAAGAAATCCAGAAAAGATTTTTAATTTTGACATCTGATACTTTGCCATCTTTTGCATAAACTTTGCATGCCAAACAGCATATATATCATATATTGATATTAAAATTAGAAGAATTACACAAGTGGTTAGATTTAGAAGAGGGACAAATATTGCGGCAATTCCAGGATATATAAGAAGCTCTGTGACATTATGTACTATAATATTTCTTTTTATAATTTTTAAATATGCTAGAGGCAGAGCAATTATTAGAGCAATTAGTGAAGCATATTGAATAGGTTTTAGAAATGAGAATATAGTAGTACTAAGAGCAAGTATAATTACGGCTCCAAACCATAATTTGAGAAAAAGCTCGACTTTGTATTTCATTAATATTAAAAGAAGAGTTATTGCTAATGCAAATGAAATTATTATTGAAATAATGTTTGTACTTGCATCTTGCTCTGGAGGTTCAAATCCATATGGAAGATTATAAGAAGTGACATTAGTTGAAGTACCATTTAGAGATATTTGACTTGTTTGAGGTGAATATTGATGTATTACTAATATTCCTATTAGTTGAGCAAAGACAAACATTGTTATTAAAATAAGAGTTATTTTCAAAGAATGCTTCATTTTTGTTTTTAGTAAATTGAGTTTTTAAATTGTATGAATTACTTTACTAACTAATAAATATTATTTTAATCTTATCGTCTCAAGATTCCTAGGAACAACTGTTTCTATTCTGTTTAGTTTGTATAGAGAAGAAGCTAAATCTAATGATCTAGTAATTTCTCCATGATTGATAATAATCTTTTTAGGTCTAGGAGTCATTCTGCTTATGTATTGTAAAAGTTCGTTTCTCCCTGAATGAGCTGAAAATCCTGAAATTGTTTCTACTTGCATGTTTACTACAACTTTTTCACCATCTACATAAAAATCTTTTCCTCCTTCTTGAACTTGTTTCCCTAATGATCCTGCTGCTTGATAACACCCAAACACAATTATGTTTTTCTCATTTGAAGCTAAATTTTTGAAATACTCAACTGAAGCTCCTCCCACAAGCATACCTGAAGTAGCAATTATGATACAAGGTCCTCCTTCGATTACTTCTTTTCTTTCTGAAGGGCTTCCTACTCTTTTTATAATTGAAGAAGTAAATGGATTATTGTCCTGAAATATCTGATTTCTAATTGTTGTAGAGAGAAAATCTGGATAAGCTGTATGAATTGCATTAATATCCCAAATCATTCCATCCAAGTAAACTGGAATATCTGGAAGTTCTCCTGTTCTAACTGCTTCTTCAACTCTTAAAACTGTTTCCTGTGCGTGTCCTAGACCTAATTCCGGAAGTAAAACTTTACCTCCTTTGGCAATTGCTTCTTTAACTAAAGAAATAAATTTTGCTTCACTTTCCGCTCTTGGAGGAAGAATGTTTTCATGACCTCCGTAAGTAGATTCTGTTGTTATCGTTTCAACTCTTGGAAAATGGTTTACTGCAGGATCTAATAATCTAGTCTTTCTGTAATTTGTATCTCCAGAATAAACAAAATTATGTAACCCGTTTCCAATATTAATATGCACTTGAGCAGAGCCTAATACGTGTCCTGCATTATAAAGAGTAATTCTTATATCAGGAGTTACATCTGAAACCTCTCCATAATCTAAACATATAGAATGTTTAACCATTTCAGAGATATCCTCTTGCCTGTAAATAGGTGCTGTTGCTTGCTTATAAGCCACTCCTACAAAATCTAAAGCAAGAAGAGAAGCTATATCTCTTGTTGGTGCGGTCATGTAAACAGGTCCACGATAACCCATTTTGTATAAATAAGGTAAAAGTCCAGAGTGATCTAAATGTGCATGACTTAGTATAACTGCATCTATCGTGCTTAAATCTCCTATTTCGCAGACATCTAAATGAGGAAATCTTTCTTGCCCCTCTGAAAAAGCAGGATTTATTCCGCAGTCTAACATAATTTTTGATTTTGGAGTATGCAATAACAAACAAGAACGCCCAACCTGTCTTCCTCCGCCTAAATAGGTCAAACGAACCCAGATGTCCATTTTATCAGGATTCCAGTCCTCAAAAATCTTTTTTCCTATTTCATTCAAGAATTTTCGTCTATAACTATTATTTGCATAAAGAACTGAACGAATTTTCTCAGTTATTTTACTAGGAATAGCAGAGCTTCTTTGGACAACTGGATTCCAAAAAGTAGATTTTTTTATATCTGATAAAACTGCTCCTTGCTTTCCTATTACCATTCCTGGCTTCTTGGCTTCGATTACAACAACACTTCTTTGAACATCAAATATAATAGAAGTTATTTCTGCTTCTTCAGGAACTAATGCTCTTATAGACTTATCTGTTTCCTCTTCTGATGCGAGAATTGATTTATCTGCTCGTAGTTCTATTCTTTTTTTTATTTTATCAACAACTTCTCTAACTTTGTAGTCTCCTGTTCTAAAAAATTCTTTATCATTTGTGTATAGAACTATATTTGCTCCTTCAAAGACTGCGTCAGTGATTACTTTTGGTAATTCTTCTTTAATACTCTTCAAAATATCTACCATTTTAAAATAAAAATCTAATCTTTCAAGTCATAGATAAATCTTTTATCTAATACCTGTTCGATTTTGTCTTTTTTTATTACATATACATCTAAGCCTAATCCTACTGCTGGATCTCTTCCAGTAGATGCACGAATACATTTTACTGCTAACTTTATTCCTTCATCTATACTTATTCCTTTTTGATACTCAGAGTCAAGAATAGGATCTGCTTGTAGCATACCTGAACCACTTGATACACATGTTTCAACCTTTTTTAAGTATCCATCGGGAGAAATATCGAATAAATGCGTCCCTTCTTCGTCATTCCCTGCAAGAAGGAAATGTGCAATGCTTGGAATCATGCTAGGAGTTCGTATATTTTGAAATAGCATATTGGACGTAAAAGCTGCTACTTCTCTTACCGAAATTCTTCTTTTTGTTCTTAATTCTTTTATCCTTAATTCTGCTCTTAAAATTGAAATATTTCTTACTGCATCAGATGCTGTTCCAGCCATGCTTAAAATAATTTTATCATTGACCTCCACTATTTTCTTTATTTCTCCACCCACATATGAAACTCCACTTCCTCCTCCATATGAAATTTTTCTATCAGCTGCTAAAACTATTCCATCTTTACAAACTATACCTATGTTTACAGTTCCCGTTTTAAGCATATTTTTTGCAATCTCTTCATTCATATTATTATTTGTATTCATTCTTTATAGAAGGTAGAACCTCTGTTATTTTTTTGATGAATTAGGGATATTTAAGTGTTGTGGTAGTTGGTTCTGTGATAACTTTAGATATATCTCCTTCTTTTTGTATTCTAATCACATTATCAACAAAACTTTCTACTTTGTGTTCATGACTAACGATTATGAGTTGATTTACCTTGAGTTGCTCTAAAACATCTCTAATCTTATCAATTTGCGCTTCTGAAAAGCCTTCAGTAGGTTCATCTAAAATAATGAGGTCTTTCGTTTTAATATTACTCAAAACAGAGTTTATTGTTTGATTAAGTGCAAGACGATAAGCTAAAGCAACGGCTGTTCTTTCTCCTCCGGAAAGAAAAGAATAGTCCATTTCTATACCTCTTTGAATAACTAGAGGAGTAAAGTTCTCATCTAATTGTATTTCAAATTGATCTCCTACAATCATTGAAAACCACGCTGAAAAGAATCTTGAAAATTCAAGTCTGAGCTTCATCATAACTTGTATTTCTATATATGACACCATAGCAGAGAACTGTGTTGAAAGCCAATCTATCATTTCTTGTATACTTGTAAGCTTTGATTTTGATTTTTCCTTTTCTATAATATCTATATTGAGCCTTGCAATCTCTGAATGTGTCAGTTCTAACTCTTTATTAACTTCTGCACGCGCTATTTCTGCATTCTTTTCTTCAACAAAAGCATGTTTTAACTCTTCCAACTTTCTTTTTGATTGAATGTCGAACTTTGAAAAATTTGAAACCTGTTCTTTCAATGAAAAATGATGTTTTTCTAATAAAGTTATATCTTTTATTAGTAGTTGCTTGTTCTTTTCTGACTCTAAAATCTTTAATCTTGCTCTTTCAATGTACATGAGCTTAGATTTTTGAATGTCCAAATCTGCTCTTATTCTTTCTTGATTTTCAAGTTCAGTCTTCTCAGATGCTAATTGTAAAGATACTCTTTTTCTTTCTAATTCAAGTCCTTCTACCTGTTTTTTTATTTCTACGAGCTTTGTTTCGGTCTCATTTAAAATATTGTGTTTATGTGCTTCAGGAATGTTTTGAAGACAAGTTGGACAAAAATACATGGAAAAAACCCTTTGCTTTTTTTCTAAAAGTTCGAATTTATTTTCTTCTATAGAATGAATTTTACTTAAAAGAGTAAGATATGATGAATGAAGTGATTCTATCAATTCTCTTTTACTAGCTATTTTTGAAGTTATGCTAATATAATCTTCTGCACTGTAATTTGGTCCCTCAAGTAATGTAGTCTGTAGTTCTGTTAGCTCTTTCTCTATGGATGTTAAACTATCTTTTTTAGAAGAAATAAGAATAGAAGTTTTTTCTACCTCGTTTTCGTACTGATCCTTTTCACGGATTTTCTTTTCTATATCTTCTGCTTCTTTTTCAATCAATTTTCTTAATTCTCTTTTTTGAAATATAACCGATTCTGCTTCTTGTCTTCTCTTTTCTAAAATTAATATTCTTTCTCTTTTTTCTTGCATTTTGATTGTTTCCTGCTCAAGTAGTTTTACGTTCATTTGAAAGGATTTCATTTCTTCTTTAAGGTTATTTATCACTAATATTAGATTTTCTTTGACCAAACGATATTTTTCTATTCCGAACACAGTCCTCAGAACGGAAAGTCTTGTTTCATAATCTTCCAACACTATTTGCTTCATTTGCTCTTGAGGAGTATATATAGTATATTTGTAAAGCATGTTTGTTTTCTTTAAAAGTTCTTGAGGGTATCCTAATAGATTAAGAACCTTTGACTTTAGCTCTGTTGTTGAATATTCTATACTGTTACCATTTATTGTTAGAATTGCATAATCGCTGACTATAGACTTTTTCTCTCTCTTTAATCCTCTTTCTATAATTACTTCAGTGCTATCTATCTCGCATGTAAGTATTACCGAGCCATTATCTTCGCTATTTCTTAAAAGGGCGGCTCCTTTTTGTCCTGCTTGAAGACCAAACAAAGCATATTCTATTGCAAGAAGCAATGTTGTTTTTCCTGAACCTACATTTCCAGATAACAAAAGAGATCCTTCGGGAAAATTAATTTCTTGATCTGTAAAACTTCTAATATTTTTAATAAGGAGCTTTTTTATTTTCATATTTCAATTATTTTTTTAACCTCACTTAATAAACGATCTTCAAAAGAGACAATTTTTTCTTCTTCTATTTTTTCAAGCTGAAGTGCTTTTAATAGAGAATATGAGAAAGAATTGAATTTGCTTGGATTTTTTTGAGTGAATAATTCAAGAATGTGCTGTTCTAAATAGGAAGCATCTACTTGTTCTAAAATTATTTCTGCCTCAAGATGATGAAGTTTTGAAGTGCTTTTAATAAAAGAAAAAGCTCCTTTTGAACGAACAAATGCCTCAATTTTTATAAAATCTATATCTGTTAGCTTTCCTTGTTCTAGTATGCCTGACAAACGTAATATAACTATTTTATCTGCTATTGACTCTTCTTCTATTTTTTCAATTATTTTTTTAGTTGCTTCTAGAGCATTTGTTACTTCTATTTTTATCGGAAGAATTTCTTTTATTTTTATAACTTCTTTTTTGATTTTGCCATCATCAAAGATATAAAAAGAGCCTGCACGTAATTCTTCTAGTTCTTCGAGATTATTTGGAAAGATTGGTCCAGAATAAACTCTGCCGTCTTTGTTATAATCAATGTGTAAATGCGAAAGTGCAAGATAATCTACCTTTGGAAGCTTTTTTTCGTCCACGGATGGAATTGGAAGGTTTCCTACTGCATCTTTTATAGCAGTATGAAGCATTAGTATCTTGAACATTCCTGGTGCATCTTGAATTTTTATTCTTCCTATATCCTCTACTTCTAATCCTGATTTTTTACCAGGATAACCGTATAGAGCAAACCCCTTATAGAGAGTAGGCTGAAGCATTATTGCTCCTTTATGCTCTTCGAAAACTGCTACGTTTTTACAAAATCCTGCTTTGTCTAATACCTCTAGAAATGTCTTACCAGAAGCAGAATAGTCATGACTTCCCGCTATTAGAAATACAGGAATCTTTGCTTCTTGTAGTTTTCTAAATTCATTGAATGTATCTCTTAAAGTTTCAATTGGAGGATATGCTGAATCAAAAAGATCTCCTGTTATTAAAGCAAAAGTTACATTCTCTTTTATACATTTATTTACTGCATACTGAAACGAAAGGAGATTTAATTTTTGTAACTCCGGTTGTCTCCATCCCCCTAAGTGACAATCACCAAGATGTGCAAATTTCATAAAAAAGACTCAGATATGCATTATAAATAGATTATTGCACTTATTTACACGCTATATCTTGTTTAACTATTGCACTATCACAGATAGTTAGTTCATTTTTAGAATATACTGCGGGTTGAACTTCAACAGTATAATTCCCTTTAGCCGGCGTTAAGTCTGAAGAAGGAATCGTATTAAACCAAGGATATTTTATTTGTGGTAAAAGTCCAGGACTTGCTCCTGAAGAAATATAAAAGGAAAGTTCTTCTTTGTTCGGTCCGTTTAAAGGAACTAGTATTTTCTTGCCTTTCAGACCCATTCTTACATAAACTGCATCAATTGTAAAAAAACCTTTATTTTCTAGTAAGATTGAAAGATTCATTTGACTATTTGAAGAGTCTACTGCACAACTAGCATCTCTTATTGACAGGGCTATACTTTCAGAACACTGGGGCTTCTCCTTTGGAATATCAATCTTAAGATATGTAAAAACCATAACACTTAAAGCCAGAGCAATTACTATTAAGATAACATAACTTATCATCTCGCTTACTGCTCTTTTATCTGTATACAACGACATCCTGCCCCCTTGCTTTATTTCTTACAACGACATAAAAAACTTGTTGACCATTCATTATCAATGAATGCTCTACTTCCTGAAGAACAGATGAACTAGGATTCTGCGGAGGAGAAATTATTTTCACTTTAATTTGTTGATTGTCTAATTTGAATGAAGTCGAAGGAGATGTTTTTGAAAGAATTTCTGACGTATTTATTGCAGATTCTACTATAGTTTTAGATGAAAGATTATATTCTATTAGTGAGATGTCTGAAGAATTACCATATAAAATAAGAATATTGCTGTCTGGATTTAAAGAAGAATAATATGCAGTTAGGTTTTCAATATCTTGTTTTATGTCTGCTAAAGTTTCTTGATTGAAAATTCCATTGTCTATAACTTGACTGGTTTCATACTGAATTTCGTTTGAAAGATCATAAACTTGCAAATTATCTTGTTCGATTTTTGAAGAAGTGTACGCCCTTCCCAGTGTTAATATTATCCCAGAAAGTATAAGTGCTGCTATAATAAAAAATTGTGCCCTCTTATTCATAATAATAACATAGTTAATTGGTTTTTATATGTTTTTGAAAAGTGTAGACGGGGAGTTTGCTCAATCAAACTGAAACAGTTGACCTTGAATCATCCTCAGCTTTGCAACCCTGTAAGCACCGAACTTCCTGCTTAGGGCTGCTTCATTCCTGACCTGACCCGGTTTACAGGAGCACGATCGAACAGGACAAAACTTCAACGTTTGATTCAAGACTGAATCAATCTGATGTCACGTACTCCTTAAAGCCCACTTGATGCCCTCTAGTGAATGGCGCAGGGCAAACGCGCCGGCTCGTCTACTATTTAGCCCAGATTGAAGAGTATATAAGGATTACTAGAGTCCGAAGAAACTTAATCTTCTGTTTCAGAAGAGATATGTTTTCTTAAAACAGAAGCGTTATAACCTTGCTGTTTTTTTTGAACTTCTTTTTTATCTGGATTTTTTGAGCTAATTAAAATAAGAAGCATTACAAAGATAATAACTAATATGCCTGTGCTAATTGATAAATATATAATTATATCCATAAAATTTCGTCGAATAGAGGGTATTTAAGTTTTGTTACATTCTTTTGATGAGAGGAATACCTAATAAT
>ERZ1292632.2962-Hain-H43-01um-R2-2962-length-13537-cov-7_pt2 | contig 12315 bp, 17 predicted proteins | sample MGYA00564407_ERZ1292632 | MGnify/ENA primary metagenome ERZ1292632 (study PRJEB36523, sample SAMEA6512637) | groundwater metagenome | collected 2019-01-08 | study: AquaDiva: Metagenomics assemblies of 32 groundwater samples
CCGCCGCCGCCGAAAAGTTTGGCAATTTGTGAGACATCAACTTTTTCTTTTTCGGTCCTTAGCGACGCTTGAATATCGCCCGAAGAGTTTTCATAAAATAAAATCGTTGCTTTGGCATCAGGAATGGTATTCATTAAATTAACCACTCCAGCTAAATCAAAATAGGAAGCCAAACATTTTTTTAAATCATCGCCGGTAATCACTGAAGAGACAATTTGTAAGTCGTCATTTTTTCTCAATCTTGAAAGGACAATTCCCCATAGTTTTAAAGCGCTGATACTTCGATTCAAAGCGACATTTTGGGTAATAGTTTTAAGCTTTGCACCAAAATTTAATAGTTCAGAGGAAATTTTTAAGGTTTCTGGCGAAGTGTTCGAATGTTTAAAACCGCCAGTGTCAGTGTAAATTCCAGTTAGGATGGCAGTGGCAATTTCCGCAGTGATCTTAACCGGCAATTTTTTAATAATTTGCCAAACAATTTCTGAAGCTGAAGAAACTTTCTGATCAACTAAATTAAGATTGGCAATTTTCCATAAATCATTTTTCGGATGGTGATCAATGTTGATAAGATTTTTTCTTTTTTTGGCAAATTTTTTCAAACGCTCGGCAAAGCCGGTTCTTTTGAGATCGCCGCAGTCAATGACAATAATTATTTCGAAATCCCCAAATAAAATATCATTTTTAATTTTTTCGGCGGCTTTTAAAAACAAAAATGGCCGGGGGACAGCGTCTTTACAGACCATTTCAATATCTTTATTTAATATTTTTAAAGCCAAATACATTGCCAGCGAAGCAGCGATGGTATCACCGTCGGGATCCTGATGGATCATCAGCAATATTTTTTGATAATTTTGAATCCTTGAGATTACCTTATCAACTAACATTTAAGACCACGACTTTTCTTTCGTCTTGGGGTAAATCACTTTCAGAAAATTTCCACAGATCCAATCCCGCCGGGGAAATACCCTCTTCCTTTAAAAATTCTTCAAGATTTTGACTATACATTGGTACGACAATCGCCGGTTCAATCTGATTGATAATTTCGATAGCGGTTTTGGTTTCAGTAAAATCTCCTCCGCCGACGCCGATTAACAAAACATCAATGCCATTTAATTTTTCCAATTCTTCGGAGGAAAAAACCTTGCCTTTTTTAATCCACGCGATCGTCATTTTTTCTGAATATATCTCAATAATGCCGTCAATTACTTCCATTTCCACCGAGCCTGCTTCATATTCGCCGGGGGTACTGATTTCTAAATCCCCTAAAGAAATTTTTCTGCCAATTTTTAAGGTTTTCGATCGCGTCTTGACAGTAAAATTATCTTCGCCCTGATAAGTGATAATCATTTTTTTCCTTTATTTTTTGAGGTTTTTTTAGTAGAACTTGATATCCTTTTAGATTTTTTCGGATTTTTTTGGATTTCTTTTTTGGGTTCTTTTTTAGTAGAAATCGAAGGAATTTTTTTCTTCTCATCAAGATTTTTCATCGATAAAGCTAATTTGTGAAGTTCTCTTTCAATCGAGATAATTTTGAATTTAAATATTTTGCCTTCTTCAACTATTTCTCGAGGATCAGTAATCTTTTCACCAAGCTCGGAGATATGGACAAGACCGTCAAGTTTGCCAACTTTGACGAAAGCGCCAAAAGGAGTAATTTTAGTCACTGTCCCGGAAACAATATCGTTGACTTTATATACCAGGGCTTCCTTAAGCCAGGGATCCGGCTGAAGTCGTTTGATAGAAAAAGACAAACGATTATTTTCTGTCGAAATCACTTCCACCTCAACTTTATCGCCCACCTTAAATTTTTGTCCTAAATCATCAATATGTTCCCAGGAAACTTCAGAAATGTGGACCAATCCTTCCATCTCTTCGTCTTGATAAGAAACCTTAACAAATAAGCCAAAATTGACAATACCGGTAATTTCGCCACTCAAACGCAACCCAATCTTGATTTTTTCTAATTTCTCCCGAAAAGCGACATCGCCGGCGGCTTTTTCGGAAAAAATCAATTTACCCGCCGCGGCCTCAAAATTTAAAATTTTCACCTGAAAAGTTTGATTAACCAGGGGCTGAAGTTTTTTTAAAATTTCTCCTCGATCGCCTGAAGATACTTTTGGATAATGGGAGCTGGCCAATTGCGACAGCGGCAAAAAACCCTCGAAATCGCCAAATTGACAAATTAAACCTCCTTTATTGGCGGAAGTCGCCTTCACCGGTAAAACCTCCCCTTTTTCATATTTTTCCGCTAAAAGTTTGGTGATTCTTTCTTTGTCAGCCCGACGCAAGGATAAAACTACATAGCCCTCATCGTTTTCCACCGTTAAAATATAGGCGAGAATTTTATCGCTAACTTTTACCTCCCCCATTTCCGGCGAAAGCTCCTGCTCGGGAATTATCCCCAAAGAAAAACCGCCGACATCGACCAAAATTTTATTTTTTAAAATTTGTAAGACCTTGACTTCAAAAAGTTCGCCCGCTTTAAAGGGGATTAGACCGTTACCAACTTTCTGAGCCAAATCTTTCATTGTCTTGGGTTCTGAAGTCATTTTGATTTTACCTTTCTATTTTTTTGATTGTTCTTTGGCAAATATTTATTGAAATTTTCCTGTTTCAAAAATTCCTTAATTTCCTTTGGAAAAATAATCAGCCGAAAATAAAGTAAATAAATCAGCCAAATTACAAAAACGATTAATAGCAAGCCGAGAAAAAAACGGCTGCCCAAATAAGGAATCGCTTGCCATCGGCAAAAAATTAAAAATAAACCAACAATGCTAGGATAGAAAAAAATATTAAAGAGCTTATTTCTAATTTCTCGATAAACAGGAATTTTAATAAATTTACGCCGGTACCAAAACCAATTAGCGATGGCAATTATGACCAAAAAACCAAATATGAAAACAAGATAGCGGTAATCCGAATCAGCTGGCGGGGTTTTCTCAAAAAGATAAGCTGGTTCAACAAGTTTTTTGGGATCAAAATTATTAAAAATTTCCATTTTCGATATTTAGGCAAGTGCCGGATCGCAGAATCCCCGCCTGCATCGCTATGCGAAGCATTGCGGGCAGGGAACTGCGTACACGTTGATTTTCAGTCAACTGCTCCCCGCCGAAAGCTCAAGCATTCAGGCGAGTCTGCCTAAATGCCCCTTGGGCTTTTGGCAGTTACCATTGAGATTGCAATTATTTGCCGGAGGGCAGAATCGAACTGCCGACACCATGATTTTCAGTCATGTGCTCTACCATTGAGCTACTCCGGCTTATAATTAAAGTTTCATGAAATGCGAAATGGAAATGGGGATTATTAATTCCTCATTTCTAATCTCATATCTCAAATATACTTATAATGGTTAGGAGGCTGTTTTAAGTTCAAAATTATCGTATCAGAAAAAATTTTTTTTGGCAAGGGCGTAGTGGGCGACAGAGGATTCGAACCTCTAACCCCTTGGATGTAAACCAAGTACTCTAACCATTGAGCTAGTCGCCCATCTATGAAAATAGACTTAATAAAATCTCACCATATTTTTTATTTTACACACCCGGTGTGTAAATATGTGTAAATAACAATAACGGCATTAACGGTTGGGAAACATTGAGTAAAAATTCTTTTAGCCATATTTGGTGCCGGGGACAGGACTCGAACCTGCACGCCATTTCTGGCCTAGCACCTCAAGCTAGCGTGTATGCCAATTCCACCACCCCGGCATAATTATATTCTACCTGAAAAATTAGGGTTATGTCAAAAAGAAAAGCCCGGCGTATAAAACAACTACGCCGGGACGTCAGGACCAGTAAAGACTACGTTCGGATTCTCTTACCCAGGTATACCCGCAAACCAGGCAAGATGGTACCAGCCTACATTGCAGTGCAAGTTGATACCAACATACTTGGGATTGCAATCGAGAAAGACTACCCGTGGCTGACCGTTGGCATCCCGCCAAAGCTGGCTGTCATCTTCGCCGAGGGCAGCCACATACCACAAGCCAATTTCCCAAAGCTCCTGCCAAACCTCTGCAAGTGGAGCGACTTCCGCTGGGAGACAGGGTATGTCGCCCCCGCTTCTGACAAACTGCCGAGCTACCTCGGTAGAGACTGACCTGTCAGACCGTCGAAGCCGCAGTGTGGTTTCTTTTTGTCCCGATTTCCCGCCATTCCATTTGGCTGGGTCGAAGGATGAAGAGATGAGAGGTAGACTATGCGGCAAGCTCTTAGCCGCCTCTTGCGGCAACTGATCGTAGTTTACCAAAACGCCATGAACTTCGATCAGCTCGTCGGGCTTTACAACTTGAACTGTCGGCATTTCTGAGTTACTCCTTTCATTACCGAGTTCTAATATTCATTCTACTAAATTAGAACCGAAATGTCAATCAATCATCCAAAAACTTATACTAAAAATTAAGATAATAAAAAAAGGCCTGTCGCCTTTTTTCCTGCCAGAGGTGGGAGTAATTACATCTGGGCGAAAGAGGATTCGAACCTCCACGAGATTGCTCTCACTAGCTCCTGAAGCTAGCGCGTCTACCATTTCGCCATTCGCCCGTATTCCAGCACCGAGACATATTCTTCATTTGTATATGCTCCCGACATCCGTCGGGATTTCGCAGACTATCAAAATATTTTTGTGCTCAACAATTCCGCCACTCTGGCAAAATTACTTTTTCACCCTCTTAGTCTCCAGATACCAGGAGGCGACATTTAAAAACCGATCCGCCTCACATGAACCAACGATTTTTTCGATGCCTTTGACTTTTTCCAAAACATAATAATACATCGTTTGATGTTCAATAATAATAATGGGAATTTCTTGGTCAATAATTTTTTGAAATTCCTGATATTTTTCTTCGCGCTTGCTAAAATCAAACTCTTGACGAGCTTCTTCTAAAAGTTTATCAGCTTTACTATTTTTAAAATTAGACAAATTTTTACCATCTTCCTTAATCTGGGAGGAATGCCAGAAAGGATAAGGATCGGGGTCTTCGCCGTAGTCAAGACTATATAAAAGCAAATCATAGTCTCTTTGGGGAATAGTAGTTTTTTGTAATGTTACATTGTCTTTAATATCTAAAGTAATCTGCACTTTATTTTGACTCCATTTTTTCTCAATTTCATTGGCAATTGCCTGATTTTTAGGATTATCGGAAGTCACCAGCCGCAAATTCAGTTCTTTGGCAGGGGCGGTATTTTCTTTCAAAGCTTTTCTAACATTTATGTCCTGGAGGTCTTTGCGCGAAAGATTAAAAAATAGAATCAGAGAACGCGGTAGACTCAACTCAAATTCTCGAAAATTCTTTTGAGAAATTCTTTTAAAAAGGGTAAAACCCGAAAGATCTCCCCGACGAGCTGATTTTATTAGCTCTTCTTCGCTTTGAAAATATTTGATGATAATTTTATCAACATAAGGCCTACCGTTATAGTAATCCTCGCGAGCAATTAGTGTAATTTCATTTTTGCTTTCGTCGCTGATTCGATAAGGACCGTATTTAAAAATTGGTTCGGTAGAAGCATATAGAAAGGGAGAGAATGGCTGTTTAAAAGTAAAAGTTATTATCTGTGGATCAGGGGTGGAAATATTAATATCCTGCCAGATATTTTGGCTGATAATCTCCCGGGCTAAATCTTCAGAATTAAAATTTGGTCTTAAATGAAATTCATAAACTTTGCCATTTTCTTTAATCTCCCAATCTTTGGCAATGTCACCAACAATATTTTTATTGCTATCCATCTTGGTCAGACCAGCGTAGATTAACCGTGAGAGATGTTTATCAATATCTTTTCTTTCGCCGACAATTCCTTCGCGGAATTCTCCCCCAAAATCCGCCACTGCTTGAGTATGGTTAATCCAAGTAAGATAACCGATATAAATGATTAAACCAACTGTAAAAATAAAAAGACAAAGAATAATAATTTTTTCCAAACGACTTAAAACTTGGGGAAGGTATTTTATTGCCCGGCCGGTTTGCCTAAAGGGATAAGTTCTAAGAAAACGTTTGATTTTGCCAAATTTTTTGTAAAAAATAGTCATTTTCATTTTAAATAATTTCCGTCTTGAGAAAATTTGATTAAAATGCTTTCTAAATCAACAAATTTACGATTACCAACAAAGCAAAAACGAGAGCAATAACGATGGTAAACCAATATAAAAATTTTTCCGCTCCTCGACGAGAACGATAAACTGTGCTTTCGCCCCCAAAAGCCCCACCCAAAGATGTTCCTCGATGCTGCAATAAAATCGCTAACATTAAAATTATTGCTAAGATGATTTGGACAATCATTAATATTCGGGTCATTTCGTTCCTTTCATATTTGATTGGAATAGATATTAATCAAGGCCTGAGCCGGAATTGAACCGGCGTACGCGGTTTTGCAGACCGCTACCTAACCACTCGGTCATCAGGCCATAATGATATAAGTTTTCACCAAGCCCATTCAAGGACGAGTTTACACCGAGCCCCGTTTGAAGGGGCGAGGTGGAGCGGGTGAGGGGAATTGAACCCCCGGTCTTGACATTGGCAATGTCACGTTTTACCACTAAACTACACCCGCATTTAAAGAATATTGCTTTTGGAAAAGGTCTATCCAAATAAAAATCTTCTCTTTTAATTGCCTACTCGCAACCGTCATTGAACAGATACCATACGACAATCGTTTAGTCGGATGTTTCCCATATATTATTTGCGCCTTATTAAATTGGCCTTGTGGTAAACCGATGGATCTTGACCAAAAACGCTGACATTTATCTATGTTTAAGTCCGGGTATAAAATCATTGTGAGCTTGATTCTCGCTTTCGGAACAGTGCATATTTCCTGAAGAAAAAGAGAAAATATTCTTAGCATATTAGGATTTGTGTTGGACAATCTGACCAGTGAATTTCTAATATTGCTATCACCTTCCCCCCAATAAATCATAATTCCAGCAATAAATAATAGATTTTGTTTCAATATCGGGAAAGCATCCCTTGCTTGCTTACGTGCTTCCTCTCTCCACTGCTCCCATTTTTGTTCCTTTGCCTTATTTAATAATCGAAGTCTTTTCCTGGATAAAATATTGGCTTTTCTACTAAGCTCTTTTTTAATATTTCGAGACCAATCAATCTTTGAAAACCACTTCGATAAAGTACTTTTGGGAATATCAAGTTCTTTACTAATTCTATTATAACTATTGCCTCGTTTCCGCAATCGCATCGCAAGATGTTTATCGTTTCTCATAAATGTAAACTATTGTTATTTACATTTCTATTATAACACATAGGTTCTATTTTTAAAATTGCAACTAAATAAATAGTCTATTTTAGGATAGCAAAAATACACTTACTTGTAAAGGTATAACTATTTCGCTATAATAGGTTCAAAGAATTTAAATTTACCTTAAACGAACCTTGAAAGACTGAAGGGAGCAAAATGTCCAAAAAAGATAAATCAAAATTTCGAAAAAGAATCAAAGCAGAAATTTTAAAACAAATGGCCCAATCGCAATCTGCTCTGACAACGCCAACGGCTGAAAACATTGTTCAAAAAACTCCTGCATCTGCTTCTACTTTAGGAGAGAATCTCAAACAAGAAATAAGCCTCCCATTAGCTCCAGAGAATGATCCGATCAGTCCGATTCGCAAAGATCTTAAAAAATCCGGCTTAATTATTAGTTGTATGATAATTGTCGTTGCCAGCCTGATGATCTTAGATTTAAAAACCGGTCTTATTCTTAAAGCCAGTGACTGGCTTTTCCAAATCTTTAAAATTCAAATTTAATGACTCGAGGGACATTTGAGACGATATTGAAAATAGCTTTTAGTAAATTGAGTGCTCTTTAGGTCTATATTGCAAGGCCTCGGCGATATGGCTTGAACTAATATTTTGTTCTCCAGCTAAATCAGCAATCGTTCTGGCTAATTTGATAACCCGGGTATATTGACGGGCTGATAAATTGAGCTGACTGGAAGCGGCTCGAAGTAGGGCATTTGATTTTTCATCTAATTGGCAATACTCTCGAATTTCTTTTGGTTTAAGTTCGGAATTAGTCTTAGTCTGTCTTTTTCTTTGAATTTTTCGGGCGTTTTCCACTCGCTGGCGGACCCGGGAAGAGCTTTCCGCCACCCTATCATCAGCTAATTTCTCATATTTCACTCGGGGAACTTCGATGTGAAGATCAATTCTATCAATTAAAGGGCCTGAGACTCTTTTTTGATAACGAAGAATTTGCGTCGGGGTACAAATACAGGCCTTAACCGGATCTCCGAGATAGCCGCAAGGGCAAGGATTTTGCGCCGCCACCAGAATAAATTTAGCCGGATAGGTGATTGAACCCTGGGCTCGGGAAACTGTCATAATGCCATCCTCAAGCGGCTGACGCAAAGCTTCCAAAACCGAGCGAGTAAATTCGGCGAATTCATCCATAAACAAAACACCCCGATGAGCCAAAGTAATTTCTCCGGGATGAGGAATCGTCCCTCCGCCGACTAAAGCGACATTCGAGGTTGTATGGTGAGGGGCGCGGAAAGGACGATGATTAACTAAAGGTTCAGCCGTCGAAAGCAAGCCGACGACAGAATATATTTTGGTAACTTCTAAAATTTCGTCGTCTACAAGTTCAGGCAAAATTGAAGGGATACTCCTTGCTAAAAGAGTTTTTCCGGCGCCGGGCGGTCCGATCATCAAGAGGTTGTGACCGCCGGCGGCGGTAATTTCTAAAGCCCTTTTTGCTTGTTCCTGACCTTTAACATAAGCTAAATCGTATTCGTATTTTTGCGGGGTTTGAATTTTAAATTTTTGATAATAAGGCGGCAGGCTTTTTTCTTTTTTAAAATAAAAAATTAGCTCTTTTAAGTCTTTTGCCGGCACAATCTTAATTTTTTTAACTAACGAGGCCTCTTGTTTGTTTATATCCGGCAGGATAACCGCAGAAAATTTATTATTTAATGAACTAACAATCGGTAAAATACCGTTGATGTGTCGAAGACTACCGTTTAAAGCCAATTCACCGACTAATAAAAAATTCTCATCGATCAACGGGATTTGCTCATCAGCGACTAATATTCCTAAAGCAATCGCCAAATCATAGGCTGGACCTTCTTTTTTAATATCAGCGGGAGCCAAATTCACGGTGATTCTTTTTACCGGAAAATTAGCCCCGGAATTCATAATCGCCGAGCGGACCCGGTCTTTTGATTCTTCGACCGCTTTGTCCGGCAGTCCAACAATAGTAAAACTTGGCAGACCCCGGGAAATATCAACTTCTACTTCCACCGGCACCGCTTCCAGTCCCACCACCGCTGCGGCATTTACTTTTGCTAAAGACAAATATCCTCCTGCTCTTAATGGCTCAATCCATCTGAGCCGTTCAAACCAACCTGTGAATTAAACCTTCTGATAATACACTTCTTTGCCCACTTCGCCGAACTGCCTAATTAAACCCTGACTTTCAAGTTCCTGCAAATAGCGCTCGGCCGTGGCATCGGAAACCTTCAGCAATTTCTGAACTTCGTCGTTGGTGATTTTTTCATCTTTAGATTTCTTGCCAATCATTTCTTCCAATTTCGCCAAATTCTCCTTCCGCCTTTCAACTTTTGGATTGATAAAGGGTGTTTCTTTAGTTGATAGGTTCTCTTTCGCTGCTTCCGCTGTTTTTTTAGATCGTATAATAAAATAGACAATAACTCCACCGATGATTAGCCCAACGATTAATCCGATGAGAAAATAAAACATTTATTTCTCCTTACTCATTTTAATTCAAATTCTTAATAAATTCGAGGACTTTTTGACCATAGGGGGTTAGGTCGTGATAAACCCTTGGACCGACATAGTACTTTTCAATTAAGCCTGCTTGTTTTAATTTTTGCGTATGACCGGAAATGGTCCGAAAATCGGCATTTAGTTTCTGGCTTATCGCCCAAAGCGAATAATCAGTATCCTCGTTTAGCAATAAAAGTATCCTAATACGATAATGATTCCCGGCACCCTTAAAAATTCTCTCAAATCTCCTAACTAATTTCTCATTCACCTTATCCCCTCAATTCTCCTCCACCCGACCAACCTGCTTATACTATTCTACTTATACTATTTATCCTTGATGATATTCTTGTATTCTCGAGAATAAGAGAACGTCATCTAGAGAATGTTTTAAATTGTATCTGTTTATTTATATTTTATCGGTTTATTTATACGAATTCAAATGGATTGGGAGGGGGCGTTCTATTACACTCCGGCTTGTCCCTCGTAGCTTTAGCGATGTGGGGTCTCAATTTTTCCGAGGGGTTATTTTTTATATTCAATATAATCTTTTATAGTTTTATCATAACTTTCAGCTAAATCCATTTTGAGAGCATTTTCGGGCTTTACCCACTTGAAATCTTTAACCTCTTTATTATCAATTTTTACATTTTCAGTTTTTGCTTTGCATAATAAATCAAAGTATATAAAATGGGCTGGTCGGTGGAAATCTTTTGAATTAATTAGTTCACCAAAAGCAATAATTTTAATCGGTTTTAATTTTAAACCAGTTTCTTCCTCCGCTTCTCGCTCCAAAGCTTTAGAAATTGTCTCGTCTGGTTCAATATGACCACCGGGCATAGTCCATTTATTAGACCATTTGGGCGAACGGACTAAAAGAATTTCCCCTTTATTATTTTCAATTATTGCCGAACCGACAACCTCAACACCTTTTGGAAATTTCATTTACTCCTTTATTAATTAATTTTTTCTCAACTTTAGGATAAATTTTGGCGGTTACAGAATCTCTTCCAAAAAATGCCGCGGTTTGATAATTTTGATTCCCTCGAACTCGTCCAAGGTTAATAGGTGTTTATCACCAGTAATAATATATTCTGCCTTGCTTGCAATGGCGGCACCTAAAAAAATTTTATCTGAAGGATCCTGCAAATTAATCTGTAGGGCTATGTCAGGATAAAATTCAGCTATTTGTAAAAGATAGTTAATAATTTCTATTGTTGTTAGACCCACAGAATCTAGCTGCTTATGTATCTTGGGATAGTTAAGGATCTGAGAAACTTCATCAATTATTTTCGGCGTTAAGCAGACCGTTATTTTGTGCTCATCAGCTAAATCAAATAAGGCTTTTGTAGTTTTCTTCCACAAAAGCCCGGACACTATTACATTAGTATCAAGAACTACCTTCATTTAACCTCGAACAGCCTTAATTGCCAGATTAATATCTTTTTGAGATATTTTGTCTTTTATTTTTCGCAACTTAGAACGAACGTAGGCAAAATCTGGGACAGAGTATTTCTTAATAACTATAATATCATTACTTTCTAAGACATAAGCTTTACCATTTTTCCAGTTCCGAGGTAATTTAATTGATTCATTTTTTTGAACATCGATTTCTTTTGATTTCATTTTGCCTCCAATGTTATTATACCACATTTACAATTTGCTTAAAACCGAATCGAAAAGTTTAAAAATTCCAAGTGTCTCTACTCAAAACCTCGCACTTTTTGGCGAGTAATTTGATGTCTGTTTCAAGTTCGAGGATTTTATTTTTTTGCGTCATAATTTCACCTTGAACTGCTTCGACAATATATTTTTGAGTCTCCGCTAATTCGTCTTTCTTCTCTTGAAATTCAATAAAGATTTTTTCTTCAACTTTGAGTTGATTTTCTAAATTTTCCAAATCATCTTTTTCTTTTTTTAAATTCTCATGGGCTTTATCAGTTTGACTTTTAACATTTTCGAACATTTCTTTTGATGTCTGGGCCATATCATTTCCTTTCTAAAATACAATATTATGACTTTATTGCTAATCTAATAATAATATTCTAAATCAGATTTTTTTATAATTTCCCTTCAAATGCTTGATGTAAGATGGATTGGGAGGGGGCGTTCTATTACACTCCGGCTTGTCCCTCGTAGCTTTAGCGATGTGGGAAGCTCAAAGAGCGAAGGGTGGACGATTTTTATTTCTTAATTAAACCAGCATCTCATTTTTGCTAGTCCCTTATAGTCAAATTCTGTGGTATTAGAAATCCCAATCTCCTTATCACGCATTTTGTAATAAAAATTACTTCCATCAATAAATACGGCAACCTTCTCCTTATCGGTCATTTTCCCTCCTAAAGTAGGTATTATAGGAATTATAAAACCCGCCGTGTATTCTTGCGAACACAGGGCGGGTGTTTTTAGCTATTTCTAATATATCAAAAGCATTTCCGAATGTCAATACCTCTGCGGAATATAAATCAAGCAATCCCAAATACTGCCCGATAATGCTTAAAGTTGTTTTTTGATAATCTTTAAGTTCCATTCACAGTTCCTTTTGAATATAATCACCAGTAAGCCATAATTCGAAACCTCGGCGATTTTTATT
>ERZ1292632.3360-Hain-H43-01um-R2-3360-length-12315-cov-4_pt1 | contig 12315 bp, 15 predicted proteins | sample MGYA00564407_ERZ1292632 | MGnify/ENA primary metagenome ERZ1292632 (study PRJEB36523, sample SAMEA6512637) | groundwater metagenome | collected 2019-01-08 | study: AquaDiva: Metagenomics assemblies of 32 groundwater samples
ACGTTCATTGTGCTTTGAGGGGAGAGTGGCGCGAAGGGCAGGCGTTCAACCTGCGTCCGCCTGCTTTGGAGGCAGGGATTCTAGACTGAACTACCGACGCGAATATGGTCCGCCCCCGAGGAATCGGACCCCGATACCCCGCTAATCGGGCGGGGGTCTTGCCACTAGACGAGAGGCGGATAAAGAATGGCTGGCACAGCAGGACTTAAACCTGCACCGTTCTCCTTAACAGGGAGACATACTATCATTATACGACATGCCAATAAAGTGGGGTGTACGGCGAGACTCGCACCCGCACCCTCCGGGTCACAGCCGGATAGTGCTACTTTACACCACGTACACACCAGTGGGGGCGTTACGCCCCGTTTGCGTTTGCGGCCTTTAGATGCGCCTAGGGGCCTAGAGATTCAAACTTTGTTTAGGCTCCTAGAACGTAACCGCAGGCACATCATTCTGCCCTACCCTCGGCGGGTCCAGCGGGATATAGCGGATTAGTACCTCACCTGCTCGTGTGTTAAGTAGCAGGTCGATGAAACCGTCCTGCCACCAACTGCCCCTGAATGCGTCGAGCAGGTTGATGTAGGACCGTAGCTGCCCAACGGTCAACTTTCGAAGAAGCAGGTCCTTCACAACCTCACGCGCTTGGCTCTTCGTCAACCGCATGATTATGAACGTTAGGAAGTCTACGTAATCACACTTACCCAACTTGAACGCCAGACGAAGGGCTGTATCGAGGCGGATGGACTTGCGGTTCTTGAGGTGCTTATCCCAAACGGCTGCCCCCGCTTCACAACTCTTACGAATGACCTCTTTCTTGGTCAACATTCGCATGTTTTTCACCTCCTTTCAGGTGGATTTGTACTACAAAGTGAAGTTTCACTTTTGGGCCTAGCGAAAGGCAAAAGTGAAGTTTCACTAGAAACTTCACTAGCCCTGAAAAAGAGCTAAGTTGTTTATTCACAACGAATCATGAGAAGTGAAAGGTTTTGAATCACTACGGATTTACAGGTCGTTGTGCTGCAACGAGTTACAGGACTTCACTAGCATTTTCCCCCCCCGTACCCCCTACACTTTCAGTGATACGTAGCCGTTCACTAAAAGTTTCGGGCGGTTTACGTACGCGCTTCACTAGCGAAGTTGCCATCTAAACCAAGAGCGCACTGCGCATCCACACAATGTATCTCGAAGTGGGTTTCGTATGTCGGAGGCCAGTAGGCTGCGACCGACGGGTGGTCATCCGACGTCCACCAACCTTTGTACTTCTTGGCTGTTTTTGGGAACGCCTTCTCTCGGATGGGGATGGTCCACCATACCTTTTCTTCGATACTCCTGCTGTCCGGGCCACGCAGAGCCGTAAGAACATGCCAGAGGGGATTAGACTCAAGCGGGCCAAAAGACACAAGCAAGGTGTCGATTGTGTCTAGAGCTTCTCGGAGTTTCTCGTCCGTTGTATTCACCTCCCTTCGTCATCGGCGTTGTTGGCATTTATGAGAACAAGGAAGAGAATAATCACAGCTATGAGGGCTAGCATTAGGGCTTCCCTATAGGAGCGGGGATTACTGAGAAGATGAGAGAACCCTCCTCCCCGATGATGAAGTTGGGACGGAGGGCGGTGGCGGCGACGAGTTCTTCGGGCGTAATCGTCACCGTTCGGCCATAGCGGGCTACAACCGCCATGAGCATAACAAGCATCTCCGTCCCACCATCCCCTTTGATTTCGTTGGCTTTGGGCGTCTAAACCACCTCCTTATTTGATAGTGATGGGCTCCTTGAGTTTTTCCAATGCGGTGATGCAGGAGTTGATGACTGCGTGAGCGTGATGCTTCTCTTGAAGGGCAGCGGCTATCAAAGCATCGCAGGCTAGGGCTGCCCCAAACCAACGCTTGCGATTGCGGAGGGAGAGGGTAGCTAGTGGTGGTGCGCTACCTTTGTTTCCTTCCGCATGCCACGCCACGGACCATAACCGAGTGGCGATTTGAAGGAGGGTAGAGAGCCTCTCCTTTGGCATCTCGTCTAGGTACTTGCTGTAATCTAGCGTGAGCTACCTCCTTTTGCGTAGTCCTTGGGAGGATGAATCATCTCTGCGCCCTCCCATGATTGGTGATGCGGGCATGGGTGGTGGGGTCAGAGGCTATGGAGGGCCACTTGCGGCAGAGAGCCCGGGCATCTTTTGCGGAGTGGGCTTCTACCATCCACCACTCACGACAGTTCTGGATGCAGGTGAGTACCTCCGCTTGAGCTATGCGGATGGGGACTCGTCTGCGGCCCAAAAGGGCCATGAAGTACTTACGTAGTTTCGGAATCTTCTTCACCTCCCTTCCCGAAGAGGCTTAGAGAAGGAATGATGTCTGCTATTTTCGCCAGCCCCTCACGGAGAGAGGCGGTGAAGGAACCCATCTCGATAGAGAGTGTATAAGCGGGGCGAAGTAGCTCCGTCTCCCCGTCTTTGTACTCCAAGGTAAGGCCAGCGGACTCCGACCGAATGGCGAGCACATTCACACGGGCATGGCGCACCTTGCGTCTGTCAGTGAGGATGAGGATGGGCGCGGGAATGGAGCTTGAGTCAGCTTCGGCAGCGTGTGCGGCGGCTTCAAGCATCGCCACGGCCATTTGCGCTGCCAAAGTGTAGTGCATGTAGCCATGTTGACATCCTGCAACAGTGTAGACAGCGTGGGGTGTGGCGGGGTTGATCATCACCGCTGCATCCTCTTTGAATGAGGCTTTGTTGGCGGTATCTGGCGACGTGCTCCACGCACCTCTGAGATTACGCCTGAAGGCTTTCATTGTTCACCTCCTTTCGGACGTTAGAGGGTAAGAGAGACTAGACGGAGGAAGGGAGGATTGGGGTGAGTGTCCATACGGCAGCGGACATTGCCTCTCCGATTTGCTCACCGGATTGGGTGCGGAGGACGAAGGAATCTCCGACAATCTCACACCGAGCCCCATCCTTGATTTCGCGTGTCTCACCGGAGATGCTGACGAGAGTGAATCCGAGGGGCTTGAACTGCCACTGACGGAAGGCTGTCCACTCAGTCAGCCACTTGACGAGGGCATTGACGGAAGAGAGGGGCATCCCGTACCAATACCCATGGGGGTCATAGATGGCGAGGCCGCTGTCTTTCAGGCAGGGCTCGACACGAAAGATACCACCGGTGTTGCGGGAAGTGGACTGCCGGTTCTCGGTGTTCATCTTGATGGAGATGGATGTGGTGGGTTCGACCATTGTTTTTCACCTCCTTGAGAAGAGAGTCATAGCGCGGCCTTGCGCCACAGATTGGTTTGAATCACCATTCATTGGTGAGTGTGCCACGCTATGCTGGTTGGGGGTGAGACTAGGCGTAGTGAACCACGGCAGAGACGGGCAGGAACGAATAGACCGTCTCATTGAGGGGATTCACGAGGTCGAAGCCGTTGGCAGTGTCTCCCTCAAGTTTCCAGCCCTTGAAGGTGGTGGGAGTAGACTCGCTGGGAGCACCAGCGCCCGCAGCGGAAAGCAGAAGCCGCCCGAATGCGATAGCGGACTCTTTGCTGATGGTTCCGTCTGTATAGCCGTTCGGAAGAACGAGGTCAACGCCCGTCGCATGGCCCTCGATGGAGAGGACTTGTGCGTACACGGGGGCGGAACCGCGACGGTTGGCTTGGATGGTGAGTTCCAATGTTATTCACCTCCCTTCGTATGTGACTTGGGATTTTTGGTGGTGAGAAGTAGTGAACCCCTGTTGACAGTGACTCATCCTCAGCGGCTATCCAGTCGGACGAATGTAGAAAGGTGGGAGCTACAGTCCTGTGTGCTAAGTCTGGGTCCTGATGAGTGTATCCCTAGGGGCCTATTCCCGCAACCTGTCGCACCTCTTTTGCGTACGTTCCCCTCCATTCTATCCTGAGCACTCGGAATCCCCGGCCTTTCGAGAGTTATGGCTGCCCGAAGGTGCGGGTCTCTGAAGGGTGCGCCTCACGCATATTCCATGTGATGTATCGCGGGGGCGAGTCCTACCTGTGGGGACTGTGTGGAGCCGTGTCACCGCCCTACCCGAGTGTGAAACTGTAGGGTAGAGTGCGGCAAAGCCCGTCGCCTCATATCCACACGCTTCCGTCTTCCCGGTGTATGTGCCGGATGACGTTTGGGGCGTGGACCCCATCACCCTTGCGGGTGAACCGGGCGTGAGTTCCCGGTCCCTTCGGCTAGGCGTTCGCCTCGTTCCCGAGGCTAGGCCGTTGCTTGGGTATGTGCCCTAGTAGGCACCGTTCCGATGTTGTCACGGCCCCGCTAGGCTGGCCGGTCGCCAGATTGAAAGCGGGCCGATGAAGGGTGCTAGGATGCGCCTAGCGCGCTCGGATTTGTGCGGCGTGCTTCCGCAGCCGCGTCCGATTCTTTGCTTTTGTCGCTCGCCGTGATTTACGGAGCAAATCATCGGCGGCCGTGTTCCTGCGTCGCGCGGACATCCGTGCGAGGGTGAGCGGGGGCATGGCCTACTCCTTGGTGTAGGCGTTAATGCCTAGAACGACTGCGGGCATGTCAGGGAGAGCGTGATTGCCCATTGTGGAGGCAACGCGAACAGACTTGCCGGTAGCACTTCGCGTGCCACGGTAGGCAAGGTCGATTCGCACGATTGCGATGTTACCATCGCGCTCGTAAGTCACATTCTCCCCAAGGGTGATGAGGGCCTTTGGGGGCATGTAGTTTTCACCTCCCTCCATTTGAGGCTTAGTGAAGAGTAGGGAAGGCACCGGCACAGACCATCATAGCGCTGGTGATGCACTCCGGCCCGTGTGCTGTTTGCCGCATAAGGGTCCGGCCACAGGAGACGGGATTAGCCGTTGCCGTATGACCTCGTGACTCGATAGCATGTGGCCTAGCGTCCGTAGGTGCTTGGGACTTGGTATGACCGTCACCTATGTTGCCTTCCCGTATTCGGGTGCCGGGCTAGGCTCGCGCCTTGCGTCCACCCATCGGGTGCGCCCCACTGGTGCTAGTGGCAGCTTGCTCCGGTTATGTGATTGTAAGGCGCGGCAAGGGGGAGACTAGCACTACATCCCCATGAGTGTGTCGTCTCACACCCTTGCCACTAAGCAAAGCGGGCGGATTTATCGGCGTGTCCGCCGTCATGTTCGACGGAGTTTCCGTGCGGCTGGGACTCAGTGTGGGCCGCACACGCCCGCTAGTTTTCTGATGCTTCTTGGTCCCTTGACAGCGGTGCGAAGAGCCCTTGTAGTATTGCATACCGCTGGTAGCATCGGGCCTCGCCCATCTCGGTGAGGAAATCTCCGAGACATTCCATGAATGTGTCCTTAGCCTGTCTGTAGGCCAGGAGCTTGGGCTCTGAGTCGTCGCTGACTACCGCGACCCAAGCTCCTGCTGTCTCGGCCAGTTCCTCACCCATAGCTGTCAAGAGGTCTAACACGACGTTGCGGTCTATCTCCGCTCTATCCATGTTTCCTCCTGATTGTGGGCACCATGCCCACAAGGCCGGGCACCGTGGTAGGGTGCCGCCGAGCGAGGCGACGGGGCGCATCATGCGCCCGTGAGATGCCCGGCCTTGTGTTCAGCATCACGTCCGGTGAGAAGTGCCAGCCTGCGCGATGCTAGGTGCTTTCCTGCGCGATTTGTGACGTGTGCGCTACCCTGCGAATCCGGGTTTGTAGGCTAGCGCGGGGAGTACCCGCGCAAGCGGGACAAGGTGCGGATTGACTGGCTGCAGCATGGGCGCGGGCCTGACGTGGACTGGCTTGCTTGTGTGTACCCTTGCCTTGTGTGAGATGCGCTTACGGTGGGGGAGATGCTGGTATGTTAGCACATCCCCAAGTGTGCCGTCGCGCCGCTCGATTGTCACGAGGCGGGCCGGTCGGTCAATCGCGCCACATGCTGCGAGCAGAGCATCTGCTTCCGCTCGAAGCTTGGCACTCACGTCGCGTTCCCCCCGTCCGGGCCGCACCATGCGGACCGCGAACGCCGAAAGCCAAGTGCAGGTCGCGTGCCAAAAAGCTAACTTGTTTGTTCGCAACGAGTTGACAAAGGCTTGACGTGGGCGGGGTGTACCGGATGGTACAGGTCAAAGGTCAAGGAGATGTCAAGCGCCGTTGTAAGTCGTTGGGGCGCAAAGAGTTAAGTCGGGTGTACCAAATGGGACGCTGCACAAGTGTGCATGTACCGAACGGGACGGTGAAGCAAGAACCGTGCCATAACAAAGTCTTGACCCTCCCTCCCGCGCGCGCGTGGGCAAAGACCGTGCCAAGTCATAGGTTAGGGCTTTGCAAAGGCACGCTTCTTGCAAGCCCACGGTGGCATGGCGCTTGCGACGCGTAGCAAGGAACGTGCCAACGCGTTGCGCGCACACGAGTTAGCGACCCCGGCACTCCCCCCAATCGGCGGCGGGGACACTCTCCTAGCCCCCAGACAAAAAATACCAAAAATAACACTTGACAACCCGCCCCCTCTATGCTATACTACCCGCATCAGGAGGATACCACTTGATTCCAGACCCCGTAGCACCCGGCGAACTCATCAGCATCATCCTCGAAAATGAGAAGTTGGGAAAGAAGAAGCTCGCTCCCCGCCACCTTGCTGAGAAATACAACGTAAAGGTCTTTTCCGTCCATCGCGTCATGGCCCGCCTCCGTAATCAGGGGCTCGTAGTGCGGAAGAAACTAAAGGTGCGGAGACCCAAGCCCCAATTCGCTGCACTGACTCCTGCAGATGTGGCGGAGATTGTCGCCTCCGACTCGATGGACAAGGCCACCCGAGTCAAGACCCTCTCCCAAATAGCAGCACTCGCAACCGATAGTGTCCGCATCTCCGCCATCAAGGCCCTTGAGGACATAGAGCGTGGTGAGGGCTCGACAGTCGGACCTTCACCCCCGCTCACTTCGGAGGAAGCTGTGTCTCGTCTCGCTCGTCTCATGTTCGCAATAGGTCCGGAACTTACGGAAATAGCCCGTCAGCGTGCTCTAGAAATGTTCAAAGCAGAACAACCGGAGGTGGTTGATGAGACCAAGAGTATGGACCGGAGCAGCGTATCGGAAGTATCGTCGGGAGCAATACAAGAAGCACCCAGAACGCCATAGGAGTCATTATCTAAAACGACTATATGGTATTTCTTATGCAGAATATGTTGCCCTTTTCGATGCCCAAAATGGTGTTTGTGCAATCTGTAGAAAACCAGAAAGAGCTAAAACAGGCAGTGGAGGTACATCGCTTTTATCAATAGACCATGACCACATTACCGGAAAGATTCGTGGACTGTTGTGTCGAGGCTGCAATGTATTATTAGGATGTGCTGGGGATGAAATTGCGGTGCTTCAAGCTGCAATAAAGTATTTGGGGGCCAGCTAGTGAACTTCAGAAGGAAACCAGTCAAGAACACAGCGGACCTTCCGTTGGTGATAGTAACGTGGATAGACTCAATCCTTGAGGGAAATGATGAAGTAGACCTCAAAGACGATACTTCCCACTTTGGAAAGCTCATGGAGAGAGAGGATATCGGGTTTCTAGTCCGTATGGACAAAAAAGAGGTCGTCCTCGCCGTCTCCCGCTGCCACGCCGATAACACCGTCTCGTATTCCAACACTATCCCGCGCGGTTGGGTCAAGAAAATCACCTATTTGGAGCCAAAAGAATGCCCTTCGTCCCCGAAAGCGACCCCATCAAGCTCAGAGGAAGCTCCCTAGGCGAGAATCTGCCCCTCCACCTCAAGTTTCTGCTGAAATACCTTCAGGGAGACACCTCGGCGGTAGAGAACCTACCACCGCGATACACCAAAATCCTCCAAGCCATGATTGAGAATCCTCAAAAGGGTGTTTATGCAGGCTATATGCCCGCTTTAACCCGTCCTTTCGCACTGGACCCCACTTCCATCCAAGAAACTCGTCTAGGCGCTCCAACTCCTGAGAACTTTCAAGCATATCGCGCCCTTGGATACCGCCCTTCACTCTCCACAGGCCCCGTAGCCGCTCTCTACACAGAAAATCCCGATTCTTGGCGGCAGGTAATGGGCGGTTCGGATACATTACAACTCGCCCGTAGCTTTGGAGCCTTCTCTGCGACCCCCGATACTGCCCGACGTATGTGGACAGTAAAGGACAGATATCAATTTGATGCTATAGATGAAGGAAGGCAACCACCAGAGGGTGAAAAAGCGCCTTCAACATGGGCTTTGCTCGCTGAAACCCCCACTTTCCTCATCCCGCGCCTACTTCACGGTCGCGGCAAGCCCTTCGATATCAAAATGAACATCCCTATGTCAGATAGTGCATATGCAAAGCTCCAAAACTTCGTAAAGACGGGACAATGGGAATAAAGTGGGACCTAGAGGCGGAACGTTCGCTTTGGGCGGACATCTGCGTGAGAGATTTCTTCTGGTTCGTCCGTGAGGCGTGGGGAATAGATAGGGCCACCGCTCCTTCCTTCACTCCCCGTGTCCACAAACCCATCTGCGCATGGCTCCAAGAGAAAGCGGAAGAGTGGTTCGCTTCCCGTCTCGATAAATCCCCCAACCAGAAATTCATCGCCCTTTTGGTCCCCAGAGAATACTGGAAAACAACCCTTGTTGACGCCTTTCTCCTCTGGTGCCACCTCCGCGACACGGAACTCTCCACCTATATAGGCTCAGAGACAGTGACCCAAGCGGACCAGTGGTACGCGCCCATCATGGCGATAATGAGTGGTAAAGACGTTCCCTACTCTCACTTCGCATGGTTGTATGGATGTTGGGAGCCCAAAGCCCGCCCTTGGTCCGGCTCAGGTTGCCGACACGCTGCTCGCCGTGATATGAGCATCAAGGACCCCTCATTCGGAACATGGGGAGTGGCAACGGGGCTGACTGGCTGCCACCCCGATATCTTGGATTTAGATGACCCAACCTCCTATGACCGCTTAGAGAAAGACTCCGGTTGGTTCGAGACTGTTAACTCTCATGTCAGCACCCTCATCCCCGTCCTCAAGGCCAATGGGCTCTGTGTCCTCCCCGGAACGCGGTATGGTGATGGGGACCATTACGGGCGGCTATTCAGAGATTGGGGCGTCAAATCCGTTGTGGGGATGCCATTCCCAGAGCATGAGCGCGATGCTGTCCGGCCAGATGGTACAATCGAAGTTTTCTACATGCAAGGGAAGAATGCAGAGGGCAATCCCACTTTCCCTGAACAATGGCCCATCTCAAGAATGAGGGCCGCAGAGAAGAACGACCCCCTCAAATTCGCCGCACAGATTATGAATGACCCTTCTTCAAGCAAGTTCAACCCCCTCACAGTCGAACAAGCGGACCAGTGTTGGGTCGCACCGGAGTTCGTTCCCTATGCTGCGATGCATTATACCATCCACCTTGATGTTGCACTATGGTATCAAACTCGGCAGGCGCGAGGAGATGACTCGGTAATAGTCGTCGCAGGGCACCTTCCGGGGCGGGGGGATGTATACTACACCGAAGCATATGGTTCGAACTCATGGCGTGGTGAGGACCTTGGTAAGAAACTCGTTCTTACGGTTCAGAAGTATCGTAAACTAGGTCGTCGTGTGACGATGATTACTGATGAGGTTGCAGTTGGTGGTAAGCATGCAGCATGGGAAGCCCTCTTGCGCAACTACTTCACAGACGCCAATGAACCGATGCCACAGATGAAGTTCTTGCAACGCGCAGGTACGCGTAAGACCAAACGAATGACAGAAGCAGCAGGATACTGGGTCCACGGCCACGTCAAGCTTGTGAAGGGCGCGCCGGGGCTAGAAACACTCGTCTCACAGATGGTGCGTATCGGAGCCCCCGGTGGGAAGAATGACTATGCGGATGCCTCCGCCGATGCTTTCCATCCAGAAGTCTACGTCCCCATGCGGCGTCTTGGAAAGAGTCAGGATGATGCTCCCGCCCGCTATCCGGGTGATGAGTGGTTGAAAACAGGAAGAATGACTGATGGAGCAATGAGGAGGCTGTATGACTCATCCGTACCAATTGATGAAGAAGTTGGATATGAACCAATCTAGGGCTGAGCGCCGAGGTGCCTCCCCTTGGCTGGTAGCTACAGGCAGGTCGCTCCTGCTGCTCGCCCTTTCGTTCACGCCGTTGGAGGCCGCAACCCTCCGTATTCGCTTCACCTTACCTACCGATGATAACTCCGGTAGCTGCGTCTCTCCCGCCCTTATTCCAATGGGCACTAATCCAGCACTCAAAGGCCATTGGCGATATTGGGTTGCTGGCGGGGATTCATTGGGCGGAGCGGTAGAAGATTCTCTTAGTGGGCTTCCGGGCGCAGTTGTACTTAGAGACTATCCAGTTGCAAATGGGCTTTATCGAGTTCGCGCTTGGGCTACTGATGCTGGTGGTGTGGGCTGCGATACTTTGTTAACAAAAAGCCCTTTCAAGAGCCCGCCGTGGAAGCCCCTCTGGTTGCCATAAAGTGGTATGACCTTCAGGGACGCGTAGTGTCAGACACTACGAAAGCGGGGATTTACTTCAGACATGGAAGCAAGACTAAGGTTGTATGGAGGTAAAATGGGTATCATATGCTATGACATCGAGATAGCTGAGGAAGTACAGGGCGATTGGGATGCCGCAAAGCGTGGAGAGAAGGGTGTTTCATCCGTCGTGCTCTACGACAGTGATACGGAGAGATATCATCTCTATGATGAGAACACCATCGACGAATGTATGGACCATCTGAACTCCGCAGACTTGCTCGTTGGCTTCAATTGTGAGGAGTTCGACAAGCCCTGTTTGCAAGGATATACAGGAACCCTCATCATCCGTCCTCAGTTCGACATCCTCCTCTCCATCTGGCAGGCGCTCGGAGGAAGGCGCACCAAGGGATGGAGACTGGATAATGTCTGCGAACGCACCCTCAATCTCCGTAAGAACGGTAATGGAGAATCAGCCCCCAAACTATATGCTGAAGGGCGGTTTGGAGAACTTTTCGACTATAATCTTAATGACGTATTTCTTACCCGCAAACTCTTCAACCACATCGTCGCCTATGGAACCGTCGTGGGTCCAGATGGCCTTCCCCTTCAACTAGTCGAATATCCCGATACCAGTGCTTGAGATAGACAAATCAGCACAAATAGTTTTAGACATCGGATGTGGGATACGACCACAGACACTCTTTGTCCCACAAGTGCATATCTGTGCAGACCCACACAAAGAATACCTTGAACACCTCCCACTTTCCAATGATAGAGTATGGATACTTCTAAACTGTGATTGGGCGCAGGCACTTCAAGTACTCTTCTCTCCAATAGATACAGTGTTCTTATTGGACGTTATCGAGCACCTAGATAAAGCTGAGGGCCTTTGGTTACTTTCTCTAACACAGGAACGCGTTAGAAAACAAATAATCATCTACACCCCACATGGCTATTTAGAACAAAAACATCCAGATGGCAAAGATGCTTGGGGCTTTAATGGTGGAAAGTGGCAGGAGCATAAGTCTGGTTGGACAACAGAGGATTTTGGTGCCGGATGGGTAACTAATGTCCTAGGAGGCATAATCAGGGCGGACAATAAGGGCACGCCGCTATCTCCCCCGCGCGATGCTCTAGAGGCAGTTTTCACCAAGGGATGAAATGGACCCACCTAAAGTCTCTCTCGTCATGGCAGCATACAATAGAAAAGAACAGGCGCGACATAGCCTAGACTCAATCTATCACCAAAGATACCCAGACATAGATGTGGTATTTGTAGATGATGGAAGCACAGATGGAACAGAGGAATTAGCTGGGCTCTACCCCATCCGATACATCCGAATCAAGAATAGAGGATGGAATGTGGCTCGGACCTTCAATGTAGGCATCCGCGCTGCAAAGCACGACATCCTCATCATGCAGGGCGCGGAGGTTCGACATCTTACAGATGTCATCCTCAAACTTGCGCGAGCATCAGAGGCAGATGAGAAAGCGTGGATTCTAGCTAATGTTCGAACACATGATGGTGTAGATTATTGTTCTTCCTCCCATCTCCGACCATGTGCTTTTTTCCTCTCCTGCCTTCGTCGAAAGTGGCTGATGGAGATTCGTGGTTTTGATGAAGAGTATATACTTCCCGGCCACGATGATGATGACCTTGCATTTCGGTTGATAACCCACATAGGTCTAGCCCAACGATGTGATGACACCATCCGAGGGGAGCATCAGTGGCATGAACCCGCACCATTCACTAGTGCAAATGGACAGATGTACACAGAGAAGTGTGCGAATGGTGGGGCGGTTCGTAACCTAGGTAAAGAATGGGGAGAGATATGAACCTCAGCATCATCATCCCCACAATCGGCAGAGATACCCTACACCACACCCTCACAACCCTCCTTCCACAGATGCTTCTTGGAGATGAGGTG
>ERZ1292632.3361-Hain-H43-01um-R2-3361-length-12301-cov-5_pt1 | contig 12301 bp, 10 predicted proteins | sample MGYA00564407_ERZ1292632 | MGnify/ENA primary metagenome ERZ1292632 (study PRJEB36523, sample SAMEA6512637) | groundwater metagenome | collected 2019-01-08 | study: AquaDiva: Metagenomics assemblies of 32 groundwater samples
TTTAGTCATGACCGTTCATGGTGAATTGCCTTATAATGATTTTGCAGGAAATAATTTTTGAAAAGAAGCCCACATGACTACTATTGAAATTATAAACACTATATCAGGGGTTGGATTTGCATGTCTAGGATGGTTCGCACGAGAACTTTGGACTGCTGTAAAAGAGCTTAAAGATGATTTAATCCAACTTAGGGGGGAGGTGCTTCTCTCTTATGTTAGAAAAGATGACTTCAAAGATTTTCGTACTGAAATCTTAACCTTCCTCCAACGAATAGAAAATAAACTAGATACTAAACAGGATAAATAATATGGCACTTGATCCACTAACCGCAGGAATTGATCTAGTTAATTCTGCTATTAATAAGATTTGGCCTGATAAATCTGAGCAAGAAAAACAAGAACTGGCTGCGGCTGTTTCCTTAGTACAAGGCCAAATTGATGTTAATAAAGAAGAAGCAAAAAATACTAATTGGTTTGTTGCTGGCTGGAGGCCCTACATTGGGTGGATTTGTGGTACTGGTTTAGCTTATCAATTTCTAATCTATCCAATATTAATTGCTTTTGTTCCTAAAGTTGTGCAACTTGATATGGGAACTCTCCTTACTCTTCTTGGAGGTATGCTTGGTCTTAGCATTCAGCGTACTATAGAGAAAATGTCTGGCTCGGAAGGGAAACGTTAATGGCAACATCTGGTATAACAGTAAATCAACTAAGCAGAGATACTATTATTAATGCCGCTCTTCGTAAATGTCAAATTTTACAAGAGGGTCAAACTGCTAATGCTAATCAATTGACTTCTGGAGCAGAGGCTCTGAATGCTCTTGTTACAGAGTTCGTCTCTATTGGTATGCCTATTTGGAAACGTACAGATAGGGATATTACTTTGGTGACAAGTCAATCTACATATATAATTGGAGTTGGGCAAAGCATCAATGGTGCCTATCCTACCCATCTATTACAAGTGCGGCTTCTTGAACCGGATTCAAATAGTTTACAATATGTGGAAATTAAGGCTGACTACGATTTCAAGCTTTTACCTACTAATGCTACAGGCATTCCTGTTACTTGTTCGTATAAACCCCAGGTAAATTTGGGAACACTCTCCGTTTGGCCTACTCCAGATAGCAGTGTGCCTGCTGGAACTCTTCTTAAAATTACCTACACTACTCCTTTTGAAGTATTTAGTGTAGGAACAGATACACCCGATTTTCCTCAAGAATGGAATAATGCTCTTGTTTATGGTCTTGCTGGACTTCTTGCAGATGAATATGCTCTGCCCATTCAAGATAAACAGTGGCTGGATCGGCAAGCAGAAAAACATATTTCTACGGCACTAGCAAATGGCACAGAAGATGGTAGTTGGTATTTTCAAATAGAAAGAGAAGGATAAGGATGGCTTTTTCCAAAACTCCTGCTGTTAGTACCTATGCTAGCAAAACAATTAAACTCATTAATACCTGGGAGTCTAGGGACAAGAATGCAAACAAAGATAATGAAATTCTAAATTGTTTCTATGAATTTGTTGTGGATAAAAGTACGGGAGACAGCGATCATTATGTAGTCAAACGAGATGGTATTACTGCATATGCTTATACTTGTCCTTCTACAAACATCCGTGGAATCTTTTATTGGGAAGATCAAAACAAACTCTTTGTTGCTTATGATAATGATATTGATGTAATCACGGCTTCTACTGGAGCCACTATTACAACCCTATCCAACAAATTCACTACTTCTTCTGGAGAAGTTGGCTTTACAGAGTTTTACTATGATGATACTTCTGTAAAAGTAGTAGTTTCTGATGGAACGACCTTGGCAACAATAGATACTGCCAATAATTTTGTAGCTTCTGTTGATGCGGATTTACCTACTCCCCATCTTCCCTATCCTGTATTTTTAGATGGCTATATTTTTATAGCTAAAACAAATACTACCGATATTTATAACAGCGATTTAAATGCTCCTTTAGCCTTCACTGCTGGAAACTTTATTTCTGCAGAGAGAGAGGCTGATAAAATTGTCCGTATTGCTAAACTTAATAATTACATTGTAGCATTTGGTAGTAGCTCTATTGAAATCTTTTGGGATGCTGCCAATTTGACAAGTCCTTTGCAAACCTATGATACTCCCATTAAATATGTGGGTTTTCTAGGAGGACTTGCTAGATACGAAAATAAGCTTTACTTTATTGGCAATGCGGGAACTTCCATTCCTTCTGTTTATGTTCTAGAAGATTTAAAAATTACAGAGTTGTCTGATCCAGTTCTTCGTAGATATTTGCAAGATAAAACTTCTTTTAAAGGTAGTTATGTTTCTTGTGGAGGTCATGATTTCTATGTTCTAGTTACGGGCACTCTTACTTATTGGTATGACATGGAAATTAAGAAATGGTATCGTATTGCTTTTAAAGCACAGACAGATTTCCCCATTCAGGATGCAGTTTCTATTCCTCATGCTACTTTGGGAAATATCTCTCTTTTTTACTTGTCTGGAGTTGCTGCTCTTCATGTAATAAATCCAGCAGTATATCAAGATGCTGGAACTAACTTTACATGCCGTCTTGTCACTAATAAAGAGATGTTTGATACTTTAAATAGAAAGACAGTTGCTAAACTCATTGTCCACGCAGATCGTCCTTCTTCTTCTGCTAATTTGTCTATCTCTATTTCTGATGACGATTTTCAATCTTTTGGAACAGCCCGAACAGTGGATTTAAATCAGTCTTGGCCAATGTTACCTAGATGGGGACAATTTAGAAGCAGAGCACATAAATTGGAATTAATAGCCAACGTACCTATGCGATTATATGAATTAGAACTTGAAATCAATATGGGTCAATCATGAGTAAACTACCACCAACTCCTGTAGGTGTTCCTCCTGGGCATTCTTATTGGAATGATTGGTATGAACGTCTTAGAACTTTAGTTAATAATACTCTTTTAAATCACAATGATTTGCAGAATATTCAGGGGGGTAGTGCTGGATCTAGATACCATATAACCCAAACTCAGCACACAGATTTATCTAGATTCACTGCAAATACAGATCAAGGAACTCTAAATCTCTCTATGGGATTTGGCGGTGCTTCTTTACAACTTGGACAAGAAGTTTATTTTCCTCCAGTATTAAACAATACTGGTTCTACTATCACTAATGGTACTCTTGTAGGATTCTCTGGAGTTAGTGGGGCAGATCCAACTATCCATAAACATCTTTCTGATGGCTCTATGTCTCCGCTGTATATTATGGGAATTACCACGATGGATATTCCAAATGGACAAAGAGGACTTGTTACCCAATTTGGTTATATCCACGATACAGACACAACAGGAACTCCTTATGGAGAAACTTGGGTTGTTGGAGATATTTTATATGGTTCTCCTACTACGGCAGGAGGTCTTACTAAAACTAAACCTACTGCTCCAAATACCTCGTTACCAGTAGCTGCGGTTATGACGGTAAGTTCTACTGTAGGACTTCTTATAGTTCGAGTGCTCCCACAACAAGAATTGTTTTATGGATGGTTCGCCGATTCTACAGATCAAACTATAGGAACAGCAAATACTCCCCAAACAGTCACGTTTAATACTACAAATAATTCTAATGGAATATCTAGAGGTACTCCCACATCTAGGATTGTTTGTGCTAATTCTGGGCTATATCAGTTTCAGTTTTCTTTACAGATTGAAAGTACCACTGCTTCTAGTGTTTTTGTGACTATATGGCCGAGAAAAAATGGGACAGATATTACAAATTCTGCTACTACTATTACCATTAAAAGTAATAGTGATGTAATTGTTCCCTCTTGGGATTTTATTGTATCTATGGCAGCAAGTGATTATTTTGAACTTGTTTGGGCAGCAGATAGCACATCAGTCTCTTTATCTGCTCATGCTGCTCAAACTGTCCCATTTATCCGTCCAAGTATTCCAAGTGCTCTCATGTCTGTGACGCAGATAAATTTATAATTTTAAGGAATTTTTATGAATGGAATTTCTGATGCTCCAGATGTTGGTACTATTGGTGGAACAATGTCTGACGATTTTGGGGAAAGTTCTGTAACTTTAGGAGGAGAAATTTCTCCAGCTCAGGCGGCTGCTAATGCCGAAGCAATGGGTTTTGGCGGAAGCGATTTTGGTGACTTTGCGGGGCTTCCTAGTTTGTTAGAACTTACCCCTGCCAATGTTAATAGTTGGGGTCCTGTTGCTAATGTGGCGGCCAGTATGCCTGGGGAAGAAAGTGTCATAGATAATATTTTAAATATTATTGGGAAAAATAAAGGACTTACCTCAGTTTTAGGTTTAGCTATTCCTGGATTAGCTCCTGTATTGGGAATGGCTCAAATGGCGGCAGCTACACAAACTCCGCAAGGAGTCCCATCTGCTATAGGAGGAATGATGGGTTCTACTTTAGGAAGTACTCTTGGACTTGGACCTATAGGGGCACTTGCTGGTGGACTGGCTGGCTCAGCAGCGTTAGGAAGCATGGGCATATCCCCCGGAGGGGTAGATAGTACTGAAGAAGGAGGAACTATGAATTTAGGTGGAACACTAGCCGGTTTGGGAGGAATGTATCAAGCCAATGAGGCTGCTAGACAGTCTGGTGAATTGTCAAGAACTCTAGGAGGACTTTATGGACAAGATAGTCCCTATGCGCAAGCTCTGAGAGAACAACTTGCTCGTAAAGATGCTGCAGCAGGTAGACGTAGCCAATATGGGCCTAGAGAAGTAGAATTACAAGCTAAACTTGCTAATATGTATGCTCAAACTGCCCCTCAAACAATTGCTGCACAAAAAGCAGAGCGTCTTGCTAGTAATCAGCGGTTAAATGCTCTTCTGGGTCTTGGAAAAGAAACTGGGGCACTTCCATGGGCACGGCAAAAACTCTCCGATTTATGGAATCCTCCAACGGACATGACTGGATTCCAAACTGCCTATACTCCTCCAGAATATACTCCTTCTTTTGAAGTTCCTCAAATGGGCGAACTCGGAACTGGGACCTTTGGACTAGAGGATATTAGCACACCCAGTCTTTTTAACTTCTATTGATGAGATTTTATGGAACTCCCACAATATACTGATTACGAGAAAATCTCTGAAATGAATCCCTTTGCTGCTTGGCAGGCAGGGGAGCAGATGGATTTGGCTAGACAATTTCAGCAACAGAAACTTACTCAAGCACAAGAAGAAGCTAAACGGATGCAATTAGCAAATATCTTTTCTGAGCAAAAAAATCCTCTGGACATAGAACAACAGCAACAATTAAATCTTGAACATACTTATGGGATGCCTCAGAAACGTATTACTGGAGAAATTGCAGAAGCCACCGCTCCTCAGCAACGCCAGCAAGCGGTGCAAGATGCTCTCTTAAAGCTCAAACAGTCTGATATAACAATGCTGGAAACTAAGGCTAGACAAATGGCCTATTCTAATGATCCTGCTGAGAGACAGCAAGGGCTTGCTCTAATGCAACTTACTCCTCAAATTCAGAAGCTCCAGATGGAAGAAACTGGTAAAATGACTAGAGAGACGATGAAAGAAGCGGCTGCTAAAGAACGGGCTCAAATTGCTGCTGCCTCTGCAAGAGAAAGAATTACTGCTAAAGCAGTAGGAAATGATATTTTACAACAATTAATGCTTGGTAAAATGACACCAGATAAAGCTTTTGTTGCCATTAATGCTAAACTAGGAACAGTTGATACAGAAGAAGAGAAACAATTCTGGAGAGAGCAATTACAAACAGTGGAGACCTTTGCTCGAAATCAAGCACTCCTGCGTAGTGAAGGTAAAATAGACATTGGTAAACAAACAGGAATACCTACTAGGCAAGTACCTCCTGCTGCTGGAGCTAAACCCACTTCCCAAAAACACTCTTTATCTGAGGTACAGAAAATGTATCCTGGAGTTCCTCCTGAAAAGATTAGAGAAGCATATAAACAAAAATTTGGAGTTGATCTAGAATGAATGATCCATTAGGCTTATTTGGGGAGGCAAACGTACAAGATCCTCTTGGCCTATTTGAGGGAGGATCGACCCAAGCAACTTGGGGGACTGCCCTCAAGCAAAAATTAGCCGAGGCTGCTGGTGCTGCTGATGTTGCCATCTCGCATCCTGCTGGAGCTTTAGCTAGTGTTTTTAGCACAGATGAAGCTGACAAAGTATTCAAAGAGATGGAAGAACGGAAACGGAAAGCTCTTGAATGGGCCAATCCAGAGAAGAGGGCACTAACAACGGGACAGCAAATTGTGGGCACTCTTGCCACCTTCCCTGCTCAAATCCTTGGCATGTTTGGTGCTCCTGCTGAAAAGGGGATGGATCTAATCAATAGAGGAGAGCCTCTCTCCACAGCTATTCCTGCTACCGTAGGAGAGACTGCCTTGAATGTTGCTGGTGTTGGGCCAATGCAAGCAGCTAAATCTTTAGCTGGCCGAGCAGGAATTGGTGCTGCCGCTAACGTCGCTTTTGGTGCGGGTAGTGATGCTCTTACTCAATTATTAGCAACTAAAGAAGAGACTAGGAGAGCCTATGATCCATATAATTTGGAGAGGCGTTTAGTAGAGGGAGTTACTGGGGGAGTCTTACAAGGAGCTTTAGGAGAACGACCTATAGTTACAAAACCCTCTACTCCTATTGGAAAACTAAGAGAGGCACAGGCAGCTAGAGAAGAAGCAAAGGTATTCCCCCCAACACAAGAGATGATTCCTAATCTCAAGGCAACCGAGGGAGAAGGTGGGCAAATGGCTTTGTTTGATATTGACGAAGCAGGAAGAATGCCCAACCCCTACGAGGCTGTTACTGGTGATTGGCGTATTGATGAGAATGGAATACCTATTAAGGCGGACCTTTCTATGGAAGCTGCTAATCTAGGGCAGCCTCTACAGCGTAATCTGTGGGGAGATGAACTTCCCCAGAAACATCCCCAAGAAGCTCCTAGAAGCCTCACAGAGGCTGTTGATTTAATCCCAGATACTCCCTTTAAAGGAGATTTGAGAGAACAAGCTTTAGGTAGACTACAAGGAGAAATTAAAGCTCCAGGAGAATTACAAGCTGCTAAGTTAGAAGCTGAATCTCCATTCGCTCGTATGGCTCGTGCTAAAGGTCAGTCTGGTGCAATCAATCCTGAGGTCTTTAAAGAGGGCTTTAAGAAGATTAGAGAACTTGCTAATGGGGTTCGTTTGGTTGCCCGTGGTACAGGGGACAAGCTTATAGTTACTGTAATGAAAGGCACCAAGAAACTCGGGGGAGCAATTTATGATAAAACTAATAAATATGATTCCCCTAAAGAATCTAATCTCTATGCTTCTATGACTGGGATTACTCCAGAAGCTAGGGGACAGGGGCTTGCTACTGAAGTTTATAAGTTTGCTGCTGATATGGGTAACGATGTAGTTCCTTCTGGTAAACTTACTGCACAAGGTAAGGCCATGTGGAAATCATTTGAAGAGAAAGGTATCTCTGAAGGAGTGAAAATTCCTAAGTCCCAACGTGGGGTCTTAAAGATTGACTGGTCTAAGAAAGAGGAAGTGGCATTAGACAACTCTCTCTCTGCTGATGATAGAGGAATTCCTAAGAACCCACAAGTTGCTGACGTGATCGACCGTGCCCTGCAAGAGGGCAAGGATGGGAAGCTTTGGACTTACATGCAGTCTGGTGCTACTTCTGCTGCTATGAAGACAGGATCTGCTGCGATTAAAGCAGCCTCTGAAATTGTCCAGAACGCCCTTAAGAGAGTGGAGTCTGCCATTCGTGCCCATGTATTTCCGGTTGAACAGGCTCTCCGCAAGCTATCCAAGGAAGATTTAACCTCTTTGCATGAGGTGTTCAAGGAGGAGATGTTTGATGGGAAGAGGTTTGATGCTGATTTGCTGCAAGCTTATTTGTCTGTAAAACAATTAGACGCATATGTAAAGATGCGTGATATGTTTGATGATACGTTAGCTGCTCAAAATGCTATTAGGATAGCAAAAAAACAGGAATCCGTCACTGCCAAAGAAGCTTACATGTCTTCTAGATGGGAGGGAGATTTCCGCCGTCCTGTCCATGATGCTGCTGGAAAGTTAGTTTGGTATCTTGCTTCTAATACTAAATTAGGACTGGAATATCAGACTAAGAAACTAAAAGAACAATTCCCTGATCTTGTTATTGATCCTAAGAAAGACCATACGGTTAGGTCCACTATGGGCAAGACCGATCTTCAAAGTATGTATTCTACTATATTGGATCTTCTTGGAAGAGATGATCCAGCAATAGCAAAGATTAGAGCCGCTATTGAAGAACAAACCACCACAACAGCGGAATCCGTTGCTGCTCAAATGAAACATTTTGAGAAGAAGGGGAACATAAGAGGATTTGTAGGAGATCGGCCCGGACATGGGGGAACTCGTGAAGCATTAGCAATGTTCCAACAACAGATTCAATATGCTAAGAATGCCTATCGTTGGTCAGAAATGCAAAAAGCTGCTGATGATATTAAGGGGATTATATCAGACGAGCGTCTTCAAGAACAACAACCTAATAATGTAAAATATATTAGGGAGTATTTTAAGAATGCTATTGGATATGGAGAGGCTGCGGTTATTAGAGAAATGGAAAATCTGGTTAGATCGGGATTGGGGATTAGCCCTAAACTAGTAACAGCCGGGGCTAGTATTACAAAAGGTTATTTTATCTTACAAAAATTAGCTGTTTCTGCGGGTTATGCAGCAGCTAATTTGGTACAACTATCTAATGTACTTCCTTATTTAGCAGATCTACATACTAAGGGATTTAAAGGCAATCCTGCTATCGCCCTAGCTGTAGGAGTTCCTGCTGGGTTAGCCATGACTACGGCTCACTATTTAAAAGCCCTTGGTGGAGAGTATACTAGTAAGATACCAGATAAGTTCTTACGTGATGCGTTTCAATATGCAGAAGATAATGGGGTGACCTCTCGTTCCATCTATGATGAAGGCCCTATTGCAGGTGCCTTCTCTCCTGTTGGAAGAGTTGCGGAACTATTAGGAAAGACAATGACAGCACCAGAAGTTTTTGTACGCAGTATTTCCTTTATGTCCTATGCTCAGATGCTTAAAGATAGTGGGAAATTTACAGACTCTATTAAACTATTTCAAAAGGCGGAGGAACTCGTTAATAAAAGTATGGTGGACTATAGGGAAACTGAGCGGCCTCTAATGTTTAGTAAGGCCGGGGCTGCTGGTAACTTTCTAAACACCTTACAAACTTATCCAATGAGTTTTTATAATCAGTATGCTTACATGGCAGGAGAGGCTAGGAAAACTAAAAATCCTATCCCTCTTTTAACAATGTTAATGGTACAAGGGGCTGCCGCTGGTGCTTTAGGTATTCCATATACTGAGGATGCTTATAAACTTTATATGTATCTCAAAGACAATCTTGCTTCTACTTCTACGTGGAAGAAATTACAAGACTCTCCATTCCTTTCAGATCCTAAACTTTGGATGATGGAAACGCTTGGTAAAAGTTCTGTGTATGGTGCACTCTCTGAGACTACTGGACTAGGTCTGACCTCTCGTGTGGCGGCTCCGGGTATTGGTGGAATGCTCCAATCTCCTGCAGGGCCTATCATGGATATAGCTGGTCAAGTAGGAGCAGTTGGGTCTGCTATCTTAGATCCAACTAATACTACTAAAAGAGCACAGGCAGCTATGAAAATAGTTCCGTCTGGACTTCAAGACTTGCTAAAAACCTCTGATCTTATGGAAGATCATACGTTTGTAACAAAACCTAATGGTAATATTGTAGCTCTGAAAACTTCAGATCTTGCTGCACGGAAGGGTGGGTATGAATCCACTCCAGAAGAACAGGCTGCTAGACGCTTTGGTTTACGCAGTCAGAAGGAAGTAGTTGAGCGTGATGTAACCTACGCCACAATTCGAGCGGACCAAATTAGAAATACTAGGTCTGGAGAATTGGTAGGAAAGTATTATGATGCAATTCGTCGAGGAGATCTAGACAAAGCAAAAGAACTCAATACTTTGTATACTCATCTAACTGGAGCAGAAGAAGGGATTTCTGATCCTCAGATGGAGAAACAAATTATGGAGGAGTTTGTAAGTGAGAAGAACAGAATTCTTATGAAGGAAAAGACTTCTCCTTCTGCATTATTAGATGCTGCTAGAATGAAACGTATTCTGGACACGGAGTTTAGAAAATGAGACTGTCAGATGACGGATTAAAAGTTTTAATTCTTCGTGAGGGAAAGAGTAATAAAGCTTATTTAGATACCAAAGGAATTCCAACCATAGGGGTTGGACACACTGGAGGTGTCAAGATGGGAGATGTTATCTCTGATGAAGAAGTAGAAAACCTCTTGCGGAAGGATTGCATTCTCTGTGAGAATACGGTGAATACTTATGTTAAAGTTCTGCTGACGCAGGCTCAATTTGATGCCCTAGTTAGTTTTATCTTTAATGTTGGTGTGAATGCTTTCAAGAAATCAACTCTATTGAAAGTTCTTAATCTAGGTAATTATACGGAAGCAGCCAAGCAGTTTGATAGATGGCATATTCCTCCTGAAATTGTCGGTCGTAGGACCTCCGAGAAACTCCAGTTTCTACAGGCATAAAAATAGCCCTCTCTCCTTACGGATTGAGGGCTTTTCTTTGTCTAAAATTTAAGAACTTTAGTTCCCATTCCTGTGAATGGGTCTACTTTGGTGGCAGCAAGCACGGCTTCTTTAGGAGAAGCTCCCATATGTAATGCTCCATAAGCAGTGGGACTCCCGCTACCCATAGCAGCAAACGGGGCAATAACTGGCAGCCATTTCTCTGGCTGGTCAAACTGGAATATATGTCCTGATTGAGTAAGAACAAGTCCTGATAGATTCCTAACTTTAGGAAATGATTTATATAAATCAGGTTGATAGTAGTAGTCAATCACATCAATAATATCTCCAGCAGTACCACAAAATCCCATAATGAATGGCTCATGAAAATGAAGTTCATGAGGCTCAAATTTATAAATCTTAGTATAGCCTTTAGTTTTCATCTGTCCCATGACAGTAAATTGTAAATCACAGGCCATCTCAGTCTTATTACAAGCTATAGTTGTCATTTAGACCTCATGAGGAGCAAGTCCCTCCTTTTCCTGTTATTTCGCACACGTCATGTTCAGTAAAGACTGTTCCTTTATGTGTTATTGCTTCTTCATAGGAGCATTCGGTGATAGGCTGACCTCCTCTACTTCCATCTGGGTAACATGTAAACCCCCGTAAACGTACTGCATAACGAGAAAGTCTTCTAGCAAACTCTCCAACTCTCGATTCATCGTTTCCTTTAGTTCCCCATGAGGGGAGGTTAATGGTGCTAGAGATTGACATGTCAACGTAATCTTGTATGTCTGCTTGGAATTTAATTCTTCGTTCATAATCATGGCTTAATTTATAAGCGGTATCAATTGAGTCAGGAGAGAGTTTATAGTCGTTGATAAGACGACTAGCAGTAGCATCAACCACATACATATATTTCCACTTAGTCCCATCTGTAAGGAACCGACGCTTGTACGCAACAGCAAACAAAGGCTCGATACCAGTAGTAGTTGAAGCAAGAATACCAATACTACCTGTAGGAGCAATGGCACGATAGGCAGCAGGACGACTAATGAAGAAACGATCACAATGCTCGTCAGCGGCTCGTTTACTTTCATCACGATAGACTGCAAGCCATTCATGAAGTTCTGGAGTAACCTCATATTTCATTCCCCTTTGCAGGAGCCACTCATGGATACCCATAAGGCCAAGTCCAAGCCTACGATTTTTTTCCCGTACTTTATAGACTTTATCATATGGGAGATCTGCCCTAAGCGTACCGCAGACGAGGAATTTAGAGGCAAGCCTAACAATGGATGTGAACTCTTCCAAACTCGATATATTACCAAGATTGACACTACCAAGATTGCATACGTCAGAGTCGTCTTCTGACGTAACCTCTGTACAAGCGTTACGAAGAGTTTCATTTTGTTTATCCCCAAAGTTAAAAGAGAAACCCGGTTCCCCTGTCTCCATTGCCTGTCTTACATTCTGTAGAAACACAGGATTGTTCTCCAATCCCCCAATCAAGGCGGCATCATCATAGTTAACACTGATATTAGTCATGTCCAACGGAGCAGCAGAATTAAAGTTGCCCTCTTTGAGAGCCCTTACTTCTGGAGACCAGTTCTTTGCTGTAAGGAATGCAGGAATGTCCTCATGTTTCCAGTTAAGACTTGCATAGATTGCACTGCGTCTTGAACCTCCTTGCATGACGTTTCTTCCGATTTCATTGATTGCATACATGAGAGGAAGT
>ERZ1292632.3364-Hain-H43-01um-R2-3364-length-12297-cov-7_pt1 | contig 12297 bp, 24 predicted proteins | sample MGYA00564407_ERZ1292632 | MGnify/ENA primary metagenome ERZ1292632 (study PRJEB36523, sample SAMEA6512637) | groundwater metagenome | collected 2019-01-08 | study: AquaDiva: Metagenomics assemblies of 32 groundwater samples
TCTCCGAGTAGCTTGTAACACCGGGCATGTACCCACGCAGGAAGGTGCCACAAAGTGCGGCGATCCGATGACGTGGCAACCCCTGCGGGAGCGTACCTTGTACTGGCTTGCTGGGACGTAACATAACCGACGCGACATGCATCTTGCGGTGCAGGTGCCACATAAGCGCCAGATCAACGTCGAAGCGGTTAAGCATGGCCTCGGCCGTGTTGAGTACTGCGCCGCTTGTCTGCGACGCGCCCGAGCCATGCGTTGAATAGAACGATACCACGTATCGGTGTTGCGGCGATCCGATAATTATGTTGCCTAGTGCCGAGTAGCCCGCATACGGGATGCCCAACTCGCGGCTCCAGTCAAGCGTCAAGTCGCGCGAGGCGTACCGCTTCAACGCCAACTCATGATTGCCTGTATGTATCCAGAGGATCTTGCCGGCAAACGCCAAGTCCTTCCACTTAGCTGCGGCGTAATGGTACTGCCGGTCAATGAGCGTTCCACCCCACTTCTTGTCGAAGCACCACCGCGCAACCTCTTCCTCCAAATAGCGCTTATCCTTCTCGGCAATGCTGTCCACAAGATCGCCGCCCAAGATGAGATAGGTGTGCGGCGTGTTGCGGACGTAGTCGTACCAGAAATCTGCCAGCTCCTCATCGCACCCCGCAGCGCCGTGGTGGATGCAGCCCATGCAAACAAGGCGCACCTCCGTCGCACAAGTTGGGACGCGGATGCGTACGTTAAGCGCTTCCATGCGAACTCGGAATGTAGTGCGATGGATTGAGCAGCAACGGCTTCTCCCCCGGCTCCACCCAATAAAGTTCTATGTGAACATGATTCATCATCGGCCCTCTCGCGGGGTTTTGAGCCCGAGCATACGCAGCGCGGTCTTGGGCAATTCCAAGTATGTTGCCTGGCACCCCCCGCCGTCCAACCACAACAAAAGGCGCAGGCGCAAGGTAGAGGAGTTTGATGCGGAGTGGCCGCAACTCGCCTCGACCTCTAAGGTGGATGGAGCCGAGGTCGCTAGGGTCCGCCCTCCCGGGCGCTTCGTCGGGGTAAGCTCGACCGAACCTGACAACCTCCGCTTCACACGGCCAGATGACGTGATCCCCAAGGTTTGCCAAGCAATCGAGGCCCTTGTGGGTGTAGAGTTTCCCGTTACCACTAGCTCTTCTCTTGACACGAGGCGCGCCGAATCCCCCCGCACCCCAAGCGTCGATGGTGCGGTAGCCACGAAAGGGGACGACGGGATGGAGGAGTGTGAGGGCGGGTATATTCATTCTGGCCTAGGTGCATTGTACCATTACCGTGCCCCAAAGTCAAGCCCAATCGCGGGTTGCATCGCTGCGCCACAACAAATTGGGGTGGTGTCGCTGGGGGCGGCGAAGCGGATGCAGCCACAGCGCACGCATCGATACATGAATCCCAAGTCCTCACGATCCGAACACGTCTCCATTTTGCTGCCTCCGCGCTTCCTCGTAGGGTACGATAACCCGCCGCCTCAGCTCCGCAAGCGTCTCGGTAAGCACCCCGGACACGGACGCAAGGCGGGCATAATCGGGGCGCGGGTCGACGTTGATCCAGTGCAACACAACTTGTGTCAGAAGGTAGCTTAACTCACCCGGATAGAGTTGCCCCACAAGGCTAAGCACATTAGTTGCACGCTGGTCAATCATCGTCCGCATTTCCTTAACGATGTAAGGCATCCTTCACCCTCCTCCTCTTCTCCTGCGTCGCCTTCCCGCCCCGCACCGAACTTTCCCGCGCGCCAGACCAGCGCCGGTTGCGGCGCATGTACTCTTCCTCCGTCTGGTAGTTCGGCGGCCAGATCCCACCCGCCACGCACTCATTGTATCTCCTGATGACAGCGAGGCCATACCCCACCTTGTGATACGAACCCACCCCACCCGACTGGTGCATCCGGTAGGAGAAGGCGGGGCGGAAGATGCGGAAACCCCACAGCCGATCCCCACCCCCATCCACATCGGGTAGGTCAACAATCCGCGCCAAGCGACGAATTGGGTTCATGCTTCATTCACTCCCATCCTCATCCTCCCTCGGGGGCGCACATACCTCCCCCTCCAATGTCATGCACTCCTTCGTCCCCCTCGCCGTCACCTTCATCGGCTCCGTCACGTCAATAAGCCTGCTCTCCGTGGGGGTGAGCATGAGCGGAGGCAACGGTTGTCCCTTCCTCGGCCGCCCGCCCACCCGCGTCAGTTTCCACACCCCATCCGGATCGCCTACGAGGATGGTGCTCCCGCGCGGCATCCTGTGAAGCCTGCTCAGGTGGTGCAAAAAAAGCGCCGTCTGCCCACGCGCCACCTGCCGCATCCCCCCGCACACCGCCTGCATCAGTGAGGAGTCATTCTCCTTCCCCGGCATCGGCCCACCACTGAACTTGAGGAGGGTATCGAAGATAATCAGCACCGGCTTCAACTCCTTCGTAATCTTCGCCACCGCTGGCACCCATTGCCTCAACTCCTTCCCCACGCAGCGGAAGCGGTAGAAATGCAGCCTCCCATCTGTAGCCTTGATCCCCCGCCCCTGCGTCAGCGCGAACACCCTCTCCCTCAACACGGGGAGTGAGTTCTCCTCATCGAAGTAGGCGACGGGGCCTTGGCACTCAACGGGAAGGCCGAGGAACGAGGTGCCCTCGATGACAGCCAGCGCAAGGTCGAGCGCGAGGAAACTCTTACCCGTCTTGGGATCGGCTGCGATTTCCAGCAGCGTGCCGGATGGGAAAAGGCCCCGCACCAACCAGGGAATCGGCGGTGGCTGGAGCCCCGCAATGATGGGATCAAGGAGTTCGGGTGGGAATGGCAGGTGTTCACTGTCCACGCTGCCTCTCAATCCAACTCAACGAGTCCATCCTTGTTCTCCTCCACCTGACATGGCTGCTGGCACTTCGCTCCGTGTTCGTGGTGCTTTCCCCAATTCCGCCCAACCGCCACCTCAACCTTCGCGGCGAACTTCCGCCCACGCCGCACCCCGAACTCATCCCATTCCTTCTCCAAGATCGGCTGCACGGTTGCAACATGCTCCTCCAAAGCGTCCCGCTGCACGTCGAAGGTGAACGAATCGTGGGTCATGGTGAGGAGTTTCGAGTCCCCCACTCGCACCGCGTTGAGGGGCGGCAGCACCTTCTTCGCCATGAACGCTACCTCCGAGGCGGGAGCGAACGCCACGGCGATTGCAGGGTCAGCAATGCGCCACGCGCCATCCCGGTTGCGCGTGAACCCGAAGAACCGCAGTTTGTAACCGAAGGAGTTGGTGAGGTGGCGAGTCGTGGAAGCGCGGTCGATCTGGCGTTCCTGCCACGCACGCACCGCACGCCACCTTCCGAAGTAGGCAGCGATAGCCTTCTGGGCCTCGCCTTCCTTGAGCCCGTAAAGCCGCGCCGTGAGCCGCGCACCCATGTAGTAGTCCCAACCGTGGGTCGCCCGCTTGGCGGCGTAGCGCGCATCCTTCCACCCACCCTCGAAGCGCACCATCGTTGAACGGGCCGCCTCGGGGGTGCAACCGAAGATTGTGGCGGCATTGAGGCTGTGAATATCCGCCCCGTCCCAGATGGCTTCGAGTAGATCGTAGTCCTCCGCGAGCCACGCCACACGATACAACTCCACCTGCTTCCAGTCGTAGTGGATAAGTGTGCGGTCAGGCGCGGAAGCGACAAAGATGCGCCGGTCGGCAGGCTTGATGTTCTGGGCATTCCCCGGGCTCCCCCGCCGCTTATCATCCTCCTCGTTATCAAGGCCTGAGGCGATACGCTGGTTGGCGGTGAGGTGCTGGGAGTAGGCGAAGTGTGCACGCTCCCCATCCGCCTCGTCCATTACTAATGGCATTGCCAATATACCGGACAACCGATGCTTCAACTCCTGCATCTGCACCCGCCACCTCAGCACCTCGATATCGGGGTGCTTCATCTGCAACGCCTCTATGCTGCGGTCGTCAACTTTCGGTTCCTTCTTCTTCTTCGTGCGCTCGACAGGCTTGAGCCCCAACCCTTCCTTCTCGAACAGCAGCCACCGCCAGTGCCCATCGTTGCCCGCTTGGAAGGTTGAGCCGATCCGCCTGAGAACGGCCCGTCCCTTAGCAACCCGTCGTCGAAGATCACGTACCTCGGCACGTCGCCCGCCTTCCGCAACACAGATGGCCGCACAGGCAGCGCATTTAGCTCGCCGCGTGAGTCCGGTGTAATCAGGATGAGCCACACACGCCGGGGTGTTACGAAAAGGAGAAATAGCCGCTTCACCCGCACGTTGCTGCAAGATTTCGACAGCAGATTCGACAACTTGGAGGCGCTTCCGGTGGTAGGCATCGGTCGAGTTTCGTAGAGTTTCATCCACTTTCTCCTTCTCATCTGTGGCGGCGGCGCGGAGTCTTTCGCGCTCCGCCACGTCAACGGGGAAGCCGCGCTCCTCCATATCAACGAGGACGCGCGCTGCGGGGGCGACAATCTCAAGGTAAAGGTATAGCATCCCCTCCTGCTCCAAAAGGGTGCGGAGGCGGGGCCACAACGCACCCGTGTAGATGCAATCGAGGGCGCAGTAAAGGCGAGGGTGCAGCCAATCAGGGATGGCAGGGAAGGCGGCGCGGTAGAAAGCCTGGGTCGCGCCATCTTCGGGATGCTTCCACATCGGCACGAAGTCGAGGACACGGGCGCAGCAGGTGGTGAGTGCTGACCAACGACGGCGGCGGGCCTCGCGGAAGGGGGGCCATAGGAGTGCGGCCGCCTGAATCGTGTCAAGCACCGTCCCCGCCATGCGGATGCCAGCGGCGCGAAAGGCGATGTCGTCAAAGCTGAAGTTGTGACCGACTTTCGCCACGTTCGACGCTTCCAGCACTTCCCGCATGATGGAGATGTGCGGCTCGCGCCAGGGAAACACGACTCCGCTCCCCGGTCCTTTCGATACGCCGCACAACTCGATGGTGTAGCGATCATCCCTGGGCGTTTCGACATCGACGCTAAGGAAGGTCGCACCATCGAGGTAAGATGCGAGTTCATCTACTGTGGGATCGAGAAGAAGGTCCGCAGCGCGCGGGCGGGCCGGACCTTCTTCCTTCCCCGCCCACCTCTCTGCGCGCTGGATGGCGGTGTAGATCGAGCCCCAGAATTGGGGGAGGCCGTGCATGGCGAAGGAAGGATGCAGCGATGCAACGACCGTGTGGCAGTTAGGAGGTAATGGAATCATCGAAGAAGAAAACCTCAGAGATTGCATTCATAACCGCCTGCTTAATCTCTTCGCAGACCTGTTCCGTCGAGGGCGTATCGGTGTGCTTATGCGCCCGCTGCCAACCGTAGGTGACGCCCTCTTCGATGGCGCGGGATAGAATGTCATAGCAGTTAGCGCGGATGCTGCCGCTTATTTTTTTGCTCATTTATGACCTCCAGCAGCCGTTCTATCTTTCGCGGGTCCACCTTCGGGGGCAACAAGATCCTCCCCTCCATACACCCGCACTCGAATCCATATTCGATCCGATACATCCGCCAATCTCGGTACAGGTGACTGTGCGCCTTACACCCAAGCGCGTCTGGGTTCAGTACCATCTCCTCAGTGAGCCCGGGCCTCATCCCCACACCTCCTCAATATACTTACACGCCGCCGCCAACTCCGTGAAATTCCTCACCACCGCAGAACGCACCCATGGATGTTCCCTCACATCCTCCCGCTCCGTCACCAGCACAACCGGCTTGTGCCACACCAGCCCCGCAATCATGCACTCCCCCCAGGTCCCGATGCCTAAGTAGGCCAGATCTGGGATGTCCGGGTGGCACAAGACGACACGCGAGGCTTTGATGTCAGTGAGGTCGCGGCAGCGCAGTTCGTTGGGGGTGTAGGAAGTGCGGCGCAAGTCGTGTTCGCGCCCACGGCAAGGGTCGAGGATCTGCCATGCAGGCAGAAGCAGCCTCACCTCATGCCGCCACGCGAGACAGTGAGCGGCGTGCTCGGCGCTTATCGGTCCCGAAAGGTACAGTAGCGGTTCACTCACTTCTTCCCCTCCCCGGCCCGCAGCGCGGCGCGTTCGGCTCGCTCATGGCTTTCTCCCCCTCTTGCTCCTGACCCGCTGGCGGCACTCGCGGCGCAAGGCAACCAACTGCCGTTCGATGTCCAGCAATCTCGCGGGTATGCCGATGAACGAGTCGCAGCGCAGCACGTCGAGCCGGTCGCGAATGTCCATGAGCAAGGCTACATGCACCTGCTCCCATGTGGCCGCTTTCCCATCAGGCGTTCCAGGCGCCCAGTTGAGGTCCTTCAGACGAGCAAGGCTCATTTACGTCACTCCTTCCCGAGCGCCTCAATGGCGGAGGCGGCATCGTTCAAAGTGCCACCAGCTTCCCAAGTTGCCCGTACTGCCTCTTGGTCAGTCCGCCGCACGGCGCGGCCGTAGGCCAAAGCAAGCTCACGCACGCACTCTGCCGTCCAGCCGCCATCCCAACTAGTAAAGTGATGCCCAGGTGCAGCGATCGTGTCGGCCAGCAATGCCTTCTCCCTCTCGGCGGCGTCACTCATCCATCTGCTCCTGTCGTTTCGCCCAATCGCGGTAATAGCCATCGGTGCCGTAGTCGATGTCTCCGTAGCACATGGAGCAGGTCTTGTGCGGGTGAGATGCCGGAAGCGGCGAGCTACACATGACGCAGCAGCGGGTGGTGTCACTCATGCGATTCTCCTAGCCCGCCTTCTTCGTTCCAAGCGCTCGATGCGGGCTCCTCCAGCGCGGCGTCGAATACAGAAATAACTTGTATGCGCCCAAAATAGGTCTTGGGCTGCCAGACGTAGACCGCGCTAAGCAAAAATCGATGCCACTTCTTCCAGCGCCCGTCGGGGTCTGCGGGAATGAACCAATGTTGGAAAATTATTCGTCGTCGTGCGACCCTAGATAGCTCACTGAGCAGATCATGGTTCCAACGAAATTTACCGTTGTAGGGCGGGTCACAAAGCACGGTGTCAAAAGCTGCATCTTGAAACGGCAGATTTACGGCGTCGGCTCTTATGTTTGGTGCAGTCTGCGCGTCACTGTCACAGCGGATACCGCCTAGAGGACTATGGCCACAGCAGACATGAAGACTAGTGCCCACAAACAGGGTGGCGATAAACTGTGCAACCTCCTCTGGCCACAGCACTTTTTTTACTGTATAGATATGCCGAGTCCCTGCTAGGGGAATTGCGCCCCGAGTGGCATGGATAGCTGGCTGTGCTTTATACGTTACTGTGGCCAATTGGAGCCTCCAGCGCGGCGCGGATGTCGGCTGCAATGTCGAGCGAACGATGGCAATAATCATGTGCATCTGAATGGGCCATTGGGTTTTTCCAGTCTCCGCCACTGGCAGCGACGCTCAAACCACCATAGCCGACGCATGTTGCAGCGCCACTCTCCGCAATGGCAGCGCACGCTTCGACCAGCGCCCGTGCGGCGGCGTGGCCGGGCCAGCGGCAATCCGTGACTTGGATGGCATCTGATTGAGACTTCGCACCGAAATAGCAGCCACAAGTAACCCCGCATAGCAAGATGCTGCTCCAATGCCCGTGACACGGACACGCCGCATCCACCTCCGCGAGCGCCTTGCGGATCTCAGACACCGAGTACCTCCTTCCGCTCCTTATCCGTCATGGCGGCGAAGAGGGCTGCGATGGGGGCGCGGATGGGACGATTCCGCGTAGTCGGGGCGGCGAGATACCAGAGGCAACTATTAGTAGCCCGCCACCCAGTGCCCCCACACCATGTTTTGAGGGCCGAGTACAGCCCAGGCACATACGCCACTTTGAGCACCCTTGCCATAGCGAAGCACAGTCCGTACTCACTCTCTGGTGTCACCGGCCCCTCAAACGCCTCGCTCACCTGCTTCCACGCCTCGCGCTGGGTCATCGCGCCACCTCATGCTCGGGATTCTCCGGCCAGCAGTAGGCACAGTCGCAGGATATGCGCTGTTCGCCCTGATCGCCGTGGATTAGGGCCAACAGTGTTGATAGGTGCCGCTGGATGAACGCATCTGTTAGTTTGCTGATGTCGCTCATTCGCACCCGCTGCGATTATTGGCTGCGTCGAGACTATAGAAATCTGCGTAGATCACGTCCCCCGGCCCCGGCTCCAGCGGTACCGTCAGCACGACCTCGCAGGACGCGAGCCCCGCGACGCACTCGGGCGGCACCACGGTCTCGACGTAGCCACTGAGGGCCGCTGGGTCGAGCCCGTAGTCGGCGACGAATCGCACCACGCTTATCTCAGGTTGCCCTGCGCAGTCGAGGAGCGCGGCAGCGATGAGCCAGGTTAGCGTCATTCATCCCTCCAGTTGTCCGCCTCCGCATCCCGCGCATCCTGGCAGGCCCAGCACGGGCATCGCTTCCCATGCTGCGGATTGCGCTGCGGGTAGCAGGCCGGGCACGATGGCGAGCCGCACATGCAGGGGTCTTGGATGTCCATGTTGATTAGCGCCTACCCTCAACTGGCAACTCGTCGAGTATCTTTGCGGCGAGGTCGATCAACTCCTCGGCGGTCAGGTTGTTGAAACGTGTTTTGAGGACGGCGACGATTCGTTTGAGGTACTCGGTCTCCGCGCTCATGGCGCCTCCTCATACCACTCCCGCAGCCACGCGATGAACTGCGGGACGTACTTGGCCTCGATGGCGCAGGAGACAAGTTCCACGCTTCCAGTGTCGGTGATTCGTGCTGTGACATGCGTGCCTTCGTCGTGAAACGTTGGCCTGCATGGCGCCCTCTCCATCCACTCATGCACTCTCGCCATCCTCGACCTCCCGAATTAGGTCACCAGCGGGCCGGATTCCCCACCCGGCTCCTCGATGCACCCCATGACAGGGCTAGACTACGAAGCAGATTATCGTAGCCATCTGGCAAGACCGCATCTACCATACCCGGCGTTGCCACGCCGCCGCTGGTGATACAAATTACTGGTGCTTTACTGTCCACGCGGGGCATCTCATTCTACCCATGTTTCCCCACTTGCTTCCACGCTTTCCTGTTTTTCCGTGGGCGGCATATCTCCTGCCCACGAAACTGCGCGAATTGCGTCGCACTCTCCAACCCGCCAAGCAGTCCCATGTAACTTCCCCATGAGGTTCTTGCGCGCATCGCGTCCATGCCAAGCGCCGATAAGTTGGTTGCAAGCGTCTGCGCCGACGGCGAGTGCAGCCCTTGCACTCGCGCACGCAGCCAGTTCCGATGCCAGGTATCCAGCACAACACTTGACGGACGCGGCCTTCTCCGCAGGAGTTTCCCTATCCACGTTGCAGCGCCGCACGTTCGTTCGGAAGATGGCATCGTCAAGCGCCTCCACGTTCGGGAGTCCAAGCGCCTTCGCCAGATGTTCCCCCGTCCTGCCCACGGTTGGCTTCCCCGCCTTCTCCTCCTCCCGCCCCGGTTTCTCTAACACCACGACGAGGCGCGCTTCGAGGTTCCCACACCCCGGCACGAAAGCCTTGGCACGCCGCCGGAGGGGGCACGGGTCGCACTCGGGGGGGAAGGTGAAAGGAGGCCATAGCGCACTCACGTCCGCAACGCACCACGCACCCCGATAACCGCCGCAGCGGGGAATAGGAGTAGCAGCCCCGAAGGCCACGCCCACGTCATCCACAGCATCCCCGCAACCCACCCCATCAACAGCGCCGCAAACTCCGGGCCGATACTACGCCACGCCTCGCGGAGCATCACGAGGTGACGATCCCCTGCAAGCGGTCGCACTCCTCCCGTGCCAGGCAGTAGCGGGGGCACATCTGCCCCCCCATCATGGTACGCCCACGCAGGGGCATCTCCCTTATCGCCTGCTCGCTTCGGTCGCTCGCTAAGAACCTGCCGTAGTCTTGGATTAAATCCGCCACCGTCGCCTGCCCACCCTTCGGCCTGTGAGCCGCAAGTTGCGCGTCGGTCATCTCGGTGAACGTGCGGTCCACCCACGGAGTTGAAGCCACCTTTGACCATATCATCCCCTTTCCGCTTACCATCGCGCCGTCGTAGATGCGCAGCACCTTCGGGTCCGCCCCCGGCACACATTGCCGCACGATGCGGGCGTAGATTGAAAGCTGCGCCGCGTAGTCGGCATCCTGCGCCGGGTCTGGCCGCATCCCCAGCGCCGCCTGCACCTTGAACATCTGCGCCGTCTCGCTGTGGAATTTCATGTCCTCGATGATGACAACGCCAGGGTCCATGTAGTCCACCTCGCCGCTCACCTCGACATTCAGGATGCGGGGCGCGGTCTGGCCGGGCAGGGGGAAGCGCACCCGCACGTAATCCCCCGGCTCTGCGTAGTCATCCGCGAACTGCTGGATCGCATGCCCCCCACACCCGGAGTTGAGGCGCGTGGGATCGAGGCGGATGGTGAGGTTGTCAAGAATCGCAATCTGCACGGGGCAGGTTAGCAGCCTTGTCGCCGTGAGATTGTTGTTCCTGTGCGCCATGTCACGCTGTTGGTGGCGCACACAGGCGAGAAGCCACCTCACAGGCATAGGCGGACGGGGGCATTCCCCCCGCCGCCAGTGATCCAAGGACGGAACCTCCTTTCCCTTGCACACCGGGCCGCTGCAAATGTAGGAGCGCACCTGCATGTCCCCTCCTACCCGAGCATGGTGCGTGGGTCGATGCTGCGGTTCTTCGCTGCTGCCTTCCCGGTCCCTTTCCTCGCCTCCTTCTCCGCATACGTTTTGATCGCATCGCCCGCATCGTCGAGCGCCGTCTTACCCGCGATCACATTCTTCTTCGCATCCCGCGCTGGCTCGCTTGGCGCTGCGAGGCTGTCCCAGATCAGGATGTTCTTGGCGTCGTACTCACCCCGCGCCTTTTGCACACCCACAGCCCCGATGAACACGACACCCTGCCCATTGGTGCCCCCGAACTGCGCCGCGTATGCCTTGACATCCTCCTCATCGTAGGAGCGCAAGTCTGTTGCCAAGCCAAGCACCCTCCCAACCCGATTCTTGCGCTTCTTGAGGCGCTCGACCGACTTCTGCCAATCCTCGTTGGAGAGTTCGATGAGGCTGCCACCCTCCGCCGTGCGGGTCCGATTAACCTTGAGGAACAGGTCTGGAAAGAAGGTGCGGCCCTTCGTCCCTTCCGGTCCCTCCTCAACCCGAATCGCGGCGTGGACGTAAGCCATCCCCTTGTCGCTCACCCGCCCCTCGGCTCCCTCACAGCGCAGGATGTAGCGGTCGAAGCGCGGGAGCAACCCACCGTCAAGGTAGCGCTCGCCCTCGTCCCCTCCCAACCCTTCCCCAAACACAGCCTTGTGGTCTTCATCTGACGCTCCGGCTGCTGTAGCGAAATCCGTGTCTCCCATCTCCCGATCCTCCTAACCTGTGCCACCTAACCCGGCAGCGTTGGGTTGCCGGCCTTTCAGTCGGCAAAGTTATTAGCCTGTTTGTCCCTATGGCCGTCTTTGTACCCTTGTGCGTAACCAAGCTGATAGCCTTTTTCTTCTGCTCCACCCTTTATATGATGCAAGCAAGATTGACAAAAAGATTTATCGCCGGCGGTTTGCATTTCGTCTTCACAATGATCGCAGATCCAGACAGTCCGTATGCTCATAGTATCCTCAGCCTGGTAGCGTTGGGTTGTCGTCCACACCCTTGATCGGCGCGCTGGCTCCAATCTTCTCAAGTGTCACGGTGTTCCTGTATGTCACCTCCTCCGGGGGCAACTCCGGCGTGATTGCCTTCACATCCGCCCCCGCACGTTGCACCAAATCGCCAAATGTGGCATTTTCCAGCCTCGCACCTCGCCGTAGCCCACCCGCGCCCCCAATCCCCTCCCCCATCACAACCAGTGTTGGCCATGCGGCGTTGTCCGGGTAATCAAGTGTCACCGTGAGGTCAGCCCAATGCGGCGTTTTCTTCTCAAGCCAAGGGCGCTCCCCTGCCTTGACGAACTGCTCCCCTACCTTCTTAATAACCTCCTGCACATGGGCCGTTTCCAGCACATGCTTCTCCCCATAGTCAAGGGAATAGTGGAAACGCTTGAGGTAACGTTTGATGGGCGTCCACGAAAGCATGGACATACGCGGGTCGCTGTCGTCGCGGGTGTCTTGGAACAGATCCCACAGGATGGAGCCACTGTCGATCACGATGCCGCAGAGAGCGGGTGCGGAGGTAAACTCCGCTATCGCCCTCCCCGCTTCGTGGATGTCCTTTGTTTGCACAACATACACACATCCAGCCTTCGCAAGTGCCGCCTTGAGTTTCGGATTCAGCCGACACATTTCGTTATCAGTACGCACGGCACGCGGATGGTCAAACGGGAATGCTGCGGGTTTGATCGAGGGGTGCGGGATCGTGTAGTGCTGGAGGCGGGCCTCAG
>ERZ1292632.3365-Hain-H43-01um-R2-3365-length-12294-cov-8_pt1 | contig 12294 bp, 27 predicted proteins | sample MGYA00564407_ERZ1292632 | MGnify/ENA primary metagenome ERZ1292632 (study PRJEB36523, sample SAMEA6512637) | groundwater metagenome | collected 2019-01-08 | study: AquaDiva: Metagenomics assemblies of 32 groundwater samples
AGCGGACGGCGATTGTCCACACGGGGAGCCGTACCGCATCGGACGCGCACAGCATATGCCCATCAAGTTCGCTCGCATCTGGATCGAGATTACTGGCGTGCAGGTGCGGCTCGTGCAGACTATCACCGAGGCGGAGGCGAAGCGCACCGGAGCTAATCCGTGGCGGTTCGGACCAGAACAGACCATGACTTCCGGTGAGCGCGGCGCGGCGTGTCCATATCGCGGCGGGTTTGCCTGCTGGTGGGATGACCGATACGAGGAGCGGGGGGCGTCCTGGTCTTCGAACCCCTGGTGCTGGGTGGTGGGTGCGCGGAGGGTGAGACAATGAGCGGGAAGACGAAGATCGAATGGGCAACGCATGTTTGGAACCCAGTCAGGGGCTGTACCCGCGTTTCGGAAGGTTGCCGCAATTGCTATGCCGAGCGCATGGCGGCGCGTGGCCTTCCGGGGATGTGCAGCCCTACAACGAGCGAGAAATTCGCCGTCTACGGAAACTCCGGCCCCCGCTGGACCGGCAAGGTCGAGTTGATCGAATCGCAACTGGAGATCCCGCTGCACTGGCGCCAGCGGCGAAGGATCTTCGTCAATTCGATGAGCGACACGTTCCACGAGAAACTGCCATTTGACGCCATTGATCGAATCTTCCGGGTAATGCTGGAGGCGCCTCAGCACACGTTTATGGTGCTGACGAAGCGGGCGGAGCGGATGCTGGAATACTTCACTTGGCACTCAGTCGGAGGCGTGGCATTTCACTACGCGCCACCTGACTGGATTTGGCTCGGCGTCTCGGTTGAGGACCGCGCGCACAAAGACCGCATCGACAAGCTCCGCGAGACGCCCGCCGCGCTGAGGTTCCTGTCTCTTGAGCCGCTGCTCGAAGACCTGGGCGAACTGAATCTTCGGACGACTGACGAAGAGAGCCTAGAGTGCTCTGCGTGCCCATGGAAGGGTCGGGAAGAGGATGCCAAGCGCGTTGATGAACCAGCCGATGACTCGTGGTTCGCATGTCCGCGATGCGGCGAGATTTGCGCACACACGCCAATCGATGAACTTGGCCGAGGTATCGACTGGGTAATCCTCGGTGGTGAGAGCGGCCCCGGCGCGAGACCGATGAACCCGGCGTGGGCACGGTCGGTAAGAGATCAATGCAAGGCAGCGGGCGTCAGTTACTTCCACAAACAGAACGGCGAGTGGCTGCACAACGAGCAAGGGTCCGCCGACAATCTCGACGCGATGCTGGCAGCGGGCGCGCGTGGAACCACGCACAGATGGAGCAAGCGAGGTGGGGATTACTCTCTCCGCGTCGGCAAGCGGGCCGCCGGACGCCTGCTCGACGGAGTTGAGCACAACGAGATGCCGGAGGTGAAACGTGGCTGAGCTGTCACTCCAGGACATCATTAGTGCGCTGGCGGCTGCCGACCGCAAGCTGGTTGATTTGAATCGCTGCACGAATGCGCTTATCGTGGACACGACACACGATCTAGCGATGATGCGCGAGGCAAAAGACCGCGCAGAGACCGACCGTGACTTCTGGCAGGCTCGCTCCGAGGTGATGCAAAGCCAGCGGGACCTACGGCTTGAAGAACTCTCGCAGGCGCAAGCCAAACTCGCCGAGGAATGTGCGCGGTGGGATTGGTACATCTCCCACCGGCAGAAGCCGATTGTGCATCGGCTGATAAAACGATTAGTCGCTGAGTGCCATGAATTCGTCGCGCACGAGTGGCGCGAGGCCATCGACGAGGCGAGAAAGAAGGGAACATGAGCAACTACGCAGCAAGCGGTGAAACCCTCTCCGCCGCCATCCACTCTGCCCTGGATCAAGCGGGGGCCGAGCGATGAGAACATTTTTCCAAATTATCAGGTGCGTCTTTGGGCGACATCTGCCCATAGGAATCACAGATGGGAAGAGGACGCTATTTGTGTGCGAATTCTGCCTAAAGACGCTAGGGCTAAAGGAACCCTGAAGTAACCCCGGCCGGCGCCACCCGCCAAGATGAACGCCAGCCGGGCAGCCGCAATCGAGGACACGATGGCAGCCACGCGAAACGATAGCACAAACAAAATTCCCCCGCCTATCGAATTCGAGGGGCGCACCGTCAAGCCCGACAAGCACGGGTTCTACCGCTGCCCATACGCCTGCGGTGACGCGCGCTTCCCGGCCCGCAAGTGGAAAACCGAAGCGGGCTTCCGTAAGCATATGGAAGCCTGCCTACAGCGACCCAGCCTAGTGAAGGCGAGAGCAGAAGCTGACGAGGAGCGAAAAGCGGAGGCGTTGGCGGCCTGCCCGTTGCGGATCGGGCAGCGGATCTTTTACGTGCAAAGGATTGTCGTACAGGGCACGCATGAGACCCGCTTCGGTCGTTCAGTGAAAGTGCGGTACGAAGAGCGACTGCGATTCGAAGCGCGTGAGGCTGTGGTTGAGTCTCTCGATTGGAACGGCCAGAGCGTCGTCTTCAACCGTCAGACGAACCCATACTACGTAGCCAAGGACATGGATCAGGCTCGGAAATGGGCGGATGAGTTTCAGCGGGGCCACGAAGAGCACCTGCGGATTTCGGCGGAGTGCCGATGAGCCTCCGCACGCCCCCGCAGGACAAGCTCCGCGACCTGGAGAGCGACTGGCTCGCGGCGGAGCGGGCGGTCCTGGAACATCCCGAGATACCCGAGTGTATGCGCGAGACCGCGCGGAAAGCTGTCGAGAGATTGGAGGAAGCGAAATGTCAGGATGGACAGCAGAAGACCTTGCCGCTCACTATCAGCGATTGAAAGGGCGTGCCGATCAAGTCATTTCGGAGATTGAGGCATCCCGCGCGCCGAAGCCCCGCAAGCGCGGCGAGATGAAGGAGGCGCAAGTCGAGCGCCAGATCATAGACCTGCTCACGGTCCACGGATGGCTGGTGTTGCGCACGAACAAGTTCTGTGGCGCGTCGATATCGTCGCAGGGAGCTATCGAGCCGGGGATGCCGGATCTGATGGCGCGTAAGGCGTGTGGTCGAGCGGCAAAGGCGCGCGGAATTTACGCTGAATTGGCAGAGGCCGGGATCGGCCCGGAAATAACAGGCGTAAAGTACTTCTCGGATGACTGGCGAATCCTCTGGATCGAAGTCAAGCGCCCCGGCGGAAAGGTCTCGACCATCCAGGCGACGTGGCACCAATTGGCCCGGAAGCGCGGGGAGACGGTGCTAGTCGCGGAGTTTGTCGATGAGGTCGCGGCCGCAATTGGGGTGGCGCTGTGACCGGCCGCTGGCTGTCCGAGGGCGCGACGGAGGATGACATGCGCGTTCTGGCCGAGCAGGACGCGGCGCGCGAGCGCGAGCGGAGGAGGAAGCGGTGAAAAAAACGATTAGGGTTGTTGGGTGGGCGGATGGCCATACCCGCGCCTCGACGGTTGAGGTAGAGGCCGAAATCTATGGTCTGTTCGCGGTCTGCCGGATGACGGCTGACGATCTGCCGTACCGCATCGTCCATGTCGCCACTGGACTGGCGGCCGTACGCAATCAGAAGAACATCACACGCGCACGCAAACTGGCCAAGATCCTAACCGCGCAACCGGGCTGGGACTTCGCAACGCTGGAGGAGTTTGCGCCACGGAGAAGCGCGCTACAGGACCAAGCAAGAGCGGCCGTAGACCAAGTTGAGGCGAGGCTGCGGTGACCATCAACCTGAACGTGCGGGTGGACCTGAGCACCAGTGAACACCTGGAGGACGCGGCTGAGGCGCTGGCGCACCGAATTAAGTTGGCGCTGCTTGACGAGGTGCAGATTGAGCGCCCACTCGACCGCGAGTACATCGTCGGCATCGTGCTGGATGTCGAGGTCACGGCGAGATGAGGATTGACCGGCTGATGCGGGTGGCGGAGACAGAAAAACTATGAAGCGCGGAACTCCCGAGCACCCAAAAACGAAAGATCTTTGCGCGCGGCTCCACCTGCCCCTATGGGGAGCCGTAGGAATTCTCGAATCGCTCTGGCTTTTCACTCAAAAGTTCGCAGTTCGAGGCGATATTGGGAAATTTTCCGATGAAGCCATTGCGGAGGCAATCGGATGGAAAAAGGACCCGGACAAGTTGATCCGCGCTCTGGTTGATGCAAAGTGGCTTGATGGATGCGACTGTCATCGCCTGTTAGTCCATGATTGGAAAGACCATTGCGACCAAACTGTGCAGCGAGTCGCAGCGAAACGCGGGCTGATTATAATACAGCATAATCCTAGCATTGTCCTAGCATCATCCTATGATCGTGCTATCAAATTTCAGCATGATGCTAGTCAGCCTTTGCCTTTGCCTTTGCCTTTGCCTTTGCCTAAAGCCATAAGCCATAGCCTCCAGCCGAACGCGATTCCGGCAATGACGGACGATTTCGCCGGCTGGTTTGAAATTCTCTATGCCTTGACCCCGAAGAAGGGGTTGAAATTCCAGGCCCGTCAAGCGATGGCATCCGACTCCCGTATGGAAGACCAGAATTTCAGAAAAACCTTTGAAGCGAAATGGCGCGAGTGGTCAGCCTATATGGCGATGGACTTTCACTCCAAGCGCACACTCCTGGAATGGTACAACGACGAGGGCTGGAAAGATGAAGTTCCAAAGTCAGTAAACGACACAACCCAGAAAGTTTTGGAGGTAATGCAAGACAATGCCCGTCGATAGAACCATTTGTGTGAAGTTGGTTCTCCAGTTCGATACGATGCCCGGATTTCCACGCGGAAACTTTGAGGCTATCGGCGCGCTGGCGGACACGTTGGCCGAACACGCTCATGATGTGGACCACGCTCGGAAGATAGCCCGCTCGATTCGTGAAGGAGGTGGCCAGTCACCTAGTTGCGAGACTATTATCCGAGTCTCACAGGACGGCATCCCCCAACCGCAAGCTATCAGTTGCGGCAGTTGTCTGGAGGGATGGAGAACGATTTGGATTCTGGTCACGAAGTTCGACAATGCGCGTTGGAAGTACCAGCGAATCACCGAACTCGAAGCGCGCCGACTGGAGCCGCAACTCGACCACAACACCCAGGAGATCCACACTGCGGTTGAGCGATGCCCCTGCCTGGGTGGTGCACTATGACCGCCGCACAGCGTGATCGAGCCGCCAGGATGCGCCGCATCAGCGCGGAGTTGCGGCTCCGCGCTGATTCAATACGCCGGAGCGTCATTGGCTTTCGGCGGGAGCGCAACAAGAAACTCCGCCGGGCGCGGCGCACTCGCGAGATTCTGAGGCAAGTTGGATTGAGAGGAGCACTATGAGCAAACAGGCCACAGTGATTCCCACCAGCGACGCCATCCACGAGATGTTCGGGTTGGCATACGCCAGCTACCTCGTACTGCCGCGCGTGTTGCTACAGTCCATGCCGGTTCGCTGGCAACGCCGTTTCGTCAAGATGGTGCGCGAGCTTGAGACCGCGTTCCAGCATGTCGAGCGCCCGCAAGACTACTGGGTGCGGACCCGCGAAGGCAATCGCTTCGTACCCGAGACCCTGCCGCCTTACCGGCATGGCTATGTCGAGCCGCGAAAGGCGGTGCGCCCATGACCCCGGAGCGGCTGGCTGGGATCCAATCTGAGCTGGCCGTGACGCGGCTCAAGGCCGAGAGCTGGTGCGGATACCCGCTCGGGGAAAAGAGTCTTGCTGAGGAGTTGGCCGAGGCCCTGGAGACCGAACGCGCCGAACTACATCAGGCGAATGTGGACCTAAAGGTGACCCTTGACGCCTTGACCGAGCGCAACCATGCCATCATCGAACTGACGGAGGATCTGAAGATCGAGCGCGCGCGGCTGGACACTCTCGCCAAGTTGCGACCGGGCGAATTATTCGATGCGCTGTCGGACCCGCGCGGATTGCGGGCTGTGCTGGATGAGCGGATTGCGGAGCGCGCGAAAGGAGCGGGGGGATGAGCGAACCTGCCCCGAAGTTGGAAAAGCCCACTCAGCGGCTCTCCGTCCGCGCGATTCTCAAGGGCTGGCGCGTGCCAATGATCGCGCCGAAGCCAAAAGGGAAACCCAAGTGACCCTCTCCACCCTCCCCCGCCTCACACCGACCCATGAGGATTTGCGTAAACGCGCCATCCGCTGGCTCACGAACACGATGCACTGCGGCGTGGTTCTCTCGGAGATTTCCTCTGGCTGTTCCGAGATCCCCGACGCCGTGGGTTGGCGCAACGGCGGAGAGTCGATCTCGGTCGAGTGCAAGATCAGCCGATCCGATTTTCATGCCCAGAAGGACAAGATTCACGTTCGTTGTAATCGAGGGGTGGGACGACTCCGTTATTTCCTGGTTCCCAAGGGCTTGATACAGCCGGCCGAGTTGGTTGATATCGGACCAGACGGAGTGAAGGATTGGGACTACGGGCTCTTATGGTGGTCGTCGGAGAGCGGAATCGTCAAGGTGGTGAAAGAGGCGACGCCGCGAGATCCGTGCAAGGAAGACGAAATCACGATGTTGGTGTCTGCGCTCCGCCGGGTCCGGGTAAGAGAGTTTCTGATCTTAGTGGCGGAAACACCATGAACGTCGCCGCCCTCCCCCGCATCACGCGCATGAGGATCGGCCCCGCCGAGCAAGCGGCCGCTTGGTTCCTGGAGTCGCGGGAGATCGAGCCGACAGACTATCAAATCCACGAATGGATTCCGCTGGCGCTGGATCTCCGGGGCGGAGAGATCGAGTACGAGGCGTGGGTGGAGTTGCGCGAGAGGGGGATTGTGCGGTGACCTACGGCTCCCTTTTTACTGGGATCGGCGGAATTGATCTTGGGCTCGACAGGGCCGGCTTCACCTGCCGCTGGCAGTGCGAGATCGAACCCTACTGCCTCAAGGTACTGGAGAAACACTGGCCAGAGGTAAGGCGTTATGCAGATATCAAACAACTCACCGGGCACGAACTCGAACCCGTTGACCTCATCTGCGGAGGATATCCCTGCCAGCCGTTCAGCCAAGCCGGCAAGCGCGGCGGAGCCTACGACGCCCGGCATCTTTGGCCGGAGTTCGCAAGAATCCTTCGCGTACTTCGACCCAGATTCGTACTGTTGGAAAACGTCCCAGGGCACCTTTCTCTCGGGTTTGGAAGTGTTCTCGGAGATCTTTCCCGACTCGGGTACGATGCGGACTGGATGTGTCTACGCGCTTCGGACTTCGGGGCGAGTCACATCAGGAAGCGGGTGTTCGTCATCGCATACCTGGAACACGCCTTCGACGGAGGATCACAAGTCGGACGGGCCGATTGCATTGGGAAGATACGAGCGCGGCGAAGCGATGACATGCGACATGCGGCTGAGAAATCAGGCGATAACGTGGCCCTCTCCCCGCTCGGAGGACTCCGAGAGCGCGGGGAACCATCCGGGCGCGGTGGATTCGCTGACGGGGGCGACGAGGAATTGGCTGACTCCCCACGGGATGCACGGGACCGACCACATGGGCAAGACGGGACGCGGCGGGGAGTTTGCGAAGCAGGTGACGAATTGGCGCACGCCGGATGCGCCCGGTACGGGCGGACCGCGAAACCGCCAGGGAAGCCGGGATGCGGGTCACCAGATCACAATAGCCGAGCAAGCCGAACTCTGGCAGACCCTGGCGACGGACAGCTTCAGGAGTCGCGGCGGGGACTGGAAGGACGAGATGGGACTGGATCAGCAGGCGCGGATGTTCCCAATGGAGTCGGCCAGGCCGACTCCGAGAGCCAGCGACAAGAGCGGGGAATCGTCGGTGAGGGTGATGGATCGGACCAAGCGGTTTCAGTTACGGGAAGCGGTCATGATGCGCCACTCGTTTTCGCTCCCGGCCCCGCAGACCCTAGATGGCCAGCAATTATCCGAGAGTACCCCTGGCTCGCGCCGGCCATCGAGACGCCGACTCAACGGGGAGTTTGTGACGTGGCTGATGGGCTTTCCGGCATGGTGGACGGACGTGGATTGATCGAGCGTGCCATGCGAAACAGGACGAAGAAGCTACGGGCGCTGGGTAATGCGTGCGTGCCCGATTGTGTGGAATGGATCGGTCGCCGCATCCTGGAGGCCGCGCGGTGATCTCCCGCTGCCGCATCTGCGGCCGCGCGTACCAGCGGCCCGTCGTCGGCCCCGCGGATTACCGCTGCCCCGTCTGCGAGGCCGCCCATCGCTACTGGTGCCCGGAGCAACTCGGCACGCGGGCGCAGGTGTACGTCCGCCTCCGCTGGTGGGAGACCGACCCCGTTACCGGCCTGCGCGAGCGCAAGGCGTCGCCGCTCGATGGGCTCACCGGAATTGGCACGCGGGTGGACAAGCCGGAGGACGGCTGGCGCGTGAGACTCTTGGAGTCGCCGGAGCGATCGCTGTACTTCGGAGGCGGCTCAATCGTGGTCGATTGGGAGTTGCCGAGGTTGCCCGAGCCGGAGCGCCCGATGTTGGTGAGGGGAAGGGCTACAGTGGGCAATAGTTGCGATTCCAGACCGCCTGGCGCATCGCGGGGGCGTCCGTGACCTTCGGGACACCCCTGGCGCGCTGTAGGCCCCAGGACGTGGTCGCCGGCGGTTGCGCACGATGCGGCGCCTAAAACGCGGAAAATTACGTCATTTTAGCGCTAAGTCGATGCAACCAAAGGAAAGCATCCCTGGCGCCTAGATGCGCATCAACTCTTTTCGCCGCGGCCGCGCCCCCACCGAGCTTTCGCGCCAGCCTTACCAGCTTTCGAGGCGCGGGCCTTGCGCTCCTCTGCGGTCATCGTACGCAGGACGTTTTTCCAACCGATCAGGCCCCCTTTACGACCGGCCTTCTGGAATTCCTTCTTAGCTCTGGCCGAAATTTTCATCTTGACATACCCCCTACGCTATGCTTTAATGAGGTCGAGGAGAAATCCTCGAAAGTGAAATGCGTTTGCGGTGGTCGGTGTAACGGCAGCGCCGCAGATGGTTTTCCCGATACTGTGGGAACCGCCAAATCGGGACGGGTGGGCGAAAGGTATGGCCCCGGCGGTATTCGATGCGGACGGAGACAAGCAGCCGAGTTGAGAGCGCCGCAGCGACTCAACGCCGACGAGAACCGACGGGGAAACCTCAAGAACTCGCTTCGGAGCCTGGCAGGGAGCCGGGCTCTGCCTCCTCCTCCCTCCTGGTTTCCTAAGAACTTGGGTTCGGCAAGGAAAAAAAGAAACGGGTTTGAAAACTTCAGACATCGCGGTTTTCCTCAGCCGCGCCGACAAAGCGAACTCGCCCGTCCGAATCTTTCAGCAACACGCCTTTTCTGACGTATCGAGAAACCGCCCCCCGCACTCTATCGGAACTCGCGCTGATCGCGTGCGCGACATCGCAAGAATAGAACGATTCGGCGCAGCGATCCGACAGAAACCCCAGAACGTCGGCGGTAATGTTCCTTTCCGCTGGCTTAACCGGCTGAATGTACCCGGACCACTGCGCTATGCGCCGAATTGCCGCTATCCCGTCTTCTAGCGCGGCCTTTCGCGATTCAAGATCGTCTATTACGGCTTGGTAGTCCAGGTTCATGATGGGTTTTCCTCATCCGCGCGCTTCGCTTCGACAGCCACGTATTTCGCTCCACCGTTCCAAGAATCGAGGTGCCTTATCGCGCGTTCGGCGGCTTCTTGCGAGTCATGCCGGGAAATCGGGATGTAACCGGCATGATGCTGTTGTTCCGCAGCCAGTAATTCCTCGTTCCACACTTCCCAGATGCGGTCGCGCTCGGCAATCATCGTTCCCAGCGCAATCAGCAAATCCTCCGCCGCTGCGTGCAGCGGGCAGAACTCGACGTGCAGGTCGTGTTCCTGCGAAGGCAGCAGGAGCAAGCCCTTGACTCCGCACCCGCACGGCAGCGGGTTGGGCGGGTAGTTTCGGTTACTTGGCATCTGGCAACCCCAAACACTTCGGGCATATTCCCACCGCCTTGAGCATAGTCTCTGCCCAGCGATGCCTGTAGCGGTTTTGCGGGTCGTTGATTGCCTCTATGCAGTTACTCAGCAGAGCGTCCTCCCCGTGCCCGCGCTCCCGTAGATGAACGTCGCCGGACAGATCCAGGGAGCCGTTCAGCAACACTACTATCTCCTCGGCCAGAATCTTGGCGTGTGGCGCACGTACCAGTATCGTAACCTCGCGTTCCGGATCGAACACCCGGCGGCCGGAGTCCCACACGATTGGACATTCGGTTGGTGCATCTTGTATTCCTAGCCTAAACATTACTCCCTCCTTCGTTTGCTTGTTTCTGCCGCTTCGCTTCCCGCGCCGTCACCGCCACCAGCGCGATCTCGCTCCGCTGCTCGGCTGTCAGGTTGTCGCGGCGCGCAGGTCTCCCAGTAGCGAGCATAGGGGTCGTCTGCGGCCAAGTCCTATACGACGCGCCATTCTGCGGCACTCGTAAACTCACGCGTGCCATGCTCATGATCCCAAATCCAATAGCGTGCCATCGTCGCTCTCTCCTCACGACTCCCCCGCCGGCCTGACGGGTGCGGGCTACGCTGTCTTGCGCGGCTTACGGCAATGTGCCGTTGCCAGCTTGCGACTGGCGCACGGCGCGCCGCAACGCGGACACCAGCTCGGCTTGATCGGCCGGCCGCCGCGCTTATTGCGGCGGAGAGCCTGGAGAACTCGGGCAGCGTCAGACAAGCGCAAGGGCCTCCTCGACCCGGAACTGCCATGGACCGGAAGACTGCGCCTCCAGGGCCTCGATAGCGTCAAGGGCCGCTTGTTCGGAGTCATGGACCTCGACCCGTTCCCATTCGAGCGTTCCTGGCGCTTGTGCAAGTACGATGTATTTCATATCCTGCCTCCATATTAAGAGTACCAAGCTACGCTGTATCGTGTCAACAACAAAGTGAATCTGTACAAAAGAAAGAATGTAGAGAAGGCGAAAGCTACATCGGAGCGGAAAGCGTACCAAGCCGTATAATAGCCCTCCATGACATCTGAGATATCACGTACCAGATTTTATGCTTGACATCTGGAACAAAAAGAAGGCAAGATGGTTTTGGCCAGCGCGGGTCCGCCAACTACCGCGCTTGACCATCTCGGGCTCTCGGGCCTGATCCTCTCAGAGATGATCCGCTAATGCCTTATAAACGCCCCTCTGTTCGCATCCTCAACCCAGTTTCGCCTGATCGCACGCATACCAGCCATCGCCGCGCCTTACGCTTTGTGGCCGCCAAAGTGGCCGACTGGGTAGAGCCCGGCGTGTCAATCCGGCTGTTCTCCTCGACCGCCAACCCGGCTGCAGCCATGGTGCCGTGGCAGGAGTGCTGGCGGACGGCAGGAGCGGCCGTGCTGCAGCCATACCAGCCGTATCAGAGGGGCGTATGAGCGCCGCAACCGTGGCCATCGACCGCCCCGCCTGCGCAGTATGCGCAGCTTGGCGGCATCCGTGCGAGGCGTGCGTGGCAGATGCTGTTATCCGTGATGAGCTAATCGCCGCGCGGAACCATGGGAAACTCACCAGCGGCGGACTTGGATCGACACTTGCCTCATGTCAAGGGCGACCGGACGACCAGCGACGACCTAAGTTGACGCGCGAGCAACTCGAAATCATGGCGTGTATGCGCGGCGACGCGGTGAGTCTGGGGGAACGGTTGGGCGAGGAGTCGAGAGTGGCGATGGAGAGCGGGCTCCTGTAATATGCCAAATACGGCACAGCTCGACGCTCAGCGGGATTTCGGGCACAAGATCAATAGACCAGAGGGTCGGTCTGATAACAAATATTCGTTCAGGTCTTGGCTATGGCATGTCGCTGCGGCCTTGCGCAATAAGGAGCGATGGTCTTTCGTCTGCGCGTCTGCCGACGTATACCATCGCGGGATTACAGGCTATAGAAAGACTCTGTGTTGCATCTTGGATGAAAAAGGCAAGGATGCCCTGAACCGTCAAGTGGCGTTCATGGGCTTCTCAATTGCTGAATGCGATGAATTGCTGGGACTGTGTTTCCGATTGCGGCTCCTCAAGAGGATGAAGCAGAGCCTAGCGCCCGCGTTGGTAGAGCGGAGAGGGAATTTCATTGACGGCAAACGTAAAGAACAGGACCGCGCAGACCTGAGCCATCTCAGGGCGAGTCGATCCGCCAAATATGGCAATTAGTATGCCTTCATTGCCACTCAGACCCTGCTCGCATATCGGTTGCCGGGAGCTGGTTTCGGCTGGTCAGCGATGCCCTGAGCACGGCAAGGAACGTGGCGAGTACGAGGCGCATCGGGTTGCCGCGCACAAGCGCGGCTATAACCACGCCTGGAATGACGTGCGCGATGCGTACATCCGGGAGAATCCGTGGTGTCAACTTCGGCTAACGTGTCAACAAAGGCCGATAACTCAACGACTTGCAGCCGAAGTGCATCACAAACAGAGCATA
>ERZ1292632.3366-Hain-H43-01um-R2-3366-length-12293-cov-8_pt1 | contig 12293 bp, 17 predicted proteins | sample MGYA00564407_ERZ1292632 | MGnify/ENA primary metagenome ERZ1292632 (study PRJEB36523, sample SAMEA6512637) | groundwater metagenome | collected 2019-01-08 | study: AquaDiva: Metagenomics assemblies of 32 groundwater samples
ACCATGGAAGCTGCCAAGAACAAATCCGGGAAGAACACGGACAGCGGCGTAGTGGTTACCGATGTTGACAGCGACGGCGGCCGATAGGTTCCTACTACTTCCACCGTATAGGTCTGGTCTGGAAATGGTCCGACGATGGCAATGTCCTGGTCGATCATAGAGAAATAGACTGGTAGCGTCGACCCAGAAGTGCTCGGCCACAGAAAATCCAGCGTATCGATCGATGCCGGGATTAACGGATTGCGCGTGCCAGCTTCAGGATTGGTTGTTCCTGCCGGCGTGATGACGTTCAATTGCTCACATACGATGAACGTGCCATTGGTTGAAGGAAGCGTAAAATTTCGCGTGCTCAGTGCGAGCGTGGCGCTGGAATCCCTTACCGTTGTGTCAACCAAATCCAGTTCGCGATACAACCGCAATTCTGCGTTAGTAATGATCGTCGGCAGGATGGCATTGAAATTGGCATCCGTCGACGGCACCACCATCTCGGTAGAGAGCGCCGTAACATATGTTGCATACGTATATGCGGTCATTTCGGCTTCTGGTCCTGCGGAAACGCCAACCTATTCCACTCTGCAATTCTCTCCTGCATCGTCATTGCCTATTCCTTTTAATAGTTGAAATGTTCTTCAATTATAATGACACCGGCAAAACCTGCTCCACCTACTGCGCCGCCTGTGCCGGCAGTACCCGCCGCACCGCCCAATCCGACAGCATAACCATAGGAAGCTGCGGGGTTGGTGATGATGTGCTCAACGTAGCCGCCAGCTCCACCACCAGAACCAACATTTGGCGTCGTAATTTCACCACCACCGCCACCGCCTGCACCATAACCAGCCCCGGCAAAACCAGCACCGCCAGTATTTCCGCCGGTGCCACCAGCGGCTAGCTGCGATCCGGCCCCATCGGATCCTGGAAAATTCGTTATAATCCCGTTTGGTCCCGATCCACCGTTTCCGCCGGTTATGCTAACAACATTTCCGCCAGAGGCCGCCCCGCCAGAACCGCCGTTGCTACTCGTCCCTCCACCTATACCTGGGCCTCCAGATATAATAACTGCTCCACCATTCACTGAAAGAGTTGTCGTCGCCGACCCGTTTCCACCAACTCCTGCTCCCGTTCCAGAACCAGAACCTCCTCCACCGGGACCGACAAGTCTGATTTTAATATATTTTGTGTTTGCCGTTACAGTATAGGTGCCAGACCCTGAAGTAAGTATGACTGTATTAGGACCCGTAGTATTTAATGCGCCGAATATCAGGCCAGTGCCGCCAGCATTGACCTGAAGGACATTGCCAGCCGTCACGCCGATGATATCCGCGACGTTCGCCGTGGCATTTCCTGCCACGCCAATGATCGACAGGGGTGATCCCTGACGCAGTTGCGTATTGCCGATCGCGTTTGTCGTCACGTTGGCCGCCTGAACCGCAAGCGCGCCAAGTTGGGTGCTTCCAACCCCACCAGAAGCGATAGAAACAACCAGCGCTGTCCCAGTGCCAGCCGTCGCAAGACCCGTGGTCGCGTTGACAGAAACGAACGATGTGACGTCGTACCAAGCCGTCGAATAATTCGAACCGCTGGATTTGGCGAGGAGTTGCGACGTGCCACCACCCGAGGGAAGGCCACCTATCGACGTCATGATCTGATTAAGGGAAACCTGCACTGACTGTTGAACGCCAGAAACCGTCTGAATAACCTCAAACAGCTCTACGCCCGTTACCGTCGTAGCGGTCGGAAGATCAAGAACGGTAACTACTGCAGGTAGCGTCGTCGTCATGGGCCATTCCACTTGTCAGGTACACCACCCTGCACCAAAACAATCAAATTCCTCGGATACGGTGCCAGCGGAACAATCGCTCGCACTTTCCCGCTTATGGTAACACGAGTCGAGACCGGATACTCGTCAATCGCATAGTTTTCCGGACGAGCATTGGCCACAGGGACAGGATCTGGCCCAAGCAATGCCGGCGCACCCAATTGCCGTTGCGGGACATCCAATTCATCCTCATGGACAAGGATGCGGGTGTTGATGATGCGCGGACCTCGATATTCCCATTGAAACCGCATGTTGGAGAGGTTGCCCAACATGCCATCACGATCTGACCGCGCCCATGCTTGGGGGTGTGTCGGATCAACTTGGGCCCTGCGGGGATGCCTCCTCATGAATAATACCGTCCGATGCCAGGAGAAATTCGAATAGGAACATTTTCCGTGTCTTCTGTGGCAGCAAAGCGCCACGCCTCGTCGTATTCAGCCTTCAAATCCTTTGTCTTGGTAGGCGCGAAAGTCCTCGACACCCGCCACGCTAGTCCAGCACATAGCGCATCATACCACCGGACCGGAACGTTCGGAGTGCCACCGGAAGGAAGATTGGAATCCTGAGCCTGCACGCAGGCATAATAGTTGAAATAATATGGGCCGTTCCCATCCGGGACTAGATAGAGCGTAACCGTAGGCGTCGTGAGACGGTCGAACCAATATTGATTCGGTGGACCTTGGGTCTGCTTGACAGGGTAAGCAGCATAGTCATCGCGCGAAATCGGCGTCATGTAGATATCGGTTTGGGTCGTTAGCCCCTGATCCGTGCTCCGGTAGGCATCCAAGATCATAATGACGCGGGCCGGCAGCGTATAAGATGCCGTTCCCTGCGTCAGGAGTTGAGAGATCAATTCGACTTCCCACAAGTTAACACCACGATTCGACCATTCAGAGGTCAGCATCAGGTTCAACTGGCGCCGTGCCGTGAAGAAATGCTTCTGTTCGAGCTGTGCAGCAATGATCCCGCAACGCTCATAGGCGTCGAGAACGCCTTCGCCTGAGGTCAAGGAAAATGAGTATGTGCCGCTCGTCGTCATATTGATATTTTACCTAGGTATTAGTCTTCAGAATATAGGAGTATTCTACTGTAACCGCCGTTGTGGTCGATGTCGCTGCTCCCGTGAGCCATATATCTGTTTTTTCTCCAATTCCTGTTGCAACAATATTTCCGAAGTTTTGTTCAAAGGCAGCCCCTGTTCCGCCAGATCTTGCGGCGGCCAGAGCTGGAACAAATGGTGCCGAAACCACATCGGCCGATCCAGCCAGCCAGAAAGTAAGAGAAACGTTTCTTGATCCTTCTAGTGCAGCAAAGAACCAATGAAGGTATAACGTCATTCTCGCCGGAACGCAGAAATGTGAGGAAAGTGAACTTCCTTGTCCTGCCAGGATGACAAGAATCGTAGCGCCAGCGCTCACTACCCTAATCGTGATGTTGCCAGCATTGGTGCCTCGATACGTTCCGCAACTGATCGAAATAACTGTATAAACTCTGAGGAAGCTTTGAACGCTGGTAACCGGAGTGGCCCCATTAAGAATTATGATCTCCGATATTTCATTCAAACTAGCATCCAAGCCAGTCACTTGAATGGATCTAACGCCAGTCCCCTCCGCGGTATCGTTCGCGCTCGCACTGACCGCCTCTATTTTCGTTGCCACGGTCGGCATAAAGGGAGCGGTTAGACCAGCAGCGGTGGAAATCAATTCTGATGTGGTCCCAACGGCAGGATGGAATCCGACCCTTGTCACAGTCGCATATCCAGCGACGTCGCCTTCTACTACTTTCTGGTAGAATTCTGGAGAAATGGCGGGATATTGGATGGTACCCCTAGGCATTGCTGCATGCTCTGCTCAAGTCGGCCAACCAGCCTGCACAAACTTCACCGTCATGACACTAGTCACGGATGCAGCAGTGATGAGGCTGGATCGGAATGCCTGTACAGGAGTGGTAAAATTGGCAATGGCGGGGGTTGTGGTCGCTGTCGCAGCAATTACCGTGAACCATGCGGCATTAGCAGCGGTCGTGCCAATACCAAGACCGACTGCACCCTGGCCACCACCAGTTCCGGAAATATCAATCCGGTCGAATGTGGCCTCAAGAACCGCCGTCCCGCTATCGCCGGACATAACGAGAGAACATCCAACCTGAAAAGGGGAAAGTGTCCAGTCGGAGAACCAGATAACCGCGCCAGTTCCGCTTTGAGTCATAACTGCGGGCATGCCCATGGCGCTTTCCTACTTCCTGCGCGACGGCCTGTCTGCCCTCTGGCTCACCCGTCCGCCTTCCATTCTAAAGCTCTTCAACGTCTCTGCCAATTGGGCTCGCTTACGGAGCTTTGGATTTGATGACTTCTCTGCCTTGGCTAGTTTCTTTGCCGGGATTTTCTCCCCTTCTGGAACACGCAGTGACCGGTGCAGAGCACCTGGTTTCTTGATCGCTGCCTGAATCCATTTCTTGGCCATGGAAGCCCTATTTCGGCGTCCCGCCATACGTGTCGGTCGGCGACGACGATCCGTTGCCAGAAGTCGCGCTATGAGCCGTCGAGAGCGGAGACCGATTGGCGCCGACACCGCCGCCTGACTTGCGGCCAGGACGATCAAGACGAGCACGAACGCCGCCGCCGGTCATAAGGCCAATGACCTTGCCGCCGGTCTTGCGCTTGACCTTGCCGCCCTTCTTGCGGTCAACGTCGCCAGTGGTGCCTTCCTCGGCCTCGCTGATGACGTTCTTGTTGCCGGAGACGACCTGCGTCCGGCCACCCTTTGCCTTGCACTTCTTACCAGCCATAGTCGGCCTCCTGTTTAAATCTGTGGTGCGCCAAAGAGCGCCGCCGTCGCGTTCGGGGTTGCGTTGAGCATTCTTTGTAGCGGAATATTGTAGACCACTGTCAAACGACGCGCACCATTTGTAGAAGCCACCGTGGCAACCGCCAAGGTGGAGGCGTTGACGGTGCCGCGAACGTCTGCCGACGTCGCATTTGACGTGGTGCTCAATGCTGCCGTAAAACCTGCCGATGTTGGTGCGAGGCAGCCATTCCAGCGAATGTCAAGATATGCCCATTGCTCGACCCGAAGGTTTAGGCCAACAATATCAGACAGGCCAATGGAAATGGCGGCCGGCGTCACAGTAGTTGCGGCAGTCGTAACCGCAATCGACCGCACATACTTGAAGGCCTTATTGCCATTCACCGTGGTAGTACCGTCGGCCGTCAAGAGTTCGGTCATGGCATTATTATAGACGTCATAACCAGTCACGGTAACCGCAGTGGTTCCTGAACCGATTGACGCCGCAGTAATACTCAGAGCCCGGCAAACACCTTGGTAAGGGTCAAACACTCGGGACAGTCCCGCTACCCGGTACGGTTCGGCTGCATTGGCCGATGCCGCAGCCGGACCAAACTGGGAAGCCGGAGGCGTCAAATTGGAATACAGATTGCCTTGGCCAATCGGAAGATTGTTGCCGACCGTCAGAGCAGAAGGCGATATCGTAATGACCGTCGTGTTGGTAGCGGAAACCGACTGCACCTGCGTAAACAGCGGCGTATTCGTATTGCCGGCCGCACCAACACCAGGGATGACAATCCATTGGCCAATCTGGAATCGACGGTTGTCGTTAACAACAACCGTAGACGAATTGGCCGCTGTCGTACCAGTCGCGAACCCAAAATCAATCGCCAGAACCGTGGTAGCAACCGACGTCCCAACCGGAATGATCGGAATGCCGGGTGCCGGAACAGGAATATTTGCTGCCGTGCCAACCTGTGCCGTGATCAGCGTCAGTGCCACGCCTGCCGTAGTCGAAGGCGTCTGTGCCGCTGCCATCGAAACCGTCGAATTCGCCGCTAAAGTAGCCGCGACCAAAACGACCGATGGTGAATCATAGTATCCCGCAATCCGCCCCGGAGACAGACCATCCTTGTTGATCGGAGAAAATCTCGGATCAGGGAAGATGTTACCCTGATACGATACCGTAGGCCCATCCATCGGATTGATCGGCGCCGACGTGCCAGCACCGCCACCGTTAAGCAGCGAACCAGCCGATACTACAGGACCTTGAAAGACTGATTCAGGCATGGGCGTCCTCAAAGTTTGGCGTGGCTACAAGCAGCCAGTCACGATCTGGTCGCGTCGGCTTGAATTCAAGAACGGCGGGTGACTGATGCTTCTTTAAATAATCAACGGCCTTGCTCAATGCATCAGGATTTTCCTTGATATAGCCAATGGCCTGATTGCATCCAGAGCACAGAAGTGAACGAACTTTTCCGGTAGCATGATCGTGGTCGAATGAGAGTTTACGACCGCGCGGCTCCTCTTTCTTGCAGATGGCGCATACGCCACCCTGCGCAGCCAACATGCGATGATAGTCAATATCATCCATACCGTAGTTACTCTTAAGGTGGGCGTGACGGAAGAGACCCGGATTTGCCTCCCGATAAGCCTTCATGTAGGCAGCGCGGCCTTCTTTGGTGGAGCGATCAAACTCGCCATGAGGTCGGCCAAGCCACTTGAAATTATCTGGTCCGATGGGGCGAGATTCGTCCACTGCTGCGATGGTTGATTCGTCTGCATCCACCGAGCCAATGTCAGCACAGAATTGCTCAAGAGAAGTCCACAGCGTTTTGCGGCCACTACGCTGGAGTCGGTCCCAAGCGACGCGCTTGCGACGAAGCTGAATGATAACGCCTAAGGCCACTTCACATTCTTCTGGTATTTTTGCAGGAACCAAAATCGTCATAGCCTGCTCATACGCCGCAGAGGCTTTCTCTGCGGTATCAAAAACGCCCAGATTAACCTGATTATAGTTTGCCGTGATCGCAGCCTTAAAGCCGCCCTTCGGAGACGGACTAACACCACGGTAACCAGTAGTGTTGGTCTCCAAAGCCCCACGAAGCCTAGCCGCCTCGATTTTGGAAACATCCTTCAAATTGGCAATTGAACAATCGTCCGAATTGCCATTCTGGAATTTGATATCGCCTTTCGGCCATTCGCCGTGAGTGTAGAACCACGCCAAGCGGCTAGCTTGCAGCTTCTCACCATCGACAGTCAGAAACCGATAGCCACCACCAGTTACCACGCCAGCACGATCACCAACGTGGGTGCGGTTAGAGGTGCGCACCTTCCATCGGAAATAGCCCGTATCTGGTTCGTAATGGAGCACTTCAAGCAGCCTCTGATGGGTCAACTTCTTCATTTTATTCTCCGGTGTAAATCTCTATAAGATACTGTATCTTACACCAGATATCTATGTTGTCAACCCTACATAGTTATGGATAAGTCATTGTTATGCCGTCGGATATTCACCCCAGGCGCACCTAGGATCATTAATGCCGAATGAATAACGCTCGTAACTTTTGACTAGGAGATTGTCAGTCACGTTATCAACCCACATGTCGCTCTCATACGGTATACGAAGCATATGGATCAGCCCCTCGATGTTTGTGGTGAGGAACCACCCGAAGTTCGAGGTGAGGAAGTCCAGCACGATGAAGCCTTCCGGGAGGCCGCCGGACAGCGAGAGGATTGCGTTGACATCGTTGTCCGCCGTGCCGGGCCGAAGCTCGGTCTTGGTCAGGCGGATTGCGATGGCCTCGAGGTTCGGCGGCACGATCAGCCGGCGGGCACGGGACAAGATCCTCATGCCGCGTTCATTGACGAACTGCGTGCGGACGTTGGTCATGTTAGCCAGCAGCGTCGATTCGTTGAGCGACTTCGGCGTGGCCGATGTATTGGCCCAAGTACCGCCGTCATATGGATGCGCGGTCGAGAAGAACGCCACACCATCACCGACCTGCTGTGCATTGTAGGTCGTTCCAGTGTTGAAAATGTTCGCCGCCTGAATTTCCTTGAACTGCGCGAACGCCTCTTGGAGTTTCAGGTTGGTCGGGTTGAACTGAGCCTTGTAGAGGTTGTCATCGATGGCCTTGCGCGTAATCGCGTAACCAAGCGCCACCTCGATATGTACGAACGCCCAAGTAAAGCGCTCGCCGGAATTATTGTCGAATTGCGTCGCAGCGCCTTCGTCCTTGAGATATGGCAGCGACACAAAGGCCATCTGAGTCGACCGCTCGACCGACATGGATGACTTGTGGGTTTTGAAAATCCGATCCCATTGCCTGGGTATCATGTCGTAACTGCCTCGTACATCGAACAACCCAGGAAGCAGTTCGCTGCGAATATTGGCAAGAGAAACAGGCATTTACGTAATCTCCTATTGAACAACTGTCTGGGTATAGATATAGTCAACCATCCCAAGCAGTTGGAGAGAGGCGACATCATGATTGAAGAAGAGTGGAGAACCATTCCTAGCTTCGAAGGCTTCTACGAGGCCAGCAACCTTGGAGGAGTCAGAAGCGTCGACAGGATGCGAGAAGCATGGCATGGGCCGCAGCGATGCTATGGAAAGCCTCTCCAGCCTGCCCTTCATAAATTCGGTTACATGAAGGTCACCTTGTTTCGAGAAGGAAAAGGATCGACTTGTCTCGTCCATCGCCTTGTCGCACTCGCTTTCATTCCAAACCCCACTGGCTTGCCCTTCATCAATCACATCGACGGAGACAAAACCAACAACGTCTTCACCAATCTTGAATGGACTGATGACCGAACTAACAAGCAGCACGCCATCGATACTGGGCTCATCAAAACCTTCAAGAAATTGCTTACCCCGACCGAAGTAGCCGAGATCAGATCTCTTGGCGGCACAATGAAGCAGGCCGACATAGCCAAGTTGTTCGGCACCACGCAATCCAACGTATCGCTGGTCCTGCGCGGACGAACTCACTAGGCTATTCTGGTCAGCCATTTCCATATTAAGAGCCAAGACCGCCGCCACCAGTCTGGAAGCGCTGGCGTGCGAAGTTGACGATGACCCAGTTGTAATTGGTGGTGGTGTCGGACCCGTTGCCGACGCCGGGGTACATGCCGTACACTTGGAAGGCGAGCGTGGTCGTCGCGATTGTCGCGGTGGATTGGTCGATCGTGTACGATGAGAAGCCACCGCCGACCGTGGTACCGCCAGCTCCGGTCGAAAAACCAACGAGTTGGCCAATGGTGCCAGGTCCGAGAGCTGTCAGCAAAGTAGCTGCCTTGAACAAGGCGTTCTGAGCGTCAAGGACGTAAGCCACCGCATCGGCGCCAGCCGCAGCAGCCGGATACCACGGATACCAAACCGGATAGCCGCCAGACGGCGTGTACATGCATCCCTGAAAGATGCCCACAATGGCCGTTCCGACGTTGGTGGTCATGGGCTTGATGTAAACGCCACCAGCACCGCCGATACCGCCTGCTGACTTGATGACGGGATCGCCGAAGTAGATCGCAGTCGCGTATGTGGATTGGATGGCGTATTTGGAAAGCTGGTAGTCCGGTGCGCCGCCGGGAAGGTAGCCAAAATGGCTAAAACCGAATTGGGCTTGGGTATTTGCCATAGCAATCTCGTTGACTTTTAGGGTCAATCCGCTGGCTGGCTGGATTGGTGGACCAAAAGTCACAACGCTTGCTGTGACAGGATGCCGGGCGACGATCTATCGTCTGCCGCTGGCTGCTCAACCCCTAGCTCTAGCTAGGGTGGAACAATTCGCTCAATCTGAACTATATTTTTGAAATGTCAAGCGGGATGCCGTTTCCAACATCCCGCCAAACTGTGCCAGCTTCCCCCGATTAACTGGTTAATGACGGCCAATCCTTAGCCGGCGTCCGCCCAGCTACACATCGAAGGCGTCTTTGAACGCTACCTGCCAGCAACCTGTGGGACCAGCGCAGATCTGCGAACGCTTTACGACTGCAAGATACTAGCCGATTTTGTCAGCCGAGGCTACGATGTACGGACTGCAGAATACCTTCGATATCGGATAGTTTCCCGTGCACATAGTCGGCCGCATCATTGAGTCGGCCAACTGCACCAGATGATGGCGGGACGGGAGCATTTGTGCCTCCGATCTGGCCTGGCGCAATAGGCCGCACCGCGCCGATTATTGCTGCAATCTCCGATGAAAGTTTCTCAAGGTTTTCTAACCGAGCATTGAGCGCATCGATCCGACAGCATGCGCTGGCAATCGTGCGTGGGGCTTCTACGGAACTGGCAGAAACTCCGGCTGTTTGGTAGATTGCTTTGGCTTGATTGGGATAGTCCATTTTAGTCTCTCCTCTATTGTTGAAAATCATTCCGCCGCCGGCAGCAGCGCAATCGATAACATACGCCACAGCATCGGCACCGTCTCATGGATGGACGCCACGAGTGATTGAAGGCGGGAAAGATCGTGAGAAAGGCGACGATCAACCTGAGACAGATCGTTCATGACATGCCTTACTCATAGCCGCAAACACATCCTCCGCTAGGTGGCGTAGGCTGTAGGGGCCTAGATCAAAAACCCGCGTTTCCAGCACCGCTGCCCCAGCCTCGATCATGGCTGGGGTAATCGCGAGCGCTCCAGTTCCGGAAAGGTCCGGAACTGGAGCTATACTGCCACCTGTGTCTTGCTTTGTCATCGTTATAATGTGCTCATTTTGTGCCCGTACTCGCCGGATTTCCATGAAAATTGACTACTTCATCATTGATGGAAACAACATGGATTTTATCCACGGATCATTCCGCCGCCGGCAGCAGCGCAATCGCTTCGTCAGACATAGGCTGGATAGGCTCCATCGCCGCCGGAGCCGCAGCCTGCGCCTCAACCACGTCCAGATACCGTGCTGCAAAATCATACGGCCCAACATGGCTGATCCGGTGCCCGATCGCCGCCCATACCTGACCGCCAGCCTCCCGGTGTCGGATGCAGAACGACAAATCCTCCGACACGACACCGCGATCCGGAAGGTCCAGTTTCTCAAAAAACCGCAACAGCCGGTTAGTCCCGGTTTGCCGCAACGTCTCGCCAGCCGGGTGCAAATGCAGCCGCGTATCGATCAACTCGGGGTATTTCTCAATCATCTTGGTAATACAATCACGGCGAATTAGAGTGATGCCGAATCCAACCCCTTCAACTTCCATAAAGTCGCCGCGGCGCTGCGTCACGGTCGATCCCGTACCGGACCCAGCCCAAGACAACGGCAATTTGCGCTGCGGATAGATCGCGCCCACCAACGGCTCGTCGAACATGAGCATGTCCGTCACGATCTCGGGCGCGCAACCCATGTCAGCATCCAGGAACAAGATATGGCTGCTGTTCGGCATACTATCATACCAAATTGTAATCGCCATAGAGCGCAACTCAGCAATGTCGGGGAATGATAAGGTCGAAATACCTCCACCAATTCCCTTACTCCCCAATAAAGCGCGAACTGCATGCGTAAAAAGGAATGTGGTCGCAGTGATCTGCTGACCGAAGGCAGGACAAAAGATGAAGATATCCTTGGCCATTACTCGCTTCTCCCGAATTCTTTGTGATGCCGAATGGACGCCTTAACATAAGCTTCATGAGCCTCTTCGGGCGTATCGAAAAGGCCAAGATATTTTGGAATACCGTCAACCGTAATTTGCGCTACGTATTTTTTATATTTCTTGTCTCTGTACGCGGGATGAATCATCACACCTTTAAAACCAGTCTTGTTGTGGCTTTTCTTAGTGATATTTCGAACATTCTGCTGGTGCGTAGCCTCGCGCAGATTCTCAATACGATTGTCATCTTTAACAAGATTTTTATGGTCAATCTCGTTCGTTGGCCAGACCTTATGGACATAGAACCAAGCGAGTCGATGGGCGGAATATCTGGTGCCATCTACCTTAATAAGGCGATGACCGTGGCTATCTAGAACTCCAGCCACATCCCCGGCTTTAACACGATTGGATAAGGGTGCCTTCCACGTAAACACCCCAGTTGCCGGATTGTAGTCCAGAACTCGGGTCAGGGTTTCGTGGGAAAGAGTATCTTCCCTTGCGGACATCAGTGCACCGGCCTCTTTTCGATTGGCCCGTCTGGCCCATCAATGATCTCAAAGCTCTGAATTATTTCTTCCAACTTATGCTCTGCGGCACGGCGCATGCACTGCTCTTCGTACAGTTGTCTTTTATACGAATTTGCGATTCCGCGCCATTGTTTGACGATATCTTTCCACTCATTGTCTTTGGTCATGGGTGGATTCCTATTTGATGTTGGAGAAAAAAATGTCCGTCGATTCCCTGGATCGTTCCATCGCATCGTTTAGGATTGCGGCATAATCTCGAGGAATATCGAAATCCAATGGCGATTGACGGTGCGCAAAGGTGATCTCGCCGTCCCATAGATGATACGTGTTCCAGTAACGGTCCTGATTCAGCTTCTCGTCGATCGCCGCCTCGTCGAATTTGAGATATTCCACGAACGGATATTTCGATATCATCCTGAATTCTTTACCGAACTGCCACGCCATAAACCGATGATGATGATACCCTCGAAACGGCGGTGACCCGCCGTCAACACCACGGCCAAGTTCAGCGATCGGCGAGGGACATTCGATATAGCCAGCCTTGCCTACCCGAGACATCTCCCTGATCAGATGAAACG
>ERZ1292632.3367-Hain-H43-01um-R2-3367-length-12290-cov-8_pt1 | contig 12290 bp, 9 predicted proteins | sample MGYA00564407_ERZ1292632 | MGnify/ENA primary metagenome ERZ1292632 (study PRJEB36523, sample SAMEA6512637) | groundwater metagenome | collected 2019-01-08 | study: AquaDiva: Metagenomics assemblies of 32 groundwater samples
CCACTCAGGAGAACCGTTCCACTCGTATCAGGAAAAGTATAAGTGCGATTTGCTGAAAGATCGGTTACATCGAAAATTCCATAAAATGTTGCTCCTGCTGATTCGAGGATTTGAAGTTCGGATGATGCATTGTTTAGAGAAATGTCGAAAGCACCGGTCTGATCCCAGTTGGCGGTGAGAGCACCAAGAGCAATGGTTGGTGTTCCTCCTTCGGAGGAACTGGTTCCGGAAATACCGTTACCAGCGGTGATGGTGGCAACGTAGTTGCCAGTCGTATCGGTGGTGAGGGCAACCGCATCAGCTGCGATAGTCAAAACACCAGCATTGGTAATGGTGGCATCGCTACTCATGGTGGCAAAGACTGGAGCTCCGGCGGTTACTCCGAGGAAGAGCTGTCCGTTGGTTCCGGCAGCCGTGACTTGGACAGCACCGGTTGTGTTTCCGTAGAGCACTCCGTTGGCAGTGAACGTCGTCGCTCCGGTTCCACCGTTTCCAACTGGAAGTGTTCCCGTTACTTCACTAGCAAGATCGATACTCGTTCCGAGTGTCGAAGCAATGGTGATCGTTCCAGCTCCTTCCGTTACCGTGATACCAGATCCATCGGTGATGGTTGCGAGTGTGTAGCCTGATCCGTTTCCAATGAGGAGGGTTCCGTTGGATGCGGCAGAGCCGTCAACTCCAGTGCCACCACGAACAACATTGAGTTGAGCTTCACTTCCAAGAGAACTGACACCGCTCCAGTACGTAACGTATCCATTCGTTCCTGTTCCAGAAAGTCCGGCGGAGAAACTTGCGCACTCCCACACATTCGTTCCATCATTCCAACTAATTCCCTGACCATTCGCACAACCTTGAAGGAGTCCAAGCTCGTTACTTCCTGTACCAGCAAATTCGAGACCGGAATTACTTGATATTGATCCAGTTCCATCAGCACTATCCAAAAGATCGACAGCAAGCGTCAGTGCTCCTCCCTCTGATCCAGCTGCTCCACCGGTAATACCATTACCGTTCGCAACCGATGCAACATAATTTCCGGTTGTGTGTGTTCCTAGAGTAATCAAATCATTCAAAGATGCCGCACCTGTTCCTCCGCGTGATACTGAGAGTTGAGCCTCTGCAGCAAGCGTTCCGGTACCTGTCCAATATGCGGCGTATCCGTTTGTTCCTGTACCAGAAAGTCCACCTCCACCACCAGATACATCCGTAAACGTTGTTCCGTCATTGGAAAATTGCCATGCCTGAGTCGTCCCATTGTAACGGAGCGCTGGTGGAGTTGCACTACTCGAAACCGTCAAATCAAAATTATTTCCTGCCAATGCCGTTTCTGATCCGACATTGAAAATAGTTTCCGTTGTTCCTGTGTCGGTGTTTTGTTCGTGAATCTGATCGATGTTATCAAAACGAGAATCATTTCCCAAAACCAATTCACTGTTTCCATTTCCTGTTGGAAGATTCTTGATATTTATTTTTCCACCACTCCCCAAAACAGGAATGTTTCCAGACTTTGTTCCTATGGTCCTTCCTTGAAGGAACTGTGAGTTTATGGCACGTGGAACTGAACCCAGTTTCTTACGAGGCACCATTTCAGAATCAGTACCCATTCGAATACCGATGTAATAATTTCCGTTTTCGAAATTAAGGCTCTCAGGGAAAGGAGTAACTGATCCCAAAGAAGCACGGAAGATACCATTCTTTACGGTAATGGCTTGTGTTTCCTCCCAAACTCGGTTCCCGGCATCCGCATTTGAAGGATATGGATCAGCTTCTGTTCGATCAATACGGTAAATTCCGAAGCGAACCTGGTACTCTCCGTTGGTAATAATCTTGCTTTCGCTGTCAAAAAGCGATGCAGAAAGTGGAATTTGGCGAATAGAATCGGTTTCGGACTGCGCAAAACTGGATCGTGGGACTTGCCACCACCCAATTACCATCCCTATCGCGAGTGCGAAAATGAGGGAATTATATGCTGTTTTTCGGTTTTTATTTTTTACATATAACGGCATGTATTTCAACCGGAATGCTCTCTAAATTATACCACGTTTTTCCCTATACAAGAACATCTTTTTTTCTCTTTTTTTCTTTCTCTTTTCAGTCCGTAAAAATTCATAGAATTTCTTTTATTTTTTGTATTTATTTTCTTCGTAAACGAAGTCTATTTCTTCACCGCCCAACCAAACACTTCTCCGATAGCATCAGCAATAAGGTCAAAGAGCGAAACAGTCTTGGATCCGGTATACACTGCATGAGGCTCACTTTCCATTTGTCCCCCAAAACGATCAGAGGAAACAATCGTATACACGTACGTCGAGGCCTGATCAAGGCCACCGATAATGACACTGTGACTGAAACTATACTCTTCCTCACTGATCGTCTTTGCAGTCTGGCCGACGCCCTTGGAGTACCGAACCTCAGACTTGGCCAATTTATTCGTTTTCCAAGTCAGTACAAGCTTCATCTGCTGTTTACTCTTCTCGGAAAATGCTTCGCCTCGGATACCGGTAATTTCCAGTGGCCCCGGAGTTTCCTCTGTCAGCAAGAATTCTGCCTCTCCCCCAATGGCAATATCCCCTATCTTGTAACTCTCACTCTCGTAGTTCGTGTCACCAAACAAGATAACGTCACTTACTTTTTGTTCAGATGGTGTAAGTTTTGTAGGGTTCTCCGAAAATTCGCTCTGTGGAGCGGTTTCCTGCGAAAGAGGCAGCTCTGCTTCTGACGCAAAGAAGCGTTGATAGCCAAAATAAGCCAAAATGATAAAGAGCAGGAAAAGAAAAAAGAGAAGTAGCCACTTCCATTTTTTCCCCAACCGGCTGAAAAAATTGCCCTTGTTTTCTGAACCAAAAATTTCCGGAGTTTCGTTCTCGGCCATAAGGCTTTTTGTCTTTTTTTCGAGCCAATTTTTTTGAAGCAATCCGCTTCTAACAATGTGCTTAATATAACACAAAAGAAGGCTTTTTGAAAGACAAATCGAGAGTTATCCACAGTCGAAAATCCTCGAAAAAAATTGCCCTTTTCCGATCATCTGCCTATACTAAAAATATCATCATTTTTTACCACTATGACCCATCAAAATTCTTCGCTCGAACATGCATATGCTGTCATTATGGCTGGTGGCTCCGGAACACGCCTCTGGCCACTTTCACGTAAAGAAAAACCCAAGCAATTCCAAAGCTTTATCTCCGAAAAAACCATGATTCAAGAGACCTTTGAACGAGTCTCTTCTCTTGTCCCAGAAGACCGTATTTTCGTCTCTACCACCCTGGCTTGCAAAGAGCTTGTACGCGAACAATTGCCTCAAATAAAGGAAGAAAGGCTTATTATTGAGTCCGTTTCCAAAAATACAGCAGCTGCCATCGCGTACATTGCAAAAACAATAGAAGCCTTGGACAAAGAGGCTGTAATCGCTACTATTTCTTCTGACCACGCCATAGAAAACCCGGAGGAATTTACCCGATCTCTTACCGTTGCCCTAACAACAATCTCTAAGAATCCAGACAAATTATCGACTGTCGGCATCAATCCTACATCACCTGACACAGGTCTTGGTTACATCAAAATGGGAAAAGAATTTGATGTTCTCGACGAAAAACGCATTTTCTTTGTGGATGCCTTCAAAGAAAAACCGGATCAAGAAACCGCTGAAAAGTACCTTGCGAGCTGGGAATACCTCTGGAACGCTGGTTATTTTATTTTTTCCGCTGCAACATTCTCCAATTGGACCAAAGAATTCATACCGGATCTTGCAGATATCATGACTAAAATTATCGAACAAAAACAAGCAGGTACTCTGAATGACGAGACCCTTACCTTACTCTATGGGATGTGCTCAAATGAAGCAGTTGAACCAGCTATCATAGAAAAACTTCCAGGAGACAAGCTGCTTGTTGTTCCGAGTGCGCTCAAATGGAGCGATGTTGGAAGCTGGAAGACATTGTTTGAATTTCTCAGTAAAAAAAATGGCACCGCTATTGTTTCTTCCGGAAAACACCTCGACCTTTCAAGTAAAAATATTCTTGTTCACGGAGACGATCGTTTTATCGCGACTCTTGGACTCAAAGACATTATCATCGTAGATACACACGATGCACTCCTTATTGCACAGAAAGATTCTGTTTCGAGTGACATCAAAAAACTTATCGAAGAATTGAAAGAAAAAAATTCAGAACTTCTCTAATTTTTTCAAAAAAAGACCCGGAGCGCAGCGCGATCCGGGGGTGGGTGAGGTGGAGAGGTGATTGAGAATCCCAGTTAGGTGTTATCAGATGTTACTGATATCCAAGATTTCAATGACGCTTCTATCTACCTCGATTCCACTATACCACTTGGCAAGAAAAAATCAACCTTTCACAAGAGGTTGATTTTTTTGGCTTATAGAAAGGGTTTTTTACTCTTCCAATCGGGACAAAAGTGCCTTTAAATCTTCTGGAGAATAATATTCAATCACTACTTTTCCTCCTTTTCCGGACGGTGCAATTTTTACTTTTGTTCCCAAAACTTGCATGAGATGTTCTGCTTGCTCCAAAATTTCTGGATGAAGCGGAGCAGCACTTCGTATATGCGACTTCACAGAAATACTTCGTACTTTTAATTCTGTTTCACGTACCGTGAGCTCTTCTTTGATAATCAAATCAAAAACTGCTCGTTGCTTTTCTGGATTTTCAATAGAAAGAAGCGCTTTCGCATGACCCTCACTAATTTTTCCTTCAGCGACCGCACGTTGAATTTCAATCGGTAAGTGCAAAAGACGAACGGTATTCGCAACTGCACTTCGACTCTTTCCCATCTTTTTTCCAACTGCATCTTGTTGTAATCCAAACTCATCAATCAAACGAAGGTACGCTTTCGCTTCTTCTATCGGATTGAGGTTATGTCGTTGAATATTTTCAATAATGGCAAGCTCAAGTTTTTCTTGCTCCCCTGCTTTCCGAATAATAACTGGAACCATGGTAAGTCCTGCGCGTTTCGAAGCTTGCAAACGACGCTCACCAGCAATCAATTCATACTGACCATTCTCTTCGGTAACAACCAGTGGCTGTAAAATACCGTGCTCTTTAATCGAATCAGCCAATTCCTTGAGTTTTTCTTCATCAAAATGAAGGCGTGGTTGATGCGGATTTGGAACAATTTTCCCAATAGGCACTTCCATTGAGTGCGTATCCCCAGAAGAAGATTTTACAGGCTCTTCAGGAACTACTTCCTTGGGTTCCTCTTTTGTTTCAAAAGGAGATTTTGTTTCATCTGGATACGAAAAAACAGGACGGGAAACAGGAATTCTCTCCTCTCCCTGTGGAGATGATGCGGGTGCATCACTTTGTGTCCCGGTATCATTTTTTTTAGGAGGAATGAGAGACGCGAGCCCCCTTCCAAGTCCGTATTGCTGAGCCATACTGTTATACAATTTTTGGTTTTGCGAGTTGCTTTTGTTCTTCTGCTTCACGTTCAATAATTTCCTTAGCTACATTTTTGTAGGCGCGCGCACCCTTGGAAAGCGCATCAAAATCAAGAATAGATTTTCCAAAAGATGGTGCTTCTGCGAGTCGAACGGAACGCGGGATAACACTTTCAAAAACAGGACCAGGAAAATGGGTTTGTACTTCAGAGACAACTTGTCGAGAAAGCCTGTTGCGCCGATCGAATAATGTAAGTAGCGCTCCTCCAATTTTCAAATTCGGTTGCAAGTGCTCTCGAACCAGTTCAATGGTTCCCAATAATTGACTCAGTCCCTCAAGAGCATAATACTCTGTTTGCACGGGTATGACCACTTCATCTGAAGCCACAAGACCGTTAATGGTAAGGAGTCCCAATGATGGAGGGCTGTCAATCAAAATATAATCATAATATGGGCTCACTTGCCGGAGCACATTACGCAAACGAAACTCACGACTATCGATGTGTACCATTTCTATTTCTGCTCCAGCCAAGTCTTGTGCTGCCGGGATGATATGTAGATTCTCTGTTTCTGTACGAAGAATAATGTCCTGAGGAGGAAGTCCGAGTATCATGGCATGATAGAGATTTTTCTCTAGGCGTCTCGCATCAATTCCAAGACCCGACGAAGCATTTCCCTGTGGATCGAGGTCAACCAAAAGCACACGCTTGCCAAATTCGGCCAAATAGCGCGCTACATTGATAGTTGAAGTGGTCTTTCCTACTCCTCCTTTTTGATTTACAAAGCCGATGATCTTAGCCATAGAATCATTATATTGCATTGACAAACGATAATCAATTTCCTATCCTAGGATTACGTTCGTGGCTCAAAAAAAGGCCAATTGAGGCCTTCTCAAAAATATGCCGGGGTGGTGGAATGGTAGACACAGGGGACTCAAAATCCCCCGATAGCAATATCATGAGAGTTCAAGTCTCTCCTCCGGCACTAAAGACATACCAATACATATCCCACGAAACGTCTCAAACAAGCCCTAGAGCTTGTTTTTTGTTTGAAGAGCAGCATCGGTGACCCGAGCCAAAAGAGAGGCTACCGTAACCGGTCCAACACCCCCAGGAACCGGGGAAAGGAAGCTTGCTTTTGTCTCAAGATCCGAAGTATCAATATCTCCAACTACCTTTCCGTTTTCATAACTAATTCCCCCATCAATCAAAATAACCCCAGCTGAGAGCATATCCCTGGTCACCAAACGCGCACGACCACAAGCAGTAACAATCACTCTCGACATCTGAGTTTTTTCACGAAGTTCTTCCGTATTCTCAGGACTCAGTACATATTCCGCATCCAGGTTTTCATTCTGCAAAGCCTGAGCCATTACCTTGCCCATCAAATCTGAATTCGCAATCACAAGGCCTTTTTCTCCAGAAAAGACTTGTCCTGTCGCTCGCAATAATTCGATAATAGCTCGTGGAAAGACCGGTAACGCTCGTGTATCTCCCGAAAGAAAATCCTGAATTGTACGCGGATGAAATCCGTCAGTATCCTTCTCTGGAGCAATACACTCAATCAATGCGTCGGTAGTAAATCCAAAAGGAAGAGGAAGCTGAACAATAATACCGTGTATGTCCTTACGAGCATTCAACGATTGAATACATTCAAAAATCTTTTCTTGTGAAACATCGGCAGAAAAAAGATGTTTTTCAAAAAAGATTCCTATTTTTTCTGCGGCTTTCTGTTTAAGACTGACATACAGATGTGACGGTTCGTCATCTCCGACAAGTATCACGGCAAGCCCTGGACGAATGCCAGAATCTAAAATACGCTTTTCTGTTTCAGAAAATATTTTCTGTGCTACTAATTTTCCCAAGAGCAATTCCATACACTACAAATTCTTAGATAATCACCAGAAAAATGATGATGGCGATAACAATTCGATAAATACCAAAAGGAACGAATGTATGATTTTCAATGAAACGAAGGAAGAAGCGAATAGCCAAAAGCGCAACCAAAAAAGAAACAATAAATCCAACCAGAAGGAGCCAGAAGTCATTTTGAGAAAATGAAGAGGCATTCTGATACAGGTCCAGGCTGGTAGCAGCTATCATGGTCGGAATGGCTAACATAAAGGAAAATTCTACGACTGCTTTGCGTTTCAACCCGAGAAGTAAGCCTCCTAAAATGGTTGCTCCAGCTCGCGAAACACCCGGTATCACTGCAAGTGCTTGAAACAATCCGATAAAGAAAGCGGTACGATAACTCATCTTGGCGACATCTGAAACAGAACCTTCTTTTTCCGTATGAAACTTTTCAAACAAAATAAGTGCGACACCGCCAAGAAACAATGCAACAACTACTGTCATCTCAGATTCAAAAAGTTTTTTGATAGAAGCGTAGAATAAAAATCCTACTCCGAGGGCTGGCAAGAGAGCAATAAGCAATCGTTCAAATACTGCACGCTCCAACAAAACTCGCTTCCAATACAAAAGGAGTACCGCTAAAATAGCGCCGAGTTGAATAGACACTTCGAATGTCTTCAGGAATTCTGTTTCCGGAATACCTAAAGCTTCTGCAGTTAAAATAAGATGCCCCGTCGAAGAAACCGGAAGAAATTCCGTTATCCCTTCGACAATACCAAGCAAAATAGCATCAAGAAAATTCATGTTTCGTCTGTTAAAGACTTAGAAAAGCGCATCATGATTTTTTGCAGCAATAGTCTCTTCAAGTGAAAGGTGCTCTGTCTTTGCGGAATCTAGAAGACTCTTGTTGCCATGAAGCTCATGGATAACGCTCCAGTTTCTCAATTCTGGATACCGCTTCAGAATTTCTTCAAGTATCTCCACTGTCGCTCGCACATCAGCCGCGCCTGTATGCGCATTAATATGATCTTTCTCGCAGTAGAATTTGTAGGCTGCCGAAAGATTCCGTGGCTTAAACATATCGCGAGATTCCTTGGAATGATAGAGAATCTTCGCATCAAGAATTTTCTTTTGACTATAGTCAAAAGTTTTTCCAACACTCGCGAAAGTATTCCGCAGAAAAGGTAAATCAAAACCAGTAATATTAAACCCGCTCACATCAGACCCCTCAAAAGTATTCCAAAATTCAAAAGCCAGCGTCGTAAAACTTGGACAGTCAGCAACATCAGCATCGTAGATACCATTGATACGACTGGCATCAAGAGGGATTGGTATACCCGGATTGATGCGCTCGACCCGAGACTCTATTTCTCCATTTGGATAGATCTTCTCGTAAGCAATCTCTATTATCTTATCCTCAGTAGTAGAGAGCCCAGTGGTTTCAAGGTCAAAAACAATAAGGGGTCGATCAAGTGGCAAATATTCTGTAATGGTTGTTTTGAGCATCGGGTTCTGTTTAGAAATTGAGCCATATTTCCCAATCCAAAGTACACATTAATGTATACAAAAAGGCTTATTTCAGGGAAATATATTTTGAAGTGGAATGAACCTATTCTAGCGAAAAAAGACTGTTCTGTCACTCTACGGTCACTGATTTTGCCAAATTTCGTGGCCGATCAACATCATAGCCTTTGGCAACACTCATATGATAGGCCAACAATTGGAGAGGAATCACCGTAAGAAGTGGCGCGAGCATCTCGAGTGTTTTTGGAATATAGACTACCGCGTCAGCATATTTTTTAATCTCCGTATTCCCTTCGGTTGCAATTGCAAAGACTTTCCCTCCTCTTGCACGAATCTGCTCTAAACCGCTCCGACTTTTCTCGTAAACACTGTCTGTGGGCGCCAAAAATACCGTCAGAGACTCTTTATCGACCAAAGCGATAGGTCCATGCTTCATCTCCCCTGTTGGATAGCCCTGAGCGGCAACATACGCAATTTCCTTTATTTTCAAAGCACCTTCCAAAGCGATCGGTACGTTATACTTCCTCCCCAGATACAGATAGTGATTGGTGTGTACGTATTTCTTTGCTAATTTTTTAATCACATCTGACTGCTCAAGCACTTTCTCCATGAGTTTCGGAATACGAAGCAATTCTTTCGCGATCCTCTGTCCGGTCACCAGCGACATTTCTCGTTGTCGTCCTAAGAAAAGTGTCAGAAGCACTAAAACAGCAAGTTGCGATGTGAAGGCCTTGGTAGAAGCGACACTGACTTCTGGACCAGCATGATTGTAAACTCCTGCATCTGTTTCTCTTGCAATCGCTGAGCCAACAACATTAACGATACCCAGCGTAAGCGCACCCTTGCGCTTTGCTTCACGGAGAGCTTCTAATGTATCGACTGTTTCTCCTGACTGAGAAATAACCAGCACAGCAGTATGTTTATCCAATACTGACTTACGGTAGCGAAACTCGGAAGCAAATTCCACCTCAACAGGAATACCAGCGTACTCTTCGAGCATATATTCTCCCACTAATCCAGCATGATACGATGTCCCGCAAGAAATAATAATCAGACGCTTAATAGAACGCAAAGCCTTTTCTTTCTCACGAAGCCCTCCAAGCTTGGCAGTCCCCTCTTCTGCTAACAAACGTCCGCGAATAGCTTCCATGAAACTCTCTGGCTGATCAAAAATTTCTTTAATCATGAAATGCGGATACCCTCCTTTTTTTGCCTGTGATTCAGACCATTCAATTTCTGTTTCTTTCTTTTGCAGCGTTTTCATACCACTTCTTACCCGGTATCCATCGCGACTAATAGTCGCCCATTCTCCATCTTCCAAATACACCGCTTTCTTTGTATGCGAGAGAATAGCAGAGACATCTGAGGCAAGCCAATACTCATCAACACCTACCCCAATCACGAGAGGGCTTCCCATGCGAGCTACCAGGAGTACATCTGGTCGCTCCAACGCAACAACCGCTACTCCATAGGTTCCTTTCAGTTGTTTCACGGCAGCTGAAAAAGCTTCCTCGAGATTCATTTTTTTCTTCTGATTTTCTTCGATCAGATGAGCAATAACCTCACTATCCGTCTCAGAACGAAAACGATGACCTTTCTTTACAAGACCCTCTTTAAGAAGACTATAATTTTCAATAATCCCATTATGAACCACAGCGATCGTTTCGCTACAATCAAAGTGTGGGTGAGCATTTTTCTCAGATGGTTTTCCATGGGTAGCCCAACGAGTATGAGCGATACCACTTTTCGCATTTTCCAAAGCTACTCCTTTTGCATCAAGCTTTTTTTGGAGTTCAGCTACTTTTCCCAAAGAACGAATAGAATAGAGCTTTTTCTCTCCCGAGAGAACCATACCCGCGCTATCATAGCCTCGATATTCCAATCGTTTCAAGCCTTCCAAAAGATAGTCTTTGGTTCCTTTTTTACCGATGTACCCTACGATGCCGCACATACGCTGTATGGTTATTGGTTTATCCAGTACTGTTTCAAAAATGCTTCTCCTTTGGCAATATCATCAGGATTGCCTACTGCTTGCCAGGCACGAGCCAAAAGCACCTTGATAGGAAAATCCTTCCCCATACCCACAAACGTTTGCGGGAGACCAAATTCCTTTTCAGTAATTGCTATCATCGGATATTCAAAAAATCGAGGATCAAGAACGTACGCACCGGTATTTACAATACCTGTCTTTTCTCCATGTGGACGCTCCGTAATACGAAGCAAAGTTTTATCTTCATTTACTTCCAATAATCCAAAGGGCTGAGCATCTTCTACATACAACCCCAACACTCCCAAAGATTCTACCAGAAGTGCCTTCAGATCTTCTGGATGATACAAGTCATCTCCATTTGTAATAAGTACTTTTTGCTTCAATATATCTTTTAACAAATGGATAGCTCCAGCTGTTCCATTAAGTTCCGTCTGACGAACATAGGTAATCCTTCTTCCTTTCCAAGAAGATCCAAAATGACTCTCAATCTGTTCACAGAGGTATCCAACAACCAAAATCACCTCATCAATATCAGCTGGGAGCATTTCTAATTGCCATTCCAAAAGTGGTTTCCCAAGAAGCGGAAGCATTGGTTTTGGTGTTGAGCGAGTCAACTCGCCCATGCGAGTTCCCAAGCCTGCCGCAAGAATTACTGCCTGCATATACAAAAATATTATCCTACAACAAAATTCATGAGCTTATCAGGAACAAAGATCACTTTTCGAATCTCTTTTCCTTCAATTTGCTTCGAAACACCTGTTTCTAAGAGAGCCTGATTTTTTACGTCTTCTTCCGAAACCCCTGGCGCAAAAGACAACACTGCTCGAAGTTTCCCGTTTACCTGAATAGCAATTGTCACCGCTTCTTCTTTGATCTTGCTTCCGTCATATTCTGGCCATTTCGCCAAAAAGATAGACTCCTTGTTTCCAAGATCATGCCAGAGTTCTTCTGCGAGATGCGGAGCAAAAGGAGCAAGGAGAATCAAAAACGGCTCATACAACTCCCGAGAAAGAATTTTCTCTTTCTCAAAAGCGTTCACCAGAATCATTAACGAGCTTACAGCAGTATTAAATTTAAAGTCTTCAATATCACTACCGACTTTCTGAATCGTCTTTTGCAACAAGGACTGAAGAGAAGTACTCACTTCTCCTTCTCCTATCCGATCGGAGATTTTCCATACTTTTTCCAAGAAACGACGTGTTCCTACAACACCGTCCGTATTCCATGGGATCGCCTGAACAAACGGTCCCATAAACATCTCATAGGTTCGAAAAGCATCAGCTCCGAACTCTTCTACCATTTGGTTTGGATTTATCACATTCCCCCAACGCTTAGACATCTTGCGACCATCTGACGCCAAAATCAGGCCAACATTAATAAGGCGCTTAAACGGCTCGATACCAGATACCGCTCCAATATCATAAAGAAACTTATGCCAAAATCGAGCATAGAGCAAATGACGTGTCGCGTGTTCTGCACCACCAACATACAGATCGACTGGCATCATTTTCTTTTCTTTTTCCTTTGATACCAA
>ERZ1292632.1193-Hain-H43-01um-R2-1193-length-26302-cov-9_pt2 | contig 12285 bp, 11 predicted proteins | sample MGYA00564407_ERZ1292632 | MGnify/ENA primary metagenome ERZ1292632 (study PRJEB36523, sample SAMEA6512637) | groundwater metagenome | collected 2019-01-08 | study: AquaDiva: Metagenomics assemblies of 32 groundwater samples
CCATTGTTCCTCTGTAAATGGAGAATAGGACGAGAGCGATCACTTAATCCTAGCACTTTTGCAGACCATCCCCGCTTCCTGAAAAACACTACCCAGTCCTCCGGTGTAGTTGGACTACCATACTGTCCGACAGCAGGCGGTTCAAAGTACACTTCTTGTGCCCGAACTACGTCCCAAAGTTTGTACAATCGGTCTGGGTATTTAAGGTGCATAACTACTGATAGCGCAAACACTATGTTTGCTGATGGGAAATCTGTTGGCTCATCCTTATCAATATCAAACACACCGAACCAGGCGTTAGGTGTGATTTCCTGAGCTGCCTTAACGATAGCCTTGTCCTGATCTATGCCGTGTGCGTTATATGCTCCTTCTTCTAATGCTTTCTTAACAAACCAACCAGCATTACATCCTATGTCCAAAACCCTCTTGCCTTTAACATCTGGCTTCATAATATCCCAGCGGATCTGGCAGTCGCGTTCCGCCTCCATACCGATGCCCATGTCCGCGTAGCTTTTTACGGAACCTGTACTATGACTTAATGCTAGTTGTTTTCGTACATCGTCTTCAGGTATGAGCTGTTGTAGTAAGATACGAAGGCCGGTAGGTTCGGCATTATGAGCGATCATTAACTCTGTATTATCGCCGTTGATCCAGTATCCGTCCTTATCCTCAATCGCCCAGCCATAGTCTACCAGAGATACCCACCAGGTCCCTACAACAGGATCCATCTGAACTACTACATTATCCAGCTTAATATCTCTGTGCGCTATCTGATGTTGATGAAGATAATCAACAATCTGGACTATTCCGTTATAAATCGCCCAACGGGTTTCGAGTGGTAGACTCAAGCTGACAGGTTCGCCTTTGTATTCCTGTACTAAACAAGTCCTGCCAAACCTATTCTTAAAATGTGTAATCACTTTAGGTATACCAGGATGATCTAGCTGCTGCATAATGGCGATGCGATCATCGAACCTCTTACCACCATGACCACCGTCTACAGTTACCACAACATCTTGACCCAGATACTTGGCCCTATGAGTGGTAGAAGATGTCAACCCCGCACCTATAAGATCTTGTACCTCTAGTCCGATCTCTTGCATAGTATCTATGGCAGGAGTTTCTAATTCAGACTTAACTCTAGCTAAGAAAGGTTGCCACAACTCTGCATATAAATGATCCCAGTCGTAGTTCTTTGCAAAGATGCTCACAATCCTACGCCACGGATGTCCGTCGCAATTACCATCGTGGCAGTCACATGGTTTAGATAACTGGTCATAAGCTTTAATCATAGCCTCAGAGAGCTTATCTTGGTCTACATTCCACTGAGATGCGTAACCCACGCCTATGTATTTCGTACCAGGAACCAATATTCTCATATCTTCCTGAGTAAGTTCCGGCATAGACGTACAATCTGTAGCTATGACAGGTACGCCGCAAGCCTGTGCTTCTACCACTGGTATACCAAACCCTTCACCCTGAGTAGGAAGAACGAAGCAATCAAAGCTATTATACATAGCTCTCATATTAGCTTCATCATACCCCAAGAACAATGGGTAAGGATCGCTAAACATATATGCGTCCTTGTCCAGCCCCACAAAATCGGCTATCCTGTTTAGGTCGAAATGCGGATCTCCTGTTGCTTGTGGCGTAGTATGTAGGTATAGCAGTGTATCTGGATGCTCGTCATGTACTTTCTTATATGCTTCAAACAGCCTATCCAGCCCTTTTCTACTAGGCCAGTATGCATTCAATCCCACTAGACCATAAACAAACGTATCTTTACTTATCCCAAATGCTTCTCTCCATGCTTTGCCCGCTGCCTGATCTTGATAGTAGTTTTTGCTAATACCAAGCGGTATAAGTTCATTCTCTATACCAGCATCATCCAGTTGCTTCTTACCATGCTGGCTCATTGCTAGAACTTTCCACGTATGTACTAATCTGTCTTTGTAGACATAAGAGAGCGGTTCGTGGTCAATAGGCACCCAAGCTACCCACTTAAAGCTTTCTCCGCCAAACCCTTCCGTGTGCCACAGATCCCAGATAGTCAGTACGAAATCCGGCTTCCAGAAATCCACATGCGCTAGAATTACGTCCTCTTGACCAATAAACTGGCCTTCTGGGAAAACCGTCATCCCCTCCCATTCCGTCTTACCACCTTTTAGACCAAACGTTGCAGCAATCGCTACCTCGTGTCCGTCCTTTTTTAAGCTACGCGCTAAACGCGCTGTGATAGTGCCATAACCACTAGCAGCCCAGGGTGCCACCGAGACGATTAGTATTCTCATTTGATCCCTCCCCAAACACTTTTCGGTAGAGGGGGGATTTCTCCCCCCACCACACTCTTATGAATCCTCACTAGCGCCCACGATATAGTCCATGTGCAGCGAAAGTCTAGTCCAAGTACCAGTACCAGTCTCGTCGTATTCTACCGCAAGCCAAGTACCTGCTGTTGCGATCCTCTGGCCAGCCGCCGTCAACGTACCAGTACGCGGCGTATCAGCAGCCCACGTAGACGTGGCTACGAAGTTGGCGATGGTAGTAGCCGAATCAGTTCCAGTAGTACCCCTCCGTACTAAGCCAATACGCAGGGTATTGGTCTGCGTAGCAATGGCAGCGTCATTGACCGCATATACTGCCAGCACCTTACCAGCAGCCGGCATACGGAAGACGTTGAATGTCACATCAGCCGCAGGATCAACGTCAAAGTGCCAAGACTGACTGTACGGATGTAGTCGAATATTAAATCCACCCATGTTCTTTCTCCCTTACGGCTTTTACCAGTCAGTTTCCTGACCGGCTTGTACCGCCTTTACCTCTTCAACTTGCTCTTTCTTTCTGCTATCTTTACTAGCCCATTCGTGCGGCTCCAATTCACCGCCAAGTCCCGGGTTTTCAGTTCGTCTAAAGTAGCTATAATGGTCAGTAGAACAGAACAGTTTACCTTTATAAAACTGCCTGTGCTTCTTTGCCTCACCACCACACCATTCACACCACTTAGCCATCTTATCCTCCTCATAACCGCGCTTAATTGGCGGGAGCAGCCATGTCGAAAGTTCCGGCGAATCCGTGAGCATCAAGGTACTCACCATACCCATAAGTAGCTACCATGTTTATTTCATAACCGCGGAGCGAACTGTCATACTCGTCTTCAATGTCTTCATCCTCGTAGGGTACATAGATGAGAGCATCTTTAGCGTAGAGGCCAGCGGTAGCATCATCGCTACCATCAGCTACGATGAGTGGATCAGACCAGACCTTGATCCCTGCTACATCGAACACATCATAGTTCTTTATGATGTCATCCTGAACGCTGCCGACAGGAACACTAACATTTCCAAAGCTCCCCCCGACTATAGATAGGAAGTCTTCGTAGAGAGCGTGGAGCATGTACGGATGAAACACTCCCTGAATCGAAGCAGTCAGCGGACGGCTTGAAGCCTGTAACCTAGCTTTAGCAGCCATGATATGACCAAGAGCTAAAGAGGTCCCGGCAGAACCAATCGTGTTGGTGGTGAATCCTGCAAGCAGAGTGATGAGGTCATCGTCTCGCTTATTCTCTACAGCATTAGCCATAGAGGTAGCGGCCTTCCTCATCATGTCCTCACGCATAGAGCTCATTGCAAGCTTAGTAAGGATGACCTGTACACCAGCGTTCTCAGCAACCGTAATGCCTACGTTTGCATCAGACATCTGTTGGGCCTGAGCCATATCCACGCCCTCGGTCAGTGTGTACGCGGTAGGCTGCGTCCAGGTCGGAATGTTCAGCGTTAAGCCGGATTCCTTTTTCAGGGGAATAGTCTCAATAGCCTGCTTCATTACGCCGACCTGACTTAGCGTAAGTCTAGCTTCCTCGATAAACTTTGGAAGCGTATTAGTAAATTGTGCCGAACCAGAAATTCCAGCAGCCATATTCTACACCTTTCTTACCAACCAGTAACGCCCGGGAACCCTTTTCCCTTACGCCACTCGTTATATCTTCTTTTCTCAGGTAGCGTGAGAGAATTCACGCCACTACTTGCTATCTTACGCCCGATAGCCTCTCCATCCTGCAAATTACCACCCGATACCACAGAGGACGGCGCATTGTCTACACCCGACTGAGCTCTTGCCTCAGCAGCAGCTTGTGATGCTACTGTCCGGGCTGTGGATTGGGTATTACTTAGGATTTGTACATGAGCACCCATAAGACGAGAGTCACCATACTTGGCCAACTCCCCGCCCAACTGCATAAGTTCCCTAACTATAGCAGCTTTTACTGGATCTGCCATCAAATGCTGCGCTGCATAGTAAATAGCGCTTGCAGCTACACGCTCTTGAGCAACATTCCCAATCTCCTGCTCATATCTCACTCCCTGCTCCAAGAGAGCTTTAAGACGCGTTCTCTGATCTGTGCTAAGGGGTTCTTCAGAAGCTTCGGAAGCTTTCTCGATAGATTCGGCAATCTGATTAGCCTGGGCAATTTCTTCTGCCGCTTTACGATCTACTTCTGCTTGTTGCGATTCTCGCCACCGCTGAATCATCGGAGCTAATTGCTCTCGCTCTGCTGTGCGAGCGGCTTCTAGCTTTTCATATTCGACCTTATAATCAACAGGCTCAACTACAGGTTCTTGCTCATCCGTAGTAGATTCTACTGGTTGCTCGGGCTCAATTACTACGATTTGTTCTTCTGCCATGACCTACTCCTCGTCACTTAATACTTCTACTATTCTTATTATACACATAGTTCACCTATTTTGTCAACTATTTATTCAACGGTATGATTTTTTCTAGGAATGGTCTAAGTTCTTCAGGAATCTGCCATTGTGGATCCCCCTCATCTACGCTATCTAGATATTTGTCAACCAGCCAGGTTAAGACATGAGGCCAGTCTTCATAGGGCGGTTTTGAAACTGACTTGTCTTCAAATCTGGTCTCAAGTTGCGGCCTTATCCTATTTATAACGTCCTGGAATTCTGGAGTGCGGCTCATAGAACTGCCGGACTCTTTTACACCAGCTAGGAAATCTTTAGCATGGATTGCTTCGTGTCGTGGCACATATTTGGTCTCATAATCTACCATACCCGTGGAATAGGCTCTAGGGTCCTCACCAGGATCTCCTCGGCGGCTACGAGAGAGCATATCAGCCAGTTGAATAGATAGTGGCGTGTCATAAAATCTCCCCATAGCATCGCGGCTTAGAGAAGCTTTTTGTACATAAGGGACAGTTCTATAAACATCTGCCAATGACTTTGGTGCTCCTGTACTTGTCAGCCAATCAGCCAGATCCTCTCCCTGTAGACCACTAGCCGGGGTCATTGTAGGTCCGCCGCGTATAGTTGTCCAGGGAGGATTTGTATCGCCAACAGGACGCTGCTGTGGTAGATCAGGAGAATTTGAAGATAGTTCTAGTAGATCTGGTGCAATATTCCCACCATGTCTTACTATATCTCTCTCCAACGCCGCTAACACAGCATCAGTAGGATCATCCACCATGTCAGCAAGAGGACGGCGCGGCGGTTTACGAGGATCCTCTGGCGGTCTCCCAAACTGTTTTAATAGATCGATAAGTGTAGCGGCCATCTTACCTTGCCCCCACCGGCGTTAGATATTTCTGCACCTCTGCCCACCAATCTGGGGTCGGGGTAGGAGAAGGCGTTGGGATCCGTGTCGCCGTTGCTGTAGGTGTAGCTGTTGGCCCAGTTTGTGGCGGAGCAGGCCAACCAAATTGGCTTATAGTCTGGTTAAATACCCATTCTCTAGGAGCATCACCACGTAGGTTCCGTGTAGACACGCCATACTGCTTCTGACTAATCCCATCCATCGCGTTGATAAAATCCCTTACTACCTTACGCTCGTCAGAAGACAGTTGATTATAGCGAAGAGGCCTGCCTTGATCATCAACTCTCTGCCATTGTGCAGCAATCCTAGACCCAATAATATCGTCCTGAGCACCAGCGGCTTCTGTAGCACCAGGCTTAGGCGTACCTACCAACCTCGGAACTTGGGTGGGCGTAGGAGTAGATGTGGGGGTAGGTTCTTTTGTAGCAGTTGGTACTTTTGTGGTGGTGGGAGTAGGAGTCGGTGTCGCTTTCTCTATATTTCTAGCATCCGCCAGCTCTGGGTACTTATCTGCTATACCTTGAGTAAATTGTTTAACTGCAAGGTTATAGTTTTTGAGAATATCTTTCCCATATTTGTCCTCAATCTGTTTGGCTAGATCAGAGCGCAAGGCCATAGCCTCTTTCGCAGCAGACATACCTCTAGACATAAATAGTGAATCTGCTTCCCTATCGGTCTTTGCATAAGCCATAAGAATCTTTAGTAGTTCTTGATTATCTCCAGAAACAGCTAATGAAGCATTCTCCCTTCGGTTATCATATTCCTTTGCTCCAGGAATATCTTGTGGAGACGGATAAGCTTGGATATTAACTCCTGCTAAAATAAGCGGAGAGAATACAACCAACCCCAAAGGCCCCATTGCCTTATAGACCTGATCTATATCATTTGCTGAGATACTACCAATAAATAATAAGAATTCCTCTAACGGAGGTTTAGAGAAAGGTTCATTTCCTTCCCAGGTCGTACCTGTAGTTAGATCCCAGAGACCAGATGCGACTGGATGAAGCTTACTACGAATGAATCGTATAAATGTATCACCACGAGGCTGGTCAATGATGTTGCCAGTAATGGTCTTCCGTTGGCTACCCCCAAGCTCGTCCGGCAACATCTGTGCTATAAACCTAGCAACCTGCTGCTCCCCGGCCCAGAAGTCAGTTCTAACTGTGCCGATTCTGATCTTCCCAAAGTCAGTAGACCTCGGATCCATTTCTACTTCGGCACCAGCAAGTTTAGCCGCAGCTAAGACACTCAGTCCTGTAGCATACCAGGTTAGTACGTCTTTTAATACCATCTTTGATACTTCACGGCTATATCCACCAGGCAGGCCTAGTATGCCCATGCCAGCGCGAACAGGTCCTACTATAAGTGATGCAAAACGAGATGTAGCGAAACGGGGAGCAAAGAATGTCACGTTGAGTGTTTTATTAATATTAGCCAATTCACCCAAAGGTCCTCGTCCAGTTGTCCAATTTATCCATTGTGACAACTGTTTTAACTCTTCATCCACAGGAGCATATCCCATCTTTTCCCACCGTGCTAGTTGGCCGTCAAACAGGTTTGCTCGGAACTGATTAAGAAAGGTGTTATAGGCGCGTTCTGAAATAGCAGCACCTGGTATTTTCCTAGCTAATTTTGACACGAAGAATTCTTCCCGTGTTGTAAGAGATCCTCCTCTAGGAGCTAAATATAGTCCAGCTTTCTCAGAGATTTCAGCGTTGGGTCGGGTATGAACAAAAGCATCTAGCATAAGATCATAATCTGGATCTATAGCCGCCTTTAACTGTGGTATAAAAGATTTAGCCCACGCTCGTGGATGTGCAGGAGCCAACACTGCCCCCTGTCGAAGCATAGCAGACAAGTCCAACATAGTTTTCAGTGTACGGGGTATTTGTAGCGCATCTAGAAAAATATCCCATTTTGACGGTGGAAGAATATTCTGTATATCACTCATCAAGCTCTGCTGTAGAATATATTTGTCTGCCGCTGACTGAGTACCAGGATCAGGATCTCCCATCTCCCGGAGCTTCTTCGCCCTTTCCAAGAAGCTCTCTGCAAGTTCGGGGGGCATCACAGCATCTTCTTGTTTTAAGATACGCTTGGCTCTACTAATCATTACACGTTCCACATCAATAGCCTTCTGTTTAACAGGACTAGATTCCCTAGAAGTTAGCTCTGTCAGATCCCTCACCTTCTGTCTAACCTCATCAAATGGAGCGCCTTTAGCTACACGCTCCAAAATCGCATCTGCCCTCTTAACCACATTATCAAGACCAGCTATTTCCGCAGCATCCCTCAAAGCTTTTAGCTCCTCTGCTGTTTTAACACCAATTTCCGGCCCGGACAAACCTCTTCGTACTACTATAACTCTTTGCCGTACTTCTTTCAACTGAGATTCTATAGCCTTGCGTGTTTGTGCAGCCTTTTCTATAGCCGCTTTCTCTGCAATACTACGAAGCTGCTTAGATACAGCACCCTCTCCCCGCTCCCCAACGGCTCTCTTTATTGCGCGGGTTGCCGTCAATAAAATACCTTCAGGGCTAAGTCTATCATACATAGACGCTGCTTGTACACCACGACCAAGAGCCAAAAGATTTCTACCAGCAAGCTCAGTTATAGCCACAGCTCTCTGTGTTTGGCCTTCTAATCCTAGCTTACCTATTAGTGCATAAGCCTTAGACCCAAGATCATCTGCATTTTTTGCAGTCCATCCATCAGGACCTGCTGCTAGAAGTTCTCTTTCTACAGCATCAGCATCAGCCTTCACAGCCGCAACACCGCGTCTTGCTAGTGTAGTAGTAGAGCGTCTCTCTGCGTATGTCAGTATTGGATCATGGAGTGCTTCTGTAATTGATGGTGTAGTACGCTTGGAAGTTGCAACAGTTTCTGGAAAACTAAGTGGTATTCCCCCTGGCGGTCCGCCTGACGGCGGCTGTGGCGTTTCTGGCGGAGGCGCTTCCCGTCCCGCGCCCGCGTCCAGACCGCGGTTGCGGATGGTCTGTAGCGTCTCCTGGGGTTCTTCCGTCAGGAGCATGTCGGTCAATTCTTGCGTCGTAAACTTGCGCGCACCTCCACCAGTCGGTGGCACTTCGGGGGTGATGGCAGCGCCCTCAGCGGCTTGCTCTAGGGGCTGGGCCGCGGCTTCTGCTGGTACTTCTGGTGCGACGGCTTTGGGCTTCCCGCCCAGCACCCGTTCTATAGCTTCTTCTAGTGAAGCAGGCGTGGCAGGTTGAGGTTCAACCTTCTTATCCCTACCGCGTCTCACTCTCCTCCCTATTTCAGTAGGAGGTGCTTCTTGTACAGTAGGAAGCCATCCTTCTTCTCCAGGCAGAATAGGTTTACCCAATGCTGCTTCGGTATTTAGATTATCATGCTGTTTTAATGATTCTTCGTAGAATCTTATAGCATCTTCCCTATTCGGTTTCCTTAGAGCAGATTGAATCGCAGCCCATTGTTCCCGAGGAGTACGCAGCGGATCAAGGAGGTCTACAACATCATCTGGTTTCCCAGACTCCTTCGCAGCAGCCTCTGTCTGCTCCTTTAATGCCTCAATCTTCTTCCTCAAACCTGCTACATCCTTAGCTTCCTCTAAGATCCTCTCAGTAAGAGAACCAGGCGTGGCAGCGTTTGGTGTTAGGAGATTAGTAGTCTCTTCCGGTGCTAGGTTCTTGCCAAAGCTTACGGGCGGCTCTGTTGCTTTTCGTCTCTTCTCCAACAATGCTTCAGCAGATCTGGTCTCTGTTTTTGGGAATTCTGCTACAGTTTCCGCTGCTCCCTGCCCAGCATTGTGTTCGTTAATCGCCATACGAACATCGTCAAGGGCGCTGTAAAGCTGCGCTCTTATACCAGGAAGTCCTGGATCACCAATCTCCATCGAGGCAACTTGTTTTCCTAATTCTCTTGCGGTGTTTTTTTCTGTTGCTCCAACTTCTAGCTCATCTGCTACCCTAAACAGAGCAGTAATAGGAAGATTGTCTACTTCGCCTGGGGTTAGGCTACTAGAAGGTTTGATAGGAACACCACCAACAGGTCCAGAACCACGCTCGGCTTCTAGATACTTGCGTACTTGGGGCGGTATACCACGAGAAGCCTCTCTCACATCCTGCCCCAAGAGACCAGCACCCAATTTTAACAGGCCGCTCGTCGCTGGTTTTACTACCGTAGGTATCCAAGATGTCGGTGGGATAGCGTTCAAGGCACCAAGTATCCCACCTTGATTCTGTATAGAAGGATCCCAGGTGCTCGCTGCTATTCCCTGTGCTTCTTGGGGTGATTTGCCTTCTAATAACGCCTGTAAATATCCTAGTGTACCGCCACCACTAGGCCCATACACCTTTGGCTTGGCAAGCTCTATAAGCTTACCTGGAAGATTTTCTAAGACACGACCCCAGTTTATAGGTGGTTCTTTTGTTACTCCAGGCTCTCCGTAACGAGCAACATTCTCCTCATATGTAGCAGGCCTTATCTCTGGCGTCAACGGAGGAGTAGGGCCTATTAATTGGCCTCGGAACTGCTCTATGCCAGCATAGGGATCGGCGGGGCCTTGAACTGGAACATCTTCTCCACCCCCATACCCCTCAGCAATCATCCTCAGCCTATTGAGCATCTCCAGCTCATCCTCGTCATCTATTGGATTACGAGGATCTGTATCTGGCTTAAGAAAGCGTCTAAAGCTATAAGGAGGAGCGATGGGCATTTAGTATATCCTGTTTAATATGTCCTGTTTGCAAACCGTACCTGCGGGCTACGGAAGGTTTCGCCGCGCTGCGATGGAGCTAATCCAGCAAACTCTCCCCCAAGATCCAGCCCGCCTAGAAAGTCCCTAAAGCTACGGTTGGGGTTTTGTGGTAGTTCCGACAGATACTTATTATATGCTCTCGTCTGACTCCCCCTCAAAAACTGTCCGTAGGGATTAGATTTGTAAGCTTGCGGAAAGACATTATAGAAACCAGCCTCAGGCTGACCTCCATAAAACTCCTCGTTGAGTAAATCTTTGAAGCTTTTTGGGCCAGGTTGCCATTTTGTTGGACTGGGGTCAGGCATTATGAACGACATCTACTTTAAACCCCCGTAAAGGAACTGAAGAAAAGTCTTATTGCCCATACCAGGCGCTAGATTTCTGTACCGCTCTTGCATAGTTCTACCTACCCTCGTCTGTGCTTTGCGTAGAGCGCTTGGCAAGTTACTTGCTTCTTGGTAAATGCCAAACGCCTCGTTGGGGTCCATATACCTCTGTGCCAAGATCCTCTGGCCTTCGGTCAACGAGCTTGGATCAGAAGCATATTTCTCCTGTAGTTCAGCCAAACCGCCTATCATGCCCAAACCAGGACCTGCACCTCCGCCCTGTAGATTTCCTGTTATACCTGATGGAAATCTCTGCCTGAGTGTATCAACTGCTCCACCGCCTAACAAATCCTGCGCTGTAAAGGTTTCTGACATACCAGGTATGCGGCCTTGTAGGTAAGCGTTGTAAGGATTGCCTACGTCCATATTCAAACCTAGACCACGCAATAGATTCCTTGAGGCAAAGTTTTCCTCTTCCTCGCCTTCTAGGAATGGAAAGTAGTAGGGGATGTCGCCAGGAGCCATATCGCCAATATCCAGCCCGCCTGCTATCAGATCAGCCGCAGTTCCGGTGCGAGGCTTGGGAGCAAATACAGTGCCTGGTTTATAGTCTTTTGGTAGCGCGCCGGGAATAGTTCCAGGCTTGTCGGCTTCCTTGTCAGGAGAAGCTGTACCAGGAGCCCCAGGATCCGCTGCATTTATAGCTATCAAATGCTTCCTGAACGCATCCATATCCAGATGCCTATTAGTATCAGCCCCATACTGCGCTCTAAGAGCCTCTCTCCATTCCTCGTATTGCTGTTGAACATTCGGATTTACCATCCAATATCCAGGCCAGACCTTTCCGATGTTAGGGCCTTGTGAAGGGCCAGCACTAGGACCTGCTGAAGGACCTGCTGAGGAAAGGTTTGCAGGAGGATTCGCTGCTATCTGAGCAAGCAGCCCCTCAAGATAGCTTGGTGGAGGGGGGCCACCAGGCTCACCATACTCTCCACTCGCGCTCACGTAGGTAGGCGGAGGCGGCGGTACATAATAAGATCCTGGTTGATATTGTCCTGGCATTACTTCACCTACTTCTTCTCTCTAGACGGTTTCCAACCGATCTTCCTCAAACCGCCGTACACATACTTATCCTGTCTCCTCTTATTGCCAGGAAACTTCTCCTTCGCTTCCTTTTTCAGCGCCTTCTCTGCTTTCTCAGGCATAATTATTTATGCATCCTATCATGTTCTTTCTTCATCTTCTTATCCGTCATTTTGCCCGGCTTCTCCTTGCCCTTCTTCATCGGCATTTTGCCTGTCTTCCCGTGATATGCCATCTTCCTTCACCACCCTTCGCCTTATTATTACAGCCTTTGGAATCTGTATAAGATCACCAGCCCCATCAGGATCAGCCAAACTCTGTGCTAAGACAATCTGTGCATCATCTTCGTAGAATAAATAGCCAACAGAGCAGGCTTTTGGTAATCCCTTCTCAACAGTCCTTAAATACCCCTCCCTAGAGTTCCATCCAGAGTGAACATTGCTATCAACCCAATCTACCTCTGTGATCTCCAACATATCTCCTCCTGTTATCTCTTCTTATTATAACATTTCTTGGCCTACTTTGTCTACTATCTAA
>ERZ1292632.1167-Hain-H43-01um-R2-1167-length-26749-cov-8_pt2 | contig 12279 bp, 16 predicted proteins | sample MGYA00564407_ERZ1292632 | MGnify/ENA primary metagenome ERZ1292632 (study PRJEB36523, sample SAMEA6512637) | groundwater metagenome | collected 2019-01-08 | study: AquaDiva: Metagenomics assemblies of 32 groundwater samples
GCCTGGCCTGGGTCGGCGCCGTGGAGGGGGGGGCCGCCACTGGCGGCCCGGCGGCGGGACGCGGCGGCCCGGCCGTCCTGCCGGCCGCCGAGCCGCTGGGGATCGTCATCTCCTCGGCGGCCGTGGACCTGGCCGACCCCGTGACCCACTGGACGTACACCTGCCGGTTCGTCCGCAAGACCGCCCGCGGCTACGGCAGCAGCGTATTGGAGCCATACGGGGAACTCCTGGAGGATGTGCTCAACGCCGCAGACCACGGCAACCCGGCCAACCAATCAAGCCTCTACGGAGTGCCCACAACCCTCTTTGACCCGGACCTCGACGCGCTCTACGAGCTGTACGGCACGCCCATCCCCAACGGCACGATGGTGGGCCTCCGCCTGATCCCCGTGGACGGGGCCGAACCCGAGTGGCATATCGTCTGGGCCGGCGGACAGGGCGGCATCGCCGGAGCGTGCCCCTGATGCCCGCCTCGTGGCTGCCATTTTTCTGCTGCTGCAACCCCTGCCCGCATTGCTCGCCGGGGCCGACGCCGTTCCATCGCACCATCACCGTCAGCGATGTGACGCTGTACCCGGGCTGCTGCGGCAACCAATATCGCTGGACCACGCCCCTGAGCGTGGACCCCAACGGCGTTTTTGAGCTGACCAGGCCGGACCCGGCAGGCAGCCCCTGCGTGTGGAGCCGAAGCGTGCCGGCGGAGGGAGTCTGGTCGACGTGGGATCCGTGGCACGGCGACTGCGTCGGCGACCCGGATTCCGCCCATGTGGTGTCATCGCTGGCACACGTCCTGACGCGCACCGCGGATGGATGGGCCCTGGAGATCCGGGCCGTCGAGGACGGCGGAGACTATATCCTCCTGTTCGCCGGCTGGACGCTTGACCCGGTGAGTGAGTGCGGGCCGGGCGTCATCCCTAATGACGTCCTCCTCTGCGGCTACCAGTACGGCGCTACGGGCGGGACGGCCAGCGTGGCATGATGAGCAAACCCGCGATGAGCGACAACCCGCACTGCCGGCTCCATGTCCATTGCCGGGCCTGCCGCGACCGATCGGCCGGACGCGAACTCCGCCGCCAGTGGGGCCTGCGGTTCGGGCTGCCGGACGGGGAGGTGGATTTCGCGTGCGTCGATCCCCTGGAGCTACGGCCCTGGGGCTACGCGGGCACGCCCGCGCCTTTTCCCATCCCCGACGGGGCCGTGGCCGTCTGCCTGGCGTGCGAGCGACTGAGGGCCTGCCCGGCGGTGCTGCTGTGCCGCGGCTGCGGCGGCAGGGCGGACGCTCAGATCGTCGGGCCCTGCCCGGGGCGGAAGTGGTGACCCGCGGGGACCGCGTAACGAATCTCTTTTATTTTCTCTTTTGTTCTTGACTGGCGTCATGAACGCACGTTAAGTTCTCCGTCATGACACATGCAAGCACGTCAGTCCGGTTCGACCCGATGCCCCTGAAGCGGGCGAAACTCATCCGGCGGATGAAGGTCGTCGATCTGGCCCGCCGCGCCGACTGTTCAATCTGCACCATCTCCGATGTGCTCAACGGCAAGCGCTCCAACTCCAAGGCGCTCGCCGCCCTCTGCGAAATCCTGGGCGTGCCCGTTGATGCGTGCTTCCCCGAGGAGTCCAGCCGATGAGACCAATGACGCAGACGGAATACGTGGCCCAGGTCCGCAGCTGCTTCGAGCAGCGTAAGGCGTGGCGCGTCCTGGTCGGTCGGCTCCTGGCGAGGGCGGGCATGTACGAGGCGTCCGTCCTGGAGCAGTGCGCAGTGATGGACCTGGTGACCGCCGCCCTGGGCAGCGAGGAGTTCGTGGACGCCTTTGACGCACGGCTGAGGGGGATGATTTCCCAGAACCCGCTGGGGGGCCCCAAGGGCACGATTGGGCCGGGGCCCCGCTCCCCCGCCGGTTCGCATCCGCTGGACGTTTTGACTCCCTCGTCGACCAGGGTGTCCAGCAGGCCCTTGGGGCCCCCCAGCGGGCTGACCGGATCCGGGATCGTCGCGGAGGCCCCGGATGGGGAGGGGCGCAACTCGGTTGCGCCCGACTCGACGAGGGGCGCAACCCCTCCCCAGGAGGATCGCCGTGGCGCCGATGAAACTGATGGTGCTTCAGCGGACGTGGGGGCTGGCGAACAAGGGATCGGCGAGTCGGGCTCGGCGGGAACTGATCGAGACGGCGGGCAAGCTGGCCGATCGGCCGCACAACCAGGCCGAGGCGATCGACAGGCTCGTACGCCGGGCGGGGCCGGTGCTCCGGGAACACGGCGTCGCCGGACTGGCCGACCTGCTGCGGGACCTTTGACAGCGACGGACACGAGCAGATGACCCCGCCCGCCATCACAGAACGGAGTTGTCGGGTGTGCCGATGGCATTGGGACCTCGGTGGGCAGTGCCTGGGACGGGAGGAGGCGTGCGCCTCCTACGACGCCGACGGGCCGCTCAGCGGGCCGCCCGCTTGGGGGCCCCAAGGGCCGACGGGTGGAAGCGGCGTCTCGCCGCTTGTCCCCTCCCGCTTCCACTGGATCAGACCGACCCGGCCGATTGGGGGCTGCGCGAGTATGACCCCGGCGAGCAGGAAGCCGGCCCTTGGGGCCCCCGAGCGGGGGGCGGGCCGGGCTGGCGGAGCTGCTCGGCCGCCTTGGCCCAACGCCAGTTGATCCAGCAACGATTCTCGCCGGCGGAGGCGCGGATGGCACGGGCGGCCAGGAGGGCTCAATCGTGACCATAGAGCCACGGTGGGCACAGAGACGCCGAGGCAGCGGCGCCAGACGCTCGCCAGGGCGGCGGCGTCTACCACCGCCGCGCGGCGTGAATCCGCTCTCTGTGCCCTCCGTGCCTCCGTGGCCGACTGGCTCTGGCAGGCGCGCGGGCCGCCTCGCCCTGGACAAGCGAGTGCCCCGGCGGGGCTTTCCCTCCTTTCACCCCGCCGGGGCCGGCCCTTTTTTCCACTGTGACGGAAGCCGACCCGGGCTGGGGCGACGATGCGAGCGGGATCGCGGCCCTGCGATCCCAAACGCGGAGCCCCGGCCCGGTCGGATGTTTTACGCAGGGACGGCTGACGAGGAGCGGACATGAGGCATCGACCATATATGTTCCAGCACGAGGGGCCTGACGGGCCGGGCGGCCGGCTGCCGTGGGACGCGCCCAGCGACTTGGCCGACCGGATGAGGACGTTCGTGACACGGGCGAAGGCGAAGAAGCCGCTGTTCGATCCGCGGCCGGCCCCGCTGGGGGGCCCCAAGGGCCTAGGGGCCCCCCTGGGGGGCCCTAGGCCCGAGCGGGCGGCGGCCGTGGCGGAGGACTCACGATGATCCGCCTGGCGAGAGATACCGAGACGGTCGAGCAGAGGGCCGAGGCGGTCGCGGCCGGGACGGCCGGCCTGGACGCACGGGAGAGCTACCTGACGCTGAACGAGGTGGCGAGGATGTTCCGCAAGGCCGGCGGCCGGCCGGTCAGCCTGGTCTCGCTCTGGCGGTGGAGGACGGCTGGGCTCCGCCGCCGGAGGGGGCCGGGCCGCGCACGGCTGAGGACCGTCCTGGTCGGCGGCACCCGCTACACGACGATGGAGGCGCTGGGCGAGTTCTCGCGCGAGATCGACGGCCCGCTGGGCATGGGGCCGCACTCGGCGGTGCGGAGCCCGCAGATCAAGAGGATGCACATGGCCCGGGCCGCCAGGGAACTCCAGGCGGCAGGATTCATGGAGTTGACGGGAGAACGCGACGAATGAAGACGCCTAGCTGCATTGCCGAGGAGTGGCCGCCGACGTGGCAGGCCCTTCCGACGCCGCCCGCGATCCTCGTGGGTTCCTTGGCCGCAGAGCCGGGAGCCGAACTGGTCGAGGCCCGCTGCATGGACTGCATGTCCTTCCGGCCGACGCGGAACACGCGGGCCATGCTGAAGATCGACCTGGGCGACGGGACGTACACGCACGAGATCCGCTCGCCGGCTTGGTGCACCTCCGGCGGGTACGGGCCGGAGACGGGCTTGCCGACCGACGCGGTGCACTACTGCCGGTTTTTTCAGCAAAGACAGCCTCGCAACGAAAGGAGCAGGACATGAGGACATCGGATGCGACGGACCAGGCGGAGATGCACGTGGTCCGATTGGGCGAGAAGTTCCGGTTCCCGCAGGAAAAGGTGGCGGGCAAGCCGGGCGTCTGCCGGGCCTGCGGCTGCACGGAAGACCGTGCCTGCCGGGGTGGCTGCGCGTGGGAGAGCGACGACCGGGACCTGTGCACCCAGTGTGTCGAGCGGGCGATGCTGCTGGTCAACGCCTCCCACCGCGGCGACGCCGCCGCGGCCGAGGCCGTCGAGGCGGAGCCGAACGCTCTTGGCAAAAACATCCACGCCCTGGCGATCCACATTGCCAAGCAGCGCGTGGCGAAGCCGGCGCGGTAGGCCGGCAGCCCCTCGGGCCTAGGGCCCCCCTGGGGGGCTCATAGCGGCCGCTAGCCCGGCGACGGCTGGAAGAGTCCCGATCACGGGTCGGGGTTCACGGGCTGCCGCTTGCGGGTTACTGGCCACTGCGGAACGACGAAAGGAGTCAACGATGCGAAGCGGACGGAAACGCCAGTGGCCGATGACGGTGGTCATAGGGCTCATCATGTTGGCGGCCTGGGCGGCCGGCGCCGTGGGCCTGGTCGGCGGGGCGGTCCAGCGGGGCGAGCATCTCTCGACGCCCATCATCCAGGCCGCCGTGCTGCTGGTGGGCTGCGCTGTCATCACCGGCTTGATTGCCCTGGTCGAGGTCAGCAAGCCCCGGCCGCGCCGCGGCAACAGGCAATGGTGGGGGTGAGGCGAACCATGGACTGGAACGAACTACGGCAGCGGCTGTACCGGATCGCCAAGGCCGAGACGCCCGCGGCGGCGTCCCAGGCCATCGCGGCCGAGGACGAACCCGACATCATCAGCCAGGCGATGGACGTGCTGCGCGGCCAGCCCCTGGCCGCGGCGAGGCGCCGGCTGAGGATGCTGCTGGCGGGCAAGCCCTTGGGGCCCCCCAGCGGGACGCGGAAGCCCCATACGAGACGACAGCTCGCCACGGCGAGCCCCCTGGCACGGCAGGCGTGCCGTGGCCTGACGGCTGAACAAGCCGGGCCGGCCCCGCTGGGGGGCCCCAAGGGCCTTGGGGCCCCCCAGCGGGCGGCGGCACAGCAGCGGACGGCCCGTCTGAGGGAGCGACAGCCATGAGCCCGGATGATCTCGATGAGGAGCAGGGAACTGGGAACCCGCAACCGGGCGGCGACGATGACGAGCCCCAGGACCTGTGGTGCCGGGTTATGGGCTGCATCGAGGCTTCCGTGCGCGAAGGGTTGTGCAAGGCGCACGCGATAAAGGCCCGCAAGGGCGACCCGGTTGCCCTGGAGGCCCGCAAGCGGTGGCACTTCCTGCACGACCCGCCGACGGCGCCCCCCCCCAACGGCGGATGGCGGCATAGGCAGAAAACGCCGGCCCCGCTGGGGGGCCCAAGGCCTGACGGGGCGCCCGGGGCCCAAGACAAGAGGCAAAGCGACGAGCCGGCCGTCCTGCCTGCCGGCAGGCAGGTTCCACCGGCGGAACCACAAACGGCGAACGAGGAGAACATGGCGATGACGAGAGACAGGCGGAACGAGGCGGTGAAATGCTCCGACTGCGGGCAGCTCTGTGTCAGCCGGGCCGGGCTGGCTGTGCATCGGGCGGCCAAGCACAATGAGCCGGGCACGGCCAAGCAGGCCCGGCAGGCGTCCAAGGCAGCGGCCGCTGCCGCACCCACTGGTCCGGTGCCGTGCGTCGAATGCTCCCGGACGTTCGCGACGTACGGAGCGATGGCCATCCACCGCAGCAGGATCCACGGCCAGAAGGGCCTCCTACGGGATGTCAGCTCGTACAAGCCCTTGGGGCCCCCCAGCGGGTCGCCTCGGCCGAGGCTGGACCCGGCTGCGACGCTGAATGAGCCCGCTCAGAGGCCCGTTGGGACGGGGCGTAAAGTGATCGACGCCAAATCGCCGGCCGCCGCGGCGGCCAACGCGGCCACGCGAGGGGTGGGGACCTACCCCAGCCCCGAGTCGTACCGCGATCGCACGGCGGAGCCGGGCCCGATGCGGGGGTTCCTCGACGTGGCGGCGGCCCTGGGGATCATCGACCAGTTCCGCGACATGGATCACACCTGCGGACGGGTGGTAATCCACATGCCCAGCGGGCGGATGGCCCTGCTCAAGCCCGACGGCAAGGCCGTGGCCGTGGAGCTTGTCCGGGCCGATCCGCCCAGCCCGGACCCCCTGGCCGTCCTGGAGGGCTGACGATGTCGGTGACCAAGCTGACGCCAAACCGCCCGGTCCGGCGGGCGGTGCCGGAGACCATCGACGGCCGACCGCTCGTGCTTGAGCTCCGCGATGACCGGGGCCAGACGGTCCTGACGATCCGGCCGAAGTACCGGCATGTGGCGTCCGCCGTGCGGCGGGTGACCCTGGAAGAGATCGTTGTCTACTGCGATCGGCCGCTACTGCGGACGACTGCCGGAAACAATGGCTAGGGAGAACACCATGGCGAAGGAGCGCGGAATCCAGACCGTCCAGGCCCTGTCGCTGACCGGCGACTGGCCGGCGATGATACGGGACGGCGGAAAGTGCATCGAGACGCGGAAGTGGGCGACGGCGTACCGGGGCCCACTGTTGATTTGCGCGGCCAAGTCCTGCCCGCCCCCCTACGCGGGGCAGGCGGTCGCCCTGGCCTGGCTGGTCGACTGCCGGTCTATGACCAAGCTCGATGAGGCGGATGCGGCGTGCGAGGTCTACGAGGGCGCACAGGCATGGGTACTCGCGCACGTGCGAGCCATCGACCCGTTCCCGGTCAAGGGCCGCCAAAGGCTGTTCGCGGTGGAGTACACGCCGCCGGCGGACTGGACGGCGGCGTGCCTCCAGGCGGCGGGTACACCGGCCGCCACGGCCGAGGAACCCGGAGCGACGGTGGCGGTGCCGGCCGAACTGATGGAACGCATACGCGTGGCGTATCGCGACCGGCTGGCCAAGGCCGCCCGCGTCGTCTCGGCCAAGGAAAACCTTAAGTTCGCCAAGCGCTTGCTCGACGAGGCCGTCGACCGCCTGCTGAAGCTCGACAACGAACTGCTCGGCAACCAGGCGTGGAAGGATAGCCCGCTGGGGCAGGCGGCCACGGCGGAGGAAGACGGGGACGAGCACGAGGACGATGAGGACGAGGACGATGAGGACCTCGATGATGAGGGGGACGCGGCGTGAACACGCTAAGATTCCGCTGCTCCTGGTGCGGGCGGGAGATCGTCGCCACCCCGGCCGGCGGGCCCAACCCGGTCCAGTGCCCCAATCCTCACTGCCGCAAGACGATCGACCTGACGCCCATCCGGGCCTTGTTCGCGCGTGGGCGGGCGAGTGAGCCGTCACGCAATTCTACTTCGACACGGAAGGCAACGAAATATCACGGGAGCAATATATGACGAAGGCGACGAAGCGGGCGAAGGCGGCCGGCAAGGGCCAATGGGACCCCACGAATCCTTGGCCGGTGTTCACGGAGATACATTACGAAGGCGGCATGAAACCCGACATCCTGGCGGGCGTGGGGCCGGACGGGCAGACATTGCTGCTCAGGCAGCCCAACGATTACGAGCACTCCGTTGGCGCGGCCCAGTGGAACAAGTACCGCGCCAAGGACGTGGCCGAGCTGGTCTTTCCGCCACCGAAGCCGCCGCCCGCGGCGGGCATCGGCCTGTTCAGTAGCACGGCGCCCTGGCCGGAGGCCAGCATGATCGTGCTGGAGGATGGCCGTATGTTGACACTGATCGAGACGGACCTGGAAACGCAGGTGCTCACGATCAGCCACGGCGATCCGACCGTGGGCCGGCGGGAGACGATCAGCTTCGAGGACTGGAACGCGGAGTGGGCTGGGCAGGTGGACGAGGTCCGCTTCCCCGACGGCGCGGCGCCCGAACCGGGCGAGGCCCCGGCCGATGTGAAAGACAAGGGCCGTTCTGTGCAAGATCCCCCGAAAGGACATGCTCCTTCCCTGCAACCCGGCCGACCGCCGAAGGCGGACCTGGTGCTCGTGCCCATCGACCGGATCGACGCCACGCACAACGTGCGGACGGACATGGGCGAGGCCCAACTCCTGCTGCTGGAGGAGTCCATTCGGGACATCGGGCAACTTCAGCCGGTCGTGGTAAGGAAGGTGGGCAAGGGCTTCGAGTTGGTCGCCGGTCACCGCAGGCTGGAGGCGGCTCGCCGGGCCGGCGAGGAGTTGATCGAGGCACGGGTGTACGCCCAGGTCGACGACCAGTGGACGGCCAAGGCCAGGCTCGCCGAGAACATCCAGCGGATGGACCTCAATCACATGGAGCTGGCGGCCGTGCTGGGCGAGGCGGTGGACAGCGGGTGCACCGTAGCCGAGACGGCCCAGCAGTCCCACCTCAGCGACGACAGCGTGCGCCGGCACCTGGCCCTGCGGCGGCTGTGCCCGCCGGTGGCGGAGCTGGTGGCCAAGGGCAGGTTGCCGGTCCACCAGGCCGAGCTGATTGCCCGCGTGGGCGACGTGGCCCGGCAGATCGACCTGGCCGAACACTGCCTGGCCCTGGGCTGGGACTCCAAGCGTGGCAAGTGGAGCGACAAGCCCAACTGGCAGCACAAGGACGGCGACCCCACCGATTACATCATGCCGATGGAGGAGCTGCGGAAGAACGTCAGCTCCGCCCTCTGCGGATTGGCCGCGTGTGGGTGGCTGAAGGTCGAGGAGCAGGCGGCGAAGCACGCCGGCAGCGGAAACCCGGCCGACCTGGACCTGGAGACACCGATCTCCGAGGCGGGCGGGATCGCGGGCCAGCGGCCCTGTGCCGGTTGCCCAGACAACACGTGCACCTACGCCGACCAGCCGACGTTGTTTGCCGGCGTGCATCCCCAGGGCAGCGACAAGCGGGGGTACTGCTCTAATCGCGCCTGCTTCGAGGCGAAGGAGAAGGTCTGGGGCAAGGTCACCGACCGGCGCCGCCAGCAGAAGGAGAAAGCCCAGCGGCAGGCGATCACCCAGGCCCAGGATGCCGGGCTGGACGTCTGCGAGGGCTGCGCCCGCGTGGCCGCCGACGGCGAGCATTTCAAGTCGTGCCGGGAGTCCTGCGGGCAGAAGCTCTGTGAGAAGTGCACCGAGAAGGCGAAGAAGCGTGCCTCCGCCGGCGGCGGTGGCCGCCGGGAGCCCGAGCGGCCGTTCCCGCAGGAGCCGGCCGAGCACCTGGCCGTCGCGATTGCGGGGTACGCCAAGGGCGTCCTGACTGCAATCACGGCGTGGGCGGCTGAGCAGGACAAGGCGGACCTCCCGGACGATCAGTACCTGGGCGCCTTGGCGGACCTGCTGGCCTTGCAAGTTGCTCTCGGCCGGCTCGATAAGTGGGCACGCAACACGATCCGCCTGGTCCTGGACTTGGACACCAAGCCCTTCGTGAGCATGGCTCAAATGGGCGAGCTGATGGCCGATGGCGGTTGTGACGAACGGCACGGCCTGCTCGAGGCGTTCGCACGCATGCAGTTCGGGGGGCGGCCCGGCTACCAGGCGTACTACCACGAGGTTACCGACGTCCCGATCCCCGACGGGGACATGGAGTTCCTCGGCCTGGTGGAAACGTTCTGCCAGGCTCGGAGGATCTCCATCCCCGACAGGCTGACCGAGCGGTCGATTGCCACGGCGGGACTGCGGCAGCAGATCCTGGCGGCCGATCAGGGCGCCCTGCCGGGCGTGCTGGCCAAGGTCGCCGTCGAGGACCAGGACGTGCTGGCGGCGATCCTGGCGGAGGGCGAGGCTGGCACGCTGAAGCCCAAGCTCGCCAAGTGGCGGGCGAAGATGATCGCCGGATCACGCCCGCCGGCAGGCGGGCCTTGAAGGAGGCAGAACGTGGGAACTGAGACACACGGGAACGGAACCGGCGCCCGGGCTCCCGGGTGGGGCGAAGGCGGGACTTACAACGTCGCCTTCGGATGCGGCAACGGATGCCTGTACTGCTACCGGCGGGCGGAGATGCTCCGGTTCAAGCACCTGGCCAGCGGGGCCGACTGGACGAAGGAACGCGTCAAGGACAAGCAGATCCTCAAGCCAGAAGGCGGCAAGGGGCAGGTGATGCTGCCCAGCGGGCACGACATCACGGAAATAACCCAGGAGGCCGTCGCCGATCTGGCTCGGCGGCTCCTGGAGGCCCGCACCCCGGTGGGAATGCCAGAGACCACGCTGCTGCTGGTCACCAAGGCGTGGGGCCCGTCGGTGCAGCACGTCTGCGAGCGGCTGGAGCTGCTGTGCCCGCGGCCGGCCGAGGGCAGACGCCCGCGGGTGGTCTGGCGGCTGAGCATCGGCGGCAAGGACGAACGGCTCAGGGCATTCTGGGAGCCCCACGCATCGAGCTTCGCCCATCGGGCGGAAGTGCTGGAATGGCTCCACAAGAACGGCTGGCAAACCAGCGTGTCGTGCGAGCCGCTCCTGGAGCCGCCGGCGGCGGTTGACCTGGTGGGTGGGCTGGCGCCCTGGGTCAGCGACACGATCTGGGTGGGCAAGTGCAACGCCCTGGGCGAGCGGACGGCGTGGGCACGCGAGGCGATGGGCAAGAAGCTCGCCGACTGCGTGGCGTGGCTGGCCACGCGGCAGACGCCCGACTGGATCGAGGGCGTCGCCTATTGCCTGGCCAGGGGCCTGCCGGCCGAGGCGTGGGCCAAGGTGAGGTTCAAGGAGAGCTACTCGGACGTGCTGGCGGAACGTGGCTGGGTGATGCAAAACGGCCAGCCCGATCCGGCCCGGAATTTCGACCATAGTTGACCGAACTGCCTTGCCTGGGGCCGATGGACCTGGCCCCTTTGTTCGTACGAGGCACTGATGGCGACGGATCGCAAACACAAAGTGCTGTACCTGGCTGAAGTCGGCTCGCTGTTGCCCTTGGACGCCCAGCGCAAGGACAAGAAGGCCAGGAGCACGCCTCTGCCGTGGCTAAAGTTCCGCACGGCAGCCGACACCACGGCGGCGGGCCAACGCTACGCCATGCGGATTGCGGCGGTCAAGGCCTGTGATGACGGGTTCGCCGTACTGTGCGTGTACTACGAGCTGCTGGCGACGTACGGCGGCGACAGGATCGCGGCGCTGAGGGGGTACCTGGTCAACCATCATCTACGCCAGGCGTCGGCGCCTGAAATAGCCCAAGCGATCGGCTGCTGGGATCGCGAACTGGTGACCTACGCTGTGGGCGTGCTGTTGCGCGAAGGCCTGCTCGTCGAGCGGCAGAAATCGATCGACGAGTTCCTGGCGGCTATCAAGGCCGACCGCACGTCCGCTCCTGTTGTTGATCCGCCCGACGATCCCGACGACAACTGCGCCGACGACAGCCTGGATCTGTTCCAGGCCGAGGCAGCCGACGATGCCCCACATGGGCGGAGGCAGCAGCCGAGGGTGAGGGCTGTGGCGACGGGCACGCGGCGACGCAAGCCCCGGCGGCGGTACGGACGCCCCGCCATGGAAGTTCCTGGGAAGTTCCACGGAAATTCCGGGTGGACGCCGACACTAGAGACGTCAGACGTCAGACCGGAGACCGGAGACGGGCAGACGGCAGACCCGATACCAGACACGCCGACAGCGGCTGCGGCTGCGCCTCCGCCGCTGTCGGCCCACGGCCACGGCAGACAGGAGACAACAAACCCGGCTTCGGCTGCGCCTGCGCCGGCTCCGCCGACGGCGGACGGGCAGACAGGAGGCGAGCAGACAGGACGCCTGCCAGACGGCACTACGAGCCCGCCTGAGCCCTGTGGGGCGCAGGACGTGCAACCAGCCGACCCGATGCCCGTGGACGTGCCTACGCCCCCTGGGGACGCCTTGCCGAGTGCCGTGCCGACTGCCGTCGCCGAGCCGTTGCAGCCGACGGAAGCCGACCCAGGGCAGGGGCCAGGACGAACGGCAGCAGGGCCGGATATGACGTGGCACTCGGAGGCCTACGCCAAGAGCGTGATGGCCGAACTGTACCCTACCCGCCAGGACCTGGTCGAGCAGGGGCGGCGTTGCGCCCCCCCGCAGGGACCGGACGAGTTCGAGCGTCGTGAGCTGGCGTGCATCGTCGCCTGCTTCGACAAGGCACTGTTCGGTATTGGGCAGGTCGAAGCGATGCGGTTGCTGGAGAAGGCCATCAAGGAAGCCAAGGCCACCCACCGCAAGCGGGCACGCAAGACGAGGGGTCGGCTGTGGGTGTACTGGATCAACCAACACATGCGAGGCACCCATAGTGGGGGTCCTCCCTAGGGGGGGACGGCCAAGCGGGTCGAAGCGATG
>ERZ1292632.3369-Hain-H43-01um-R2-3369-length-12275-cov-7_pt1 | contig 12275 bp, 13 predicted proteins | sample MGYA00564407_ERZ1292632 | MGnify/ENA primary metagenome ERZ1292632 (study PRJEB36523, sample SAMEA6512637) | groundwater metagenome | collected 2019-01-08 | study: AquaDiva: Metagenomics assemblies of 32 groundwater samples
CCTGTTGTACCAATTCTGCTCCCTCGCCTTTTTTGTTGTCTCCGGCGGCTAATCAGAGTCTGCCCGGATCAAGCGTGAGTTTGAATTGGGGGGTGTCCGGCTGGGGCACCAATTGCGCCGGCAACAGCAACTCGGCTACGGTGTATGTCCAGGAGTGTCCGGCGTTGGTCAGTCCGACTACGGTTTTCAGAAGTAACTTGCCGGCTTCCCAAACCAGTATCGGCTACTCCGGCCAATACGGCAAATCATATTGCTGGGCGGTGCAAGCCAGCAATGGAGCCCTGTCCACCCAAACTTTTCCCCGGCGCTGGACTTTCACTGAATCCAACTGGTGGCAAGTAGTGGGGGGAGGGGTGACCGCGGCCGGGGATGTGATGTCCAAAGTGGCCCCGGGCCAGGTTTTTGCGGTCGATCCGGCCGGAGTGGTGGTGTCCGGTTCCGGGACCACTGATTTCAACGGCCAGCCGGTGTCATCCACTAACTGGCTGGTGGCCAATGCCGATTCCCGTTTGGGGACTGACCTGGCCGCCAGGGCTAGTTTTACCAAGATCGCCCGCAGTGTGGACGGCCTGGTCACTCCGGTCACCATTTCCTCATCCGTAGCCGATACCGCTCAACTCACCCCCCTGGCCGGTTTGACAGACGGAGCGTATTACGTGCAGATTAAAGGGGACGCCGACCTGGCTGTAAACGGCCCCCTGGATGTAGGCACCGCCCAAGTGGTGCTGCTGGTAGCCGGCAATGTGAACATCAAAAACAAAATTAATCTGACTGACAATCAGGGTTTCTTCATGGTGGCCGCCAGCGGGAATATCAATATTGATCCGGCAGTGGGTACTCCCGCGTATCAAACTGCCAGTCCCGATCTGGAAGGCCTGTACTTTGCCCAAGAGTCATTTAATACCGGCAGTTCAGCCACGAATTATCTGCGTATTGAAGGCAGTGTAACGGGCATGAACGGAGTTTACAACCAAAGACAGATTTATGCAGTTAACCCGGCTGAAACCTACGTCTTCCGTCCGGAAATGGCCGTCTTTGCCCCCTACGGAGTCTTACGCAAACAACGCCTGTGGGAAGAAGTGGCGCCGTAACTACTTACTCAAACCTGCGCCGGAGAAAACAGGGTTGTCAAATTGGGGAAAAGGATCCGCGTATCCTTGAAACAACTGCACTTTACGGTTAGTGGACCCGGCTTGTCCGGCCGAGGTAATATTTGTGCCTTGAGCCGGCAGAGAGGCTCCGCCTTGGGCCGCCGCCCCCAGATAGTGACCTGTTTCCCCGTTATACAACAACCGCAGCCGTAAAAGTAGGGGAGTATCACTTACAGATACAGTGGTGGAAAAAGCGTAGGCTTTGCCCGCCGGGCACCCGCCACTGCCGCTCCCTGCCGCCTGAAAATTATTTTGCCCCCGCCTAGAAGCATTGGGATCATATCCCACCCGCTCCGCCTTAACCACACCCGCGGGAGTTTGCCAATAAAGAGTGGTTTCCAAAGCCGGAGCCGCCGCGTCGTTGGCCCCCGCATTTTGCCCCCAGCACACTCGCAGATTATTACCGGTATATTTATTCAAGCCGGGAACTAATTTACCATTAGCGTCATGACCGGACAAAAATACCGTTTCCGACTCACCGGCCGTCAGCGGCCGGGAGATGGCAAACTCTCCACCGGATCCAAATATTACGCTCGACACCGTGTAAGTAGTTCCCGTGGTACCCACCGGAACAGTTCCCCCAGCCACCACCGCAGACAAGGCCGCCTCAATTCCGGCTTCAGCGGCCGCCAGCGCCCGAGCCGACTCTTCTTGGGTGGTCGAAACCCCAATTTCAGTTACCGAACGGGACACGATAGCCAAACCTACTGTAGTAGCTACCGCCAGCATTAAAAGCACCACTACCAACGCTTGTCCCGACCGCAGCCGTCCTGAGCCATGTCGAAGGATCATTGTTTCATTATGCAACAAAAGTTACTTATTGCGCAACCCCACCTCGATGTCCCAGTTCATACCGGCCGTGCCCTCCAAGGGCAAATTAGATCCGGCCTTTTGTAAACTAAAAGTGATACGTACCGTCTGCGCGTCCGGGCAAGTAAAGACATTAGCGCAAGAGACAATGCGGACATTAGAGGTAGTTAATCTGGCGCTATTTGAAGCTAAATAATCACCAAGGCATTCAAATATCAGATCAGCCCCGGTTTTGGTCTTGGCCGTCACCCTCGACCCCGTGCAACTGGTTATACTTTTGCCAAAGCGCAGTTGGGCCGCCATACTTTCAGTGGCGTAGGCTCCTTCTCCACGGACCAGAATCACTGCCGCGGCTTTTTTGGATCCCCGCAACACCCCGACTAACAATAAACTGGAAACCACAGATAGCACGGCAAAAATACCAATAGCCACTACCACTTCAATTAATGTAAAGGCTTTTTTCATTAGTATCGTCCAAACACGGTTGTCTGTTTGGATGAAAAAGTCTCGGTACTTTCCCGCCATTTGACAATAACTGCGGCTTCTACCTGTCTATCTGAAACCCTAATTAAGCTCACTTCCCGGGAAAAACCGCTGGTCCCGATTTGAGCCGTTCCACACGGCCCCGGCAAATTCCAGTTTAAATCATTCAGGCAATAGGCCTGTCCGGCTTTGCCGAAAAAAATATCCCATCCCAAACTCGACCTTTGGCCGCGCAGCCATTCGTTGGCCGCCACTGCGTAGGCCGTGGCTCCTGACTGACTTTTAGAAAATCCGGCATTGGATAATGACTTGGTGGCGATTTGCACCAAGGCCGCAATGGCCATGACCGCCACCCCCAAGGCAATCAACATTTCCACCAAAACTTGTCCTGAGCGAACTTGTCCTGAGCGAAGTCGAAGGAGTCGAAGGATCATCTGATTTCTCCCGTCGCGGTCACAGTAATAGTTTTGGTCAAACTAAATCCGGTGAAATTAATATTGGTAAGTGAGGGAACATTGGTCCCCCGATTTAACACCCCAAACAAAATGGGGTTGGGGGAGGGGAGAGTTGTCAAGGTAATTCCCGGAGGTAATCCAAAAGTTGACACGGGGTAAGTGCCGGCACAGCTCTCTTCCAGAACTACTGATGCGGCACTAAAACGCACCTGCCATCCCGCCAGGGTCGTGGCGCAGTTTATTTTTTTACCGCTTTGGGCGTTGGCCTGAGCCTGGCGCAACATCCCCGTCACTTGGTTGTAAGCCGCATCCACAGTTTGCCTGCGGGCCGACTGGCGGTAGCCGGCCACTCCCGCCCCGGCCAAAATCATCAGCAAAGTAATGGATACCAACAGCTCAATTAAGGTAAAACCGCGTTTCATGGATTAGTCGTCTTATAACTACAGGCCATCCCACAACTGCCGCATCCCGTTACTGTTCCCCCTCCCAATTCCACTGCCGCGCACAAAGTGTAGCCGGGAGTGTAGCTATAACTGCGGGTCGGAGTATTAGGATCCGTGGGTAAAGTAGAAATATAATTTGGAGACAAAAGATTGAGATTGGCCGGATATGCACCCATGTCACTTCTGTATAACTCCAGAGCCGAGCGGATAGCTTCCAAATCAGCTTTTCTCTTCCCATCCCGGGCCACTGCCCGGCTGCTGTTAAAGGCCACCAAACCGGCCCCCATAATCATGGCTATAAGAGACAAGGTCACTAAAAGTTCTACTAAAGTGAAAGCTTTTTTCATGGCAGGTCGCACGTAGAATCATTTAAACTGCTGTCACCGCAAACCAACGAGGTGTTTCCGGATTTGCCATTGGAACACGCCTCATAGCCGGTTTTGGCCACCTCCGTGCATATCCACATCACATAATTTGTCCCCGCAGTGTCAACGTAATACTTGTAGGAATTGCCCTGGGGATCCACCGGAAATCCGGATAGAAAATTGGCCAAGGGACCGGAAGGGCTAAAAATGTCTCCGCTTATAGGATACACCCCACCGCTGACTGAGGCGTAATTTTCCAAAGCGATCCGGTATTGGTTAAGATCTGACTGCCGCCGCACATCCCGGCCCCGCCTCTGACTACCCATAAAATTAGTCATGGCAATCCCCGATAAAACTGCCACCAGTGTCATGGCCACCATGAACTCGATTAATGTAAAACCCCTTTTCCCAGCATTGAGCATTAAGCATTGAGCATTAATTCTGTACATACCAATTACATTGTACCCCGTTGCGGCAATTTTCCAAAGTCGCAGATATTTTAAACTTTTGACCATCTTGAGACGCTTCATAAACATATTTCCAGCCTTTAAAAGCAAACGGATCAATGGGAATCTTTTTAAGATATACCACCCCTTCGTTATCCAAAATCGGGCCCGTGTCCCACTCACACACTTCCAGTCCCTTATTTCCACATTGTACTATTTTCCCGTCTTCAGCCGTCGGGTATCTCATATGATCAACATAATATTGATTCAAAGCTCTTCCCACCAGTTCTATATCCGCCCGGCGCTGAGCATCCCGGGTTTTCATCTCCCCCAGCTTCAGCTGATAAAAAGATACCCCGAATAAAACCACCAACACTACCACCACAAAGCCCAATTCTTTCTTAGTCCAATCAAAAATGGAAAACATACGAGATTATCTTATCACCCCACAAATATCCTATCCAGCTCCCCAAAATCAAAAACGGCCCAAACGCAATCTTACTCTTCATCGTCTTACGGCCTACGACCAATAGCCAAAGACCATAGACCGCACCCGCCACAAAAGATATCCATAAAGCAGGCGCAACCCGCGGCCACCCCAACCATAATCCCATAACCGCCGCAATCCCAATATCTCCCTCTCCCATAGCATGCTTTTTACTCAAAATCCAGATTCCTCCTATCACCCCTATTCCTGCCATCGCCCCCCCTAAGTAACTTAAGTTACTTAAGTCACCTAAGTGACTTAGGATAACCAATATCGCCCAAATCCCAACTAACCAATCACTAACTAACATCGTCTCCCAATCCATAGCCGCAATCACCACCGTAATCCAAATCATAAAGTAACTTAAGATTCCTAAGTTACTTAAGTAACTTAACGTAAAGGCACTCCCCAAAAGCAACTCAACTAATAGATACCGATAGGGGATAGGGGAATGACAATATCTACACTTACCCCGCAACATCACCCAACTCAACACCGGAATCAAATCCCAAAAACCCAAATTATGCTTACAATCCGGACACACCGACCGTCCACGCACCCAAGACAAACCGCGGGGCAGGCGATAAATCACCGCATTAGCCACACTCCCCGCCACCGCTCCTATTGCAAACCATAGCCAGACCATCACGGCACGCACACGTAGATCGTCCCAGTAGCTCCACTGGCATCACCGTTGGCTTGAGCCGTAAACGTCTTTGAGGCCGGCTTAAAGCAGACATGCACCAACTGGCCAGCATCGCCGGTCACAGCCAAAGCATTGGTCAGAGTGTAACTGGTTTGAGCCGCCAATCTGGTCTGCAGCTGGGGTTTAACTTCACTCTTATCTACCAACTCCTGCAACACGCTTAGCCCGGTAGCTGATCCTATCGCCACCGTACTTAACTGGCCGTAAGTGTAAGAAGCAGGACACTTCTTGTTGGGACTGGTGCCGGTGACTTCCCAAGGATAGCAATTAAAAGTGGCATAGTACCGTTCCATAGCGTTTAATACTTCCGACGCGTCGGATTTAGATCCGGTATCTTTAGCTTTGTTAATTTGCTCAATCGGATTGATAGAAGAGAGAACCGCCACCGCCAACACCGCAATTACGGAAATCACCACCAAAAGCTCGATTAATGTAAAACCCTTTTTATTTATATTAAGTCACCTCCATCTAAAACTGGCTTGTTAAATTATAAATCGGCATGATGATGGAAAAGATCAAAAATCCCACTCCCACCCCCAGCACAATTATTATTAGCGGCTCAATGGCCGTTGTCAAGCCTTTAATCTTTTCACCGGAGTTGGATTCAAAATAAATCGACAGTTTTTCCATCACCTCATCCATCCGGCCTGTCTCTTCTCCCACGGCCACCATTTGTCCTACCAGAGGAGGAAAAACTGCAGCTTGGGAAAAACTCACCGCCACCGGAAACCCCTTCTCCACCTGATGGGCAATTTTTTTCATATCCGTCTCCACTATCACATTTCCCAAAGCTTCAGACACGATATTTAAGGCCTCCACTATAGATACGCCGGCCCCGATCAACAGGGCCATGGTCCTGGTCATCTCCGCCAGCATCACCTGGCGTGCCAGTTCCCCCACCACCGGAATCCGGTATATCAGATCGTCCCGCCACCGCCGCCCCACGGGCGTCCCCATATACCTCCTAATCACCCAGACCCCCCCCATCACCCCGATAATTATAAACCACCAATAACCACTTAGAAACGCGGATAACCCGATTATTAATTTTGTGGCCGCCGGTAAATTTGTCCCAAACTCCGTGTACAAAGCCGTCAATTTCGGCACCACCACCACCATCATAATACCCATCACCCCCAACATCCCCACTAATATTATGGCCGGATAGACCATTGCCCCTTTGACCTTGGCGGAAAACTCCCGGCTCTTCTCCATATTCTCAGCCAGCCGGCTCAATATTTTTTCCACCACCCCGGCCGCCTCCCCGGCGCGCATCAGGGCTACATATACTTTTGAGAAAACACTGCGGTGCTTATCCAGCGCGCTAGACAAACTCATCCCCCCGGCCACATCTGTCAAAATATTACCCACAATCGGCGCCAAAGCCGGCGAACTTTGTAACTTCAATAAATTCAGGGCGTCCGTCAGCGGCAATCCGGCCGTGATCATGATCGACAGCTGCCGGGTAAAATTTGCCAAATCGGCCACGCTTACTCCGCCGAACCTAGCTCTCCAAGCAGACACATCAAAAATCATTCTTTGTTCAACCACTGAAACAGGCATCAGTTTTTGCTGGCTTAACATGGCCGCCGCCGCTTTGGCATCCTGCGCCTCCAACACTCCCTTAACTTCCCGTCCTTGTCTATCCCGAGCTTTATATTTCCATCTCATATTTTCCCTTTCAGCCCGTAAGCTTGGGCCGTTTCCCCACTAATCACTCTCTCTTTAACCAACCTGGCCAAACTACTTTCCAAGGTCACCATGCCGGACTCGGCCGAAGTCATAATAATATTGTCTATAAGATGAGTTTTCCCCTCTCGAAGGGTGGTTTTTATAGCCGGGGTGGCCAACATTATTTCATAAGCCAACACTCTACCCCCGGCAATTTTAGGCACCAACCGCTGGGACAACACCGCTTCCAGGTTTCCTGATAATTGTAAGCGGGCCTGGGCTTGCTGACTTTCGGGAAAGACGTCCACAATCCGGTCCACTGTTTGGGCCGCCGAATTAGTGTGCAAGGTGGCAAATACCAAATGCCCCGTCTCGGCAATAGTCAGAGCCGCGGCAATAGTTTCAAAATCCCGCATTTCTCCGATTAAAACCACATCCGGATCTTCCCGCAGGACTGACCGCAAGGCCACCTCCCATGAATGAGTATCTCCTCTGATCTCTCTTTGCGATACCACCGCCCGGGAAGACGTATATACATATTCAATCGGATCTTCAATAGTCACAATATGCACCGGACGGGTTTTATTAATTTCATCCAAAACAGCAGCCAGCGTCGTGGATTTGCCGTGTCCTGTCGGCCCCGTGACCAAAACAAATCCCTGTTTCAGGGTGGCAAACTGATGGCAAATCTGGGGCAACCCCAACTCATCAATCCCCGGAATCACTGCCGGCACCAGCCGGAAAGCCGCCGCCATTGTCCCTTTTTGAAAATAGGCATTCACCCTAAACCGCCCGCGGTCGGCCATGGCAAAGGAAAAATCCAATTCGCGATTTACCATCAGCACCTGCTGTTGTTCCACCGATAATGCTCCGGAAATTAATTGTTCAGCCGCTACCGGCGTCAATACTGCTTCTCCCGCCACTGCTACCAAGGCTCCGTCTATTCTGACCATCGGCTGGGCTCCCACTACCAAGTGCAAATCCGAAGCTTTATTCTCGATTACATACTGCAACAATTGCTGTATTGTCATATTTTTACTCCTGGGCTACCCGCAGCACTTCTTCTATAGTAGTTATTCCTTCCACCATTTTCAAATATCCGTCCTGCTTCATGGTGATCATGCCTTCTTCTACGGCTTGTTTCTCAATCTCTTGCGCCGGCGCTCGCTCCAAAATCAGTCGGCCTATTTTTTCCGATACCGACAATACCTCAAATACCCCGATCCGGCCTTGATACCCGCCATGTCCGCACTGATCACAACCCTCGCCCTTATTTAACATTACTTTGACGGGTTTTTGCCACAACTTTCCCAACGTGGCTTCTATATTCTTAACCACTTCCGCCGGCGGCTCATACGGCTTTTTGCAACTCAAACAAATCTTTCTCACCACCCGCTGCCCCACTACTGCCGTAATGGTCGAGGTTAAGAGATACGGCTCCGCCTGCATGTCCAACAGCCGCGGCAAGGCCCCGGATGCATTATTAGTGTGCAAAGAAGAAAACACTAAATGCCCTGTCAAGGCCGCCTGAATAGCCAAAGCGGCTGTCTCTTCATCCCGCACCTCACCTACCATAATCACATTAGGATCCTGGCGCAAAAAAGACCTTAAGGCCGAAGCAAATGTTAATCCTGCCGCTGGATTTATCTGCACCTGATTCACCCCCGGGATTTGATATTCCACCGGATCCTCAATTGTCATCACGTTTACCTTCACCGTATTAATCAACGACAGGACCGAATATAACGTAGTAGTTTTTCCCGATCCGGTCGGCCCGGTCACCAAAATAATTCCATGCGGCCGCAAAATCGCTTCTTCCAAGTTTTTCAAGGCCCGGCCGCGCAAACCCAAATCGGACAAAGTAGGAATCCCCCCGCTTTTCTTTAAAAGCCGCATCACAATCTTCTCCTTAAACGACGTCGGCAGGGTAGATACCCGTAAATCTACTTCATCCGTTTCGGTGCGAAAGTTAAACCGCCCGTCCTGAGGAATACGCTTCTCGTCAATCTTCATACCCGCAAGAATCTTTATCCGAGAAACCAAAGCATCATGGATTCGCCGCGGCAGAATTAGTTTTTCGTGCAAAATTCCGTCAATGCGATACCGCACCCGAGTTTGCCCCTCCAAAGGCTCAATATGCACATCGGACGCCCTGGACCGAATCGCAAACTCCAATACAGTAGTCACTATTTTGGCAATCGGCGCCTCTTTAATAATTTCTCCCATTTTGCGAATATCTATCGTCTTTATTTCCGCTTCTCCCTCACCCACTGTCTCTTTTAAAGCCGCTGTCACCTCACCCGAAAGTGTTTGCTCATACCGAACTTCTATGGCGCGATCGACATCAAGCGGTTGAGCCGCAAACGGCTTCACCCGAATTCCGGTTTTCTTCTCAATAAACTCAATTGCTCCGAGGTCTACCGGGTTGGCCATCGCCAGCCACAATTCTTTTTTATCCGCCTTGTAATCATACGGGATAACCTTAAATCGCACCGCCACAGGTTTCTCCACATAAGACAGGGCTACCGGCGAGGCCGCTGTTTCCAAAATCTTCACAAACGGGACATTGTAAAACTTGGCTCGGGCCAAGACCGCGTCTTCCGGGGTGATTTTATTTTGCTCTACCAACCAATCCAACATGGGCTTACCCAGAGACACAAAGGCCATCTGCGCCGCTTGGGCGTCGGTCGTCTTGATCTTTTTATCCGCCACCAACAGGTTTACAATACCTAAGTCGTCTTGATTCGAGGCAGCTAGCATACATATATAATATCATTAGTACCATCCATGCACGCATTCCTTATTCACCAACCCCCAGATTTCCCTGACTCCCCCGATATTCTCAAAATACTTCCCAATCCCTCAATTGGGATCGAAGAAGTCAGACAGATCCAGAAATTTTTGTCCCGAAAACCAATTCGGGATGATAAAAATACGGTGATCGTTCGCGAGGCTCATCTCCTGACTATTCCGGCCCAAAATGCCCTGCTGAAAACCCTGGAAGAACCTCCAGGTAACTCCCTAATATACTTAATTACTTCGTCTCCTTATTCTCTCCTCCCCACTGTTCTCTCTCGGGTGCAAATTACCAATCTCCCTAATCCCCCTGATCACCCTGATTTATCCAAATCCCAAGCCCTTTTTTCCAAACTGAAAAAAGTCGGAGTAGGGGAGCGCCTAAAAATTTTAGAAGAGCAAGAATTCACCCGCGAATCATCCCTCAAATTTCTCGATGACCTGGAATATTTAATCCATCAGGATCTTTCTCTTTCAAAGATATATCCCGTTGTTGTAGAAACAAAAAAATATCTCAAGGCTAATTGCAACCTCAAGCTCTGCCTTTCTCACCTTGCGCTCGGCCTCCAGAATTGCTAATATAGCTTCATAATGGCCAAACCCACCGGTAAGTACGATGCTTCTTCTATTCAGGTTTTGGAAGGGCTGGAACCGGTCAGAAAGCGCCCCGGAATGTACATCGGATCCACCGATAGCAAAGGCTTGCATCATCTCATCTGGGAAATCGCTGACAATTCCGTAGACGAGGCTCTCGCCGGATACGCCAAACATATTTGGGTCACTCTCCACAAGGACAACTCCGTTTCTGTGGCTGATGACGGCCGCGGCATTCCCGTAGATATTCACCCCAAAGCCAAAATCTCGGCCTTAGAGCTAACCATGACTAAACTCCATGCCGGCGGTAAATTCTCCGAATCGGTTTACAAGGTCTCCGGCGGTCTGCACGGAGTAGGAGCATCCGTCACCAACGCCCTCTCTGATTTTATGCGGGTTGAAGTCCGCCGGAACGGCAAAATTTATTTTCAGGAATACAAAAGGGGCGTGCCAACAGCTCCCGTAAAGCCAACGACTAATAGCCAATCGCCAATAGCTGTCAAGACCGGCACTTTCACCCACTTCAAACCCGACTCCACTATGTTCACCACCATCGAATTCGACGCCAAAACTATCGAGAACTCTATTAGAAACCGTGCCTATCTCATCGCCGGGTTCCACTTCCACTTTACCAATGAATCCACCGGTATCACCAAGCAATTTTACTTCGAAAGCGGTATTAAGTCTCTGGTCGCCCACATGAGTCGGGACAAAAAAGTTCTGCACGACCCCATCTACATCAGTAAAGAAACCGACCACACTCAGGTCGAAGTGGCTCTCCAATACAACGACGGTTTCAACGAAACTGTTGAATCTTTTGTCAACGTCATTAATACCGTCGATGGCGGTACTCATGTCACCGGCTTTCGCATGGCCCTGACTCGGGCCATCAACGATTACGCCAAAAAGATCGGCGCCATCAAAGACGGAGACAGCGGGCTCACCGGCGAAGATATGCGTGAAGGCTTAATCGCCATTGTGTACGTCAAAATTCCCACCCAAGCCATCCAATTTGAATCCCAAACCAAAGCCAAGTTAAACAACCCCGAAGTCCAGGGTTATGTCACCACGGTTGTTAAAGAAGGTCTAGACACATATTTTGAAGAAAATCCCGCCGACGCCAGGCGAATTCTGGAAAAAGTCATGCTTGCAGCCAGAGCCCGCTTAGCGGCCCGAGCTGCCAAAGACGCCGTTTTAAGAAAAGGCGCTTTAGAGGGCATGACCCTACCGGGCAAACTGGCCGATTGCCAGGAACGTGACGCCTCCTTGTGTGAACTATATATAGTAGAGGGACCATCGGCCGGCGGCTCGGCCAAGCAGGGGAGAGACCGCAAGTTCCAAGCCATTTTGCCCCTGCGTGGTAAAGTTTTAAACACCGAAAGAGCCCAGCTTGATAAGGTCATCTCCTTCGAAGAGCTTAAGATTCTCACCATCGCTCTGGGCATGGGCATAGGTGATACCATTAATCCCGAAAAACTTCGCTACCATCGCATTATTATTATGACAGATGCCGACGTAGACGGATCCCATATTGCCTGTCTACTCATGACTTTCTTCTACAGACACCTACCATACGTCATTCAAAACGGCCATCTGTATCTCGCTCTGCCGCCTTTGTACAAAATCGATATCGGAAAACTCACATTCCACGTTTACTCCGACGTCGAAAAAGAAGAGATCTTAGCCAAATTTCCCGGTCAAAAATACTCCATCCAACGTTACAAAGGTTTAGGAGAAATGAACGCTATAGAACTCTGGGACACCACCATGAATCCTCAAAACCGCATTTTAAAGAGAGTCGATGTAGCCGACGCCTCCCACGCCGACCACGTTTTCTCCATGCTCATGGGCGACGAAGTCCCCCCCCG
>ERZ1292632.3370-Hain-H43-01um-R2-3370-length-12273-cov-5_pt1 | contig 12273 bp, 13 predicted proteins | sample MGYA00564407_ERZ1292632 | MGnify/ENA primary metagenome ERZ1292632 (study PRJEB36523, sample SAMEA6512637) | groundwater metagenome | collected 2019-01-08 | study: AquaDiva: Metagenomics assemblies of 32 groundwater samples
CAACACCCGTAGAGCTGGGCCAGCACCAGGCAGGTAGGGTGCTGGCCCCTACCGCCCCCATCGGAGCATAGCTCTGGTGGGGAATGGAAGTGCGGGGGTGTGAGTATCCTGAGCCAGAAGCCGTGGCCAGTCGGAGAAAGCCGCAAGTTGGTGTTTGAACGGAACACCGGCCCCCGCAGACCAGCGTCCCAGGGAGAATGGCCCTATGAAAAAGCTTCCCTATCCGAATCCCTACTGCCCGTGGAGGGGGAAAGAATGATGGCTGGTGAGCGGCTAGAAGCCTTAATTGAGGCTCTTCAGAAGGTAAAGCCAAATAGATTGGTAGAGGTAGAAAGAGCTTGCCCCTGTGGATATAAACTAGACCCTAGAAGGTATCCTACTCTTGAAGATACTCCGCTTCGGGGACATGTCAACTGCCCTTGGTGCGGGAAGTGGTTTTAAGTTGGCAGCAAGGCAGCGTACGAATATGGTATGGTTCGCGCTATTTCTGGTGAAAGGCTGAGAGATGAAAAGCTGGGGGAGAAACACCACAGAAGTAGGCTCACCGATGTTAGTAGAGTTGCCCAGTGGGGATGATTGGGTAGACACGGGCGAAGGCGGCTTAGCTTTCTTTTTGCTAGTTCCTCTAAAAGAGGATGGGATACAGAGACAAATATGCATTGCTGGTGGAATTAGATGGCCTAGACAGGATGTCGCTTTCCCCTCTCGGTGGTGGGAAGGTGATGAGGGTCTTGATGCGGGACTTTTAATTGGAAGCACAGGGCAGTCATTATGGTCGGAAGGTCTGGGCAAGTATTTCATGCCCTCTCTGGCCAACTTAACCGAGGAGGGAAAGCAGCTTTATTGGCTTCTGAAGCGTCTCTACGGTGATGTTCAGATAGTAACTTTACTAGATACATAAGTAATCCAAAAGGGAGCAAAGCAAGAGTTTGAGTCCAGAGGTTGGGATGCTTGGACTTGCGACATACTACCCTCCGAGGGCTGGCTCAAATGCGGGAAGGCAATTTACTAAGGAGAAATGAAGGAGTAAACTAATGAAAATCTTGAGCACCACTGGCGGCCCATGGGAAAGCAAGATTGAATTCTATGTAACCCCCGATGATGTAGGTAAGAGATTTATTATAGAGGGGACAATGATTCCATACAGTTTGGGTGGTGGGACTATGAACCCCTTGAAAATTAAAGGTGAAGGCGTGGAGGCATGGTATGAAGAGCATACGGAGGAAGTAGATTGCGAAGATTGCAAGGGAAAAGGCAAGAAGACCTTTGCACGCCGTCTCCTGTTTGGTAAACGGGAGGAACTTTACGACTGCTATACCTGTGGAGGCAAAGGCAAGAGAACAAAATACTCGCAGACTACTAAGCCCATGAAGGAGATAGAATGAAGAAATGCGCTTATTCAGGGTGTAACCGGGAAGCCCGATTTTTGGTAGTGTCCTAATTTGCCAGGCGCGCCAGGTCATCGATTTTCCAGGGCCTATTCGTAACCCTAGCCGCCATTGCGGGCGGCATCCTCGTGGTATAATATTACCTAGAGTGGAGCGGCGGGGAATCGAACCCCGGCGGGCAGGTTGTAGAGGCCACCCTGAATAATCGCTCTGCGGGCCTCTCAGGGGCAGCTAAAGGGAGGACATCATGGGGACTTCTTGACCTCTCATCTCAAAGTCAAGCAGGCCATCGAGGGGGTCGGCCTTTGTTTCCTTTTCACCTTCGCATTTGATACACTGCTGATAAACTATCCCATTCGTTGGTTGGGCACAAATAGAGTAATGAATACAATCTCTATCAAGCGGCTTGAGTTTTCGTTTCTCAGGCCTTTCCCTCTTCATCTCATTCACTACGGCCCTTATATCCCTTTCAAAGACCGTCCACAAACCTATACTGCCTACTAAACCAGCACAATTTACAGTGAACTTTATGATATGTTGTAAGTTCCTTCCCTCTGCCTCTTTCCTACCCATACGGCTGGGGGATGTAATCTCCCAACTCCATGCTGTCGGAACACAAAAAGTTGTGGAACCAATTTCACGCACTGCAATCCCCAATCCTTCGGGAGCGCCGGCATCAAGCTCCGTCTCAAGTTTCCGGAAAACCTCACGCCAGCCATATGTTTTTGTCATTGCTCTTTAGGCAAGCTCTGCTAGCTTCACAGCTATTGTTGACTTGCGCTCTCCTGCGAAATCCCTTTGGGGTAGCAAGAAGTCCAGGTAGTTAGTCTCCAGTAGGTGCACAGTTTTGGTAGGTACCTGCCCATACCAGAATACCGGCATACTCCCCACGTAGTCTCTAGCACTTTCAATATCGGCTATTACCCTTTCTGGCGGACGCTGAGTCTTATCTGCGGTAGCCTCTATATCTACCATAAAGGAGTAGGACATCCGTCTGGGGGGTTGCTTGAAGTAGTCTAAGGTAATACTATAGACAATAGGCCCGGTAGCCGCATTGGCATCCCTTTGCAGGGCCAGAATTGGTTGGACTATATTGGCAAGGATTCCATAGCCACCCTGGGGAGGTGCTATCTTCCCGAAATAGGGCGCATAGTTAATTGAGGCAACTTTATAAGTTGTCATCTGATTTGTGCCTACAGCCAGTAGGAAAATGTCAGCCCTGAAATCATCGGTTAGAGTCGTGGAGGCAATCTGCCCATGCATCCCAATATTGAGCCAAGCGCCAGGCATTTCAGGCAACCCCCCATGAAAGAAGGGAAAACTGAGTTCTCCATAGGTGGCAAAGGCATGAGTAGGCGCTCCCAGGGGGTTGGTCAGGGGATTGAAGATAAAGCTGGGAGCGAAGTTACTGTGGTTAGCTCCTATATCCCGGTACAGAAACCACAGCCGTTCCGCACCATCAGGGGCATTGGAGATAAGCATACGGTTGACGATTTTGCCAGGTTCTGTATTGTAGGGCAGTTGGCCCGATTGACCCAAGTAATGCCAGGCATCTTCACCCTTGTCATAGAGCATCACATAAGGGCTTCTTGGGAGCGATTGTAGCCCTGTGCCAACATGGACTGCGGCAAAGAGATACTTATAGGTAGAATACAGGGCGGTTATCTCACCGGAAAGTGCGTGGCGGTTAATGGCATAGTCTTCATTTGCCATTTTGGGTAATCCCTGCCGCCGTTCATAGCCCTTGTCAGCTACAGCATTGGTATCGGGATTATACTGGAGAAGCTGCTTTCCGAGTTTGTGGTAAAGCAAATTGTCATAGAGAGCCATATGAGGATTCCCCTCCATGAATGACGAGGTGTCCAGACGGCGAGGGCAACGTGCCTGGTCCATTTCATACAGGCCATCCGGGACAGCAAAGTAGACCTTGCCCTGGTCATAGGCCATAGGGCTGCTCCACAAGTCATAGTGGCTGGGAATTCCCTGGAAAGCTACGGAAGGGGTATTCTCCAGGCGTAGACCCGAAGAACCCACTGAGGCAGTAGGCGTGCCTGAAGGCACTAAGGGTATGCAATTATTCGAGCCCGTTAACAGTGCCCAGGGCTTCCTGAGCGAACCAGTAGGCAGAATTTGAACAGCCGGTCCCAGGGTCATCACACTGGGGAATACAAGAGAATGGCTTCCTATACCACCGAGCACGTGGATTGCATCCGTGTCAGCCACGTAAAGGTCATTCTCAAATACCTGGACTTCCCTTATGCTCACTATTTGGCCAGAGCTGGTGCCCTGGAAACCCATAATGCTATGACTAGCAAAGGCATTAGAAGGTGCGAAGTATTTATAGACAAGTGCCGAACCTACAGCCCCTGAAGGCTGCACAACTGCATAGACATTATTCTTCCAGGAGAACAGGTGCGTGGGTTTATGGAAAGTCGCAACAGCGGCGTTTATGATGGTAGGGGTTATAAAAAGAGGCCCCAGCGTTATTTGCCCTGGATGATGCACCCACAAGTGAGACTCATAATAGCTGCGAGTATCTTTCTCGTTACCCACATCCATATTCTTGATGCCGAGGCCCTTGGAGCAATCTCCAAACTCCCAGGAAGATACATAGGCTCTGTCTGCTCGACTCTGTCTGCCAGTTGTCCTGAATTGTGTCCCATAGTCAGGAAGAGGGGAAGCCTGGATACCAGTACCTGCCTGCAAGACATATTGCCTCCCGCCCAACCAGATCTCTATCTTCGCCCTCCGCTATCGGACTTCATCGCCCCTGGCCTGGGTTCTCAGGTAAAGCTCCAGATTTTCAGCCATGTCCGTGAATTGCTTATTTATCAGTGTCCATTCATTACCCTGGCCTAATCTACGGCTCGCTAGTATCTGGCTACTCCTCATAATCAGGTATTCCTCCAACTGAGAGGGCACGACAGAATTGTTCGTGCCCAAGGCTGCGGGGCGAGACTGCCCAATAACTTTTACCGGCTGCTTATCCAGGTCGCTAAGGCTGATGCGCCTGGGGTCAAAAGTAATGACATTCTGTTCTAGCCGCCAGAAAGGTTGTCTCAACTCAAAGACGTTCTTTATGTCATCAGTAGCCTTATAATCCGAGCCACTAGTAGGCACAAGTTGTAGATAACCCACAAAGTCCATCCCTGAAGGCACTGTATACTCATACTGAGTAGCTACCAGGGTTATCACGGGCGCATAGGTATCCAGGTAGAACATTCGAGCCATCCCCATAGCCCGGTCTACCGCAGCCCTCATATCCGAGGTGCGGAAGCGCTTGAAAACCCAGAAGTCAGTATTGGTGCTGGGGACTACGGGAAGAGTTGCAGCCACAAAAGCGCCATGCGTGGCAGCACCATAGGAGGCTATCACCCTGGCTATCCCCGCTAACCCTACTGCACTGGGCACAAAGACTTCATGCCCTCGCAAGTGGTCAATCTCTGGGAATATCAAGTCCGAGGATATAAAGGCATTCAGGGAGCAGCCGGAGCCAGCAACAAACTCGCCAGTCAACTCATCAAGGTTTCGGGCTATCTCACGATATAAGTCCTGCTTTAGCATGGCGCTGCTCCTCTATACTATCGTAGACACGTAAAACAGTTTTGGCAATAATCTCCCAGTCCTGAAGCATAGCCCATTCCCTGGCCTTGTCTCTAAGCCCCTGACATTTCTCTCGGTCTTTCAATAGCTCCAGTTTTTCAAGAAGGTTATCATTTGTTACTGGAATACCACGTTCACCTATAGTCTCGCCCAAAGCCCCATTTTCCCGATAGAATGTGAGGACTCCTGCCGCCTGGCACTCCATTGCTGCGATACAGCATGTCTCTCGGAACCCGTGAGGCGGATAGAGCCAGGCATCGCTAATCATCATCTCCCTGGCCAGCTCCTCTTGACCTATCCTCCCCCTCCAAAATACACCAGGCTGCTCAAGCGCCTTCTTTATACGTGCCTTAAACTCCCGTTGATGAGGAAGATAAAGAGTCAGGTCAAAGTATTCCCAGCCATAGAAGATATGCAATTCTGCTTCCGGAAACCCGCTCTTTATCTTAGGCCAGAATCCCAGTAGTTCCTCAAGGCCCCTGTCAGGGCTACTGACCCATATAAAGCGGTAGGGTTTCCTTTCACCTTCAAGGGTAGCAAAACGGTTGGTATCAATTCCATTGCCCAGAATCATAAAGGTGGGAGGCTTCTCTGGCTGCTCCCCAGGGTATGTTCTTTGCGGGTAGTCGCTGTCATCCTCAAAGGTAGCAGGGCGGTGCAGGGCATCAATGACGGGTGCCTCCGCTAGCCAGGGATAGGTCCGCTTCAGGTGATTGACATGCCAGTGGCTCAAAGCCCAGATAACATCAAACTGAGAAGCCCTGATAGGGGTTAACCTATCCCAGCAGTCTACATCATGCATCCAGAGCCACTTCTGAATGGCGGCTGGCTGGCTGTCAATAATTTCGGGAAGTCTGGATGAAATGAAGAGATGGCATGGCGCAGAACTTAGCTGTTGATGTGGTCGGTAAAGCACCCCATCCCATATCTGATTGTCCCTGGCATAAAGGATATTGAAGCATCGCTCTTTTGCTAATGCCCTTGCAAGCCAGGCTGCGGCAGTTTCAGAACCGCCACAACCCCTATTCTTTATGGTGGCCGGGTTCCAGTGTTCAGGGCCTTCCCCCAGAAATATCTTTATGTGTTTGCTATCCATTGGCCTGTGGTCAAACTCACAAAGCAATATATCCTCACTACTTTTGGCAGAGGAGTTTCGGTAAAGGCTGATAATCCTTCTCCCAAGTTTGCTGATAAGTAGCTCCTCAATGTCCTTCTGGCTAAAGACTTGCCGCCGGATAGAAGCAGGTGAGGAAGGTTTGGGGGCAGCAGTAGTAAAAATGACCCTCTCAGCGAGCCGCTCCAGGGATTTCAGATACTCCCCAGGATGCTCCATATTCTCAGTACGGTTAAAGCTCAAAACAGTTCCGTATTTGCCCTTATGCCTTCCCTCCAGACCCCTCTTGCACCGCTCCGGTATCACGCTTTTCGCTATATTCGCCGCATCAGGGTCTATCCCATAGGCATCTATGCCTTCCTCATTCAGAAGTTTAACCAGAGTCCCATCGCCACATTCCGTTACCAGCACTGTTCCATTCTTCTCCAGGCGCAATCTTTCCAGGACTGAGTTCCACATAAGCTCTACTAGAGGCGGTTGACTCTGTATCGGGGCTTTCTGTTTCAACTGCTCGGTATAATGTTCAATACCAGCCTTCATCTCCTGGAAGTCAGGCAAGTCCTTTAACCAGTAAGGTGTAGCATCCAGGACATGGGGCAGTTTGCCTATCTCACCTTTATTGAGAAGCTCTACACACAGACGCTTCAGACCATTTACTATCTCGTTGCGGTTGCTCAGCTCCTTGAACTCTACCAGTCGTTGGCTTATTTCGGGAACTGGCCTCATGCCCTGAGCCTGAGTGAGATAGGCTATTGTTCGTCCCAAATCCCCTTTTCTGAACCATATATCTGCCAAGAGGCACCACTTGTTGAAGGTATAATCCATAGGGTTAAGGAATATGAGTGCTGGCGGCTGATGAATAAGCTCCTTGGTCTCGCTAATCTGAACCCAGTGCAAGGCACGCTCAGTATCGCCTAGCATATTGTAGCTATGAGCCAATTCAAGATAGCCGTCTATATATTGAGGCTGAAGCTCTACAGCCATAAGCGCAACCTGAGTTGCCTGCTGGAAATCACGGGCTTCCCTGAGTGCCTTACCACAGTAACACATGGCCTGAAATCGCTCCAGTGGCACCGATTGCCCATCAGAGGAAAACTTCAAATACCATTCTGCTGCATCCAACCAGTCCTGGTGAGCAAAGAACTGGTGCCCAAAGTAGAGCCATACTCGCCGATTATCCGGCTCTTCCTCATGCATAAGCTTGAGAATGTTTATGTTGCGCTCATGCCGAGAAGTTCCAGCCAGGTGGTTGTGCATCATATAGACCTTGTCAGTCCTGGTATATTTGGTCTGGGGGACTGGATACCCATGGGAGGGTTGAACAATAGGCTCAACTGTTTCATGCAACCTACCCTTCCAGAGCCAGCCAAGCGAAGCCCTTAAAAGCCGTTCACGCTCATAGAGGGTTGTGCAATTCCCAAACTCATCCCTGGCATAGTTGTAAGGGAACCAGAGGGCACCATACTCCAGAGGTAACGTATCGGCAAGGCTATGAAGGTTCTCTCCACCTATAAGCTCATCGTCAGAGTCCAGCCACAGGAGCCAATCACAGTCCGCAGGGGCATGGGCATAGTTGAAGTTTCTAGCGGCGGCAAAGCTATCTACCCACTCAAACTCAGTAAGGAGGTAATTAAGCCCTATCTCTTCACAAACTTGCTTGATAATCTCCATGGTCTTATCCTGTGAACCAGTATCGGTTATAGAAAGAAAGTCTACCGCTCCCTTCAGGCTTTTAAGGCAAGCCCCTATTGTAAGCTCAGAGTCCCGACAGATAATACAAGCGCAGATTCTACTCATAGTTCTCCTTATTTAAGTGCTGCCTTTCCGGAAAAGTATACATCGCGGAGAAGGAAAGACAATCGGATATTGCTTTCCCCGAATGTCTAACGCATATAATGCGTGTTCCAAGTTTTCAAGGCGCATTTCAAACTTCTTATCCTTCACAATCTTCCTCCTAAGCGAAGCTACATCCTCGACACCAGGCATTTTCCCTTCTTATGCCTTCATTATGAATCTTGCGCAAGGCCTCCAGTTCCTTGTTTCGCCAGTCCGCTTTCAAGTCTCCTGAATACTGGCCTAAATCCAAGATAAAGCCACTATCGAAACAGCAGCTTGATAGCTTCCCATCATATCCTACCACTATATCACTGAAGATGGAACGGCAAGGTTGGTTATTGATTATTCGGACCTGTTTATCAGGACGGTTACAAGAGGCGGCAGAAAGAATCCAGGTCTTGCCCCAACCCTTCCATTGTTGATTAAAGGCATCTCGCTCTATCTCCGTCTGGTACATAGGGTCGTAAACCATACTGCACCATATCTCAATATCAGGCCTTAGTAGCTGGAAAAGGAGTATAGCTTCCTTGATATCAGAGATATTGTTCTCTCTCAAGCCCATAAATGCCTCATAAGTCTCCGGAAAAGCGGCATTTATACTGAAGTTTACCAGCTTCAGGGTATGAATACGGGCAAGTTTCCTGACATTCTCTTCGTGGAGAAGTAAACCATTTGTAGGCAAGACGATTTGGGTTCTGGGAAGATACTCCTGACAGGCTGCCAGTAGCTCTTCCCAATAGGGATACAATAGAGCTTCACCGTAGTTCACGGGTATAAGCTCATCCAGGGGTTTTCGCCAGGAAGCTACATCTTTAAGAACATCAATAGCCATCTCCCAGGGCATTTCCCCTTGTCTCTGGGAGATGTGCCGATGACAAGAGAGGCAAAAAGCATTGCATCGAGTCGTAGTATCAAGGCGCAACTGGCGTGGCTGAGGCGGAGTAGGATACCTCATTTACGCCACGTTTCCTCTACCAGCCACTTGTAGAACCTCCGGTATCGCCTCTCAAGTATCTCCCTATCAGCCGTATCCAGCTCATAAGTAAAGGCATCAGGAAAGTTCCAGTAATGGCTCAAGTCCTTATCAATAATATGAACTCCGTATTGCTCTGGGGATGCAAAAATATCGCAACCAGGATAAGGGGTAAATATGCTCAGTGTCCATTTGTCAGGTTTGGCTTTCCTTACAAACTCCATATTTAGCTGTAGGGTTTGCCCAGTCTCCCCTGGTAAACCAGACATAAAGTAAGTCTTGAGGCGTATTCCAGCTTTCTTGATAATTCTGCACGCCTCCAAGTGCTGGGCTACTGTCTCTTTCTTGCGATTCAGCATCAGAACATCATCATCGGCACTCTCTATCCCCAATCCAAACTCTTCAAGGCCTGCCTCCTTTAACATTACCATAATCGGAGCCTTTACTAAATCAGAACGGGTATGGGCCTTGAAGTGAATGGCTTTGCTTTGTAGCATCTTGCACAGGTCTTTAAGGTCAGGGTGTATAGTCAGGTTATCGTCCTCAAATCTGAAATGCTGAACACCCTTGCCCACCAGATAGTCTATCTCTTTCTCAATGTTCTCCACGCTGCGATATACTACTGGCGTTCGGAGCCAGTTCCCACAGAAAGCACAGGAGAAAGGACAACCTCGGCTCAATATCATCGTAGCCGCAGGCGGGCCAAGGCCATACCGTTCCCCTGGGAAAAGGGTTGGGGAGAAACCGTTGCCCGTTATCTCCCAATCGGGTATAGGCACATCATCCAAGTTCTTTATCCGAGGCGGCCTGATAGTGCGTGGCTGCACCTCATAATAGTCTGCAAGGATGGCTCGGATTACCTGCTCTCCTTCGCCCACTACAACATAGTCGAAGTGCCCTTCACAATCTTGAGGTCTGAGGGTAGCATGAGGCCCACCGATGATAGTCGCATTATAACATCTTTTGCCCCACTCTATACAGAAGGCCAACTCAGGGGTTGTAGCAGTAAAGCCTACATAGCGGCTCTGCTGCATTTCCAGAGGTAGGGTTTCTTTATACTTTTCCCCCTCTCGACAATCAATAAACTTGACTGTGCGACAAGCCTCTTTTGCTGCGGCTGCAATATAGAGTAAGCCCAAAGGCTGGTACATTAAGGGATTATGTAAAGCTGGATTGGGGGGCTGCACCAGCAAAAGGTCAGTCTTTATAGAGCCATTGTTCTTCAAGGTCTAAACTCTTGCCCGTGAGAGTTAAATATGTTTGCGCTGGTATAATCCCAAACCACCAATCTACACCATGATTACAAATGTGGGCCTCCGTTCCCTCACCTGCATTGTAAGCCAAACCTAAATAACGACGGTGTGCTACTCGCTCAAACTCCGCCATAACTTGTAGAATTATGTAGCCGTAAGCACATCCTACATCAAGAACACTCCGTGGCCGCATAATTCTCACAAACCGCTCCACTACACGGGTATGCCTGGGGAAATCCTGGTAAGGTTTATAAACTGTCCTGGTAAAATAATCCTCCTCGTATTCTACCATCTCAGTCCTTCTGCCACCTTCTGATATAGCTCCACATAGCCTCTTATTACTGGTTCAGGGGAATACTTCCTTACCAGTGCTTCATAGGCTGGCACTAGCGGCAAGCGTTCTATGTTTCTCACCGCCTGCTCATACTCCTCAGGGGTAGAGCACAAGAAGCCATTAACCTTATCCGTTACTACTTCAGGAACCCCACCTAACCGAGGCGCTATGACTGGTGCTGCACAAAACATTGCCTCCTGGATTTTGTGGGAGGTTACTTCTGGATGGTCGGTTATATAGATTAACCCTTTGCAAGTCTGCATCAAGTCAACCTTCTCTTCCTCAGTAACTTCACCCAGGAATCTTATCTGCTTCCCGTCGCACTCTTTCAGGATGGCGCTTTCGTATTCGTCTGGCGGTTCGCTTGGCGGTTTCTCCGCCCCCCTCCCTCCGGCAATGTCCAGAGACAACCCCAGTTTCTTGCACAGGTGCACCGCATTGAGATTCCCTTTCTCCGGTGCCATTCGGCCTATCGTCAACCATCGCTCACTTCTCTTATTGCCTCCATTCGGCTTATAGATGTCTGGGTCTATAATTATAGTCTCCTGGTATCGGGCAGCTTGTCCATAAACTCGCTGAAACTCGCCAACCGCCCACTTTGAGAGGGCAATGATGTCATAGGGCGCTTTAGGGTATCGAGCTAGCTGCGGGGAATGCCAGAAGACGCTCACACAAGGAAACTTCTTGACTTGCCCCCTGGTAGCAAAGTGATGGTGGCTAAAATCATGCAGGGCATCATAAGACCAGTAGGTATGGTTATAGAGTTGGTAGGCAGCTAGCTCTGCTGCCCCACTCAGACCTTTCTTTGCAGATAGCCAAGTTACACCATCAGGATATTCGCTTTCAGAAGGGCCTAGAACTGCTACCTGGTGTCCTTGACGGGTTAACTCCTTAGAGAATGTCCAAACCAGGCGCTCGATACCCACATATCGGGCCTGGGGATTGATAGAGAACCCCAAGGGGGAAATGAGGAGAACTCGCATAAAGCCTCACTTTACTTGTTTCCAATTCTTTTTGCTCGCCGCTTGGCTACCTTCCTTATGATAAGCTTGCCAGGGCCATGAACTACCGCTTTCCTTCTGATAGTTATGGCATCAGTTCCCCCCTTTGAGAGTGTTAGAATGCGACAGATGAACTGCCCTAGAACCAGTAGAGATGTTATGTCAATAGTAGGAACCCGAAGGGCTATTTCTCTCCACAATTCCCGTAAAAAGTTTTTCCTTCTCGGCATCTTCCTGAGACTCTAACACGCCTGTCAAGCCCCTATTTTAAGGGGGTATCTACTTCTCTATGCGCTTAAGGATTTTACAGGAGGCCGGGGGGGATTCGTCGTGGTGGCATTCCTCCAAGACAAGATTGGCTTTCTCTATACCCATATTTAGGGCAAGGAGAAGCTTGCTCTTGAGAAGGGTAATCAACTCTTCCGCATCAGTCAGTTTCTGAAACCCCAAGTCTATTCTCACCCGGTAAAGCATCTTACCCATACCTCGCTTTCGTCCCCAAGTAATGAGCCAGAATCTGTTGCGGTGAGATAATATCTATAAGCATCAACACCTCTCCTATCAAGCCACTGAAATAGTTCAGATCCCCATCCTCTTTGCCAATAAAAGGGGTTTTGGTGCTGGTGCCGATGGCAGTAAAGGTGCCATTTTGAACATTAGCATCATCACTACGCACTCCATCCACAAAGACCTCTACGCTAGCACTTACCACCCCCCCCCTGTAGACTCCTGCTACATGAGTCCACTTATCCGCTACAATCTTGTTAGAGG
>ERZ1292632.3376-Hain-H43-01um-R2-3376-length-12258-cov-4_pt1 | contig 12258 bp, 12 predicted proteins | sample MGYA00564407_ERZ1292632 | MGnify/ENA primary metagenome ERZ1292632 (study PRJEB36523, sample SAMEA6512637) | groundwater metagenome | collected 2019-01-08 | study: AquaDiva: Metagenomics assemblies of 32 groundwater samples
AAACTGTTTTATACTCATGGGGCCAAGTCTATTTCCTCTGTGGCCGATGACCCGATTCGACGGGAAGCAAATATGTTGCTTCAACTTAAGCGCCGATTGCAAATGAAGGCCGGAGATTGCGAGGTCATGGCCATGGGACATACCCATAAACTGTTAGTATGTCCACCGATAGCCAGTCTTTACCTGAAGGATGATGGAAAGAGAATCCTGTCTGCTTATACGGAACCGGGGTCGGGCAGTTGGATTCACTCCGATCACCGTTGGTATGCCAATACTGGTTCCTTTCTTCGACTCTATACATCCATGGAGATGGGCGAACCGGTTTCTGGATACGCTGAAAGATTCGGTTATGATCCGGCAGAGATCGGCTATGTGGTCATCGAATGTCGTGGGGGAAAAATTAAAAACGTGCGCAAGGAAGTGGTGGCGTGAACCCGTGGATGGCTATCTTAATATTCACCCTATCCGTCGCCGACGATCTCCTGGTTGTTTGGTACATGCGAAGGGTAATGGCCGGGCGTCGTGGCTGGGCCGGTTTGATTTCCGGCTTCCTGACGGGTCTAATATCTTTAGAAGTTGTCATCTACGCAACTGAGCCAATCTATGTGGCTCCAAATTGTCTTGGAAGCGTCATGGGTACATATCTGGCTATGTGGTTGGAAAACCGTTTACCGCGTTCAAAACCACGTGATAAAAAAGGAAGATTTAAACCTATACCGGCCATTGCGCAACCGAAGGCCGAAGTAATCGAGGGGAGATTATAAATATGTTTGTAGGCTGGGTATGGCTCAATATTATCGGTATGATCGGCTATCTTTTTGTCATCCTGGCAATGGTATACGGCTGGGGTATGAAGCCGGTATCCTGGTTTTGGGTCATAGTCTTCTATTTTATTGCTACCCATTCCTGGTTTGTAACGGTGATGTTCCGCATCTGGATGCGAGATAAATTCAAAAAGGGGAAAAACATTGATTAAAATATACGTGGCTGGTCCCCTATCGGCTCCAGCTCTTGGATATTTGGAGAATATGCGTCGGGTGATGACAGTCTCCGCGCATCTTTTCTTGATGGGCATGTCTCCATTTTGCACGGCTCTGGACTACCACTATGCTCTTATGCGTCCAGAATTGGAAGAACCTATCAAGACGGAACATTTTTACAAGGCCAGCATAGAATGGGTCGGGGTTTCTGATGCTATCCTGGTGTTGCCTAACTGGAGGAAATCTAAGGGTACGCTGGGAGAGATTGAGGAAGCAGTAAAAACCAATGTGCCGGTTTTTCATACTCCAAGAGGTCTTTTGAATTATTTCTGCTTTCCTCCGGACCCCACGCTCGACGTTCTTTGGGAGAAATGGGAAGCGGAGCCGGTATTATGACCTTGGATCAATGCCGAAAGATCGCCATACGCAATCATAGACCAGGCAAAGATCCTATGTTCTTTGATCTTATTGGTAAGGAAAAGACCATGCGTTGCTTTTGGATCGACGCAGAGAATGGCATTTTCGGAATTTGGGGGATGCCAGGGTTTATTGATTCCCGAGATATGCAAGGGTACATGAAGACTTTTAAACGATGTGAAATAGTTAAACAGGAAAAGGGGGAAGCGTGAAAACGAAGGAGTTTAACGAGTTGGTCACTAAGCGACTTGCGCATTGTATCACGCTTTTGGATGCCAAGAATAAAGAGTACGCTTCGGATGATGACAAGCTGGCCAATTTCAAAGAGGCTGGGGCCCTGAAGGGTGAAACTCCGGAGAAAGCCCTATGGGGAATGTGGTGTAAGCACGTTATCAGTATCAAGAAAATTATCGATGATCTCGACAGGCTTAGATTAGTTCCAACCACAAAAACGCTGGACGAAAAAATTTCCGATAACATCAACTATCTATTGTTGCTTGAGGCCCTTATTACCGAGCGGAGAAGGGCCATGCCGACGGGTCCTACTGGTCATCTGTCCTATCCCCCTTTTGTGGGTATAGTCGGTAATACGGAGGAGGAAATATAATGAAAAATGAACGTCTGGTAAAATTGGAGGGGTTGACTGATCCGGAAAGTAATGCCCACGTGCTTATCTTTTACTTTGGCAACGAAGGCGGTCTGCTTGGCCTCAGTAAGGGCAAAAAAATACAGGTCAAGATGGGGTTGAATCTCAGAGCTGCGGACGTGGCAAGGACCCTGGAAAAAGTAATTCATAATATTTTAGACGAACTGAAAAAAGGTTAATCCCAACCGGCTGGCCACCGTTTAGGGAAGCATAAAAACTTAATCTAAGAAAAGGAGATGGTGAGATCTTCATCATCTCCTTTTTTATTTTTTTGAAGGAGGAAAAATCATGGCTTTAAAACTCTCTACTGGCTTACGTAATTTTCTTACTGGGGAGGGTACTCTCCGGAAGGCGTTTGAGGACGCCGTTCTTAATTTTTACTCCGGTACGGCCCCTACCGATGCCGACGACGCCCCTACCGGGGTTTTGCTTTGCAAGATAACAAAGGCCAGCGGGTCCGTGGCGGCCAACGCCCGTTCGACGCCCAAACTTCTGACCGTTACCATCTCGGGCACCCCGGACGCTGGCGACATCGTTAAGCTCGACTTGGACGGGGTGAATTACTACTACACCCTCCTGGCCGAAGACACCACGGTCGCTTTGGTGGCCCTTAAAGTCGCCAGAATGCTTAACGATAGCCCCCACGTGGCGGCCATCGCTACCGGCACAACCGGTGTTGTCTATGTGCAGAGCCGCATCCCTGGGGTTGATTTTACGCTTACCGAAGAGACCTCTACCGGGATTACGGTTGCAGTTTCGGCCGATATTGTGGCCAATGCCGCGGTCAACACCCTGAAGTTCGGAGCCCCCACAGCCGGCGTGATCGTCAAAGCGGCCGATGTTTGGTCCGGAGTGAATCTGGCGACCGGAACAGCCGGATATTTCCGTATGGTTACATCCTTAGACCTTGGAACGGATAATGAGACCGATGTTCGTCTTCAGGGCACAGTAAGCACCAGCGGGGCAGATATGAATCTTACTTCAATCAATCTGGTTATTTCGGCAACCTTAACAATTGACAACTTTCAATTGACCGAACCCGCAAGTGCATAATTTCTAAAAATCTAAATGGAGGATTTTAAAATGCGATCCAATATGAAATTGGGAGACGTGATTTCTGCTGTGGTTGAAAAATCTCAGGCTTTATCCGGTCGGCTTTCCGTGAAGTCGATTTGGGACTGGGAGTGTTGGCGGGATGGCAAGCTTCTATGGAAAGAGAAAACGACAAACATCGTTCCCAATGAAGGTCTCAATGCCATTCTGAATATTATGTTCCACGCTTCAACCCAGATTACTACCTGGTATGTGGCAATATTTGAAAACGATTACACCCCACTGGCCACAAATACCTATGCGGCCCCTGGATACACCGAGTGCATAACTTATGATGAAGCCACCAGACCAGCATATGTCGAGGCGGCTGCCAGCGGTCAATCTATTACCAATAGTGCCAGCCGGGCTGCGTTTACGATCAATGCCTCAAAAACTATCTATGGAGGATCTTTGGTCGGCGGTGGCACAGGAGCAACCACTAAGGGAGATGCCGCAGGCGGTGGAACACTCTTCTGCTCCAGTAAATTTGCCATTGCCAAGCCCGTTGTCGCTACAGATGTTTTGAAAGTCACGATCACGATTGCTGCTTCGGAAGTTTAATTACACGATCAGATAATGGGCCGCAGTTTATCTTTTGCTGCGGCTCCAGGAGATATGATCAGTGGCGCTTGACGATAGCTACAGTAAAATATTATTGCACTTCGATGGTCCCGACGAGTCCACCACGTTTACGGATGAATCCGGTAAAACATGGACAGCCAACGGTACGGCCCAACTTGATACTGCTCTCAAAAAATTTGGGTCGGCATCATTACTTGTTAATGATGGCCATGCTACAACTCCGGACCACGCAGATTTTACTGTTGGTAGCGGTGATTTTACTGTAGATTTTTGGGTTAGATTCACAGGAGATACAAACGCTGGTTGGTTGTTTGCCCTACCCACTAACGCCGGAACATATACGGCTTGTGGTCTTAAAACCTCCGGAACCAACCCTAATATTCATCTGGATCTTTACTGTTCTGCTGGTGGATCGTGGGACATTATTTCTGCTGGAACCGCCAATTTAACAACAGGCGTCTGGTATCATATAGCCGTCATTAGAAATGGAACAAATATCAGGGTTTATATTGATGGAACTTATAATATTAATGCCACGTCTTCCGCTACCCTCGCAGATGGAATCAATACCTTTGGTATTGGAGCCAAAGATGCAACCGGCGTTATTATAAATACGAAGATTGATGAATTTAGATTTTCTTTGGGTATTGCCAGATGGACAGCTAATTTCACTCCTCCAACATCTGCCTATGGTCCCGGTGGTATTTACGCGGATTTTGAAGATGGCGTAGGGTTCTCCGACACAGTGGAGGCCATGGTTCTTTCTGAAACCATTTCAGAAGGAATTGGACTTGCTGATACAGTAGAAGCCTTTTCCCTTTCTGAGACCATCACTGAAGGCGTCGGCCTTGCTGACACTATAGACGCATTTTCTCTTTCCGAAACCATTACGGAGGGCATCGGTCTTGCGGATACTATTGAATCCGACGTTTACAACCTAAAAAATTTAATCTTTCCTCTGTTGACGTGCAGCGCCGAAGGAACGGTTCGCAGTGGGTCACTATATGCTACTCTTCCGATACTTACTATCATTGCAACCGGCCAGATTGGTGCCGCCGGTTCTTCTGATGCGTCCCTTCCTGTACTGCAAATATCCGCTTCCGGTCTATCGGGCATAGTCGGTAGTCTTGCGAAGTCTCTTCCTGCCATTACGTTGGTCGCATCGGCCTATATTTTGCCGGTTGGTCAGGCAGATCTCACCCTGCCCATGCTCTATATTAACGCCCACGGGAAGGTCATCGTCACGCCGGATCTGGTGATCATTATGAACCTTCGCAATATGGCCGTGAGTGAGTATGACTGGTCGGGATTTAACAGCTTCGCCCTATTTAATAGTCAATACCTTGCGGCCAAAAGCACGGGGATTTACATTTTAGGTGGGGATACCGATAACGGCCTTCCCATCCAGTCGGAAATCGAACTCGGGCAGATTCCTGTCGGATTGGAGAAGCCTCGGGATATTTATGTCCTGGGCCGGGCCAGCGGTACTATGGCCGTGGAACTTAGTGCGGACGAGAATACCGAGAAGGAAGTCAACTTCAGCGATATGCTCGAAACCCTGAATCAGGGAAGGGTGAAGATACCCAGGGGTATCGACCCATCGGCCTATTACAGTCTTACGCTGAAAAACAAAAACGGCTCGGATTTCGATATTGACGAGATCCAGATCTATGGCGAATCGTCTTCCAGGAAGAAAAGATAATGCCGACCTCCTTGAGATTAAATGGAGACCGCGACCGTGCCGCTATGTGGTGGGGGGAAGCCAAGCGGGTTCTTTTTCAGTTAAAAGAAAACCTTGGCTATCTTGGTATTGATCACGGATGGCGAACCCGCAAATGCGCCGACGGGTCGATCATTAAAGTAGGAACGATCTACGGTGCGAATATTATCATGATTGATTCTCCGTTTATAGTTGAAAAAGTAGGCTTATTGCGCGAGCCGGTTTTATATATTTTATGTCTTCGTAATGTCGATTTAGACCTTCCGAATTCTTTTAGGGTTTATTCTATTGGAAGCGATGGAGGTGCCATCGTAACCAAGGAAACTGAGAAAAAGCCAACCGAAGAGACGTTTCATCTGGAAGATTGGGATACCGGTACGGCACTTGGGATCATCAGTAAACCAACCCGGGAGGGGAATTATCTTATTAGAAAAAAACATGTCGTTTCCTGGGGATTAGACTATGAAGATTGGCTATTTACTTACCGAGTTGCCGGTTTTTATTGGACCGAAAACATTACCTATGAAGACAGATATTTATACACCCATCCGTATCCCGATCCTGATTATGGAACGATATTTCAGGTCGGGTATAGAATGGTGAATGCTTTTAAGAGAATCGGTGGCCGATCTTCTTATTATAGCACTCCGGCCTATTTTCCTAAATTGGTTTTAGGTAATGTGGAGTGGACCACGGTAGAGCATGATTCCTATGCTGCCGGAGCGGATGTTGTAGGTAAAAATAATATCACTTTGGATGCAGAAAAAAGATATGCCGAGTCCTGGGGAGAAAGAATCTGTGAGCAGGAAAGCGCCCCATATTCTTTTAATCTCGATGGTATTACCAATCCCTTTCAGGACATAGATATTCCTCATATCAACTGGTTTGGCCGGTACACTTGGCCGATCATCGGAACGCTGAATGCCCGCAAGGTGCCCAAAGTCTATTCGAAAAAATATGAGGCCGATGACGGCACCCATACCACGGAAGATTTCTGGACGGAAACTCTTGAATATAACGAAACCGGAGGAAACGGTACGGGATCTGGCGTCACCTATTGGCCCATTGTGGCCATAGGCAACAAGCAATTCCTCTATCTGAAAAATACTTTAACTCAGGATACAACCTACTCTAACATCACAATACCCGGGCCGGCATGGCCAGATTGGACTGGCACAGTAACAACCGATTTAACACACGACGAAGAACTTATACAGGAGTTCTATGCCGGAACGGTTTTAATTGAATCCCTTATCAGCACAATTGCAAGAGTGTACGATTATGATTATAACGTAACCCCAACGGGAGGCTATGCGATAGGAACTACCTATAAAACCATTGCCGAAACCTTTCAGGCGACTTATCGCTGGGTTGAGGTACTTGATTATTCTAATCTGGATGGCAATTTAATTGTTTTTTATAAAAAAATCACGGAAGAAATCGATTGGCCTTATGCCTACTCTAACTCCGGTGCATATTCTCCCGGATCCGGATCTCCGCCATCTCCCCCGAGAGTGGTTACGAGTTCACGCATTGGAACCTCAACCCGCAAAGTAGAATATTATTTGGCAACCATCATCGACGGGGTACTCACTAAAAGACTTTTGAAAACCTTCGATGGAACATGCGATACGGAAGCAAGTTTTGTTGGGACTGACAGTAGTCCCGCGATGACCGGAGAAACTACCGGAGTTTGGACCAGATCTTCGGAAGAGGACGGAATCGGCGAGCGCATTTATGGCGTCTCCTGTCAAATGAATAAAGAATATGCCGTCTTCTCCTTTAATAAAGAAACCTTCGACGGCACTGGGGCCAATTCGACGGATTATTTTAAGGCAAAAATTTCGGCCAAGAAGGTTTATAACTGGTTTGGAGTTGGCCTTGCCAATACTGTCTACCTTCCCTATCCGTCGCCCCTGGAAGACATGAATACGATCATTGAGACCGAAACCCCTGCTTGGTCGGTAGGAAATTTTTGCGTTGGGGCTCTGGGTCTCTCTAAAAAAACCGGTCAATTTGGATATTCGGAATTTGATAATCAAATAGATGTTGTGGCCGCAACCGGCCTTTTAGATCTTTTGAGGAGGGTTGAATAAATGGGTGCATTAGTAACCCCGGATGACAATGAAACTGCGGTTCAGGCGATTATTGACGATACAACCGAACTCGTTACAGATCGATTCGGTCAGGCCATGGATTATGCCGACGGCATAATGAATATTGCGCAAGGTTTCTTGTCTGCCCTACAAAGTAATATAGGCGGATTCTACCCAAATTATAATAATCTTAGCAAGTCCTTCCCTGGGCCTATTTCCCCATCTTTTAACCCCGGAGATCCACCGACGGCCCCCGAGGTTGAACTTTATCTTCCAGAACTTCCGATTTACCCCGTGTTACAGGCTATATCTTTAATAACCGGTATCCGTGAGCGCCTTGAATCCGACTTGGCCAACGGTGTCACCGGATTAAATGCGGGGGTGGAAAACGATATTTGGAGAAGGCAGGAAGAGCGGGACCGTATTGCTTTGGATGATGCCAAGGAAAAGGCCGCAGCCGAATGGTCCAAGAGGGGGTTTGCCCTGCCAGATGGGGTACTGGCTGCCAACCTTCAGCAAATCGAGACCGAGTACATGAATAAGCGCACCGATGTATCCCGGGATATTGCCATCAAGCAGGCCGAGCTCGCCTTTCAGAATGGACAATTTGTCATCCAGCAAATTATGGCCATGGAAACTATTCTGATCAACGGACTATCTAAGGGTAATGAAATTTCCATTGAGGGCTATAAGGCCGACATCGAAGGATATCGGGCCAGGGTTCAAGGAGCCATAGAGAAAGTATCGGCTCGGATTAAGAAATATGAGGCCGGGGCTACTGTATATCGTGCGAAGGCCGAATCCCAAGCCGCTATTGCTCAAGTGGACGTGAAGGCTGCTGAAGCTGAAATGAATATGACCATAGCCCAGATGCAACTGTTTTTAAAGCAAGTCGAACTCAGCATGAGAAACAGCGAAGTAATGACTCAACTCAGAGTTTCCGCCGCAGAAGCCGGAGGGCGAATTGCTGCTGCATTGGCATCCGGAATTTTCTCGGGTGTATCAGTGCAGGCTAATATTTCTGGATCTGGCTCTGCTACCAAGGGTTACTCTGGCAGCGAATTGTTATCTGAAAGCCATCCCCACAAAGAACACGATCCGTAAGGAGAAAAAATATTATGAGACCAGAATATCTTATTCCGAAAGGCCCACTGGGCTTTATGGTTCCGGCGATCAGAAACCTTTCTACTGGCATTGGGACCGGCATTGAAAATTTTTATACTGGTTCCAATTTAACTCCAGAACAAATTAACATGATTGGTGGCGGCGGGCTTTTACCGAACATTACGATGGTTCCCGGTGGAACCGGAATGATTCCGTTAAAGCCTTCTCCGGCGGCCACAAAACAGTTTGTCAATTCTCCATTAATGAACAAGGCTATGGGAGTGCAAAACGTCGGCAACCTTCCTGCGGGAGAAGCCTTACGTCTGGCGACGAACTCCCTCGTTCCTCCCGAGACACCGTCCCCCTCCAGGATAACGGCACCATCTGTAAATATTCCCCGTCCTGCTGTGGCCAAAAGTGCTGCCGACTTGGCCCGCGCTGATGCTACGAAGGAATGGGAAGACCATCGGGCTGCCGTTGCTGCCGGGAAAAAGCCGGCGGATTCCGGCTTTGCCCTTTCCCCTTTGTTTTTTGCCGAACATCCAGACGTGTCCGGAGGGGTGTTTGTGGGACCCCAGGGACCCAAATTTCTCTTCAACGACACCAGGCCACAGGCAGGTGGAATTATGCCGGTGGTGAATGATTTAATTAAACAGTTTACGGATAGGATTGCTTCAGGCAATACCCTCTCGGCGAGCGGGCATCAGCTTGGACCTGGATATTTTGTCGATGCTATTACTAAACTCTTGGCTCCAGCAGCCAGCATGACAAATGCCCAAACCGGAGCGAATCTGGCTCCGTCACAAATCGCCCAAAACCTGGCCGCGGCTACCAAGCCGCAGGTCGGATTATTTCCAACCGGGCCGGAAGGTCAGCAGGGCGGATTTCTGATTCCTCCCGGAGGACAGCCTCAGCAATTCACTGCGGGGACTCCGGCTACTCCCGAGAGAAATACAATCACGGGTCTTATTAATCAGGGGTATATTGAATATATGAAGGAAGCCTCGAAAATCGACGCGGATGTTTTTCAGCTCCCAGAACAGAAAACGGCTTCCCATGCTGCCCTACAGAATCGATTTCAAACCTACTTTAACGGTCTCCAGCAAATGGGTGGTTCCAGGGGAGGGGGATCAGCTACCGGAACAACCGGAAAACCAAGCTTACAGACCTGGCTTCCTCAAGCACAAAAGGCTAATCCTGGAAAGACCCCAGAAGAATTAACCGCTTACTTCAACCAAAAATACGGGAGATAAGATGGCCGGGATTATCGATCCTTTTGGAGAAAAATTTTTAGCGCCGAATGTTCCTCAGCCGGACATTGCCGCTACTGGTTTACAGCCGATGAGGGATCCATTTGAGAAATTGGCTCCAAGGCCATCTACTCCAGCCACTACCCCCGCGCTTACACCGAATGTTACTCCCATAAAAGACCCAATGGACTTGATTTCGGGTGGCAATATTATAGATCCATTTGAGGCCACTTCCTCAAAATCTCTTGGAGATTTATTATTTCCTCCCCCACCGCCTCTGCCACCTCCAATGCCGCCTAAACCCACGTTGAGCGGTGAATTAGGCAAGGGCGTCATGCAGGGCGTTTTTCAGACAAAGGAAATAGCCGGCGGTTTAATGGCCCTTGGCGCAGAAGCCATTAAATCCATAGCACCATCCACCGAACCCATTACTGCCCCGGTTAAAAAATTTGGCGTTGAGACTATGCAGGCCGCCCAAAAAAGCATGGAGCCCTATCAAGGTGCCGTTCCGTCTTATAAAGACATCGGGGGGGTTGGCGACGCTCTGAATTACATCTCCCACGGCATAGGAACCCTGATTCCAATGATGGCCGTAAGTATAGCTTCGGGAGGAATCGGCGGCGCAGTCGGCAAGACCGTCATCGGAAACGCAATCAAGAAAGCCGCTACCGAGATGGCCATGGAAGGCATACCCCAAGCCATAATTAACGAATCGATTAAAAAAGGTCTGCTTTATGGTATCGAACGTGGAGCCCTCGCTGGGGGGTTTACTTCTTCTTTGGGGATGGAGGCCGGTAGCATTACGGCTGAAAAAGTTCGGGGTAAACAGGAAATAGAACCTCTTAAGGTTATGGCCGGTGCTATCCCTGCTGCTATTCTTGACGTACTCCCTCAATTCTCCCTGGCAAAAAGAATCGGTCTTTTTCAGAAACTTGGTCTTTCTAAGGCCGAAATTGACCTGGCCGAGGATGCTATCAAAAAAACTCCCCGTAGCCTTCTTGGCCGAGTCGGCAAGGAAGCTGGTACGCAGTTTCTTCAGGAAGCTCCTACCGAAGCCATGCAATCGGTGTTCGAGCGGTGGGCTGCCAATAAAGACCTTACTTCGCGTGAAGCAATCGACGAGTTCGTTGATAGCTTTCTGATCGGCGGTGCGGGCGGTGCGTTGTTTGGTGGTGCTGGAGGATCTATACAGGGAAAGCCTCGCCCGCGTCCTTTATCTCCCCAGCAAACCATTCAATATCTCAATGATCCCAATACTCCTGAAGATAAGAGGTTTCTGGCAGCGGCAACCTTCGAAAATGACTTGATACGCATGGAACCATTTAGGCCCCAGATAGCTGATATATGGTCAGACGAGGCAATGGCAGCTATTCGTGGCGGTACTGGTTTAAATCTAAGTTCCGATTTTAATACAGCATTATCTTCTTATGTCGAATCAAAAAAATCTATCGTAGAACCGACTACACCAATACCAACCCCGGAAGCGAAGCCTACCCAGGCACCGGGTCCGGGGGTTATACCAAAAGTGTCTCCTGCGCCCTCACGGGCGGTTGAACCTATAAAATGGGAAGGACCGGATTGGTTAGAACCTGGGCGTGAAGTAAGTTTCGTTCATCCGACAACCGGAAAAAACGTTCGCGGTATTGTCCGTGACGTTGTTTTAGGACCCCCAGACGGTAAAACCCCCGTTTCCATTACTGTTTCCCAAAAATGGAAGATGGACCAGAGATTTGACCTTCCGGCTGCCAGCGTTTCGGAGCCTACGTCCGTAATTAGGATGAAGGAATATCACAAGGATTTAGAGGGTCTACACCCGGCAGATCGGGCCCAGACCCGCAAAAATGCCAAAGAATTCGACCGTATCCTTTTAGATAATGCAGATATGTTTGTCGATCCGGCCATGATTGATTTTCTTTATGGTAGTTCCAATACCCCAAGACAGCAAGCTATCGCTTCCAGTGAAATTTTAAATGCTGCAAGAAGCGAGGCCGGGAAGGTGCTTGGGATCGACGATCCGTACAATCCTATTCAGCGTTCAGAATCACTTTCTAAACTTCGAGATCGCATTGAGCAAGAGAGACCAGGTACGACCGCGCCTTTGCCGGAAAAACCAAAACCAGCTCCTTCCCCTAAAGAGACCACTCCCCCGACGGCCCCACCCCAAGCCATGGTCCCACCGAAAGGGCCTCTCGCGCAAGGGGAAGGTGGGGGTATAACAACCACACCGGAAGCGGTAGCCGTTGCCGCGCCGGTCGCTGCTCCTGTTGTGGAAAAAAAATTACCAAAGCCTGGCAAGGCTGCGGGTCCAGAATTGGAAGGGAAACCATTTTATCAGCAACAAGGTAGTAACTGGTATTTGGTGCATCCAAGC
>ERZ1292632.3378-Hain-H43-01um-R2-3378-length-12255-cov-4_pt1 | contig 12255 bp, 20 predicted proteins | sample MGYA00564407_ERZ1292632 | MGnify/ENA primary metagenome ERZ1292632 (study PRJEB36523, sample SAMEA6512637) | groundwater metagenome | collected 2019-01-08 | study: AquaDiva: Metagenomics assemblies of 32 groundwater samples
GTAGATGCGCTTGGCCAGGCGGTCTCCCTCGAACTCACCACGCCCACGCGCGTAGCACTGGTCAATGACGTCGGGGACAGTGTTCCACCAGTGGAGGATGAGCTCGAGGGCACGCTCGACCGCAGCCTTGCCGATGGCGCGGGACTCGGGGTCCGCGTCAATCTGCTCAATGGCGGCGCACTTCATCAGGTGGACACCACCACGGGTGAGGCTGCCGCGAAGGTTCTCCTCCTCCGGCATGGGCGGGAGCTGAGCAGCTGCCTTCACCCCGGCGTCGTCGTAATCCAGCAGCGGGCGCTTGATGGCGAACTGGGAATTGCGCCATCGCCGCATGACGCTCTTCAGCGCATCTGCGTGCTTGGCGATGACGTCGTCAGGCGGAGTCTTCGCGCGGGCCAAGGTGCGCGTACGCTCCCCCTTGATGAGCAGCGTGCGGGAGAAGAAGCCGCCGAGCCAGTCCTCCTGCTCCGAGTAGATGGGCAGCAGCTCGGTTGCAATGGCGCCCAGCATGCTCACCCGCGGCGTCGGGATGGTGAAGTTGCTCTTCGCCAGCGCCTTCTTGAAGACGTTGGGCACGTCGTAGAAGTCCATCAGCAGCGGCTTGAGGCTGAGCGCGTAGCTCTTCTTGAAGCTCGCCAGCAGCGTGGTGAACTCTGGCTGGATGATGAAGTTGGCGGCGTTGCCGCTGCAGCGCTGCTGCCGCTTCACCAGGTCCGCGAGGAAGCCTTCCGGGCTGCCGTCGTGGGGAGCGAGGATGTCCGGATCCACTGACATCAGCACATCTTCAGCCATGCGCACCGCAGTGGACTTGCGTCCCTCGCCTGAGTCCCCGACGAGGAGGACCCAGAGGTTGCTCCACCGAGCTGGTGAGCCCCCCTGGAGCCGGCAGCGGTACTTCCACCGCGTCATTAAGGCCCCGAAGATTCCGTAGGCTGCGGCCCGGTGAAACACAGCGGGCGCGTCCGTGAATTGCGCCATGGACTTCTCGTAGTCCCGAAGAAACAAGCTCATGCAGCTCCCTCTAGGTTCGACACCACCACTCCCTGCGCGGTCTGCTCTTATCCACCCTCGAACCCCAACCTGTCAACGCCAGAGTTACGAGCTTTCCACGTACACTGGTAAACCTCTTGCGTTCGTATCCATTGCCGCTACTATCCGTAGTCATGAGCACTCCGAAGAACCCCGACAAGTTCGACCTCGGCAAGGCAATCGCCGAAGTCCGCATCAAGCAGAAGCTCACGCTCCGAGAAGTTGCCCGCAAGGCCAAGCTCTCCCACCAGGCCGTGTTCCGCGTCGAGCGTGGACTCAGCGGCCTCGACACCGCGGCGAAGGTGATGCGCGTCCTCGGGATGGGCGAGGCGAAGGTGGCCCAGCTGGTGCGTCAGCAGGTGCAGCACATGGTGGGAGCGGCAGCGTAGAGTGGGGTACCCATGAACCTGCGCAAGGACCTACGGCACGACTTGAAGAAGCTCCGGAAGAGCTGCAAGGCCACCGCTCAGTTCCTCGATCTCCTGCTGAAGGCCGACGTCTACGCCTTCGAGGAGGACACCCGTGGGCTCACCAGGGTGGGGGTTGCGCTGCCCACCGAGACCGCGCGGAAGATGCGCACGCTGTACCGGAAGCTGGCGGAGAAGTAGCGCATGGCCGGCTGGTCACGCGACGTGAGCTTCCGCTTCCTCTGCACCAGCCTCGCGCGGATGGGGGCGACACTGGCCGTCTACGAGCCACCGAAGGATCGTCCCCAGTAGGAAGGGCATACCCGCGCTGAAGCTGGAGCAGTACGGGATTGCTGGAACGGTTCAGCCGGCGGTAGCCCCCGCGCTATTTGCTCAAGCGCCCCAACACGAAGCCGACGCCCACCAGCGACGCCAGTACCCCAAGGAAGAGGAAGGTGCCGTCCCCGGCCTGACCGTTGGGCGCCACCACCACTTCCCCGCCTCGACCTCGCAGAATCACCGTCGGCCGAAGGAAGTTGAGCAGGGCATTGGGCTTCCCACCCTCAGTGGTAGGGAACAGCCCCTGGGTCCCGGTGATGATGGGCGGAGTCAGCGCGGTTCTCACCTCCATGGAGTCGTAGACCGAGGCGAAGGCGGCGGCGGGGTTGCCGGTGCGGAGGGCGTCGATGAGGTCGGGCATGGGACTACGGTACTGCAGCTGTTGGCGTTGCTCTACTTCTTGCCCGCATGGAGTTCGGCCATCAATCCATCGAAGAAGGCCATTGCCTCGTCGTGGGTGCCCGTCACCCCGGACTCGCACACGTCGTAGCCCACCCCGGTGGACAAACGTGGTTGTGCTTGAGGGTCGGGCCCTGTGGCAACCAAGAGACGACGACGGTCATCTTCAGCCTTCTCGCGCGCAATGAGCACCTCGTGGGGTACGGAGCCATGGGGGAGGTAGCCGTAGGAGGGGTCCACCCAACGATCGAGGTACCCCGAAAGTTGGGCGTAGTCGGCGCAGACTTTTGCCAGCTCGTCGGCAGCAGCCTGCGTGAAGCGTATCCCCACAACCCACTCGCGCTGGTCTTCGTACTCTCCAGAGTTGCCCAACACGTACCAGAGCTTCATGCGGCAGGACGATACCCCGTGCACTTTCTACTTGTCACACCCGAAGTTACTGAAGTAGGGTGCCGCCCCATGGCGAGGAAGAAGAGTGAAGAGCAGAAGCTTGCAAACCGCTATTCGGAGAATGCTCGTCGGAAGACTCCGAGGTACCGATGACCGCCACCTCCGTCGCAGTCTTCGGCTACAGCGGCGTCGTCCCAAATACCGTTCAGTGCATCATCGACGAGGTGAAGGCGAGCCCCGCCCTCAACTGGGCCGTCGCCAGCTCCGACGCCCTCATCTCCCGTTCCCGCTCGGTCGTGGCCTCGCGCTTCCTGCAGTCGAAGGCGGACGTGCTGGTGATGATAGACCACGACCTGGTGTGGAACCCCGGAGACGTCCGCCAGTTGGCCGAGCAGGCGCTGAAGCACGACGCCATCGTGGCCGGGCTCTACAGCAAGCGGGCCTTGCGGAAAGGGTTCGCCTCGGTTCTGCGGGATGAAGCCCCCGGGAGCTTCATGGACATCGGAGCGGATCACGTCTACGAGGCCAAGTGGCTCGCCTCGGGCTTTACCGCCTACCCACGGACCGCGTTCGAGAAGGTGCAGAAGGCGGTGGCGGTGGATGCCTGCGGTCAACTCACGCGCCTCGGCACCGCCCACTACTTCGACGGCCACGACTTCACCCCGTTCTTCATGCCGTTCATGCTGGGCACGGACTACCTCTCCGAGGACTGGGCCTTCAGCGAGCGGGCTCGAAGGTGTGGTGTCAAGCAGCTCATTTGGGCGAAGCCAAAGCTGCTGCACATCGGTGAGTTCCCCTACTCGGTGGTGACGGCGTGAGGAAGCCGACCGACAAGAGGCGTCGCCAGATTCGCGCTGCTGTCGCGCGGCGCGCCGTCATCGTGGCGCAGTTCAGGACGGTGGCCATGTCGGCAGTCGAGGCGGCGCGCGAAGAGGATGCCCCTTCTGTTGATGGGCCGTTCGTCCGACGCCGGCTGATCGCGGTGAAGCGCGAGACGCTGGAGGCGCTGGAGCAAGCCCGGGCGAAGTGGACTGGCCGGGATATCAGCGCCTCATTGCCCTCCCGCCTCGATGAGTTGGCCGCCGACGTTGCCGGCTTCATTGCCGAGGCGCTCAAGTGACCTGCCGCGTGAAGCTCTCCAAGTCGATCGTCCTCGACCTCCACTCTCCCGACATCGTCGGCGACGGCTTTCGCTGCTGGATTTCAGGCGAATCCGGTAGCGGGAAGAGCAGTGCGGCCGCCCTCATCGTCGCCCAGGTCATCGAGCAGGGCAGCCAGGTAGTGGCGCTCGACGTCCACGGCGAGTACGGGGACCTTTGGGCCCTCGGCCCCACCAGAGTAACCCGCATCGGCTATGGGGGCCAGCCGGTCTCGCTCGACTCCGTCCCGTGGTGCATGGACGTGCTCGCCAACAACAAGTCCCTCCTGCTCGACCTCTCCCACTGGAACAGCACCGACCCCGAGTCCCTCGACACCTTCATGCTCGAGTTCATGCGAGGCCTCTTCACGCTCCGGCAGCAGCGGCCGAAGTGGACGATGGTGCTGGTGGAGGAAGCGCAGTGCCTTCCCCTAGATACTGAAGTCCTCACTCGTGTAGGGTGGACCAATCGAGCCAACCTTCAGGTTGGACAGGAGGTAGCCGCATTTGACCTGAAGACCGAGGCCTGTCGATTTGAGCCCATTCAAGGCATTCAAGATCGACGCTTCGACGGTGACATGCTTCATTGGAAAGGAAAAAGGCTGGACTACTTGGCTACTCCCGACCATCGGGTAGTGGTGAAGAAAATCCAACGCGGGGAGGGTCGGTACCACGACTACGATTGGAGCTTCATCCCTGCCCGCACTGTCTCATCAAACGTCAAGATTCCGTTTGGCGGTCCATTCCCTGAACTGGCACTGCGCAAGGGACTACCGCAGGACCCCGATTTTTTCCGCATTCTTGGATGGGTCATTACTGACGGCTCACTTCACTCAAGACGAACGCGATCAATTTGCCTCACACAGAGTCATGTGACCAACAAGTTGAACATGAAACTCGCAGCTGAGATGACGACCGTTCTTAGTCAACGTGGAGTGGAGCCCAAGCGGGACCGAATGCGCGTGACAAGTAGGTCCCCCCAACGTGAATGGTACTTTGGAGTGTCCGCCTCCAAACCGTTCTTAGCACTACTGGAGGGGAGAAACATTCATCGCATCCCTCGGAAAGTGTTAGCTCAGGCATCCCTTCCGCAGCTCCAAGCTCTTTGGAGCGGCCTCATGGAAGGGGATGGTTCAGCTTGGAAAGGTCGCTGGCGCACCTTCCACAACTGCATGAAAATCAACTTGGACAACGACTTCCAAGAACTTTGTACGCTCCTTGGAAAGGCCTCCACCATTCGACCCGCCTTTACCGGGTCCATTCCAACGGGCACTCAAGTAAGTGTCTACAACGAGCGGAATGTTCACCACTCCATCCGAAAACGGCCCAGCAAGGAGCCGTTCCAGGGCCCAGTTTGGGATTTGACAATTCCCTCTGGGGCCTTCATTGCTCGGCGAAAGGGAACTGTGTTCGTCACGGGGAACTGCATCATCCCCCAGCAGCAGGGCCCCGGGCAGGCGAAGAACGTGCGCACCTTCCTGAAGATGATTACCGAAGGCCGGAAGTACGGCCTCCAGTTCATCCTCACCTCCCAGCGCCTCGCGCTGGTGGACATCAACGCCATCGCCGGCTGCAACCTGCGCCTGTTCCTCCGCGTCTCCGAGTTCAAGGACTGGAAAATCATCAAGAAGTACCTCCCACCCACGTTGAAGGTGGACTTCAACGAAACCCGGTACGGCATCAAGAACTTCCCGAGTGGAGCTGCGGTGCTGTTGTGCCGCTGGACCTCGGACGCGCGTATTCAGCTGCTGCCCCCGGGTCATCCCCCGCGAAAGCCGCTGGTGGAGCTGTGAGGTTGAGCCACGCTGCTGTAAAAGGACCCCCATGAACCCCACCACCATCGGCATCATCGGACACGGCTACGTCGGCAAGGCGATGGAGCGCTACTTCCAGGAGTACCTCCCGGAGGCAGACATCCTCATCTACGACAAGGCGGAGCACCCACCAGAGCGGCTGCTGAGCATCGCCGCGAACCGCGACTTCATCTTCGTCTGTGTCCCCACCCCGATGGCGCCGGATGGCCGCTGCCACACGGGCATCGTCGAGTCCGTGCTCTACCAGCTCGACGCGCTGGTGGAACGTAAAGTGACGGTCATCATCAAGAGCACCGTCCCCCCGGGCTTCACCACCTCGATGGAGTCTCGGTTCTGGCACCTCGACCGAAAGCTCGTCTTCTCCCCCGAGTTCCTCACTGAGAAGAACTTCATCAACGACGTACTACAGAGCAACCGGGTGGTGCTGGGTGGAGGCATCGACGCCACCACGCCGGTGGCCGAGCTGTTCCGGCTCTCCCGACCGAAAGCGGTGGCGAATGGGACCTTCCACATCATCCAGTGCGGCGCCCGCGAGGCCGAGCTGGTGAAGCTCTTCGCCAACGGCCTGCTGATGACGAAGGTCCTCTTCTGCAACGAGATGTACCAGGTCTGCAAGCGGATGAACGTGGACTACAACGTGGTCCGCGACATCGTGGTGATGGACGACCGCATCGGCCGCAGTCACACTTCCGTCCCCGGCCACGACGGCGACCTTGGGGCGGGTGGACACTGCTTCCCGAAGGACATGAACTCGCTGAGGGCGGTCGCCCGTGACTTCGGCATCCCCGAGAAGCTCTTCACCGCCGTGCTAGATCGCAACGACGAACTCCGGGTGAAGAAAGACTGGCTGGAGATGAAGGGCCGCGCGGTGCTGTAGAAGCGCAGGAGCTTCCCGCCCTTGCAGTGGTAGCAATCTACAGAGCCAGCCCGTGACCGACAGCCTCCGCCCCAACCTCCCCTGGCTCGCCTGCGTGCGCTGCAAGCTCCACCTCTCCGTGCCGGAGGAGTACCGCTCCAACGACCTTGCTCTGGTGACCCTGCGCGTGCTCGGGGCGCACAAGGGTGCCTGTCGCGGGGCGCTGGAAGGGGCGCCGGCTGTGCCGACCGCTCAGCCTCGCCTGACCAAGCGTCGGAAGCGGAAGGCGAAGGCGGGGCCACTCTCGCCTGGCGTGCTCATCGCGAAGGCGGCGGGCGAGGTAGCCAAGACCATCGGCGAGGCCTGGGCGAAATCGCTGATGGATGAGCTGGCGAAGAAGCGGTAAGGTCGAGTGCGTGTACGCCGACGTTGAAGCCTACCTCGCAGCCGCCATCTGGACCTCGGACGATCGCGAGGAGGTAGTGGGGCCCAACGGCTACATCACGGTGGGGGGTGACCTCCACGGTGATGCTGCCGACTCTCTCCAAGATATGGCGGCGTCGTTCGGAGAGGTCTACGTTCAAGTTCACCGCGGTCGGCTCTACTTCGAGGCAGGCTGATGAACCACGCCCTCGTCGCCGTCCTCGTTGCCCAGCTCGCTGACGGGGGCGTGGGGAACGCGCCTGACGCTGGCACCCTCGACGTGCCGGCGCACTTCCGCTCCGACCTCTACGCCGCCTGCCCCGCGAAGGACCTCGAGCTCGGCGCGGTAGAGCTCCCGGGGAGGCTCCTACCCCCAGTGGAGCTTGATGGCGTCGTCGTCGGTCCAACCTGGGAGCTGCCTGACGGCGGAGTCTGGCGCGTGGACTGGCCCCCGTTCGTGGTGCACCCCGACGTAGACCCACGCCGCAACTCCGTGCTGCTGTCGCCGGAGCAGAGCCAAAGGACTGCGTGCTTGATGGCCACCTGCGCCGCACGCAACATCCAGCTCGAAGACACGGGCGGCAGCATTGGCTACCGGACCTGGTTCATCTCGATGGCGATTGGACTCGGGCTCGGCATCCTGCTTGGCGGGGCGCTGGTGGGTTGGCTCTGGAGCAAGTTCGACCGCTAGTCGAGCCCACCTACCAGCTCACCGTTCGTAATCACCCCGTGCCAGTGCCCGAACCCGGAGGCGTCAACAGAGGGCGACACCGTGATGGTCTCGAACGTCTCCCCTTCCCGGTGCCAGAGGAACCCCGACGTGTTGAAGCCCTTCACCGGGGTTCCCCCGTCAAGGGGGTTGGCGAAGGGTACGGACAGGCGCAGGGGGTTTGCGCTCTTCATGCAGACCTTGCATGGGCACTCGAAGCCCATCGCCTGGCCGTGCCGGGTGACGGACTCCGACACCCAGTGGGGATCTCTCTCAGTGAGGCGCATGGATCAACTTGGGACGAAGGCGACCTTCTGGAGGAAGAAGCTAGGGTGGGTGAAGCGGACCACCAGCGGCACGTTGAGGACCACGTCGTCACTCAGCCTCCGAATCTTGGCCACCGCCGAGAACCACCGCTCCTCTACCGCGAGAAGCTGGTAGTCACTGGGGTCTGGGCGACCGCCGTAGAGTGGGTAGATGACGGAAGCCCCCGGTGCGAGTTCATCACCTTTGCGCGTGTCGAAGATCCGCATGACTCACCACACCAAGACGTAGGCGACGAACGCAGCCCCGAGCGTGGCGCCCTTGCGGCCCCCAAGGAGGCTGCCCACCAGCACAGGGAGGATGAGCGCAGCTGCGACCTGATGTGGAACGCCCACGTTGCTCACGCCCATGAGGTTGAGGTACGCCGCCCGGGGGGTCCCGAGCATCTTGTCCACGTCGGAGAGGGTCGTCTCCATCAGGCTCCCAGCGTCTTCTTCGGGTCAGCCGCGGCAGCCGTGCCCGCTCCAACGGCTGGCCCAACCGGGGGCGTGTTCCGCAGGTCACGCCAGGCCTCGAGCAGGCCTGCGCTCCCGAAGGCCACGCCCAGTCCGGAGATGATGAGCCCGATGATGGTGTTCGCGTTGAAGGTGACGCCGGCCACCCCCGCGGTGAAGAACGCCGCGGCGAGGGAGCCGACGATGTTCAGCGTCCACCCGCCCACCTTGCTGTGGAGCCAGGTCCCAACCTTGGAGGCTTCAGGGGTCCACTTCCGAACCCCGCCGATGATGAGCAGCATCGCCAACGAGCCGAGCGCCCAGTAGTTCTTCGCCTGGACGAGCTCGAGCACCAACTTCGCGATACCGGTGACGGATCCGTCAGTGCCCGGAATGGGCAGCCCGGTGTTGGGTGTGGGGAGCACGTCTTGCGCGAAGGCGGTCAGGGAGACCGCCAGCGTCACGCAGAAGGCGAGAGCGGGGAGGAAGGCGAGGGCGAGAATGGTTCGGAAGCGGAGCATCAGTGACCTCCATCGAGAGGGGACGGCGGTGGGGCAGGTGCTGGGTTGGGAATCTGGAACTTGTCCAGGACAGCGTCAAGCTTCCGGTCTTGCCGGTTCACCGAAGCCTCGACGTAGGAGAGCCGCCGGTCGGCCTCGCGCTGGAACCGCTCCAGCTCCTGTTGGGTAGCGGCGGCCTTCTGGTCCACCACCTGAATCTTGATCTCGGACTTGGCCACCCCACCGTCAGCGATGTCTTGAGCGTCGGAGCGCACCGCGAAGAAGACCGCGAAGCTGGTGGCCACCGCGATCACGACCGAGCCCACCAACACCCGGATGTCGTTGGTGAGCAGCATCTTCTTCTCTACCTGCCGCTGTACCGCGAAGAGTTCCCGTGCTTCGGTGACGGTCAGCTGACGAAGCCTCGAAGGACGGGCAAGTGGGTTGGGGACTTCGGGTGACGGCAGCGGAGACGGCAGCTCAGGGTCGTTGTCGGGCAAAGGGGGAAGCCTCCACCTGTGAGGCTGGCACGGGTTCTGAGGTGCCGCAAGTTAGGTCACGGGGGCTGCTGCGAGGTACTGCGCCAGCAGCGTCTGCACTGCGAGGTGAGTGGCGTAGACGGAGACGGCGGTCACTGCTGCGACGACAACGACGGCATACCCTATGGCGGTGAGCGTCCTCATGGGAGCACGAGGAGGAGTGCGGAGAGGAAGACCCTGCCAAGTCCGTACAGGATCGCCACAGCCCCCAAGACCACTACGGGCGCCGCGACCGCGATGACTCCCCCACATAGGCGCTCCACAAGGGAGATTGGGAGCGGGCGTTGAGGCGGCGAGAGCCTAAGCCTCCAATCCATTAGACGAATGACAGGGCCCCCAAGGGCCAACAGAACGAGGATGATTAGCCCCATGAAAACAAGGCCAGCCAGCATGCTGTAGACGTGAATCATCGCGTGGTCTCCTTCGGAATCCGCTGGAAGTGGGCCGCGCAGGAACAGCACGTGGCTAGAACTTTGAATCGCACGGCCCGAACCCCTCCTCGAGTCGATGCGTCACTTGCGCGGCGAACCGCGGGTCCCAGTTGTTGTGGTGCAGGGTCTCGTAGGTGTTCACCACCTCCAGCATCTCGCGCATCCCAATCTGGAGACCCTCCTCCCCCGCGCCCACAGCGGTGTGGAAGTGCGCGCCAGCCCCCGTCCGCCCCGTGAAGGTGTACTGCACCACGCGCTCATTGAAGCCGTTTCCGGTGCGGAAGCTGAAGGCGCTGGAACCCGGTAGCGTCTTGGTCCCGCCGCGAGGAATGGACCCCACTGCCCAAGCGGTGGGGCGCTCGACGTGGATGGCAACCCCTCCAGCACACCACGAGCCGGACATGAACGCCTCGCCCATCGCCGCGACGTGCGCACCCCAGTCCCAGAGCCCGTTCATGTACGAGCGGATTGGCCCATGCCCTCCGACGGAGCAGCACAGGTGGTCCACGCTCATCGGGTCTGGCAGCAGCTGGCGCAGGTGGGGAAAGTCCACGTAGGTGGGCGGCTGCTTGTGGGCTACCCACTGCGCCACCAGCGCATCCGCCGCAGCTGCGCTGGTCCCAAACGGCTTCTCTACCCAGCAGGGCTTGCCCCGTGCCCACGCGAGGGGGAGCAGAGCTGCATGGGCCTGGGGCGGGGTCGCAAAGACGGCGAAGTCGTAGGCCCAGTTGGTCAAGGCTCCAACCGCTTCTTCACGGCCAACACTGGCGAGGGCGACCGCAGGGTCCACTTCAATCAAGACCCGCTTCAGGGTCTGCGCGAAGGGGCCCCTGCCGATGAAGAGGGCGATGGTGGGGGTCACGGCGTCACCAGCACGGCCCGCCCAGTGAGCCGCACCGTCACGATGGCGGAGCCTCGACAGGCCCGTTCGGTGTAGTAGACAGACTCCCGCGTGAAGTGGTTGTCGATTCCCAGCCGCGTGAGCACCGGCTCGAGCCACCTCGGGAGGATGAAGGTCACCTTCTCGGCACTCTGCTCCCGCGTCTTCTCCCACGTCGTCGGCTTTGACCAGTTCCCGTCGAAGTAGAGGGAGCAGGCAATGTCGTCGTCGGGAGTGATGGGGATGTCCGTGTCGGAGGATCCACTTCGTGCGGGGAACTCCAGCTGCGTCTTCCCGTTGACCTTGAGCTCGACTGAGGCGGACCCCCAAATCTGGCGTGTGAGATCATCCCCAGACCAGTGAAAGAGGGTCACGTTGATCTCAGAGAGCTGGAACGACTTGATGTGACGGGGCAGCGTGCGGGGGGACGTCAGGTTGGTCGCAGCGGGTCCCTTGTCGGCGAGGTCCCGGAAGAACGCGAAGTTCGCGCCCCGTGATTGGGGCAGCGGAACCTCAACCGAGTCGAACAGCGTGTAGGGGATGCTGCAGTCGTCGTCGCGCTCTTTCCTCATCGGTATGTCTCCAGTGCCCACGTGAAGAAGTACTCCAGTCCCTCTTTAAGGGACATCGCTTCGGTGAAGCCAAGCGCGTGCAGCGCCTTTGTGTCCGGGCACCGTCGCAACGGCTCGGTGACGTACTCGGGCGGCGGCGGGACGAACCTGCACCGCACCGTCGAGCCGAAGTGTAGCTCAACCAGCTCGGGGACGGACAGCTCCGGCGCAGTGCTCCCGATGTTGTAGACGCCGGAGGCAGCTCCGGCCGCTCCGAACGACTCTCCGTGGAGCGCAACGAAGAGGAGTCCCCGAAGCGTGGTCGCGACTGGGGTGTACGTCCGGGAGGGAAGGGCTGCGAGGTGTCGGCCTGCCGGGCGCGGGTCGTATACCAAGACGTCCTCCCCGCGCATCGCGGCCTCCGCGATGCGGGTGAGGATGCGCTTGTCGGATTGGGCCATTCCAGGGCCGAAGCTGTTAAAGACGCGCGCCACCGACACCCGAACCCCCATCTGCACGTAGACGTAGCAGAGCGTCTCCGCCATCAGCTTGGAGACGTCGTAACAGCTTCGATCAGAGTCTGTCGGCACCGCCCCCACGTAGCTCTCCGGCGTGGGGACCACGCTTGCGGTCTGGTAGACCTCGGACGAGGAGGTGAAGACCAACTTGGCCCCCGTGTCCTTCGCCAGCTCCAGCATCTTCCGAGTCCCCACTACCGCCACGTCAATGGTCTCGAGCGGGAGCTTCTTGTACCAGTGGGGGCTGGCGATGCCGGCGAGGTGGAAGATGAAGTTGGGCTTCTGCCCGTACAGCGTCCCCAGGTCGTGCTGGATGTTGTGCTTCATCGTGGTGAGGTGGGGCAGCCCGCGCCACTCGCTCCACTGGTCCCCGGTCCCGGTGGCGTCGCAGTCGAGCGCGATGATTTCCACGCCGAGTTCGTGCAGCTCGTTGAGGAGCAGGAACGCCTCCACGACATAGCGGCCGAAGTAGCCCCGCGCCCCTGTGATGAGCACCGTCTCCCCCCGGAACGCCTCGAAGGGGACCGTGAGCAGCGTAGCCCTCAGGCACGTGAGCCTCGCTGGATGCAGGCGA
>ERZ1292632.3380-Hain-H43-01um-R2-3380-length-12250-cov-13_pt1 | contig 12250 bp, 9 predicted proteins | sample MGYA00564407_ERZ1292632 | MGnify/ENA primary metagenome ERZ1292632 (study PRJEB36523, sample SAMEA6512637) | groundwater metagenome | collected 2019-01-08 | study: AquaDiva: Metagenomics assemblies of 32 groundwater samples
TATCTTTTTCAGTTGAAGCAACGGTAAGATGAATGGATTTTATCCAATGTTTTTTTCCCAGAAAATCCAACAAAGAGTTGAACGAATAGAGTATGTAGGATACCATGACCGCGCAGGAATTTTTTCCGTCTTCCAATGAGTCCGTGATTTCTCCTTCTTTATCTACAAAAAAATTGCGGAACAAGTGATTTTCACCTTTGACGGAATTCTCTATCGTGGTCAGATAATTTTTCTTGAATAATAATTTAGTAACCATCCTGTTCCTTCATTTATTTAAAGGAGCATATTCAAAAATTACTAAATTTTAACCATTCGGTCAATCAAAAGACAAAAAAAGGCGGTCCTTTCGGACCGCCCGGGCATTGCCCTTAACGTTTAGCGGCCCACGGTCTTTGCGGACCGCATAACACCATTAATTAGATTCGGTGAAGCCCCGATCATTCGGAGCACACTCACCTGAACCTTATAGGCCTCCTTCTCGCCACCGCCATGCGTGTGCACGGCTTCGTGGGCAATGACAGAAGCAATCTTCATGATGGCGTTACGGTCGCCGCGTTCCGCAGCCTGATATGTCTCCGACCAGGTGGCAACATACACGTGAGGATCGTCCAGGAAGGTAAACCCTTCCGCGTTGATGGAGACCTGGGGCGGTTTGTGAACCCGATCGATTGGAACAATCTCGGCATTCACGAGAACGCCGATCTGCTTCAGTAGAGTCATGGCTTCAACCACGACTCCGGACACTGACGGCTTGTCCGCCGCCAGAAGTGGATTCGCAATGAGCATCATTGCGAAGAGAACTACAAACACGATGTTCTTTCGCACGGCCTGCTCCTTATGTTTAATGTTAATCTACAACCTCAATACCTACATTATATCAAAAAACAAACAAAAAGTCAAACTAACTTTTCGCTCTAAAAACCGCCCATTTAGGCGGTTTTTAGAGCTACCTCGGAGCCACTTCCCTCCATTTTGGAATCGGTTTTTGGATAATAAGCGGGCCTTTAGTTCTTGAACACGACTGATTTGCGTTATCTGTCGCTGCCAGAGTGACATAGTAAGAACCTTCGACAGTGTATGTGTGTGATGGATTCTGGATTGTTGATGTTCCGCCGTCGCCGAATGTCCAACCCCATTGTCGCCCGTTTGGATTGCCGTTGAATACGGTTTGGTCGGTAAAATCAACGGGCTTATTAAGAGGCGGGCTGGGATTATTTAATATACCGTTTGCCATCCAGCTAAAGTCCACTTGCGGGTAAGCATAAGGCGGTGTATCAAAATTGCCCGGTGCAACCGTCCATCCCGAGACCACATCATAACTGTTCCAAACCCTGACTCTTGTTTTATAGTTTTTATTAAATAGAAGAACCCCTTGGCCGGTAAAATTAGAATTTGAACTGGATAAAACTTTTCCGGTTTGATACTCCGGGTCCTGAAAAGAACCCTGTTCATCCATTTGAACCTCATAGGCCGACTGGGGACTGCCCGAAGGGTCCGAATATGTCCAACCGATAGTAGCTGCCGGACCTGACATGCAATAATCTGGCGCGGTCACAGTCACATTTGTAGGGTCATTTGGTACAGGATTGTTAATTATCACTTGGACGATATCCGAAACCGAACCGTTTCCTGAACAGGTAAGAACGTAATTGTATGTTTTAGGATTAGTCAGATTGCCGGTTGATTCAGAACCATTTAATGCTTTGCTACCCGACCAATCTCCTGACGCATTGCAAGAGCCGGAATTTGTTGATGTCCAAGAAAGGTTTGCTGAAGAATTCCATGCCAAAGTAATCGGCCCGTTGGAGTTGTTGGCTTTAATGTCAACTGTCGGAGCATTCACCACCACACGCAACGGCAGAGACAAAGCCGGCGCGTGAACGCCGCTGACACTATTCCAGCATTCAATGTTATAATTCCTGTTTGAAATAATGTTGGTATCATTGCGCGAACCGGACGGAGCGACAAAATCATCTGTCGGCACTGTTGAAACCAACGAACAGCCCGTGGTATTTGATGAACTCCATGTTATGGTTGCCGTCCCGCCATAATTGATATTGCACGTCCCTGGCGTATTCACGCCGTTACAACGGAAATAGTTCATGACCGGCGCCGCGCCGACATTTACCGTAACACTATTTGAAGCCGAACCGTTACCACTGCAGGTTAAAGTATAGGTCTTGGAAGAAGTTAAATTTCCAGTTGATTCACTTCCTCCTGTTGGGTTTTTAGAGCCGGACCAGTCCCCTGATGCAGTACAGGAGCCGGCATTGGTAGCCGACCACGTTATTGTGCTTGAAGTATTATAAATTACGGGATTCGGGTTAGCGCTGATGGTTACTGAAGGTGCGGTTACCGTTACCGAAACGCTGTCTGCCGGACCGGTCCCGCCGGGGCCGGCGCATTGAATGGTCCAGATCTTGTTAGAATTGATTGCGCCGGTGGATTCTGAACCGCCACTCGTACTTTTCGAACCGGACCAGGCGTTGGAGGCAGTGCACGAATCAACAACGCCGCTTACAATCCAGGATAATGTCTTTGATGCTCCATAGCTAACCGTCCCGCAGGAATCAGCGCTGTCACATTTTAAGTCAACGGTCGGAGCGGGCGGGGCGCTTACATTAACTATTACATCATCCGACCTGCTTCCTCCGGCATTTGAACAAGTAAGGGTGTAAGTCTTGGAAGAAGTCAGATTGCCGGTAGATTCAGAGCCATTCAGCGCTTTTCCGCCGGTCCAGCCGTTTGAAGCGGTGCAGGATGTGGCATAAGCAGAAGTCCAACTTAAATTTGCTGATGTGTTGTATGAAATTGTTATAGGCCCATCGGAACCATTTGCATCCAGATCTACTGTAGGCAATCGACAATTTTCTCCTCCCGCAATATTTGACTCCATACTTCCAACACTATTGCGAGCTATTATCTTAAAATACCAATCGCTATCCCAGCCTTCATATGTTGTAAATGAAGTTCCTCCAGTAGAGCCCCGATAAACCCAGGTACCATTAGACCAAGCTCGGGCATAGATATCGTAGCTGGTGGCATATTGAGAATTTGACCAACTTAAATCAAATCTATTAGTCCCGCCAACACAGCTATTGACGGAGAGATTAAAATTTCCGGGTCCCGGCGGAATTGGAGTCGGGGTCGGATTGACCTGTGCCACCCTACTTTCTTCTACGCAGGTCGGACCATTTGTGCCCGGACCGCAAGCCCTAAGAGTGAAATATGCCGTGCCGGAGCTCAAGGCAGGCAAAGTTTTGGTACCCGAAGCAGGAACTTCTTCTGAACCTAAGCCAACCGCGCCATCCCAAAAAAGCCTTACCGGAACTTCTCCGGGAACAACTACCGCCCATTCTGTGGCCCAGTTCACGGTAATCGTATCTCCGACATTAACCGGAGACGGCGTTGCGCCAAAAGAATCAATGCTCACCCGACGATATTTAATAACAAGTTGGGTACTACTATTAGCGTCTTTAACTCTTTTGTGGATATTGGCGTAGTTATAATCGTTTAGATTATTCGTACCTAAATCAAGATTGTTGTCGCTGGCAATTTCCCCTTCTCCAAGGCCAAAAAGCATTATCTTGCATTCGCCTGTCCACATCTGGTCAGTTTGAGACAAACACACGTCTACCCTAATTGAACTGTCATTCTCATAACCAAAATAAGTGGTATAGTTTTCAGCCCGAAATAACTGATAATCAACCGAGGCGTCATAATCAATAAAAGAAAACTCGCAATCCCTTACCGTGCTTTTTTGGTTACAATTAAAAAAGTCGTTAAAATTCAATTGCGCGGCCTCAACGGTTAAATAAAGAAATAGCGACAAAGGCAGAACGATAAGTAAAAAAATGAGATATCTTTTTTCTCTAATCATACATATAATTATATCCTTGTAAAAAAAATAAGCCAAGAGCCGGCTATTTAAAAGAAATTGGGCAGCCGCGACGCGGCTGCCCATAGAAACGGGTATCAACCCTTATAGTCCAAGAAGAACAATACCCAACCATCTAGGGCCGGGTCGCACCCTGCCGTTGGATCGCAGGCATTTCCGCTGTTCCCGGCCGCGTGCTGAAGCCGGATGAGCAGATATCGTGGAACCTCTTGAAAAATCCAGGGGCCAAAATGTCCGGACCACTCGTTCGTACCCATCCCCCGCAAAAAAATCTGTGTTCCGGGCGTTTTCCCATCCGAGGACCAATACCCTGTCATCCCCATTCCCACAAAACGGGGGTCAAATTCCTTGAATCCAAATCTGACATCGAATTCCAAGCAGGACCAGGGAGCGTCCGGTTGAGGGCAATACTGCGACCCCAACTTGATCGTGGAGCCCCGAGGCGGCTTGATTCCCGGCTGAAGCTCCGCCCACATCCGGCACCCCGGCAATTCCTCGCCGGTCTCCAGATTCTTCGCGCACTCCCGATGTGGAAGAACCGGATACTGGCTCTGGTCCGGCAACTGACTCGGACCAAAAGGATTATTCTTGCCACAACCGATCACGGTCATGGCGACAAGCACAACGAGCGCGAGCACGAAGCGACGAAAGGTCTTAGTCATCGCCATCTCCTTGTTTGATTTTTTAATGAGTTAGCCCGGAATTGGACCAAACTCGAACGATGTTTTAATTATAACATAGCAAAATTATAAAGTCAAAAACCGCCAAAAGCGGCCTAAAATATGGCTTATCTATATTAAAAACTATTTATACACCGGGATCGTATAGCCAATTTCCGAAGCGATAAACAACGACCGGCCATACACATTTTCCGACGATTTGACCCTGATTGAAAATCCCGAAACACTTTCGTCTGGCCTTATATCCTCTATTGTCCCCGCGCTCACTTCCCGTTTTAAATCGTCTGCCTTGTACCACCCGCCTGTTTTTTTCAATTCTTCCTCCGTGGGGAGGAAAATGAATGTTTTGATGAATTTGGTGTCGGCGACAATCGTTACGCTGACATTTTTCTTGTCAGCCAAAACCGATGCTTCATAATTGTCCGGCACGACATATACTCCTTTCAATGAAATAGTATCGCCCTGAACTTTTTCAACCACACCCACAAACTCATCTGATTGATATCTAATTTTGAACTTCCAATTCCAAATCAAAACCCCGCTAACAGTCACCGCCGCAATCAAAATTAAAACAATGACATTCCTTTTATTGAACCCGCCGTTAAGCATAAAATAATTATACCCGATTAAATTTAAAAGGGAAATACTGGGGTTAGACCCCTTTTAGGGATGACCCTTCACTGAATTTTACATGATTAATGATGAACTGCACATCAGAATTTGCGTTTCTAAACATAATTTCAATTTGAGGATAACGACCTTTCCAAACTCTAAAAACCTCGTCTGCAAACCCCTGACCAACGCCGGCTACGCCTTGAAAATCCAAAATTATTTTCTTGAATTTATCCAGACCGGATAAAATTCTCCTTGCTTGGGACCGAGAGATAAAATTTTTTGATCCGCCGTTTTTATAAAGTTTTACGATTACCTCCGTAGCGCTGAACTCAAACGATTCGGAAGTAAACTCTCGGAAAATATCCCCCAGATTCCGAGCGCTGGCGGCGCTAATAAAATAAACGATGCGAGTCCCGACCAGCGACTTTACCGTTGTAACGGTAAAGTCGTTCCGTAAATTGTCAAAAAGAAGCCTTTTATTAGAGCTTTTTATAACAAAAATATCAGCCCCCCGACGAGTAAAGAAAATACCCTCTCCGGTATGGGCTTCGGGATCAGTAGTCTGTTTACCTTTCAACAAATCCTGAACGGCTTCTTCCGTAGAGCGCAGGTGGCGAGCATGTATGAGTTTTTCGAAAATACCCACCCCCCAGTCAATGACCTCGAATCGGATGCCGTTTTCCTGTCGAATTATAGAAACCTTAATCTTTAACGAACCGGAGTGCTCAATGGCGTTATTAACCATTTCGGTAAATCCATACTCCACTAAACGAGAGATGTTTTCCGAAATACCGCCGAAAATACCCGTTTGAGATTTTACAAGCTCAAAAACACTATCCTCCCGCAGATGTTCGTTCTTAAATATCCGATTAAAAGCGAGAATTTTCCCTTTGGCCTCGTTTATTTTATTCGGTAAAACATATTGAGTTCGATTTGTATGGCCAACCTTGACAATCACGCCCTCTTCAACTAAATTTTGAAAAAACCGGTGAATATAAGTACGCGAAAAACCCGTAGCTTTTACTGCATCAAAAACCCTTACAACCCCTTTATCCTTAGCTGTTTTTAAAATAAATTCCCGGATGTTCATGTTGATAAGTTTTAGTATAATCTAAAAGTCAATTCTTGTCCACAAGCATAACAACTGACAAAATAAAGAAGGCCGGCTATTCTTTACCTCAAATAAAAAACAGCCCGAGAGCTGTTTTAATTAAATGCTAAGCGGAGAAGAACACGCACCGACGAATAGTCATTAATGAACATGAGTCGGTTCTGGTCTCGAAAATCTTTTGTCCAAATCATCACTACGCCCACATGAGGCAGGGGCATAATTTCCGTTTCGGTTCTCAACCACATATCTTCAAGGTGATTTTCACCAAAACGCAGCGGGTCGGGAGACGGAATCATTCTTTCATATTCTACCCGATTAAATCTTACCGACTGGCTTATTCGTCTTACCTTTGCCTTTCCTTCAACAGAAACAGATACGGTCCTGAACTCTTCAAAGTATAAAGGAAACCAATCAAGTTCATCAATACTCGGAATAATAAAGCGGGTTTCTCCCTCTGTTCGCGCGTATCCCCTTCCATACCGGCCGGCAATAAAACTTCGATTAAAGTCCCCGATCTTTATGCCAAGCCAGCCCTGCCCTCCATATGAACGGCGGCGAAAATCTGTCTCAAAATTTACGCTCTTTGTAATTCGGGAAATTTCTTCTTGGCCAAAAAATCCCTCCGCTCCGACTAACACATACCACACGGCTCCATCAAGAACCGCATGAGCTTGTTCCATTATCCGAGAAGGATTTATGCCCAAGGTCTTCATTACCCCGCCTTCCAATATGGTCCGAAAATCCGGCGCCGCAAAAATAATTCTTGGAACGGGCCAGCCGCCGAACTCAACAATACTTTTCAGCGGTGTTGCCGATCCGCCGAATTGGATAGTGCGGTTTTTAATTCTATCCTCTTGAACCGTATCCCAAAGCGGAGAGAGCGGAATATCTACAGACAGAACCGTTCCCTGTTTTTTGGAAAGTGAATGAGTTTTGGAAAGTGAGTGGATCGGTAGATATTGACAAACCAAATGGACCTGAAAAAGAGGCGCATAATCAACAATCGGCCTTGACGGAAGCGGCGGTAAATTTGTTTCTGTTTGGGCAAACAGAATTGTTCCATAAACACACGACACGATTATGGCACACAGGATTTTTTTCATTTCATTACCAGCCAAAATATTCTTTCAGAATTTCCAGACGCCTCGTACCGCAACCGTAAAATCTGCCGAGTTTATCTATGGTCGCAGGCAAACACTGCGATTCAATTACCGCAGCGCCTTCGGGCAGTTCGCTATAAATCACAAACGGTCCGGTGGAATCATAAACGCTTCCCATGCCGCTCCGAATCATCTCCGCGTGGTATTTCACCTCGTCCCGCGAACGAGCGTACATAGGTGGATTGTTTCTTTTTGGAATAACCTTGGTATCGTCATATGCGGCCTGGAAAGTGGGAATAAACACATGCCTCTTGCCAGTTTCAACTTCAAGACTTCTTAAATATCCACGCCAAGAGGACGAGGTTCTGTTGTAATCCTGAACTACCCTTAAGTAATCTCTCCTGCCACCCAAAGAATATTCCATGAAACCATCAAGCGCTTTTACTCTGGCAAGATCTTCTCCTTTGGGATTCGCCCATATTTCACCGCCTGAACCGATGAAAAACACCGGATACTCTTTTTTAACTTCTTCAAGCAAACCGGCAAAATCCCCTATCATTTGAGAACTGGCCCACATATAAATAACCGCCCGACCGTTAACGGTAACATATCGCGACTGATTTGGAACAATTACATTTCTAAACATGAAATCAATATCATCTTTAAAAACTTGGCGATTTTGCGGATTATTCATGTCTTTTGAACAATTATTGGGACAGGAATATCTGGTTCCGTTTATATGTTCATAGAGAAGGAAAAACGGTCCGCATCCATTAGCAAAACCGGTACTCAACCAATAATTATGATCGGGGGCAATTGGATTGGGATTATATTCAAGAACCGCCGCCCCTCCGCCAAATTCTTTTATCTGCCGGCATTGCTCCGCCATCTGAAACGGAGAAGGCAATTGGCGTTGAGTCCAAAGCCGGGATGCAGGATGGACGGTTGACTGTTCCGGAACATATTCCCAGGGATAAATATTGGCAAGCCAACCCTTTATGGTTAGAAGCTCGACACCGTTTATGGTTTTAGGTATTTCTAAACCGGATGAGGTGTTTCCAAAAATATCCCCAACGGCTTCTTTGATATTTGACAGTTCGCTTGACCCTTTCTCCGTTGAACTCACCGAAGAAGGTTTCGTTGGAGAGTACTGGTCACAACTCTCACATCCCGGCTGAGACGACATCGCAACGACAAAAAAACCGATAACGATTGCCTTAAGCATCTCAATTCCTTATTTTAAAAAAACAAAACTTACCCCCATAGATAGATGATTTAGAAAGTTTCGTCAATGTTGACAAAAATAGATTTATTGTCCTATTTTTTCTTTTAGAATTTCACCGAGTCCTGAAATTTTTACTCTTTCCTGCTTCATCGTATCGCGATCGCGGATAGTGACGGTGTCGTCATTAAGAGTATCGAAATCGACAGTAATACAGAATGGCGTTCCTATCTCGTCTTGGGCATAATACCGCTTACCTATATTTCCTCTGTCGTCCCAAGCGACGTTGAAATGTTTTTTAAGTTTTAAGTAGACCTCGCGCGCTTTATTAATCAAGTCGGGTTTATTTCGCAAAAGCGGGAAAACGGCAGCTTTATAAGGCGATAGCTTCGGATGCAATTTTAAAACAACCCGCTTATTGTCCTGATCTTCGCTATACGCATCAACCAAGAAAGCCAAAGCCGCTCGGTCAGCTCCGGCCGATGTCTCAATAATGTAGGGGTAAAATCTTTCCCCGGTTTTTTCGTCAATTTCAGAAAAATCTTCCCCGGAAAACTTGCTGTGCCTGGATAAATCCCAATCGCCGCGATTGTGGATGCCTTCCATTTCATGCCAGCCGAATGGAAATTCGTATTCAATATCTTCAGCCATTTTGGCATAGTGCGCCAACTCGTCCTTTGCGTGGGGCCGGAATTGGAGCTTCTCCTTCTTAATGCCCAGTTCTAAATACCATCTCATTCTTTCGTTTTTCCAATACTTGAAATATTTTTCAGCATCTTCAGGTTTTATAAAATACTGCTGTTCCATTTGTTCGAATTCACGCATCCGGTAAGTGAAATGGCCGGGTGTAATCTCGTTGCGGAAGGCCTTGCCTATCTGGGCCACACCGAAAGGAATTTCAGCGGACATAGATGTTTTAACATTCTTGTAGTTTACATAGATGCCCTGGGTTGTCTCTCCCCGCAAATAGGTCAGAGACGAATCATCCTTAACGGGTCCTAAATGTGTCTCAACCAATAAATTGAACTTTCTGGGTTCCATCAGTTCTCCTCCGCAGTTCGGGCACTTATCAATGCCCTCTTCCGTCAAATGGTCCGCCCTGTAGCGGCGATGGCATTTTTTGCACTCCTGCAATGGATCGGTAAATCCGGCGGAGGTATGTCCGGAGGCCTCCCATACCTGTCTTTGCATAAGGATACTGCTGTCCAATTCAAAAATATTGTCTTGACGGCGAAACATCTCTTGACGCCACGCCTGCTTGACATTGTTCTTAAATTCAACGCCTAAAGGGCCATAGTCATAAATACCGGAAATACCGCCATAAATCTCCGAGCCTGGAAATATAAATCCCCTTCTTTTACACAACGATACAATTTTTTCTAGCTTATTCTGTTCAATCATATGTTCACTGTTCACTGTTCACTGCACCATGCCTTCTCCGGGACGGTCAACAAGATTATCGGTGGACACATCACTGGCGGAAACAATTATGCTCTGTTTGGTAAAAGTATCCTGTCCTGAAAGCTTGGAGTCCTTGATGAGAAGAACCGAACTTCCCTTCTGGTTGATCGCCGGCTTGACGGTTACTTGGAAACTTGCCTCATACTTAGCCCCGGTCACACCGATTCCCTGCGGCAGGACTCCCAGATTCCAAGACACTTCGGAAGTATTTTTGTTGAAAATCGGTTCCAGCTGTCCCGAGCCAACGCTGACAATGTTTTTCCAGTTCACGCCCGCCGGCAATATTCCGACAATCTTCACGCCATTCATGTCATTTCCAGGATTTGTAATTTGCCAATGAATTGTAAAAGATGTCTCCTTTCCGACTTCCAGCGGCAAAGGACCGGATGAGCCAAAAGCCGGATCGTTATGGTAAACGGTTTGTTTTAAAGTTGGTTGAGTGGATATTTTGGTAACCAAAGACGACTCTGCAAAAATCTCGTCTCCACCGACATTAACCGGCACATTAGGCGTGCTCAATCTCGCCGAAGCCCGAACAAAAAGATTCTTGGAACCGGTTACTCCGGAAGAAATACTGCTCTTGAGTTTTATCCTAAAAGACACCTGTCCCTTTTTATTGGGGGCCAGATTGGCAAAATCAGATACCGTACTTGCGTTCCACAGGATTGTACCGTTTGAATTATCATAATAACCGCCTTTTGTGTCTAAGCTTGAGATGTCATACATCTCGCCTTCAAGCTTTATCGTCAAATTAACTCCGATAAGATTATAATTGGAGTTATTGGAATATTTGATTATGTAATTTAAATCATCGCCCAAAAAAGCGGAATAATCAGAAGAGTCATTCACTAAAACCTCTGCGCCCAGCAAGGGATTAGTGATAACCGATGAAGTTTCGGCTTTTTCGTAATTAACATATTGGTCGCCTATTTTTCTTTTCAATGCTACCGAAATAACTTTCGTTTCCCCCTCTTTTCCGTTCAAAGTTCCGACAATGCTTATTCTTCCGCCATTGCCCTTTTTTAGAACAGGGACAATCCAGACATAGTTTCCCGTGTTTGGCAAAGGAGCAGATTTCTGGATACTAAATCCGTCGGGATAATCAAATTCAAATTTTAAATCATAGATATCGTCATTGGACTCGTTCCTGTAATCCAACATATAATTGACCACTTGGCCGGGAACCAAGTTTGGCGGCGCAGACAGAGTGAGAGAGACCGGCAGGCTGACTATTGTTGTGGAAAAAGAAGTATTTTTCTCAAAAGTCGTTCTCAAATCCCCGGCACGGTAAGAAAGCTCCGCTTTGGCTGTCTTAATATTTCCTCTGTCGCCCACCAAAAAAGCTTTAAAATCTTTTTCTGCCGATTGGCCGGGAGATAGTTGACCTACGGTAAATGTTTCCGAAAGATCTCTAGCCACCACTCCGTCTTTTAGAACAACTGAATTATCGGGATAGAAGAACTTGAATGACATATTGTTGAGGTCGAGCTTGGTAGTATTCGAATATTTTAGCTTATAGACGACCTCATCGCCCACTGATGCCTGTGTCGAGCCTTCTATGTCCAACTTCACCCCCGACTCAGAAAAAGACGGGCTCCCAAACCAAAAAGAAAGAAAACTGACGATGGCTAACAATAAGGCCAGTAGAACCAGCCACTTTAAAAGTTGATTGTGATTAAAAAGGAATTGCATAAGTGTCTTATATTACCATCTTAACACGGAATAAAGAAAGTTTAACGATTTTAACCTAAATCCGGCATTATATTCAAAAGCATCGTCCAATGATGTATGTCCCGGACGGTTTAAATCAAAAGGTCGTCCCGCTCCCGATGTTGTACTTGCCTTTGGCAAGCAGAGACAGGCGGGACGGTTAAAAACCGGCAAGTGACAATGTCGGCACTGGGGCGAATATCCAAGCAATCCAAGCAAGGCAAACTGTTTTTGTCTTAAGAAAGTTAAACTTGGCTCAAATCGGTTTAACTTATCAAACAGGTCAGTCATAAAATTCCAAAGTTGTTTATCTTTTTCAAGTTCGGGAACCATCTTGTCAATTATCTCGGAGAAAAAAAATGCAATCGCTAAAGACGGGATTGAGTTCTTCAATTCCCTGAAAGAATTCTCCGACTGGGCTCCGGCTATTATCGGCATCGCCTTGCCGTTGAT
>ERZ1292632.3384-Hain-H43-01um-R2-3384-length-12241-cov-4_pt1 | contig 12241 bp, 18 predicted proteins | sample MGYA00564407_ERZ1292632 | MGnify/ENA primary metagenome ERZ1292632 (study PRJEB36523, sample SAMEA6512637) | groundwater metagenome | collected 2019-01-08 | study: AquaDiva: Metagenomics assemblies of 32 groundwater samples
TTACTCTGTATTGCAGGTTCTTATTAACCCAAGAGTTCCCCTCAGATATATAATATCCAAGAAATTCTACAAAATCTAATAAATCAATTTTAAGAGTATTTTTCTGGTGATTTCCAGTCTTAAATTCTATGACATCAATTTGAGGATCATACCCAATCCATTTTCCAAATCGTATGAATCTTCTAATTGATTTTTTAGCTGTTTCATTTGCCAGTTCAAAATGCGGAGGCCCATAAGTATCTGTTCTAGTATCTCTATTTTGCACAATCATCCTATGATTAGGGGTGACCATGCAATCCATAACTGAACTATTAAAATGAATTAAATCTCCAACATAAAAATCTTTTGTGATACGTATAATCGGCTTATGCTCTATAATTCCAGTCTTGAGATTATAAGTAAGTAGATTTTCGGACATTAAAACATCTTTGAATAACTTAAATCCATTTTCAGTCAAAACTTCAGTTTTATCATCATGACAGGTGAAAAGGCTCGCCATCCTATACTTATTACCATCTTGGTCTTTCATATAAGAATAATAATTTTTAGACCACCGTCTTACAGGAGGAAGAACCCAATCTAAATTCTTAGATATGTTTACAATCATGTGTTTTTGGGATGGATTTTCGGCTTCCTCCACAATCTTTCTTACTGTATCAGGATGGTCGCTCTCTCCAGATACAATCAAATCAAAAGGCAATTCTAAAGCTGTTTTAGGATTAGCCCAGGGTGCTGCACCACCAAAAACTGTCTTAGTTTTAGTCCAATTCTTTGTTATATCTGCTATCTTTCTTACTTCAAATATCTGGGGGCTGGTTGCAGACAACCATAACTGATCGTAACTTCCATCTTCCGGTAAAGCATCTATATGCAAGTCAAAGAAATCCGTCTTATGTCCTTGTGCCTCTAGCTGTGCCGCCAGATACCATAAACCTAATGGAGGCCAAGTCATCGGATCACTTAAGAAGGTAGATTTAGGCCAAACTAAAGCAATGTTCATTTTAAATTGTTCCACAAAATAAGCCACATTCAATCGGCAATTCGGATTTATAGTTACCCCATGATGGGTCTAATTCATCAAGAAATATATGTTCTCCTTTGTGCATTATCAATTTGCAGCCAATTTTCCTGGAAAACTTTGCCATCTTTTCAAATCCTTCTGGATTGTATTTACGATAGAAATTCCAATATCCTGCCGCACCTTTTACACACCCAGTTTTTAAGCAATTGTTATTTTTAAATCCTAATTTATATGCCACAGGAAGTTCTATATTCAAATCTTGTAATTGCTCAATACAATCTGCTTTTGTCAATCTTGCATCAATCAATGGAAATTCTGTAGTAACTTCAGGATTATTTTCATTGAATCGTTTTGCTCTATTTTTTTCGTTGTAATCAAATCCAAAGATTTGTAAGTCTCCTGATAAATTCTCAAATTGATGGCGAACTTTCTTTTTCAGTTCTAAAGAACATCTTGCTCCAAACCTACTAGCAATAAAATTTGCATCCTCATAAACAGAATAAGTATCCACATATTTTTTATTTTTTAATGTGAGTATGGGGTGTTGATACCGCTGTTCACAATCTTTTATGAACCGTAAATTATCCTCATGCTCACTACCAGTATCACAATAAGCAATTACAATGGGAACAGTTCCAGAACCGTACGTCTCTAAAGTCAGTTTAGTAGCAATAGCTGATGTAACACCACATGAAAACCAAGCGACTATACGAGTAATGTTCATTTATGCCAACGTCTTTGTGCCATGTTAAGTGCCCTACGATAATCTACCGCTTTGTCACTCGTTATTACATTACCTGCAAAATAACCATATTTAGTAACACCATATTTTTTTGGATTTCTGTAATGACGAGTCACAATAATCCAAATTCCATAAACACATTTCAAAAGTATACTCATCTTACATAACTCTCCATATAACTATTTCCAGTAAGGTAATCCCTCTGCATAACTACTCTCAGTAACCAACTGATATGAAACTTCTTTGAGTTCTTTCAAATTCCTTACTCCAAGATAATAACATGCAGTTTCAATTGCATTTTCTATGTTTTTCAGAACATGCTTCACAGAACCTTTTGCCTCCACATCCTTACTAATTCCTTCTACAAAGAAGTCTTGCTTGCGAGTAGATAATGCCTTTTCACTTGCCATACCTCTGTAAGAAAAATATGTTCGTGTTTCATCTGTTCCCTTATATGTATACTTTCCTGCCGATTCATCTGTTCCTGCTAACATTCCACCAAGCATTACAAAATCTGCTCCAAGCACCAATGCCTTTATAATGTCTCCTGTAGTCTTATGTCCACCATCTGAGATAAGTTTATAATCAACCTGGTTATCTTTTATCTCATTATACAACTCTTGAATAGCACTAGCCTGAGGATAACCAACGCCTGTAACCATTCTTGTAGTACATACACTGCCAGAACCTATTCCAACCCTAAAATGCTTTACACCAATTTTAGCATAATGATACATAGCATGAGGAGTAACAATATTTCCAGAGACTACGTTATATCCAGCGTCGACCAACTCTTTAGCAAACTCAATGTTGCGTTTAGTATGTCCATGAGCAACATCCATAACCAAAATAACTTCAGAAGGGAGCACACTTAAAATAGTATCTATTCCCATAGATGGAGATACAGCAATGTCACCAAACCATATAGCATTCCTCAAATCCTCCATACCACAATATCTATGGTGAATGCCCCTACAACCAAAATCAGAAAATGCTCTCAACATTTTTATACCAGAAATTGTATCCATTGGAGAAGAAAGAACCGGTAATCGAACTGTAATACCAAACCAATCCGTCTTAATATCTACATCCCCATGTTCGATCTCGGAATAGTCTGGAACTAATACAATGTCATTGAAAGTAAACGCTCTATTGCTATTCAAAGGCTTGATCCTTTCCTAACGTATCTGCATCCAGAATTTCAACATATCCTTCACTGCCTAATCGTGGTCTCTTTATACATAAATATCTTAATTCGGTAGGCTCAGAATAATCTTTGTTGAATATTTCCCATCCAGCCCTTCGTAATAACCATTTTATTTGCCTGGGGTTCATTACTGAATAATGGTTCTTTCCAACATACGTATAATATTCTGGTTCAGGAAGTATCAACATCAAATATTTCTTTGCTATCCTGTGCCATTCCATCAGGGTAAGTAGCGGAAATGGGCTGTGCTCTAAACTATGTCGTGAGAATATTAAATCGTAAGTCTCATCCAGCAATCCAGTAAAATTATAGTCTATATTGAAAATTAGAGGAAAGATATTAGGTCTACCAACAGCAATGCCTACATATTTCTTTCCATAATTCTTGAAATATTGAGCACAAAAACCTGTACCACAACCAACATCCAAGACATATTCCACATCTTTCAGCTTCGGCAACCACTTAGAAATAATGTCCTCGGCCATTCTACTATGACCCTCATCATTTGGCTGCTCATATATATCTTGTACTAACTCAGCATAGTGTTTATCAAATGTACTATAATCTCTCACGTTATGTTGACCCGTCCTGATGAAAATTAAAAGTTGCGTGGTGCATACATACGAACATCTCTCCAGGAACTAAACCTTCACCTGATGAGGGAGATGCCCCATGTCTATATGCGTTATATCCTGTAACTACTGCTGGTGATCCACAACTACAATAAGCAAACCACCATCCTTTTGTATCCTTATTCATTGGATTCAAAGCAATAAAGTGATTATCGTAATCAATCCTCTTTACATATCTACCCCACTGCCCCACAAATAGTTTATCATCTGTAGGTCTGTACAGTCGCATACCATTGCTAAACTCAACGTAGTTTGGAGTTCCAACCACACGAACCAATGAAAATGGCTTCATGTTTTGAAATAAATTATTTGTAGTCATAACCATGCCCATCTTTTTCGATTAATTATACGAGATATTTGTGAATCTTTAACCCCAAATCTATTTGACAACTCTTTCTGATTCATTACCTTCAAATCATATAGCTTTCTGATTTGAATAATATTATCAACAGATAATTTATTATTCCAATTTTTTGTTCCTGCCATCCCATTTTTAATGCCTATTGCTTGTCTATTTTTGGATAGCTTATCATCTTCATTATCTTGATGCGTCCCTAAAAATAAATGATGAGGATTAACACAAGAAGGATTGTCACATTTGTGACAAACACATATTCCACCTGGAATTTCACCAAAATGTAAAGAATAACTAAATCTATGAGCAGATATGGTTTTATTACCATCCCAAAACAATCCATATTGCTTACATTTGCCGCCATGTAAACCTGCTAACCAATTCCAACATTCATCATAAGATTTTCTATCTACCTTCTGCCAAAATAAATCAATTCTATTCACTTTGATTCTACTCATATTTTACATGCCTTCAATAAAGATTGTATTCTGGCATCCCAAGTACACGGCATCACTTGCTTATATCCATTCATGGAGATTTTATCATATAACATTTTATCATTTAATAAAAGTTTTATATGCTGTATAGCTGAAACAGCGTCACTAAACCCCAAAAAATGTTCTCCATCAACGAATCCGAGTTTTTGAATATCTGGAACTATATTAGAAATCAGCGGCAATTTCATAGCTAAACCTTCAAAAAATCTGGCTGGAAGGTCTTGTAAGGATGACCAAGAAATAGCTACTCTGGCTTTGTTATAAGCAATCCTGTAATCATCGTACACAATCCCAATATCATACTTCACCGATATTCCTTGCTGCTGTAATTTAGATACTAAATTGCTTCTCTGTTCATAATGTAATCCTATCAAACATACATCATATTCCTTTTCCAAGTCCATCGGATAATGAATTGTGGGATCATAAGCATAAGGAAGGTAAATTTCACCATCTTCTATGTAGGGAGTTTGCATACAAAACACATAGTCATACTGAGATCGGAATGTCTTATATTGTTGTTTCAAGACGTGAGGATCGGTTTGTATTTGAACAAATATCCCTGAAGATGGATGCCCAACACATCTCCATCCAGCATCTATAGATAACCACAAATCAGGTTTCCAAGGTAGTTGCTGCTCGATAAATCGGGTGGGAACATCCACCCCCATAGCATTATGAGGCAAAGCGATATGTGGTTTCTTTACATATTTGTAATCTAAATGTAAGCCTCCGTTCCAGGGGATATAGTTTCCAGTAAATGGGCCTATTACTTGCAAGTCTATATCATCCCTACGCTCTAATGCGTTCCAGAACCATCTTGCCATTGTTAATGGGAAGTGAAGAGTAGATAGGACTACTTTTAATTTAGTCATATCTTTTATACTGCTCCTTCTTTATTTTATCCCAATATTCCATATCGTTTTTATGTGTATCATTCTTTTCGATTGCGCAAGATAAACGATATACACGACCACAAGAACATACTTTATCACTATAACCAAACTCAGATAAAGAAATCTCGTCTCCACAAGAACATTTAAACCCTACGTATATATCAGACTTATATTCTGACAAATCCTCTGAATTTGGATCATCTGCCCAAATGATTGCCTCGCTAAACTCTCCATCATACAAATCTAAAGAAAGTTCTCGTTCCACTTCATGATTTTCATCGCATGGGTCAAGATCATGTAGTCTATGTAAGATAGTATCCTTGTAATAAGCTGGATGTCTGCACATACACTGTGTTTTATATTTCATGTCTACCTCCATAATATTCTTTTATTGTATCCACAATCTTATCTAAATCCATGTCAGTCAATCCAGGCCACACCCCAACCCAAAACATTTTATTCATTACTTCATCAGCATTGTATAAAGGCTCACCAATTACATAATTTACATTCTTCATCATTGGATGTTTTGTAATATTTCCAGCAAATACAGGTCTGGTTCTAATGCCATTCTTTTCCAGATGGGTTATCAAATTCTTTGCAGAATCTTCTTGTACTACTCGAATGGGAAATCCAAACGGAGAAAACTCATATTCTGGGTATACAAAATCTATTTCTTCCATACCAAAGAGTTTGTCCCGCAAATAATGATAGTTCTGGATACGCTTTTCAACAAAGGTTGAAAGTTTCTTTATCTGTGAAAGTCCTAATGCTCCCTGCATCTCCGTCATCTTTAGATTGTATCCAACCTTAGTAAATGTATATTTGTGGTCATATCCTTTAGGAAGAGATTCAAACTCTTGCTCAAATCTTTTATTACAAGTGTTGCTCTGTCCAGGTTCACACCAACAATCCCTCCCCCAATTACTATATTGTTGCAATAACCTGTACAATTTTGAACTGTTTGTGAGAACTGCCCCACCCTCACCACTGGTTATATGATGTGCAGGAAAAAAAGAATACGTAGCCATGTCAGAATGGTTTCCTACTGGTATTCCATCCATTGTAGCTGATAACGAATCACAACAATCGCTAATTAAGAACTTTCCATTATTGTAAGCCAGTTCTGAGATTGCATATTCGGCGTAGGGAAATCCTAAAGTATGTGTAAGAATTGCTCCTGCTACGTCATTCCTTTTGAATAATGCTTTCAGTATTTCATAGGTATACCCAAAATTATCCAAAATTATGTCAATAAACAATGGAACTAACCGGTTCTGAATTATAGGTGCTACTGTAGTGGGAAACGCTACAGCACTTGTAATTACAAGTTTACCATCAGGGATTTCAAGGTGATCCTTTATGGCTGTAACTGCTAATAGATTGGCAGATGAACCAGAGTTTACTAATACAGCGTGTCTCTGTTTAGTGACTGCACATAATTCATGTCTGAACTGGTCACATACCTTACTTTCTGTAAACCAGCCATCCAATACAGTCGAAACTACAGATACAATATCTGAGGCATCAAAAACTGCACCGGATACTGGAACTTCATCTTTATTTAGTTTTATTCTGGATTGCCAATACTTATGGACTAAATCTAATATATCCTGTTTTTCTATCACTTAATATACTCCATAATATCCAAAGGACATAGTGTAACATCTTGCTCAATATTTATAGATTTTCTTTTAAGTCTGGAAGCAACCTCCCAAACCACACCAGAACCGGCAAAGGGATCAAAAACTACTGTTCCAACATCTGTATGATTTCTAATTAGCCTTTCAATAAGAGACGGAGGCTTTCTAAAAGGGTGACTTTTCGTATCATCCACTAAATCTTTAAAAACATTTGTATATTGTGACCAATGTCTATTGCAATTCCACTTATGAGAACCATATATAAATATCATCTCAATAAATCGTGAATAATTTTTGGATGTGTTTTTTGTGCTGATAGGCTTTTCCCAAAATAAATATTGATTAGCAGGCAATATCCATTGATTTTCTGGGGGAGAAAATACAATAATTATTCCACTAGAAATACGAACAAATTGGCTATGTAACCATTCTTTTTGTTCTTTATTCAGATCGTATGGAACATCTGTCAAAATACAGGGGATAGAATGATCTGGAAACTTAGGTAACCATTTCCAAGAGTCTCCAACGATCCATTTATCATATAAATTCTCTATATTTATATATTCCATCTTTATCCTTTTGTTATGGTGCAAAAATAATTGATATTTTATGTGTTATCAATGCCCATCCAAATCCCATCAAAGCAACCAAAAATGAAACCAATAAAGAATAAAATACTTTAGATACAATTCTCAAAGAAGAGTACATCTTATCTACTAATGCTTCTAATTCAATAACTCTACTTGTGAGTGCTTCTACAGTTGTAGATAATTTAGTATTACCTATCTCCAAAATTTCTATCCTACGAGAATTGATATTAGTATGCTCCATAAGAGTTCCATGCCTCTTCTCATGTTCAAGTTGATAATCAGTTAAGGCAGCAGCAATATCCTTCATAGAGACACCAACATCTTTTACATCATATTTCAATAATTCCAATCGTTCAATAATAAGTGCTTGACTTGATGCTACTGGCATATTGTTATTCCTCAGATAAGAATTTTTGCCACTTCTGAATAAATATTTCCCTGTTCTTTTTTGTGTGTTCCATTCTATCTATATTCATATTCATAATTGTGCGCCCCCCTAAATGCTTCAAAAAATGGGACTGTAAATCTACTAAATTATACCCTAAAGATAAAGCCTTGGTGGATAAATCTAAATCTTCATAATCAAATTTTCCATAACTTTCCGCATCCCATCCACCTAGTTCTTTCCATGCCTCTCTTGTACAGGCAATAAAGAACCCTTCAAGGTAGGGAATAATTCGCTTCTTTCCAAATGCCTCAAACTCATTCCATCCGGCAGGAAAGTAGATAAGTCGGTTTCCAACCAGTACCTTATCTCGCTCCCTCTCTATAACTTCTAGCAAGGTAGGCACAAAGTTTCCAGATAAAACCACATCATTTGAGTAGAATACAAATATATCGCCTGTAGCAATCCTAGCACCTGCATTATGTGATGCACCAAAACCGGAATTTACCTCGTTCTTGTGATATAAAATCTTGTGCTTTGCAGCACCTTTCTGCCAGAAAGATACGCTTCCACCCACATCATCTGCTGAACAATCATTTACCAAACAAATTTCTACATCTGTTGGAAGATATTTGTAGAACTCATATAATCTAGCATGAGTTAATTCCCACCCATTATAAAATGGCATAATAATAGATATTTTCATATTTATTTCTCTCCTTTTCCATACATAAATCCTCTCTGAGCATACATATCTTGTAATCCATCCAAAACTGAATAGATTGTAAGTCCCATCTTTGCAGCTAACTTAGTCGAAAGTCCAGCATTTCTAGGTCTTGGAGCAATACCATCAACTCTATTTGTTGGATGAATTAGATGCACTCTCTCACTCCATCCAAATACATTGATTACCATTATTGCTAGATCATATCTGCTAAGGATTTCTTTACCAGCTATATTTACAATCTTAGAACGATTCTTCATCATAGCCAATTCTATCAATGTATTTGCCAGATGAGGAATATAAGTAGGATTACCAAAAATAGTATTAGGAATTGTAAATTCCTTTCCATCTTTTACTTGTTTTAGCACTTTAGTAACAAAATCTGCTTTGTATCCACCATACAACGTTATGGTTCTTACAACACAATCCCCAGGTACGTCGTATTCCAACAGTCTTTCTTCTCCACCTAATTTAGACTTGCCATATACAGAAATGGGGTTGGGATCATCTTGCTCAGTATATGGCAACTTCTTCTTTCCATCAAACACATAAGATGTACTAAGATGAATAATATTTCCTAGAAACGCATCTCGAATATTGGCTAATGATGCACAGTTTACTTGATATGCTGACATTGCCAAAGCATTTTCACATTCATCCACATCTGTTATGGCTGCTGTATTAATTATGACCTTAGGATTGTGTTTTCTAACTGCTTGAGCGATGGATTTCTTATCTTGTATATCACACTCTATGGGAACACAACCACAGTTTACAAGTTCATATCCTAAGTTCCCATTACATCCGATTACACCGATTGTTTTGTTCATCATCTTAACACATTAGCAAGTAACTTTATATCTAAGCATCCGTTATGAGGTCTAAATACCATTCCTTCAATTTCTTCGTTCCGTGGAATTACATAAGCACTCCCACCATGCTTCATCCAAAATTCATAGCTTGAAATGTTATTATCCTCAGCCAGATTAATTATCCGTGGAACTCTTTCAAACTCTTTTACTAATGCCAAAAGGGTATCTACCACAAACCACAATGGAGTGTAAGACCTCCTTATAAATGTTGGAAAAGATATAGTTTCACCCGAAATTATTCTATTCAGGGTTGGTTGTATGCTTTCCAAAGAAAATACAGAACCCAAGCGTACAATCCTTGCATTTGGGTTATCAGCAGTACACACCAACTCTCCAGCCCACTTTGTAAATCCATATACATTTTTGGGTCGACAAATAGATTTTTCCTTATAAGGTTTTGGAGAACTACCTGAAAATACGTGAAAAGTAGAAAGATAAAGTAACTTTATTCCGGCATATCGGCAGGCAAAATCTATATTACTCGATCCCCTTACATTTACCCTAAATGCTTCTTTCTCATTTGCCTCACACCAATCCACATCTGTCTTTGCAGCAGCATGAATAAGAACGTCCGGTGCTATGGTTGCTAATTCTTCTCGTAAGGTTATGTAATCTGTAATATCCGATGTAACAGGAATACATCCTTTCTTTACTAATTCAGAACCAATAAATCCTTTATATCCTGTAACTACTACTTTCATTTCTTTATCCTCTATAAATCAAATAGGGTATGCCAAATAAGACATACCCTATTGTACACCTAAACTATTCCATTCCTCATTAGAGTTAGATTAAGATTTAGTCCAACCTAAAGCCTTGAAAATCTGATCCAGGAGCACATTGTAAATTAGAGTAGCAAATGCAAATACCGCCAATGCTGTTTGCAATAATGCCGTTGCTAATTCCATTGGATCACTTACAGAAGGCAACTTTGGAAGTAACCAGGCATATCCCAATCCAACTGAAACTACAACTACAACAATCGTAGTAACCAATCTGGATGTATTATAGCCAAATTTTGCCAGAAGCAGTTTTGCCAACTGGACTACAACAGTCGTAACTAAACCTAAGATCGCTAATTGTGTAACTGAAAGTTCCATACTTTACTCCTTCTTGTTTGATTCAAAAATTCTTTTAACCCGTACAGACATATTCAATGTCTCATCTGTAGGCTTGGGTACTAATGGATGGTAATAATCATGTATTAGTTGTGCTATTTCTGCCTTTTTTAGTCCTCCTGCATCATTGAAACTCAAATATTCTGCTAAATGTTTAAGGTCAAATACTTTATACTGCATTAATTCTGAATAGGTGAACACTCTATCTTCCTAATCCTAACCATAATCTTGTGTTCAATTCATTTGCCAAAACGTATTTTGGCTTTTTATTGCCTCCACAACATTCTTTTGTTACAGCCATTATAGCCGGTAAATGTTCTGGCTTTATCCAAGCCAAATTCACATTATATTGTACTACAAATGCGTATTCGTGATTGTGTGCAGAGACAATGTGAGGGATGGTTGTAGGATACATGACGGCTATGTTTCCGGCATCATCTATAATCTTATTTTCTTGGACTGTATACATACTTTATTCAACAGATAATGCAGATTGCAGACTTGCCTTTACTTCCTTCAAACATTCAGGATATGTACCCAAGAACATTACTTTCCTGGCTAAATAATAAGTCTCCAAATCAGACAGGTCTAATGCCATCTGTTCTGGAATGCCATCTTCCATAACCCAAAATTTAGTATTTAGGTGTTCATTGAAAACAAAACGCTGATATTTTGGATGCTTTCTTTCTACTCGAACAGGTCTAATTCGATGAGAAAGAAGCAAGGCTACTAAATATATATCACCGATTGCTCGTTGTTCATTCAGATTATCCACAATGTTTTATCTCCTATATATTTATGGTGGAGAGGGAGGATATTCGCTCCCTCTCCTTTGACACTACTGCAAAATGTTTTATCCGATTGCGGTACAAGTTGAAACTGAATAGCGCCCTGAAAACTGGCTGGTATAAGCACCTTGAGCACAGCAATGTTTGATTACCAATGCAGTTGCTTTCCAGATTTCAAAGGACACAGCAGTACAGCCAGGAACAAGGTCTACATAACTCAGTGGGATTTGAGTAATCCGATAAACCAATGGCTCACCATTGTGGGTCATACGCATCGCCCAAATCTTAGCCTGAAATGCTGTAGTGCTACCAATATTGGTCTTAGTAAAGTTGCTATCTGCAACCACAGTTAGAGGGCCAATACCAGTATTTACAACACCACCGAAATTGAACCCTGGGGTAATCCGATTACCATTTTGATAGTTGATGATCTGAGAACCCTGGAAACCAAGACTAAAGTAAGACAGCATAACTTCTTGGATCGCCTGAGGAACACCAAACAAATGTGTAGGCTTTGCACAAGCCTCACTCAAATAGCGGTCAAAATCAGTCGAGGCAAATGTACCGGATGCAGTATTGCTATTTGTGTGCATGGTACAAGAATAGTTACTAGCCCAGGTTTCAAAACCACTGAACTCCAAAGAGTTACCAACATGGTCGCCCTTGACAAGCAACCTATCTTCACCATTCAAAACTAAAGTCATGGCAAGACGGATTTCTTTTTCCTTCACCCCACGCACAACTTCACGCTGGAATGTGCCGATGTCACTT
>ERZ1292632.3385-Hain-H43-01um-R2-3385-length-12238-cov-8_pt1 | contig 12238 bp, 14 predicted proteins | sample MGYA00564407_ERZ1292632 | MGnify/ENA primary metagenome ERZ1292632 (study PRJEB36523, sample SAMEA6512637) | groundwater metagenome | collected 2019-01-08 | study: AquaDiva: Metagenomics assemblies of 32 groundwater samples
ACATGGTGATAGACGAAAACTGGATAAAATATAGGACGTTTGACTTTGGATTGGTTAATCCCTGGGTGTGTTTATATATCGCAGAAGATTCTCTTGGAAGATTATATATTTATGATGAGATATATTTACGCGGAGTGACAACTCCTGAAATGATTGGCAAATTAACTGATAGCAAGCATTATGAGTATAATGTGGCTGATCCTGCGGGGGCTAGTGATAGAGAGATGTTATTGCAAGCAGGTATACCAACGTTAGCGCCAAAGAGTCCTAGCGTAACTGGTGGCATACTATTCGTTAAGAATGCGTTAGCTGACAAGCTAGACGGCAAGCCTGGATTATTAATTAGTAGTAAATGCGTGAATACTATATTTGAATTTGAGAAGGGCTACCATTATCCTGATAACGTGATAACTGATGTGCCGATTAAAGAGAATGATCATGCTTGTTTTATTGCAGGCACATTAATCTCAACAAATAGTGGATTAAAGCGGATTGAGTATGTTAATCAATATGATAAGGTATTGACAAGAAATGGATTTAGGGATGTTATTTATTGCCAAGAGACAGGTTGTAAAGATACTTATTTGTCTTTATTTAATAATGGTCAATATTTTATATCTACTGTTGATCATCCAGTTATAACCTTGAATGGCAAAAAAGAAATTCAGAATATAAATAATGAGCAAATATATACATTAGAATATATAAAACAAAACTTTATTGAAAGGAATAAGATATGCCAAAATCAGTTGAAATGGTTGAATACAATGGACTTAAATTTAGACGTTATCCAGAATCAAAGGATTGGGCAAGTAGAATCTATTTTACTCCGCCAATACATGCAAAACTTAAAGATGCAAGAAGATTACATGAGGAAGTATGGTTATCACATTTCAGATGTATTCCAAAGGGATATGATATACACCATAAAGACTTTAATCCGTCAAATAATGATATTACAAATCTTGAATGTTTACCAAAGGCAGGACATAAAGAATTACATGCTAGTCTTAAACGTGGAATCAGTCAACCATTACCTGCTAAAGCATTGGAAATGGCTAAACTTTGGCATAAGTCAGAAAAGGGGCGGGCATTTCATAGAATCATCGGAGCTATGGGTTATCAAAAAGCAACTTATGAAAAGTATAACTGCATTGTTTGCGGGTTTGAATTTGAATCAAGAGATATGCGAAAAGGACATCCAAAATATTGTTCGCCAAGATGTAAACAACAATTACGAGTTGCAGAAGGAAAGGTGCATGAAATTCGTAAATGCAGATATTGCGGTATTGAGCGAAAAGTGCAAAAGTGTTCCACGAATGAGACTTGCTCAATTAGATGTTTTAATGCCCTTCTTAAACAAACAACGAGTTTACAATTTATCTATTGATAGAGATCATGAATATTTTGCAAATGGGATATTGGTTAGTAATTGTGATGCACTTAGGAATTGGTGTTTAGTCAAGAAACAGGGTGGAATAAGACAAAGCAAGGGACTATATTGAAAGAAGAATATGAAATTTAATACACCTATTTTTGTGAAAGAATTTACAAATCATTTAAGTGGTAAATATAATCTGATGTTGTATTATAGCAAAGAGACTCATGGCTATCGTTGGCATTTTGGTTATCCAGAAGAGTTGGTTAAACCTTTGATTCCACTATTAGAGGCGACTTGTTTTTGGGGTGAACAACACTGGACAGAAATTGATGGCTATTGTCTTTATTGGTTACCAATAGTTACTGAAATATTTGAATTAAATGAGGATTTACTGAAACATTTAAGAAGGGAAGACCAGTCTTTAATGTCTTTATATAACCAATGTTTTGAATATTTAAAAAGGCAAATATTATGAACATATCCGAATCATTAACAGAGCGCAGAAAGAAGATATCCGCAACGTTGGTGTGGTGTGCTGAGTTAGAACGTAAATATATCAATGGCGAAACAAAGTGTCCGCCTCATTTACTGAATGTTGGGGTTGGTCAAGCAATATGGTATACATTAGAGATAAGTCCTTTATCACCACCGGAAGTAATAGAAGGTTGGGATATAAAGTTTAACAAGTTTCGTAGTATACCTTATGAGCAAGTCATTGACGTAGAGATTAATAGTTTATCTTATGAGCCAGTAAGGACAGAAAAAGAATGGTTAGAACGACAAGAGTGGACGAACCTGCAATACAATCCAGAGTTGGAGATCAGGCAAAGTAAAGGGAGGTTTGCATGAATTACAAGTCAATTATGGCAAGTCAATCACAAGTGCATTTTATTGATATAAAAGAAGCAATAGGGCAAATGGTGAAATTAGGTAAATCATTTAACGCTTTATCTTGTAGTTTATCATGGATATTGTATAGACACTATATAGCAGTTACCAGAGAGCGTGAGATAATTGCTGAATCATTGGAGTTTATAGAGTGAAAGGATGAGAGTAATGGTAAAAGATAGAGACGGACATTCAGAAAAAGATAATGTAATCCCATTTGCTAATAATTTCAATTATATTTCAACATTGGATTTAGACAATATTATGGAATGGCTGGAAGATCATAATTACCTTTCAGAAAAGGGAATAACTTTTAAGATAAGGTTTTGGGCATTATTTATTAAGTCAAAAATAGATAAGCCCTTCAAGCATTTTAGGGCTATACCGACAGGGCCGTTGCATACAAATACTAATGCAAAGAATCCTTTTCTTGATAAATCTTAACGAAGGTATTGACATTAAACAAAATAACATTTATAATGAAAGTAATAAATATTTTTTTGGCTATTACTATTAATTATAATCTTAATAAATATTAATAATATTAAGGGCGTTGATTATATTGCCAATAGAACATCTTAACTCTTTAGCCTTTCGTGCATGGATAGACGAAGCAGAACAACATAGTAGATTCAGTGATTATACTGAATATGAAAACTATTATCTTGGGCAGTTTGATAAGGTAACACTACCTAAACATATAACAGATTGCTTATCAACTGACGTTGCGACGAAAGCTAATATTTGTCGTGCCATTATTGATACCAAAGTCCAGTATATATGTGGTAAACCTGTTAGTATCACCGTTGAAGATGATCAATCAGAAGAAGCCAAACAAGCAGAGAGGTTTTTATATACTATCTATAAAAATAATGGATTAGTTTATAAAAATATGCTTAAAGTAATTCGTATATTAGCTAAAAAGGGTGATGTTTTCTTAAAGATAGACAAACAAGAAGATGGCGGATTACTTAAAAAGTATGCCAAAAAGATAATAGAAAAAATAGCTTTTTGGAAAGATTATACTGCTAATTATGCTAATCAGATTAAAATTAATGTAATTAATCCTAATTTCGTTTTGCCAAAATACTCTGACAGCAATTATGAGGAAATGGAATTATGTGCTGTTAAATATTTTATTTATAATGATAAAGGTGAGAAGGAATGGAAGGCAGAGATTTGGTATCCTGATCTTAAGCAATATTGGACTTTACATACTTTAGAACAATCTGACAAAACAACTGTTGCAACTGAGAAGATTTGGGATCATATTTGGGAACTGGATAAAGAAGAAGAAAATAAATATGGGTTCGTGCCATTTATTCACATAATTAATACAATAGATGATAGAGAATTTGGCATATCGGATTTGCACGATATAGTAGAAATACAGAATAATTACAACAAGGTATTGACGGATTTAGCGATAGGTATGGATTACCAAGCTTTCCAGCGTATATTTATCATTGGTGCTATGACAAAAGCAGGCAAGCAATGGGACATATCACCAGGGACAGTTACAGAGATACCGAATCCTGATGCAAAGGTAGAGTTTATCCCAAATGCTGATATGAGTCCATACTTGGAATCCTTAAAGATGATCAAGGCTTTAGCATGTGAGGTATCACAAACGCCACAAATAGCTTTAGGCACAATTGAGGGGGGCATACCTAGCGGATATGCCTTGCGTATACATTACCAGCCTTTAGAAAATAAAAGTAATGAAACAAAAGTATTGCTACAAGAGGCATTTCAAGCATTAAACGAAATGATATTTATTATGGCAAGTATAGATGGCAAGGCTAATTATGCAGGCATGGCTACTAAACTGCAATTTATGGGTGGATTACCAATAGATGAGGCATCAATAGTTGAAACACATACTAAGCAGTTAGCTAATGGCACAATCAGCAGAGAAACGGCTATGCAAGAGGAAGGCGTTGAAGATATAGACGAGGAAAAAGAGCGTATACGCAGTGAATCTATGGAAACAGATTTGTATGGTAGTCAAGCTGAACGTATATCTGAGGAGTCCGCAAGTATTGAAGAAATGATGAAGGGATTAAATTTGACTAAGGCACCAGAAGAAGTGCCTATAACAGAAGAATGATAAAAGCGATCCCATGCAGATTATTGATGTTTAGTTTTCCTCCCTTAATCATTGATAACCTGCACCCCTGCTTGACTGGTTGTCTCCCCTGCCAGTCAAGCCCCCTATTAGAAAGTTGGTGTATTATTGGCGGGCAGAGCTATTAGAAAGCATCTCAAAGGTAAAGTCAAGAAACGTAAACGTTTAAGGCGTGGTAAGAATAATGGCAGAGGAAACGGCATATCAAGCACAACTAATGGCGGCACGATTGAGGCAACTTAACTTAATCGGCAATCAAACGCCAATCTTTGATAAGGTTTTACAAGATTCTAGTATAGAGATTGGCAAGTTGCTTGAAGGCATGGCAGGGGCTAATGATACCATTAAGATAGCACGGCTTACAGCATTGAAACGTGAGTTAGATGGCATTATAGATAACACAGTAAACGATATAAGTAATTTTATCGTCAAAGATATAGGACAATCGGCACAATTAGCTACTAATGGTAGAATTAATGCAGGCATGGCATTGTTGTATGACATGAATCCAGAGTTAGCGCAGGCGATACCAAGGGCATTTGCTAAAGTGCCAATAGATGCTGTTAGAGCCGTCCTAGCACGTGCTGGCGATGATGGCAAGACGTTTAGCGATAGAATATGGGATTTACGCAATAGATCAAAGTCAGTCATTACAGAGACGGTTGCACGAGGCGTTGTGCAAGGCACGTCAGCAAGGAATTTAGCTAAACAAGTTGAGCCTTACCTTCGTGGTATGGAAGAGATAAAAGGTAAGTATACAGCCGAAGAGCAGGCGGATTGGGCTAACGTCTGGAAACAACAACGTAGAAAATACGGCGATATGCGGTATAATTCTATGCGGTTGGCAAGGACAGAAAACAACAATGCTTTTCGTGAAGCAGGCGTGATGTCTGCAGAGAAAGCCCCCTGGGTTGAAGGTGTGAAATGGAATCTATCAGCATCACATCCAAAAGTTGATATTTGCGATGTGTATGCAAGTCAAGATGTAGACGGACTTGGGAAGGGCGTTTATAAGCCAATGAATACACCAAGAGATCATCCCAACGGATTGTGTTTTTTAACTGATAAAGTCGTCAGTCGTGAGCAGTTAAGGGATATAGTAAGACAGCAAACGAGAGAAATATTGTTAGCGGCATAAGGCACAGATAGTGGCATTTGGTTATTATCAAAAATATAAGGGGATTTAATATGGAAATTGCTATGGTTTTTTTATGGTTAATTGGAATGAGTATAGTCTTTAGTGTTGGTTATGGAATTGGACATTCAGGAATTTTCCCAGTTGAAGTGCCTATTATAGTATTTATTCTTTTAGGTGCAATCCTTATTTCATTTGGGGTTTTAGGATATATAGACATTATAGAAAATCTTAATCATTATTGTATAATAGTTATAGTATGTAGTGTTTTACTTAGTATAGGTTCATTTATTGGAGATCGAGAATATCAAAGTGAACCTTCATGTTTTTAATATTATTATCATTAAATGGTTATTTGAACAAGAAACATCGATTAGACATAAAAAGAAAATATGACACAAACACAGCAACTAACGAATGCAGAAATAATCGTTAATTTCCTTGACGACTTATCAGACGAGGCAAAAGCTGAAATTAAGGATATGGATGCGATTATACATGGGTTGTCTTTATGGCGTATACTCAAAGCGGGTAATAACCAGATGATACTTGGTAATGATACACATGAGTCAACGTTACAGATAACTGATGGGCAGTTGAATATAACTGTTAGAGAAAAGCAGACTAAAGAGGAAAGACTACTGAAAAATGTAAGTAATAATTAAAGGTTAGCTGACAGATTCAGCTATAATAATATCCAGAGTGATGACTGGATATAATGAGAATGACAGACTTTTCACCTGAGTATATGTCATTCGTGGTTTAAAACAACAAGGTAGATACCTAAACAGAAGGAGATAATCTGATGATTACAACAGATGTAAATGGGCTATTAGGTGAGATTGGTAAAACAGAAGATGAACCAGTTGGTCCAGTGCAGGATGATCAAACAACTGATGACAAGCGTAAGATAGAGAATGCTAATACTGACGAATTAGTTAGAGAAGTCCGTAAAACAAGAGAAGAGGCTAAAAAATATCGGCTTGAATTAGCCGATGCTAAAAAACAGATAGTAGATATTCAGCAAGCAGAAATTGAACGCAAAAAGCAAGAAGAAATTGCTAAATTAAGCGAATTGGAAAAAGAAAGGGCTTTAAGAGAAGAAGCCTTACAAGCCAAAGCGGAAGCTGAAAAGCGTGCTAATGATGCGGTTGAGTTCGTTCAGGATATATTACGGAGGTCAACAGTTGAAAAGGTAGCTGATGAATTAGGGTTTAGAAATCCAAAGTTGGCTATTTCGTTGTATGGTGATATGAAAAATATAGACATTACTGATGGTGAGGTAGTAGACGTGGAAAAAATAAAAGACAAATTGAATAAGATGTTAGAAGAAGAAAGTTATCTACGCAAAACAGCAGATACACCGATAGTAAAGTCACCAGATCAACCGAAAGAGCCTGTAAAAGTTGTAAATCCTGCAAGTAAAGATAGTGAAAAAGAGGAATTACTAAGATTACAAAAAGAAGCGATGGATCGTGGCGATGGCACGAAGGCATTAAGCTATTACTTGAAAGCTAATAACCTTCTGCCGAAAAGAAGTTAGTTTAGGAGTTTGATGTTAGATGGCTATATCAGGTGTGATATACAGTTATACTACTGGTGGGCAGGGTGTTGCTACTCTTGATAGTTTAGAGGCTATAATTTCTAGGATCAGTCCAGAGGAAACACCTTTGTTTACGATGTTGGAGACTATTCCAGCTATTAATACGAAACACGAATGGATAGAGGATGTGTTACGAGGGAATACTGGTGTATTAGGTGCAGCAATGACAGCGGCTTGCGTTTCTATGCGTGTGGCTGATGCAGCAAATAGAATTCCTTGCACGACTAATTATCCAGTTATGATTCGTGTAGATGAAGAAATAATGAAGGCTTACGTTAGGGTTACTAACAAATTAACAGTTCAACGTGGGTATAATTCCACAACCACAGCGGCACATAGTTCAAATGCTACAGTTGAGATAATTGCAGATTTGGGTCTTGAAGGTGCAGATGCAAGAACAGCGGATGCTAGGACACGAACCAGACCATATAATATGACACAGTTCTTTGATGGCACTATCTTAGTATCTGATACACAGCAAGCGATAGAATCAGCGGGCATCGTTCCTACCGAAGCTGATTATCAAGCGGCAATCCAAATGACGCAGTTGAAGATACAAGTAGAAAAGGCTATGCTTAATGGCACTCGTGTTGATGGGTCTACTTCAACATTCAGATCAATGGGCGGATTATGGCATTACATTTCTACGAATAAGACTAATGCTTCTAGTTCAGCAGTAACCAAAGCTAATATTGAGGCTGATACAAAGTCTTGTTATGATGCTGGTGGCAAACCATCTGTGTTAATGTGTAATTCTACACAATTAAATAAAATCATGAATCTATATACTGATAGGATTCGCTCTACACCAGAGACAATATTTGGTGGAGCTAATATCACAAGAATAATTACTCCATTTGCGGCAGGCGGGGAAATGGCATTGATACCAAACCAGTTTGTAGCACAACACGAGTATTACATTCTGGATATGTCCAAGTTGAAGAAAGCGGCATTGATATCATTCAGAACCATTGATATTGCAAGGACAGGTTCAGCGGTAAAAATGCAGGTGCAAGGCGAGTATACGTTAGTCTGTAAGAATGAAGCGGCACATGCGCGTAGATATGGATTGGCGATTACATAACAATTAGCAAGGAGTGATTAAAATGCCTTTCGGAGCAACAAGTCCGTTTTGTCCACGCCTAAATGATACAGGCGTAGGAAATTCCTTGCTTGTATCTAAATCTGTAAATAGCAGAGTGTTATCAACAAATGCGGTTACTACAATTAAAATACTTAACTATAAAATTACAACAGCAAAGTTGGCGACAAGTGCGGTTACTAATGCTAAAGTATTAAATGCCAATATTGGCATGGGTAGCGCTAATACAGGGTCCACTGCCGGTAAACTTAACGCAAAGTATAAGACTTTTACTTTTACTGCAACTGGAACTTTAATGCAAGTAACACATGGATTGGGTAGAACGCCAGTCGGTTACTTGGTGCTAAATCCTAGTAAGCCTGGGGTTGTATATCGTGGCTCAACTAACTATTTGAGAACAACCCAATTATTCGTAAAGTGTAATGCGACTGTTGCAGGCACTTTACTAATATGGTAGTGTTTCTGAATCTGATGACTAGCGAGCTTTTTAGCGAGGGAATTTAGATTTATGTTATGCTGATAAGAAATTGTCAGCATAACCTTATTATTAAAGGAGATGTTTAGTGGATGCAGATCGTGAAGGTTTATTAAATACGATTTCAAAGAATACGATTAATTTTCGGCTAAAAGATTGGATAACGAATTTTGCTGTTGGCACTAATCCTAATGGTAATGCACAGCGTTGTCAAGGTGGATATGGAGTAGCTAGTCTTATTGATAGCCTCAAATATGTGCCTTGTATTATAGTAGGTTCTGGACCCTCTTTAGATGGCGATATTCGCAAGTTGAAAGGATTAGAGGATAGATGCTGTATCATTACAAGTGATAGCACATTTAAGGCATTGATCAATAATGGTATACATCCGCATTTATGTTTATCTACTGATAGCAAAGGCAAATGTAGAGAATTTTTTGAAGGGATAGATGTTAGTAAATATAACTTTATTCTGGACACATTTTGTCATCCTGACACAGCAGACATGCTATCTGCTGGGCGTATTTATTGGTATAGCACATTACCAGTAGAATATTGTGAGTTTACATCAGCATTGAATCAGTGGACTGGATTTATCGGCAATCTTGGCACTGGTGGTTGCGTGGCTACTACAATATGGTCTTTAGCAGTCCAATTATTAGGTTGTGATCCTTGTCTGCTTGTTGGCTTACCACAGAGTTATCCAGACAAAAATCATCAATACGCTAGGTGTGTTGAAGAGGCATCTGGTAAAGGCATAGATCAATACACGGTAGATTCGTCTATCTCAGTTAAAGATATATATGGGCGTGATACCTGGACACAGCCAGGGTTTCAGTCCTTTGCTTATTGGTTTCAAGATGCTTTTGCTCATGTGCCTGCAATACATATAAATTGCAGTGGCGGACTTATGAAAGAGCATTGTCTTACCATGAATCTTGAAACTGCCATAGAGCGTTACTTAAACCATCCGTTTGAAATAGAGACAATGTTATTCCACAAAGAATTGTCAATAGAAAAAACCATCCAAGATACAGGTAAAGAGCATTTACGCAAATATAAACCATTACTAACGATATTGATAGATGGTCCCAGTGTGCCTAATCTGTCTTTAAGGACAGGTAAGACAGAAGAAGAGATTGTATCAATTATAGACGAATTGAAACAGGAAGAGTTTGTTATTAATGAATTGAATACGAAAGCTGTTAATCCTGAGAATGGTCAAGAGATAGAAATACAGGCTTATCAGTTAGTAATGGAAGCGCCTGCACAAGAAGTGCCTCCTGAGGTTGTAGAAATGCTACAACGTCAAGGTTTGATACCTGTTGATACAGTAGAAATACCGCCAGAAGATAAAGTTGATTTGTCTATCGGTTAATTAATACTTGGATAGTAGTTGTCAAGGTCGCAACTTGATGTCAGTAACTACTATCCATCTTAACTGACGAGGAGAGATAATGCAGAATATTGTAGTTGACAGTGAGTTTAAGTCTTTGATACCAAAAATATCAGATGGCGAATATCGGTTACTTGAAGAAAGCATATTAGCAGAAGGTTGCAGGGATGCTCTGATTGTATGGCTATATGATGCACGATTACTTATCATAGATGGACATAATAGATATGAGATATGCACGAAACACAACTTGCCTTATGATGTCAAGACAATGTTTTTTGATTCGAGAGACGATGCTAAAATATGGATAATTAAGAATCAGTTTGGTAGACGTAATTTATCCTTGTTTCAACGTAGTGAGTTGGCTCTTGAATTAAAGCCATTATTAAGTGCAATGGCTAAAGAAAATCAAATTAGAAAGCCAATTTCTGTTGGCAAGAATTCTTGCCAACAGAATTATGAAGATGAGATAAAAAAAACGTGGGCTGATAAAACCCTTAGTTCTGATGTGAAAGCAAATCTAGTTTTTGATATTAGGCAGAGAATGGGTAGAGAAATAAGGCGGATTACAAATACAGCAGAATCACTTGCTTACATAGCGATAACTGCACAAAAAATTAAGATAGGGGTTTCAACTGCAATAGAGGATAGAATTAAAACCCTAACAACAAGCGATCCTGATATAACTTTAGTGGATGTTTTTAGTAATGGAAGAGAATTAGAGAAACTAATAGTGAAAAAATTTGATCACCTCTCTTTAGGTGGGGAATGGTTTGTATTTAGTGAAGAAAATCTAAAACAAATATTAAGTTATGCAAGGCAAGAAGATGATAGATTAAATAGGGTGGATGTAAAACTCGCAAACATAGCAGGTGTTTCGCATGATACCATTGTTAAGGTAGAAAAGATAGCAGAAGAGTCTCCTCCTGAAATTATCCAAAGTATTCGTGATGGTGATTTGACTATTAATAAAGCTTATACACAGATAGTTGATAAGGAACGGAATGAAAAAGAAAGGCAGTTAAAAGAATCTCTTGATTTAGTGCCGTTACCCAACAATGTTTATGATGTTGTAGTAATTGACCCTCCTTGGGATATGCAAAAAATATTAAGGGAAATTGCGCCAAATCAGAAAGAATTTGATTATCCAACAATGACAATAAACGAAATAAAGACATTTCCTATTAAAGATTTAATGTCAGATAATTGTCATATATTTCTTTGGACGACACAGAAATATTTACCTTTTGCTTTTGATATTATAAAAGAATGGGGTTTAACTTATGTTTTAACTATGGTATGGCATAAAAACGGTGGGTTTCAACCATTTGGATTACCACAGTATAATTGTGAATTTATTTTATATGCACATAAAGGTAATCCAAAATTTATAGATACAAAGACATTTAATTGTTGTTTTAATGGTGAACGAGGTAAACATTCTGAAAAACCAAATGAATTTTATGAACTATTAGATCGTGTATGTGATGGGAATAAAATAGACATATTTGCTAGAAAAGAGCGGAAAGGGTGGAGTGTTTATGGAAATGAAGTCATATAATAACAATAGAAAGTTAGAAGATACTTTTACTAAAGACATAAAAAGTATTTTAGGGAATTACTTCATAGTTAAAGATATTCAAGCAGACTTAAAAGAAGGAACAGATTTTTTGATTCTTAAAATGAATCCATTTCGTATTGCGGTTAGATTAAGACGATATGAATATTATCTTAAATATCCAGATGAGTTTACAATAAGATATAAATTACCAAGTGGATATAAAACTGAATATGCTAAAATAATGGAGGGACTTGTTGATTATTTGTTTTATGGTTTTATTAATAAAGAAGAGACTACAATAATATCCTATTTCATTGGGGACTTAAATGTTTTTAGAAATATAAAAAACATAGACAAATATCCTATTATTTATGAAAATAAAACATTTGATCATAATAAATTGGCAGTTTATAAATTAGGAGCATTGCCTAAGAATTTTATATTACAAAAAGTAAGACAAGAAATAATACCAGACAAACCTATAAAATGGAATCTTGATGGTAACTTATGGGATATAGCATGACTTCACTAGGGATAATCTGTGCAAGGCATAACAGCAGTTTCAAGGG
>ERZ1292632.3386-Hain-H43-01um-R2-3386-length-12236-cov-7_pt1 | contig 12236 bp, 19 predicted proteins | sample MGYA00564407_ERZ1292632 | MGnify/ENA primary metagenome ERZ1292632 (study PRJEB36523, sample SAMEA6512637) | groundwater metagenome | collected 2019-01-08 | study: AquaDiva: Metagenomics assemblies of 32 groundwater samples
AGAAGTCGGTTGAACATTTCCGTCAAACTTACCGGCTTCTTTTCTCTGTTTCCCGCAGTCTTTTCCTACACACTCCATGAATCTCCCACCGAACACTCCTCCCCCTTTTCTTTTTCTTTACCGCTTACCTCGTCACCTAACGGTCACTTTTCATCGAACTCATCACCACTTGACCCGGTAAAATATTACCCACCCAATTTACCCACCCATCTTTCTTACCGAGCGCACAGGAGTTCGGTCAATCCCGCCCACCCACGGTCCTACCCTCTACCCATCCACGGCATCAGGTACGTTACCCCTCCCCGTCTCTTTTTTTCTCCCGGCCCGGCCCGAACCCTCCCTTTTTTCCCTTCGATGTTTTCCCTTTTCATCCTGGAAAGCTGCTTAACCGTACCCGCATAGTCGGTAAAGTTTTACTTGAACCCGGCATCCCACCCCTCAATCTTGACGTGACATGCGACGTGACATACTCAATCCCTTAAAACTCCGAGCAATCCCCATAAAACCAACGATAGGATTTTCCTATGATAAAACTTGACAACCATAGGCTCCTGTTATATACTTTCGTGGTGACTGAGGAAAAGAGCACTCTCCTCTTTCTCCTTATCTTTTACCTGGGGCGACGGAGACCTGACACCCTCCGTCGCCCATCCCTACATTGGAGGATAAATCAAATGGCCCGTGTTACGCCCGAAGAATTTCAAGAGAAGCACGCAAGACGGCTGAAAGCATCCGTCCCCGACATTCAGCGAGGAATCGAAAGGCTTACCGTTTCCCCTACGGAGCAAGCCGCCAAGAAGAAGGACAAGATGAAGCTGAACATCAACGATGCTATTGATTCCGGTCGTTGGGAAAGGAATCTTCGTAAGGTCACCCTGGAAGCCTGGCGACAGAAGGCTGTTCAAAAGGGCCTTCCCAGGATTTCAACCGGGATCGACGGCGCGGCGGAAAAAGTAAGGGATTTCGCATCGCAGCTCCTTCCCCACGTGGATGCTGGATCAGCTCTTATCAAGGCCATGCCGGACTTGACTCTGGATGACAACATTGCACGGATGACTGCTCATATCCGTCACATGGCCAAGTTCAAGAAACGTTAAGCATATCGTCCGAAGCGGTATGAATCACCTTAGACTCTTACTAGAAGGAAACTTACGATGGCCGGATTCCCGAGAAAGTACTTTGCAAGGGAGTCTGAGACATTATCCAATGCTCAGACACTGATTACAAACCTTGATATCAACAGCCCGATCACGGCGGTCGATCTTCACTTTGAAGCTACGAATGGCGCAACGTCTGGACGTAACAACTACATTCACGACAAGGTGAGCAGGGTTGAGGTAGTCGATGGTTCGGATGTTCTGTACTCAGCGAACATGAAAGATGCACAGGCTGTAAACTGGTACATGAACAAGAAGTTTCCGTACATGCTGATCGACGAGGGGGCGGATGCCGTCCAGCGAGAAGTCATGCGGATCAATTTCGGAAGGTATCTTGGTGATACTGACTATTATCTCAATCCCGCCGATTTCACTAACCTGCAACTGAAAGAGACTCATTCCCTGAACATTGCAGCAGATTCGGGCTTTGCGACGGGTTCGGGGCTGTTGTCGGTCATCGTTCACCTTATGGATGGCGATATTCCGTCGCCCCGTGGATTTCTGATGACCAAGGAAGTTTATTCTTACACTTCGGCGGCCTCTGGTGTCGAGACGATCGAGTTGCCGGATGACTATCCGATCCGGGCCATGTTTGTTCATTCCTACGAAGCGGCCATAGCCTTGGAGACCGATCTAACCAACGTGAAGCTATCTCTGGGAATGGATCGGTTTATCCCGTTCGACATGCCTATCGACTTGCTTTTGGCCGAAATCATCGACAATTTCGGCAAGTGTGAGTATGATGCCAAGATGCTCATGCTTAACGACGACACGCAAGACCTGTTTGTAGCGTTGCCGATGGCGTTCTCTGCAACGTCTATCTTAGCTTCAGCTTCGCTCTTGGAGGTTTCAGCGACCATCGTTTCAGCCGTCGGTAGTCGTGTGACCGTTCAGGTTACGGATCATAACACGACATCCGGGATCAGCCACACGGACTACACCACGGACGTACCTTTCCGGGTCAACGTTTCCGGCTACCTTCCCCATAACGTCTTAGGATGGGTATTCGCACCGGTCGGAAACGAAGATTGGGCTTACGATATCAGTACCTGGCGGAAGGGTCAGTTAAAGATAACCGATGGGGGCGCTGGGGCCGCTAACCGTCTCGTGCTGCAACAGCTCAGGAGTAGATAACGATGCACTCGAAAGAAGTCATATCCCGGCCCTTCCTTCTTTCCCATGACCAGGTATTGACGACTACCGATGCGACGTATAAGCTTTACACTTTAGCCGATGGGGAATTGCTCTGGCTAGAGCAATTCTCTATCGGTAACAAGAACGGGAGTGGGACGGTCACGCTTTCCCTGGTAGACTCGACTTATGGGGTAGAGGATAACGCATCGAATCAGTTATCGGCAGCGACTGGAGTAGGGGCTCATCACGATACGCCCATTCTCGTAAAATATCCTTCCCGGCTTTTCGTGTATGGCAAGTCAACCACAGCCGCAGATAAAGTGAGGATCTATCTGGGTGGCATCCAATACATATTTAAAACCAGGAATACCCCGATGGCACGGGAAGGTTGACCCTATAGCCTTTCGATGGGAAGAAGGCGAACACCGGGGTCAGTTCAGGTTGAAAGAAAAGTATGCGTTCGGAGTGGTGACCTGTATTCACTATGAAGTAAGGGGTCACGTTGACTCGGCCAGCGTATCGGTAAGAATACTAAGGGGAAAGGAGATCATGTTCGGGGTGACCGATATCGAAATCAACGGTGTATTCGGTCGTAATATACTGCTCCGTTTTCCCGTCGGGCCGGGCTGGAGGATCGAAGTGAGATGCGACGATCCAGACCAGGCTATCCAGATCCATGCATCGGTCGCTTATCATGCCAAACTAAGGTAGTACCTCCATGATCTTCACGGCATCTATCTCAACCGTATTCGCCACCGGTGAGACGAATCCGGACAGTAATATCATACCTTTACGATGGGGGATCATTCACCGTCTGGAAGTCGATATACCGGGAGGACATAATGGGTTGACCGGAATACGGTTTTACCATGCCGAAATCCAGAAATGGCCCACCACCCCCGGCCAATGGCTACAAGGAAACAATGTTCAGATCGGTTTCAACGTCTTTCACGTTCTCCTCTCAGAGCCCTTCTTTCTTCGCGTAGAGACCTTCAATAGCGACACTACCTATAACCATATCATTCACGTCAGGATCGGCGTTTTACCGCCGTGGGCCGTCTATTTCACCCCCAAGAGTCAATGGGACGCTTGGGGAAAACTCTTATTCGAGTGAGCCATGACCGTAGGGTGGACAGACTATACTAATCCGGACCAAAAGGTCGATATCGCCGCCCAGACGTTGACGACCGTGAAGGTCGATATCCTGGCCCAGGCTTTGGCGAACCTCAAGGTCGATCTGAATGCCCAGACTTTGGCTCAGGCTACTACACGAGACAGCCAAGGAACGTATAATTTCGTCTCGGGTACGACAACCGCAGTCGATGGCGTTACCACCAGCTTATTGACCGTTTCCGGTAAAGGTCGCTTGCAAGGTTTAACGGTATATGCAGATCATACAGCCAGCGCAGTAGCAAGCTATGTTAAGCTAATTCTCGATGGCGGACTACCTGTAGACTTGGCATGGTCGACATGGAATTATTATCAATTCTTGAATCAATATGATGCTTATTATCGGTTGACAGGCTACGATACTACGAATCATATATACGCAATGAGAATGCCGGGTAACATAGCGTTCGAGTCAAGTTTGACCCTGCAATACTGGGCGATATCCGCGAATGCTTCAGTTGTTTGGTCGTGCGCATATTCTCTCTTATAGGTGATCTATGTTGGAGATCTTCGGTGCATCTTGTTACACAGACAATGACCAGTTTCATGTAGTGATCTTTTCCAGAGATATCGGAAAGTATCACGAGGTAAGAGTGACGAATATTCCGGTCGGGAAACTGGAGGACATAGCCTGGATTGAAAATTGCATCCGAAAGAGTCATCGTAAGGAGGACGATCGCAGCGAACTACTATGGGCCGCACAAGTAGACTGGGAAACCATCAAGGAGAACATAAATGCCAGAGAAGAGAAACGGAAAGATGATGTTGACCCCTGAAGAGAAAAAGACCCTGTTGGAAATGGAGCCCGGCTTGATAGATCTCGAAATGGAATTACAGCGAGCTAAGCGCGCCGGCATGGATGTCAAGGACATCGAAGAAGAAGTCAAGAAGGCTAAGACTATCCGGATCGGGTTGCTTAGGGAGTACGGCTAAATGGCGGTCACGTTCGGCAAGCGTGTAAAACAATTAAAGTCTATCACTTTACCTGTACCCAGTGAATCATTGATTCCTGAAATGGACCGCTTCAGGAAAGATCTACCTCCCCTTTCGGAGGATATTGATCTAACGAGCCCTGCTCCAGGTATTTCCAGCTGGTGGGAGCCTTGGGACGAAGTTATGATCGTCTATATGGCGGAATGGTCATGGTCGCTGGCGGACTGGCTCATAAATGAATTAGGGTCACTGGCCGCCGTTATCGTCGATATCGAAAAAGCGGTAAAGGGCTTGCTCTCTAAAATAGGAAGGGCGATCTGGGAAGCCTTGTCCTTTATGGGTACGAATATCTGGGGTATAATCTCCGGCCTAACGAAGGGGTTCTGGGATAACCTGGCGCGTTTAGGGAAAGTTTTGATCGGTACATTGGCGGACGCATCGGAAGCTTTCTGGGTGGCTGTGAAAGAGTTCGATTGGACTTATCTGGGTATTCTTACCGGGAAGAGCAAGGACTGGTGGAATGCTTTGGGGGAGTTCACCACAGAAAATATCGCTTCGGTCAAGCTTCTGACCGAAGAAATCTTCGAGACCATCAAAGACCTGGGGTCTGAGGCGTGGGCATGGCTCAAAGAAAACGCCAAGACCGTCATCGAAACGGTAAAAGCGGTCGCCTCGGATGCATGGAATTGGATCATAACGACCGGCATCGACCTCAAGGCGAAGGTGCTATGGTTATGGGACGAGGTTAAGAGATGGTATGAGGAGAACCTTGAATCATGGGTGAATAAGCTTAAACCCTGGTTCGACAAGATCAACGCTACGTTGACGTTGACCGCCAATGTCATAAAGCTGAAAGAAGCGATCGCTTCCGGCAAGATCGAATCGGTCTTTAGAGCGACCATCGAGCTTATGACTACCACCTTGGCCGATCTGGGGAAGTCATTCAACCTCGAACTGGCGACCAACATATCCGCAGCGACCACCAGCATACTCGATACCGTCTCTAAAACGATCAAACCCATCTCGGACGCTCTCACCACAGCCCAAGCATTCATTTCAAAGATTGGAGCCTGGATACCCGGTAAGCTCATGGAGGATTTTCTTTCCATATCGAAATGGCTCGATTCAGTCAGTCAACCCCTACGTGACGTTCTGAACCTGGTAGAACGTGAAATCCGCTACCGGCTGTTCTACCTTAGAAGCAGAGAGAAGTACTCCTTTATGCATAATCTGGGTCCAGCCATGCAGGATACAAAGAGTTTCCAGGATCAGATCAACCTATGGCAATTCATTCTAGGTCGGATCATAGCAGATTTCTAAGAGAGGAGGAAACGTTTTGCCTTTACCGAGTGACGTAAGGACCAAAGGAGCCTATCCGCCGGAAGGAACGATCCCCAGAACGAAAAAACTCTTCGATGATTTACCGGCCTTGGGGCTTCCTCCTATAAAAATGGGAGCGGAAGATTTAGAAGAACAGGTACTCAGAGAGCATCAAGCTTCTTGGGAGCAAGTACTGGCGGCTTATCAAGCATCGGATGTCTCAGGTCTTTCTTTTCTCGTAGAGGCGATCTGGAATAAAATTTCTATCTTCTTCCTGCCGATGTGGGACGGCATTTCAAACTCATTAGCGATCTACTCACAACTGGCCGTAAAGAAAATCTGGGATAGTCTACCCTTCTTCGTCATGCCGAAAGACTCTTTCGATCCGCCTTTCAATCTCATGGATGCACTATCGAAGGTTGAGAACACGACCGATCTATGGGATGTTATAGCGAGAATGAGAGATGAACATCCGGTCATTTCCATTCCCTTCATGGCGCTCATCACCGGCTTTGAAGCCGCTATCATGTTCTATACCGCCATGTCCGCCCGCCGGGAAAAGATCGAACATGCCGTCAACGTCGCTGAACGCCCGGCTATCCCTTCCTTGGGTGATATCCTAAGCTTGAAATGGCGCAGCTCTGTACCCAGTTCTACCCTGACGGAGTTTATCAGAAAACTTGGATTTCCCGAAAACCTGGTAGCTGAATTTATCAAGGCATCCGAACAACCCCTCACGCCGGTCGAGATCGGCGAACTACTCAACCGGGGTTTTATTTCCAACGCAGAGGCAGATACACTCCTTGAACGCAATCAAACCGGACCCGAAGGAAGAAGTCTTATCAAGAAGCTATTCCGGGTTATTCCGCCGGTGCAAGATTTAGTCCGCTTCGTCGTCCGGGAAGCCTTCAACGAGGATATCGTCCGGAAATACGGCTTGGATGAGGGTTTCTCATCGGAGTTCAGGGATGCTGCTTCTAAGGTCGGATTAGACGAAGTTTGGTCAAAGATGTACTGGCGCGCCCATTGGGAGCTTCCTTCCCTGACCATGGGATACGATATGCTGCAACGGGGTATCATCGACAAAGATGACTTGCTTACTCTTATGAAGAGCCAGGATGTCATGCCTTACTGGCGACAAAAGCTCATGGATTTGAGCTTTAACACCTATACACGGGTTGATATCAGAAGGATGTACGAAGCAGGGATACTCGATGAAGCTGGTGTCTACAAGGCATACCTCGATGTCGGGTATGACCCTGACCGGGCGACCAATATGACGGCCTTCACTATCAAGCTCTACGAAATCGAGCAGAAAGAGGCGACGAAGGGCGATATCCTGGGCGCATTCAAGAAGGCTGTCCTCACTGAGCCCGAAGCACGGAAGATGCTGAAAGATATCGGCTATGGTGAAAATCTTTCGGAATTGCTTATCCTGAAAGAAAACTTCGATAAGACCGCCAAACGGCGTGATGCTGCGGCGCGCTTCATACGGAAGATTTACGTCGCTGGCCGGATCGAGATGGCCGATGCTCTAGTTAGACTGGCCGCCGAGCAGATCGTGGGACAAGAGGCTTCGGATATGATCGCCGATTGGGAGATCGAGAGGAAACAACAGGAGTCTTTCGTCTCCTGGGATCAGCTGGTGGATATGCTCAAGGCCGGGATCATATCGGCTGAAACGCTCGCTAAAGAACTGGACACCAAAGGATACGATATCGTCGATATCGGAAGATTGGTCGAACTGGCCAAGATTAAGGCTAAGGAGAAGTAATAACCGTGGAAACCCTCAAAGAAGCACTAGAGAAGCGAATCAAGCAGACCAAAGACAATGAAGAGCGGATCAAGAACGACATCCAGAGAGCGAAAGATGAGAGAGAAAGAGAGGCGAAGAAGAAACCTCTCCTTCCCTTCAAAGCATTCCTGGCCATGCATCGCATCAATCCGAACTATCACGGGCGCTTTCGGCCAGCAGTCTAGTTCGATCGCGCTGTATCTTTATATCACGATAATAATCTTCGCAGGTATTACAGACCAGACTTTCGATCATAGGACAACGTTCTCTCGTGCAAACATAAACATGGCCACAGCTTATACAGAGATGGTCGCCCTTGACTCTTTTACTCTGCAAGTACTCAAGCAACTTGAGCAAGACATTCATGAGCCCTTCTATCATCGCCTAATCCCCTATTCGCAACGGCAGCACACGGCCGTCGGGCTGTACATATCCCTTGTCGTAGATTCGCTTCAACACCTTCCGTACATGGCGGATCGAATAAAAACCCTCATATTGCCGGGCCAGATCGCTGGCAAACCCTGGAAACAAGTCTTGGAGGTACGTGTTAGGCCCTAATTGGACGGCATTCTTCCTGATTCCTTTGACAACCTCCTTTCCGCCGAACGTATAATCCTTGGGACAACGAATCACCAGATCATTCCCTTCCTTCTCTAATTTTAACTTGCCAAGCTCTTTCTCCGCTATGTACGGCTTGAGAAGAAGTTTCCCATCCTCGGTGACGAATAAGGAATCAGTGTCGCAGTACAAGACGTTTTTCATTCCGGCTACACTCATCATCTTGTACAGATACATTCTCCCGTACTCCGTTATATGAGATGATATGCCGGAGAAAGAATTGAAAGATTCTTTGTTCTTCTCCAAGACGGTAGTGCTCTTGCTTCCTAAGTACTTCACCACCTTCCGCTTGCCGGTGACATCATCCAAGATAAACTCCCTACCGTACCGGGGTTCGCCTTCGATCTCTTCTTCCAAACACTCGTCGCTGTACTGAGCGAACTTACCATAAAGCGTGTTCATCAGGAATTTCGTCAGGGTAGCGAACACCTTATTTTCTCGTTCGAGAAAACCTTTCCTCAACTCCCACAACTCGGTTATCGCTTGCCTAAATATCTTCTCCTTATGATACACTGCTGCTTGAACGATCTTTCGGATGGCACCGGCCCCCAGAGCAAAGGATAAGGCTTCCGTGCAAAGGGTGGTGGTGAACCTTCCCACCGGAAAGATGGTCTTGCCTTCCAAGTGTATAGGAAAGATGTTGTAATGGGTGTCCAATTCGACTTCGGCTATCACGCAATAGGTGAGAAGAAGTTTACGCAACTGGGTCAGGGTCATCCGTCGAGTGTGAAACCATAGCCTGGCAGGAAAAAAGTTCTCCTGCATTACGAAGGGATACAGGGAGGTAACGTCATACACGCTTATCTTTTCACCAGACCGGTCACCGATAAAGAACGCTTCGCACCTTCCACCAAAGTACGAAGCTCTCTCCACGGTCGTAGCAGCATCGTTGTTATGAATGTAAATAGGATATTCCATAAAACGATGCCGATAAGCAGTAAATGACTGACTGGCCTTCGTGCGTTGAAAGTTTCCAAGATCATTCTCCTTCAAGAATAGGATATACTGAAGCATGATGTCTCGAAGTATCTCAACGTCACGATGACAATACGTGAAAAGCTGATCCTCGCTGCAAGTAGAAAGATCAATCTCCAGCTTCGGTTTATCCAATAAGCGACCGATAGCTTCAATGCTCGAATCTATCCAGTTCTGTAGATTGTAGAAGTTAATCTTCTTACTCCCCTTAGCTACCGTCATGATGATGACCAAACCCTTGGCGTAATGTCGTCCAAGCTTCCAGCCGTCGTCGATCAGTTGCCGATAAAGGTTCGATACGGCCATGTCAAAGTAAATGTTAGATGCGAATACGTTCAAAGGACGTTTCGATGTCGCCAGCTTAACCACCAGAGTCTTTAGCGATACGCTATCCGTCCCATCATACCACGCCTCGGAATACGGACTATCGGCTTTCTGCTTCCTTGAATGACACGCTATCCATAGCTTTAACCGTTGAGGAGATGCTTCTTCCGAAGGGTCAACGGTCTCGGTCTCCGTGTCGATAAACAACAGGTTATACGGTGATTGACCGGCTTTGTTCGGCTTCAAGACATGCGCAATCCTCATTCTCTCTCATTCCTTCTTTTACCCCACCTACATACGTCGCAAACTACCTACATAGACGAAATCAAAAGATACCCAATCCTGGCTAAAACCAGATGCGGTCGAGGTTGACATCTGATCTGCCAAACGGCCCGCTATATCCTCGACGATGCCTAACTCGTCGGAGCTTAAACTGAACGTATCGCCGGGGCCGAAGCCGGGTCCTTCCCTACCTTCCCGGATGCGAAAGATATGCTGGTATTGACGGGTAAGGTCTTTCGTGGTCGGGGTCATGGTTTGATTCGTGGGACGATTCTTTCGAGGGGTAAAACGGGCTCTTTCTGCTACCTGCGCCTGACCCAAGACTTCTGACCAAAGCCGGAGAAACTCTTGCTTACGCATACCCAGACCCTCCTTTTTCAAGTACGTCATAGCGGAAGCTCTGGTAAAACCCTCGGAGATGAAGCGAGGTAACATCGACCGGACTATAAATCTCTTCTCTTCAGCAGAACGTTCAGCCATCTAAAACCTCCAGAAATGACAACAGCGCTGCAAGATCCTGCTCCATGCAGCGCTGTCGATTGCCAGACAACTTTAACGGACTATAGGCCTTGAATCTCTTCGGTAAGCATTTCCAATACCACTAAAATCGCCTCTTGCGTACCGAGCAAGCGAGCGATCGTCTCGGAGATGTTCGGAGCGATTTCATCATACGTCGTCCCAAGCTCGGTGAGCATCTCTATGATACCACGTTGCGCATTCTCACAACGCCACAACTTGCGAAGCATGGCTTTACGGGTATTCCAGCCCATCTTTCACCTATGAGTTATCCGGAGTTTTATCTTCAACGGAAAGATCGCCGGCGGACCCCATCTCCGAAGCCTGGGTGTAAGCGGCGATCTCACCCAAGAGACCCGAATTATACCGAATCCGCCCATCGACTACCGAGAAAAGCTTCATCTGTCGCCCGGCCCTTACTCGGACGGGATAACCCTTGCGGTAAGACGCAAGCTTATTCAACATATCCTGAAAGTGATCCTGCAAGACCGACGCCACGTAAAGGCCATCGTCGATCGCAGTAATATAGATGATCCAGGCTAAAGATTCGTCTGGCAAGCCGTCCAGCTTCAGACCAACGATAACCTCACGAAGAAGGATACTCTTAGCTTCTTCCGGGGTCTCAGGAAAAGATTCACCGGAATGCAAAAAAGATCGGATCACCCCAAACCGCCTCTCACCTTGTGGATGATTCGTATCCGCTTCACGGTCGTGACATAGAGCCAGCATTACTCTAAACATCGAATCATGGTTTAACATAGCTCTAATTCTCCATACAGTGAAAGTTAAAGGAAAGGGTTGACTGGAATGCCAGTCAACCCTCGTTCATCAAGCCTTCGACTTACTGGGGCGGAAGAGTACCTCGAAATTCTTTAACGCCCTTCCCGTCTTCGTCTCGATATAACCGATAAAGGTTATTCGGATATCACTCCCCACGGGAATCTCGGAGAGCTTCTGATCCAGCATCACGGTCGCCGATGCCGATCTCAAACCCTCCGTGGTGTAAACATCGACCAGCATCCCGTATTTTCCTTCGTGCAGACCTTGATAATATCCTTCCAGCACCACACCTTCGGAATCCCATTGCACGATGTTGCCAAACTGACCCGTCTGACTCTCAATCCAGCCATCCGAACTAACCGACATCGGTGGTCTCCTCCATAGAGTTAAGAACGTTCACTACCCTCTTTACACGCCGCTCTACATAACAACGAAGATGCAGCGTGTCCACGGCATCGAAAAAATCCTTCTGGGGCTTTTCAGCCAAGGTCAAACAGAACTCGGTGCGAGGGTCAATCCGGCCCCCACAAAACTTACAGTTGAAATCACGGTTGTCCTTAACCACAAAGGTCGTCATCTAATCCTTCTCCTCGTTTATGGTAGACACGTCATCCGTCGACGGCGTGGAAGGGGCCGGGGAGTTATCCGGGGCCGGGTCAGAGGTAAGCCACCAGTAACCCAGGATCAAGATGGGGAGAGCGATCAAGATCACGAGGGGGGTCCGTTCAAGAGCGGAATCCCGGGAGATTTCATCGCCGATGTCGTCCAGGGTGTCGCCGAAGGCCATACCCTGGGTCATAGAGCTGCACGATAACGCAAGACTAAGACCGATCGCTGCTAACTTCCTTCGCATGTCCGTTCGCCCCTAAAGTTAAAGATGCGCTGCATTCCTTCCGTCACGTCGATAGCCTTCGTCCAGACGGTATTGATAAAGTGAACCAAGGTCTCGGCGGGATTGACGAAGTGGTGACTGTGCTCCATTCGAGAGGCTATGACTTCCTTATCTGAGCATAAATCCCAAACGCCCCAGTCGCCCCCACACCGGACACAAGCTGAGAGCCCAAGGGGAAAACCGAATCGAACATTGACGTTGATCCCCATGACTCGTACAGGAGACCAAACGAGACCGCCGGGGATCGGGGTCACTCCCAGGGATAAGTCGTAGTGGATGGGATCAGGGAGTGTCTCGTGAGTGAAGAGAAGGTCTTTCTTGTACCAAGACCATTCTCCGG
>ERZ1292632.3393-Hain-H43-01um-R2-3393-length-12218-cov-6_pt1 | contig 12218 bp, 18 predicted proteins | sample MGYA00564407_ERZ1292632 | MGnify/ENA primary metagenome ERZ1292632 (study PRJEB36523, sample SAMEA6512637) | groundwater metagenome | collected 2019-01-08 | study: AquaDiva: Metagenomics assemblies of 32 groundwater samples
TCGGGGCGTTCGAGTCGTAGGCCGCGCGCCGGTCCTTGTCGTCGCGTTTGTGGTAGGCCGTTGAAGCCGCGCTCATCACGTCGCCACCGGCGTACAGCGCCAACCCGGCCGCTTCCGTGGTGATCGCCGCCAGGTCGCCGGCCGCCGCACGGCTGATGCCGTAGTGCGTCTCGGCGAGGACGCCAGCCCGGAAGTCCGTCGCGAACTCCAGACCCGTCCGATCCGTCAGATTCAGAATGCGGACATGCCGCGGCTTGAAGCCAAACCCGAGATACATGGTCGCATTCGTTGCCTTCACAATGAACTTGAATATCATGGTCGTTTCCTCTCGTTGTAGCCCTTCAGGCGGGCCAGTCCGTTACTGCCTACGTCTTGCCTTCCGGTCCCTGCTACTTCTTCTTCTTCGCGTTCGCTAACGCACGGACGAGCCGCGGTGGGACGTATTTGTGATTCGTCACGCTGTCACTCGGTTTCCCGGTGACTTTGCTACGGCCCGCGCGCTTTTCAACGCAACTGCCGTCCGACATCAACGTGACTTCCACCCTGTCCCCTGTGCCTTCATCGAGGAACTTCTCGGTTCCGGTCACAGCCGGCTTGGCCTCGGGCTTTTCGGCCTTGGCCTTGGCTGGCTGGGTTGCCCCCGCCGCCGCTTTGTCTTTGTCCTCCATGTGTGCTTCCTCCGAAGAGTTACGGTTTCAATGTTTCCCTGGGCCCCGGCTTACACCACCGAGGCGGCGACCTCGATGCGATGCACCCACGCCTGATTCGTGATCAGCGCGGCCATGTACGCCCACCAGGACACGGCGCCGAACCGGCCCATCAGGTCGGAAATCGACGGCGTACCGGGGTTGATGACGATCGGGACCAGCGCGTTCTTGCCCTTCAGCGGCACGCGCGACCAGGAATCCTCGCCGATGACGATCAGCGGGTAGACATCCGGGTATGCCGCAGTCGAGGGGGTCGCCTTGTTCGAGAGATACGCCGTGCTCGACACGCTCGTCGCGGCCTGGGTCCACACCGGAGCATCCCGCGTTAGGATGAACCGGAACCCCTCGGCGGCGCCAGCTTCGCCCGGATCCGCGATCTTCGCGTTCGGGTACTGATGGACCGGGGTGAACCCGTCCAGGGCCTCGATGTCAGCCCGGTGGTTGACGTGTCCGAAGGCCACAAACCCCTCGGGAACCGGCTCGGTGCCAATACCGGGACCAGCCGGGATGCGGCTCGTGATCGGGGTGGCGCCGTCGTTCTCCAACTGGCGCAGGACGGCCTTCAGCGTGTCGTTGTCGATCGCGCCGTTGACCGTCAGCCTGGTCGTGCCTGTGCCGCCAAAGCTGACGTTGGTGCCCGCCTTGAGGGCGTTGAAGTCCACCCGCATGGCGCAGCGGGCCGCCGACTGGCCGGCGCGCTTGGACATGATCTGCCCCACGGGGTCGGAGTGCATGTCCATGATCTTCTGCGTGAGGCGCACCGACTGGCCGTAGCTCTCGACCGTGACTTCAAAGTCCTCGTAGGTCGGGACGAACGCTTCGGGGTTGATATACTCGCTCATTGGGGCGACCACTTCCGGCCACTCCTGGTAGCGCCGCAGCTTGAGCGTGTCGCCCATCTTCTGGGGCAACTCGTCAACCGTGGCGTATCGTCCCGTCACGTCGAGGCGGGAGGCAATCGTCAGAATACGCTTGGCCGCGTACACGCGATTGATGGGGGTGATGGTGTCAAATGTCGTCAGGCGATCCATGTGCTGTTCTCCTGTGAGAGTCCCTGAGACAGCGCATGGCGTCCGCACCCGCGGCGACTAGCTCCTAATCTCGTTCCGTGCTCGTACACTCCTGCTCCTGCTACCCGCGACCAGCCTGGAACCGATGCAACTGCTTGCACCGCCGACAGATCGCCTCGACCACCGAACCCTTGGCCAACACGGCCTTGAACAGCAGCGTGTTTCGGCGCTTCTCCTCCCGCGCCTCGCACTGCGGGCAGCGGAAGTGAATCGCTGTGTCGGGCAGGACAATATCGTCCCCCCGGAACACACCGCCGTTCGCTGGGTCGATCAATTCCACGCATCGTTACTCCGTGCCGACCTTATCCGCCCACGCGGCTTCCTCGGCCTGCTGCAACTCTTCGGGAGTCATGTCTTCGGGCTTCTTAGCCGGTCCCGGACGCGCCGGCTGGCCCCTGATCGTGCCGTACTGCAGATTGGCCTTCTTGTCACGCGCCTTGCGCTGGGCCTCGGCGGCGCCATCCACTGTCACCTTGGCATTGGCCGCCCGAAAGAGACCGAGGATTTCAAGCCGGTCCTCTGCTGAGCCCTGCGCCCATGCCTTGCTCATCAGTTTGGATTTGCTCTTGAACTCCTGAAACGCCTGGCTGTTTGCGACGGCCGACGCTCCCGCTTCCTTGGCGTCAAGCTCCCGGCTCTGCAGGCTGCCGCGGATCTGGCCCAGTTCCTGGCGCAAGCGGTTGATTTCGGCGACCAACGGGTCTCGCCCGGCTTGCTGCGCGAGTAGGCTGGCCGCGCCAAACTCGCCGTATTCGGCGATGATCGCGCCCACCGTCTTCTCGACCGGATTACCGGCTACCATGACCGTAAGCTTGATGTCCGCGCCGGCGAAGCCCTTGACCACATCCTCGGAGTTGAACACCTTGGGGGCCGACTGGACGGGCGCCTTGATCCTGCCTGCGGCCCGGTCCTCGTAGTACTTGCCCATGACCCTGACGGCAGCTTCCGGGTTCTTGGGGTCCGCAGCTTCGGCCTGCTCGTTCGGCGGTAAACCCTCAAACCACGCCAAAAACTGCTCCGTCTGCGTTTCCTTGAACGCGGCGGGGAAGACCTCGCCGACGCGCTTCCAGTAGGACGCAAGCTGCTCCTGGTCGCTGGCAGGCGGAACTTCCTCGGCAGGCTTTTCATCGGGTTTGGCTTCGACTGGCTTGCCGTCCTCGCCCGGGGCCGCGGCAGGTTCCTCAGCGACAGCCTGAGCGGCGTCCGTAAGGCCGGGCTTGTCGGTGATGACATCGCCTTCGGTTTCCTCTTCCGGCTGGGTAGCGGCCGCGGCCGGGGCCGCGGCGGGCTTCTCGTCGTCAATATGCAGGTCGGTTTTGTCTGCCCACGCGGCGTCCGTCTCGGCGGTATGGACCGGCACAAGGGCGTCCTGGGGGGCGGGAATCCCGCCGCTCGTTGCCTCTTTGCTCATGTCGTTTCTCCGTTCAGGGTTTAGGCCACTACGTCATTGCCGCAAAAGCGTTGCGATCCTGAGCACAACCCGAAAGACGCGCGTGTTGGTCGTCGCATTCGCTTGCGTAAAGGTGATGGTGTCGCCCGGGGCCAGCAGGAACCGCTGCCCAATCGAGTTGGTCGGGTAGTTCCATGAGTCCGCGGTCTGACTGGCCAGGGCCAGCATGGTCTTGGCCGCCAGCGTGCTCGTGGAGGCTTCCGGCTGTACAGCTACGGTCAGAGTGGAGGTCGAGATGGCCGTCACGCAATCCACGGCGATCAAGTCGAGATAACCGCCCACCGGGACCTTGGCCGTCACGCTCACGGTTTGGCCGTTCGTGGCCGAGGCGGACATTTCCAGGTCGCGCACGTCGTCGGCCAGAGCGGGCAGAGCCAGCGCCGCGAACATCAGCACCGCCGTCATGGTCTGTCTTCGGTTCATGTTTCGATCCCCCGCAAGAGTCACCGGCAAAAGAAAAAGGCGACCTGTAGAAGTGTAGGCTCCTACAAGCCGCCCTTTTCTCCGATCGCCCGCCGCCTGTTGCAACAGGCACGAGTCAGCCGGTCAAATTATGCTGTTTTACAGTCTCGTAACGGTACGAACAATCCCGTTGGTAATCGGGATCCACACGTAGTTAGTAACCGTGCCGTCCAACACGAGGAATACAAGGCCGTTGGTAGTAGCCGTCCCCGCCGTAGCGAGTTTGGTCAGCGGCACGGACCCCGCAATCAAATTCGTTCCGTTCAGGCTCCCCGCCGTCAACGGGCCGGTGACATCCAAGGCGCCGCTGGCGTTGATGTTGGTCGCTGTAATCGTGCCCGTGGCGGTCAACAGCCTCGTAGTGACCACGTTGGCCGCCGTCAACTGGTTGATGGTTTCGGTTCCGCTGGCCGTAATGTTAGACGCCGTGAGAGTTCCGGTTAACGCCGTATCCCCCAGCACGTTCAGATTGGTCGTCACGAGCAGGTTCGCTAGGGCCGCATTCACCGCCCGGTTACTGGCCACCGACGTCGCCACCTGGTTCAGCGTGGCCGCCGTGTTGGTCATGGCCACGTCGGCGATGTAAATTTGGTTGGCGTTGAACTCCACCTTGCTGCCGTGGAACACCACCCGATTGTAGAACTCGGAGACATCCCGGAACACGCCGGCAAGGGCCAGCGGCACGGCAACAACGGCGACGAGCAACGCGGCGATTAAGGTCTTGTTGAGGTGCTTCCTGTTCATTTCTCGATCTCCTCGGGTTGTGGTTGCTGGTACTCTTTCGCGAATCGAATACACTCGGCCGCCAGATTGCGGGCTATCATCAGGCCCTCGACTACGCCGACCATGCCCTTAGCCTTCGCCGCGGACTGGTCCTCGTTGAGCGCATCCAGCGCCTTCAACAACCGCGGTTCCGCCAGCGCCTCCAGGAGCCTGACTTCCGCGTTGTGCGCCGGACCATCGGCCCCGGCCGCACATTGACGGATCAGCCCGATCGCGTCGGGATTCTCGGATAACAGGCGCTCGAATTCGGCGGCGAGGTCGCTGCGCATCAACGTTGCGATGGTCTTACTCATGCTTTGCGCCGGACTTTAGAGCATCTGTTTGCGAAAAGTCAAGCATAATTTGACACGCTATGCCACGGGCTGCTGATTCTGGGCAGGCTGCATCCGTGCCTGCAGGGCCATTTGCTGCGCCTGCAACGCCATGTCGCGGGCCTTCTCTTCGGGCGATTTCCAGAACGTCCGGGGGTCAACGCGCAGTTTCCTGGCTACGGGGTCGATCAGTTCTTTGACCTTGATGTCCGCCATGACCGCCTTCGCAATGACCGGGTTCAGGGTCAGCAGATCCAGCAGCCGCAGATACCCGGCAAGCTGCAACTGGTTGGTCTGGTAGGTCTCGAAGCCCAGCGCCTGGGCCACAAAATCGCCCTTGCCGCCCTGCAAGTCTGGGTCGGACACGTCATCGAGATAGAACCGCTCGGCGATGGGTTCCGTCAGCCCCTCGTCCAGGTTGCGGATACAACCCCCCGTATAGGTGTCGGATTTCTTGGTCTGCTCAATGATCTCCGTGGCGAGCTTCTTGTAACCCATATCGAACTGGCCTTGCGCGGCCTTGGCCATCATGCTGTCCCAGTCGCAGTACTTCTCGCCCAGCCCGATCAAACTCAGCAGGCTTTCGCCCACGTCCTGTACGATGATCTGCTCGATCCCGTCTCGCGCCGACTTGGCTTCTTCGTTCAGATACCACTTGGCCCCGGGCTCGATGGCATCGGGAACCTTACGGAACAGGCTGCGCTTCATGGCGAGTTGCACGTTCGCCGACCAGGCTTTGTTGTCGATGAAGGACCGCAGGCCGGCGCTGGCGAGGTCTTGGCCCATTTTGGCGTTGTCGGCCACACCCCGGCCGCTGTTCTCGTCGGGGATATGCTCGAGATCCGCCTCGTAGAACGGATTGTCGCGGGGATCGACCAGGGCGAAGCGGACAATGCGCTCCCCGGCCACGATGGCATGGACGTAGACTTCCCGGCCGTCGGACTCATCGCGGGACCAGGGCACGTCGCCATCCATGCGGGCTGAGACCGATTCCAAGTCTATGCGGTTCTGCTTCTGCAGGGTCTCGCGCATGAACTCCGACGCCGTGTAGATCGGCACGCGGCCCCAGCATTCCAGCCACCGCACCGTGCGCTTGCGGTTCGTCAGGGTTCGCAGGTACGGGGGCAGGGTGTTGTCCGAAACTCCCGCGGCACCGGTCGCGCCCTCCTTGGCGGCTTCGGCAATGGCGGCCTCAAGCTCGTCGTCGATGTAGAACGAGCCGGACTTGCCCATCTGCTGGCGCAGGTGGTACGGCGATACAAGGTCCAACTGATAGACCATGCTCCCGCGCCGGCAGTGGAAAGCCGCCTCCGGATCCCCGTAGAGCGACCAGTTCGACACGTATTCCCAGGCGTTGCCTTCCTCGGTCACGTCCTGCGGTATCCAGGGGATGCTGGCCGGGTCAATGCCCCAGGCCGCGGCCATGGCGGGGTCGATCGACGGCGCAACCTTCGTGCGATTGAAGGTCTGCCGAATAACCTTGGCGCGCGTGGAGCCGTACATGCAGGCGGCGAAGGCGTTGTCCATGAAGGCCCGTTCCGCGTGGCAGCGGTCAAAGGCTTGCGCGACACGTTCGCCGGCAAGCTCTAGGTCGTCCCGGTAGGGTGAGAGTTCGCCGGGCGGGACCTTGAGTAGCTTATCGGCCAGGAGGAACGTTACGGGGATGCGGCCGCCCTGCAGGTACACGTCCACGATGATCGAGTACAGGGCCCGGACCTTCTGCGAGACCAGCCCGGCCGTGGCCTTGGACCGCCAGTCCTCGCCCTCTTTCTTCTTCCAGAGTTGCTTGAACACCTGAAAGAAGTCGTCGCGGTTGGTGTTCCACTTGGTCTCGATGTCGCCGCGGGCTTGGGCGAAATTGGTAAAGTTCTGCGTGAGGTACTGAGTCAGGCCGGTGCGGTCGAGATTTACGCGCGGCATCTTTGGCTCTCCGATTTGCGCCGGACTTTAGAGCATCTGTTTGCGAAAAGTCAAGCATAATCCGGCATGACGTGGCGAAACATGTCCACGGCATCATTGATCGTGATAGACGGGTGATCGCGTTACCCATGCCCCGTCGCATGGTTTGGGAGGTGTTGTCCGGGCAGGACGCAGACACGACCTTGCTGCATGAAAGAGCCCGCTGAGGATGGGCGCCCTTCTCGTTGGTATCGCTACGCGAGATCATGTTTTGAGTTTGCTCCACGCCGTGATGGCGGATTCTACTGTCCTCTCCCGCGGACCCCGCATCCCGCAGCGCGGACAGGCGACATACCATCCTTCATCGTTGCACAACGCGGGTTTCTCTTGGCAGACTGGGCAGTGGTTCACGGCGAGTCCGATCGGCTTCACCCGCCCCGAGTGTTTGATGTCCAAGCCGTACTGCCGGGCGATGTCCTGGAGTGCGTGGACAAATCCTTGGTGGGTAAAGGATTGGTCGGAAATCGGGGAAAGTCTGACCATCCAGTCGTGTAGATACGACTCCAGCCCGGCTTTGGGGATGCAGGCGGAGTGGTCGCGTCCGTCGATGCCTGCTTGTTTTGCGGCTGTCTCGATGCATTCGGCGACCCGCTGGGATGACTGGAACAAGCGCGCGTACTCCTCTGGATCGTGAACCCCCGTCGGGTACCACGAGGGTCAACCTCGGCGCGAAGCGACGTAGGTTGCAGCCTCTGGTTGGGGCTCCGGATTCCCCCGACCAGAGGCAGAAAAAAAAGATTGAAATTGTGTGTTGACACAAACAGGCTTATGTGAGAGAGTATCCCCAATCAGTGAGAGCTAAACCAACTCACTGCGGGAGACAGACACAATGACAACGCGAGTCTACAAGGTGACGCACCAAGGCGACGACCAGGGAGCACTGACCAAGTATTACATGACCTACAGTGCGGCAGTGCTGGCACTGACCGAGGCCGGGTTTGAGCTGCGCCGCGACGCCAATCCCGACGCCAATGAGACGGCATGGGCAACGCGGAGCGGCATCTTTGGTGCCGAGGATGCGTGGATCGGATGGCTGGATGCCGAGGGCCGTTGCGCGGCGTGCGAGGCGGCCGAGCTTGCGCAGGAGGCGCGCTGATGCGTTGCCCCGCATGTGGACACGAGTTCGCCAACCCGACCGCCCAAGCGGGCGGCCGGGCGGGCGGCGCGGCGCGGGTGGCGAAGGGATTTGCGAGCGCGGCTGTCCTTCGCAAAGCGCTCGCGACGCGGAAACGGAATGCACGGGCGAAGCGTAGCCCCAACACGCTTCCGCCATCTCTGGCGTGATCGGGCCGAGCCATGTTCCGCGCAATACTTTAGAATCTGCCTCGTCGTACATCGTGCCCCACCCCAAGACGCGCCCATCATCGGCGAGATAGACTACGCACGCTTCCGCGTTGGTGCCATTGGTGCGTTTGTGCCAGAACCACCCCGACACCTTCGGTATTTCCGTCGTCCACTTCATCCCCTTCTCCTTTTTGCCGCGGGTCGCTGAGTCGAACAGCCCACGGGCCGCGAAGGTTCCCGCCGCTCACCGGAGCGATCCCGCGATGTTTGGTTTTCGTAATACATCAATTCGCGCTCGGCGCCGGCAGGTTCCGACCGTCCGGCAAGTCCAACGTGATCAATTGCAGGTCCAGGTCGCGGGCCGAGTTCCGCGGCGTGGCCACGAGCTGCAGCATGGGTATCGTCTTCCAGGTCCAGGTGAAGAACATGGGCTTGTGACGGGAGAAGCTGTCCCGCTTCGGCGAGACGACCTTGACGAAGCGTGCGACGGCCTGCGGAGTCGGGTTGACGCCACCCTCGAAAAGGTATATCTGGCGGGACAAGGCGGTCTCGATCTCGCCTTCCAGATGCCGGGCCAGTCCGCCGGTCAGTTTCGCGTAGAGGTCATTGAGTCGCATGGGGGTACATCCTCAATTTTATGGTTTTCCCGCGTCTCATAGGTCCGCAAGCAGCTTCGAGACGATAAACCCACCTTGCAGTCAGGTTTTGCGCAAGGCGCCATAGCTCGCGGCAGCGTCGCACGCTGAGTCGCTCCTGAGATGGTGGAAGGCTTCGCCACAGCCCCCACGCCACGTCCTTGCTGTGATGCTCATTCAGTCGCATGGCGCTTGTCCTTTCGTGGGTTCGCAATGGGTTCCGGCCGGTCGATGTCGGTCGTGCCGTAGATCACGAACGGCCCAAGAAACACCTTCCAATGCAGGCCGTCGTAGGGCTGGCCGCCGTGCTTGGTGACCATGGCGGTGCGCTCGACACCGAAGCCCAAGCCAAGGAAGTTGGGTAGAAAGCGACATTTCATGGGTCAGTCCTCATGTGTGTGCCAGTCTCGCGGATGTTGCAGCATGAGCGGGTTGGTGATCGTGCGGATGCGCTCAGCCGGCGAACGTAGCGCCTCCTTGGCCTCCGGGATGCACCGGACTGTGCCGGCCAGGCAGCAGGCCAGCGCGTGCAGGGGCGGGGATAGGAACTCGGCCTTGCCGCGGTTGTGGGTCACGATAGCCTTGCCGGTCACGCCCTCGGCCAGCATCGAGATACGGCGGCGGGTGATCCAGTCCCATATCAGGGTTTCCGCGTTCCGCACGTCGCCCCACGGCTTTTCGAGCATGATAAACCGCGGCTGAGGGTCAATGCCGAGCTCCTGCCTGATCTCCCGTTGCCAGCGCGCGCAGATGTCTTCCGGCTGATGGGAGTAGAAGGAGTCGGACACGTAGGTCGTCCAGACCTTGCCGAACCAGGGCGCGAGCCCTTGGAACAACAGCCGGTGGGTGTGCGGGTGGATGAGGTGGGCGATGCAGACGATCATGGAATCAGCGAACAGGTACGCCCGGTCCGTATCCAGGTTGTAGCCCAGCAGGACAATGCAGCCCTCGGCGACGTCCTGCTCGTTCAGCCGGTCCGGCCAGCAGACCCCACCCCGCATGAGGAAGCGGCCGTAAGGGGCGTTGTCGTCCGGCTGGGCGGGCGTGGCGTCGGCAAACCATAGCTCGACCGCGGTAATCAGGTCGTCCCATGCCTGGGCCCGGATGGGGTTAGTAAAAGGCATTGCGTCCCTTTCGATCCAGCTTGGAATGCCCCGGCGGCATGAAAGATACGGCCTTCCCACGTAGAACATAGGGCGGTTTGCGCCGTCTCAGGCGTTCAATCTGCTGGGCCATCCTGCGCAGCGCAGATTCGGCGGGCTCGGCGTGACGCGGCACGGTGATCAGGTCGTAGGTATGCCCGGATGTCGCCCGCAAGGTCAAGCCGAGGTACAGTCGGCCATCGGCCAGGACCTGGGCGTGCGCGGCCTCCACAGTCAATCGCTGTCGCGTCTTCATACCAGGGCCTCTTTCATGGCGTCGGTGTCGGCGATCTTTGAGAACCCCATCAACTCCGCACAACTCCAGACCATGGAGTCGAGCCTATTTGGGCTGTCGTCGCCGGGGATCCACAGACAAAGCTCGTCCTCGAGGGCCGGGAAACTCCCCACCATGTGCAACTCGCCATGCTCTGAGCGTGCGCTTACAGGTTCAGCGCGAGTCTGTTTGCCACGGCTGGCCCATACCAGCGCAACGGTAGGAGCTTTGTCGATCGTGCCGATCGTCGTGGCAACCATCTCGCCGCCGTTGTTCTTCTCGGCAACGATGATGTTGGCCTGGTGCTTGTGGAAGGCATCCACGGCAGCGCGCGCCCATGTTGCTGGCGAGCCCTGGATGCTGTCGTCCGCCAGCACATACAGGTGACTGCCTGCCCGGCCGCATGTCACAATGCCTGCCTCGTCACCCGTCGAGGACGCCGAGGGGTCCACGCCCACCACGATCCTGTCAAAACTGGGAAGCGGACCGCGGTGGCGGTTGTCCTCGATAATCTTCCGCGTCCACAACGCCCCAGGAGCCTCGTCGATGTCCTCGGCAAGGATCTCCTGCCGGTAGGCGAGGCTGGTCATGTCCTTGCTGATCTCGGCCAGGGCTACCGTGCTGATGTGGGGGTTATCCTTACTGCCGAAGTGGAAAGTAGACCACCGGCCGGTGGTATCAGCTTGGGCTTGTTTGAACATCTTGGCCGCGTGCTGTGGGTCCCGCGCCTTGTTTACGCTGCGGCTGTGCAGACTGGGCGGGGTGTAGACAAAGACGGCATCCCCATCGTTATCGAGAAGCATTGGCGCGCCCACGGCGTCCCAAGCGTCTTCGTTCATCAACTGCCATTCGTCGAGAATGAGCAATCTGGCGTAATCACCCCGCAAAGAATCGCTATTCCATGCCGTCTTTCCGCGGACCCGCACGTCAGTACCGGGCAACTCGATCAGGTGTTCGGTAGCGTTCTGGCGGAATATCCCTGCCTCAACTCCAGGGGATAGGCAACGCGACACGACGGACCACCATCGCAAAAGCTGGTCGGTTGTTGGGGTGGCATAGAGTACGCGCTGCTTCTGCTTGAAGGCGCGCAGGGAGAGAATCGCCATGCCGGTCGTCTTTCCGCCGCGGCGACCAGCCCGGATGATGCGGCGTTTGGCTGGTGAGTCTAAGAACTCCTGTTGCCTCGGGTGGGGTTCAGGAAGTAGGATTTCGATTGCCATTGCCGTTGCCATTGCTTCCGGTCAGATTCATGGGAGCCTCACGGAACACCACTTCGAGCGGCCCACCATCGGCGCCGGCCAGCCGTTCTATCGGCTTACCCTCATCACTGTCCCGCAGGTAGCTGTTGATTGAGGCATTGGGGTCGCAGATCGTGGCAACGAATGCCGAGGTGTGCTGCAGGAAGCGCAACGGGGTATCTTGCGGGAGGGTCGAGAGGCTTTGCTCAAGACCGCTGCGTCCGGTTGATCCAAGACGTTTCAGGAGTTTCCGAATCTCGCGTGGAGTTGATGCTGAGATCGTGCGGATCGTCTCGGCGATCGACTGCCCCTTGCGCGGTGCCCCGTTTGGGTTGCCGGACTGTCCGGGTTTCCATTCGGTTGTAGGCGAAGTGTGAGCGCCCTTCGGTGGATGTCCACGCCTGACCTCGTGCCTGTTGTTAGGCTTGGCTCTACCCCCCGGCTTTCGCTGCACTTGGCGCGTGCTCATGGGGCCTCCATTCAGTTGTGGGTTGCTCAGTCGTCGCCCAGCAAAGTCAGGAACACTACCCAGTTGAGCCACCGCCTCAGCGACTCGCTACACGCCGGGCAGTCCGGCCGGGCTTCCCGCACAAGGGGCGGGTCGTCGTCCAGGGCCGGCAGCGGCTCGTCGAGTGTGTCTGTAGTCGTGGCGCGCATGGTCGTGATCGCCCTCACTGGTGCCGACGTGTCTTATTGGCGTGGGTTTAATACAGCAGGGGCTCGCGGTTTGTCAAGCACGAATTCGTAGACCGCCACCATTGCCGTAGTACTCCGTGCGGATCCGTCCATCGGGACTTCCAGGCGGAGAAGTCCGCCCAGGTCGGACGTGCGGATCATCCCCGCCGTCTGTGCGTGGCCCATCAATTCGGCAATCGCCCACTGTTCGGTTCTGACAACGGGCGA
>ERZ1292632.2556-Hain-H43-01um-R2-2556-length-14981-cov-18_pt2 | contig 12203 bp, 15 predicted proteins | sample MGYA00564407_ERZ1292632 | MGnify/ENA primary metagenome ERZ1292632 (study PRJEB36523, sample SAMEA6512637) | groundwater metagenome | collected 2019-01-08 | study: AquaDiva: Metagenomics assemblies of 32 groundwater samples
CTATGAGCCGTGAAGCGTTCGGGAAACTGACTCCGCGCGCGAAGCGAGATTTCTCTGTCAACGGCGGAAAACTCACCGACTGATCTTTTTTCTGTTCGCAACCTCAACTACTTTTTTGTCATGGCCAACACACTCACCAGCCTGATCCCGGACGTATATGCCGCGCTCGATGTAGTCTCGCGCGAACTCGTCGGATTTATTTCCGCGGTCCAGCGAGACCCGAAAGCGGATCGGGTTGCGCTAAACCAAACGCTGCGGTCGATCGCTGCGCCATCGAACACCGGTGGAGCCAATATCACGGCGGCCATGAGCCTGCCGAGCGCGTCGGATCAAACGATCGCGAACAAGTCGATGACGATCAGCAAGAGCCGGTACTTCCCGTTTTCATGGACCGGAGAGGAGCAGTACTCGATGGATTCGGGCGGTCCTGGATACCTCACGATCGAGCAGGGCCAGATCGCCCAGGCGCTGCGCGCGGCGGTCAATGAGATCGAAAACGATCTGGCCGACGAATTCGCGGCCAAGGCAAGCCGCGCCTACGGCGTGGCAGCGACCGATCCCTTCGCCTCTAACCTGGCCGACGTCGCGCAGGTGAAAAAGATCCTCGACGACAACGGCGCGCCCGCGTCCGACCGTCATCTCGTGATCAGCACGGGAGCAGGCGCGGCTCTTCGCACACTCTCCAACTTTTCCAAGGTCAACGAGGCTGGGACAGCCGAGGGCGTTCGCCGCGGCGTGCTGCTCGACGTGCACGATTTTGCGATCCGCGAATCGGCGCAAATCAACAGCGCGACAGCCGGAACGGCCTCGAGCTCCACCACGAATTCGGCTGGGTACTCCGTCGGCGATGTGACGTTGACGCTCGCGAGCGCCGGAACCGGGACCGTCCTGGCTGGCGATGTGGTGACCTTCGCCGGGGACACCAACAAGTACGTGATCACGACCGGCGATGCCGACGTGTCCAATGGAGGCACGATCGTACTGAGCCAGCCCGGGCTTCGCGTCGCGATGAGTGCAGCGACCAAGGCGATCACGGTCGTTGCGACCTCCGCCCGCAACGTAGGCTTTACGCGCAATTCGATGGTCCTCGCGACCCGGCTGCCTGTGATCCCGAAGAACGGGGACATGGCGACGGACCGCGAGACCATCACCGACCCGCTCAGCGGCATCAGTTTCGAGCTGGCGTACTATCCCGGATTTCGGATGGGTGTGTACCACTTGTCGATCAATTGGGGCTACATGCTGGTGAAGCCCGAGCATGCGGCTGTCCTCCTCGGTGCATGATGAAGGATGCACGACCAGACCACACTTTTGCGCGAGGGGCAGACGCTCACGATCACGGCTGACGCTATATCGTCGGGCACGTACTACAGGCACGCAGCGAGTGTCGGCGATCAGCCGAATTCGCCGGTGGCAGTTGCGGTCAGTTCGACGGTCACACTCGGGCCGTTCGCCCAGGACCGGCAGTACTCGATCGTCAGCAACAACGGCCGGCTCAGTTACTCCGCCTCGGTGGTGGACCTCACGACTCCGGGTGCAATCGACGACTTCACCGGACTGGCGCCAAACCTCTCCACGATCCCGGCAGCGCGGTCGGTAACGGTCTCGGCGAACGAGCAGCTCGCGCTTTTCGGCTCTATCACAATCACGGGCACTCTCACAATTGGCGGCGAAGTGCGCTTCGGTGCATGGCCGTTCTGACCTCCTCTCCTCATGGCCTCCACGATCATTTCCTCGAACTCGATCACCTCGTCTGCGGGCGCCGCAACCTCGGCAGGTGATGCTCTCACCCTGGCCGGCGGCGCTGGCGGCGCAACTTCTGGTACCGGCGGCGCGGCATCCATTACGGCCGGGGCCGGCACGAACGGCAACGCAGCCGGCGGGGTGGCCTCCCTGGTTGGTGGGGCGGGCCAGGGCACGGGCGCAGGCGGCGCGATTGCGGTCACTGGCGGCGGCTCCGGAGCGGGCGCGACCGGCAACGGCGGGGCCGCGGCGGTCAAAGGCGGCGCGGCACTCTCCACGGATGGCACTGGCGGCGCAGCGAGCAGCACGGGCGGCGTTGGCAACGGCACGGGCGCAGGCGGTGCGGCGAGCATCGTCGGCGGCGCGGCAGTCACGAGCGGGACAGGCGGCGCGTGCGCGATCACGGGTGGCGCGGGCGGCGCAACCGGCATCGGTGGCGCGATCACGGCGACTTCCGGCGCAGGCGGCTCGACCTCGGGTGCATCCGGCGCAGTCACGGTTGCGAGCGGCACAACCACGGCTGAGTCAGCATCCGCTTCCGGCGACATCATTTTCCAATCCGGCGCAGGCTCGAATTCCACGGGCGCCACGGCGGGCGGGGCATCGGGCACGGTCACGGTCAGATCGCAGGCTGGCGGCACCGCGGCGACCGGTACAGGGGGTGCTGGCGGCGTGGTTGCAGCGACGACAGGCGCAGGCGGCGCGGCGTCAGGCAACGGCACGGGCGGCGCAGGTGGGGCCCTGCAGCTCCGCACGGGCGCAGGCGGTGCGGCTGCCGGCACGGGCACGGCGGTTGGCGGCGTCGGCGGGGCGGCGGATGTCACGGCCGGCAATGGTGGCGCAGCGGCCGGCACGTCGGCGGCTGGCGCAGGCGGGGCAGCCTCGTTGATCTCTGGGACCGGCGGCGCAAAGACCGGCACGGGCACGGCCAACGGTGGCGCGGCCGGCGCGGTAGCGATCACCGGCGGCACGGGTGGTGCAACGGCGGCTACGAGCCCAGGCACGGGCGGCGCGGGTTCGACGATCACGGTTGCGGCTGGTGCAGGTGGTGCGGCCTCGGCGGGCACAGCCAACGGCGGCGCCGGCGGCTCAGTCCTTGTGACCGGCGGCGCGGGCGGCACAAGCGCAGGCGGTACGGCTGGCGTGGCCGGCGTAATCATTTTGCGCGATGCAGTGATCGAAAAATTCTCGGTCACCGCAATGACCACGACGGCGGCAGTCACGGCCGCAGCGATCAAGGGTGGCATCATCACCGCGAACCAGGGAGCGGCCGGCGCGGCAACCTATACGCTTCCGACCGGCACCCAGCTCCAAGCGGCTTTCCCAACCTTCACGGCCGGCGATACGGTGCGATTCCATGTGGTCAACATCTCGACGAATTCCGCCGAGGACGTGACGGTGGCCGGCGACACCGGCACCACGATGAAAGGCAATGTCACAGTCGCGGCCAACAGCGGTGTGACCGAACTCGCCTTCGCGACATTCCTCGCGGTCAACACCGGCGCAAACACGTTCGACGTGTACAGGGTCGGGTGAACTTGGTTGGTTCCTTTAGGGGTTTGATATTGGCCGCCCGGCTGGAAACGGCCGGGCGTTTTTTCCTGCGATGAGCTATAACTCGATCATCACCAAAGCCGCAATTCAGGCACAATCAGTCCTGGCGCAGATGCAGGGCATGACGCGCGGCGGAACAAACTTCACGATCAACGGCGCGGCTTTCGTTGGAGGTTTTGGCCATCCGCGACTGGTCGAGGTAATGAACCCTGGCGGAGGATACAAGCGGCGCGTGGAAGTTGGCCTGATTATGACTCGGGATCAGATCGACACACCACCCGCGTCAAAAGGCACGGTGACGCGAACTGATATAGAGCCGCACATCACATATCGGATCGACACGGTGGACGACAACGACCCGTTGGTGTGGGTCATGGTGCTGGTGAAAATCGGGGAGTAGCTGCAATGATCAAGGCGAAACTCGATGCCAGTGAAGTCATGCGCCAATACAGCACGGCGCTGCGCCGGTTGTCGGAGTTGACCGGATTTTCCCAAAAACAAGTGCTGCTCTCCGAGGCCGGGGTGATTTTGAAAACGTGGGCGGGAAGAACGAAGGTTTCGACGGAGAAGAAAACCGACTTGCGGACGATCAATCGATCGTTTGGGAAGAACGGCCTCCAGATCACCACGGCGACTAACATTGGCGATGTGACCGTGAACGAAGGGATTCGCGGACCGTTCGGCTGGGTATGGGTGAAGACGCGGCAGTCTGACCAAGTAGGGCGAAAGGGAGCAGCCGGGAAGCCATTCAAATTTGCCGGCACCATCCATCCGACTACCTACCAGTTTCGTCCAATGAACTATCACTGGAAGCGCGGAACCTGGATCGATATCCAAGAAGTGGCCGCCGACGTGCGGATCGCGCTGGCGAAGAATATTCCTCGGGGCAGACAATCAATTGGGCTTTCCCGCCAATCCGTAATCCAGATTGCCGATGACCTCGGAATTGATCTTGGCTCAGTTAAGGGCGGTGGAACTCTTGCGGAGTCTGGAATCGCAAAGGCGCGCGCCGCGATGGCCAGCACGGGACACAAGTACAAGAACGGATCTGGCCGGGCATTCGTGGAAGGGCATAAAGACGTGCTCGACCTGCTGAACAAATATCCCCGCGTCCAGAAGATGGGCATGGATCGAGAACTTCTGTATATCATCTCTGGCCGGGCGAAGTTCTTTCAACAGTCGTACGCCAAGGGCGCATTCAACTCAATGCGCAACACGGCCAAGTCGTATCCGTGGCTGACTGTCCAAGCCGCAGCCTGATATGAGTAGATCCTGGAAAACGTTTTTGATCGCGACGCCACTGGACGACGGGCACAAGGTTTGTTTTTGGGAAAGCCTGCGGCGATTCGAAAGGCTATATTATTCTGGCAAACTTCAATGCCGGCATGAGTTTGCCGTGATGACGGCTCACGGGGATTCGCTAGTGCCGAGGGCTCGCGATAACATAGCGGAGTTCTTTCTCAATTCCACGCGACATGAGTACCTGCTGTCTCTAGACAGCGATCTGGATTTCCTTCCGGAAGATCTGACCCGGCTCGCCAAACTGGCCTCCGATCACACGTTGGATTTTCTTGTCGGAAAGTATGCAGTGAAGAGCGATGAAGCCCGCTGGTGCGTCGATCCGTTGCCTGGCGAAGTGCCGGATCCGGCGATCGGATTGCAGCGGATCGGGCTGGCTCCAGGAGGATTTACGCTCGTGCACCGGCGGGTGTTTGAGGAGATGATTAAGCAGGCGTCCTGGTGGCCACATTGGCGCGTGGCATTCAATGAGGACCTGACGAACCGGGCGCGGTGGCATTTCTACTTTGACGGCGTCGTTCTCGATACAGAATACTGGCCCGACAAACCGCGCGGTCGTTACCTCTCCGAAGATTGGGGCTTTTCGTATTTTGCGCGGAGGCTGGGGTTCACGCTGTGGCTTGACACCCAGACAATCGCGCTCCACCGAGGAGAGACGTACTATCCGCTCGGGGCGCGGCGCATGACCGCCGACGAGGCGGCCCCACAATGAAAACCGCCGTGATCTTCGCTGGCCACCTGCGGCACTTCTCGCGGTGCTTTGCAAACCAGCATTGGTTTGTGTTTCGCAAGCTCGAAGATCCGCATTTCTTCATTTCGACCGGGCTCGATCCGGCGGATGCCGATGCCGCAATCCTCCATGACCGTTACGATGAGAGCCGGGTGAAGATCGAGCGGGTATCGCAACCGCATCTTCCCGAGCCGGACATCAGCCTGGGGATCGGTGCCCCGTTTGCGAATGACCCTGAAAAGTACATGGCGATCTCTCACGCACAGGGAGTTCTTCGCGGTCTCTGGCACCTCGACCGCGCGTGGAGCTTCTTGGCCCAGACATCAAATCCGGAGCAGTTTGGGAAGTTCGTTTTGATGCGCGGCGACATTCATTTCCATGGATGGGAACAGCCGGCGGCGCCGGTGCTCCCCGGGGAGGCGCATCTTCCGTGGTGGGGGAATTACGGCGGGGTCAACGGCTCTTCCGGGGTCTTCGGGCGTCAGGCAATCGAATCCTACTTGACCGCCTTTTCCCATCTCGACGGCATCCTCGCCGACGGCTGCCCGTTCCATCCTGAGTCAATCGTCTGCTATGCTATGGAGCGGGATGGCTGCCAGATCCACCGCACGCTAGGATCTGAATTCGCCTTTGTCCGCGAGAACGGCCTTGAGCACATGGTCGTTCTGCCCCATGAGCTTGCTCGCTATACTGCGTCCCTTATCACCCATGCAAGAGATCACTGAATACACGTACTATGACGGCTCGCTGACGATTACGATTGCGACGCCTCGACTCGACTCGACGAAGCCGTCCACAGTGATGGCGGCGGCGACCGTGCACGAGGAATTTGCGGCCCAGATCCGATCTTACCTGCGGGAGTACCGACTGTACACAAACCCGAGCACGAGCTTTGACACCCATTTCCCCACAAGCGGAGGGTTCCCGCTGTACGGCGTGCGCAAAATCCAGCCCGCCGGGACGTCGCGAGAAGTGGACGGGGAATTCATGATCGAGATCACCAAGCTCCGCTTCGCGATTGGGTTTTCGATCCTGCCGACGACCTTTCTCGCAAACGAAAAGCTGGCCTTGGCCTTCGAGCGGAACATGGAGAAGGCGGTCAAGGACTTCCTCGACGCGAATTCCGTTCCTACGCTGACGATTCCAGGGGACATGCAGATCCTCGGTGACTCGTGGATCGACATCGTGTTTGAGGCCGGCCCGGCGACCGAACAGGGGTTGATCAACGTGAGTTGACAAAAGGGCGATGGGTAACTCTCACACTCATGGCTGACATCACCGTAACCGCAGCTTCCGTTCTGGCTTCCTCGACCGCCGTTCTGAATCGGCAGTACAATTTCGCAGCGACCGTTACGGCCGGCCAAACCGTGTACCTTAATTCTTCGAATAAGTGGGCGCTTTTCGACCAGGATTCGGCAACTGGGGCCGCGATTACCGACAAGCGAGGGATCGCCTTGAACGGCGGAGCGCTTGATCAGCCTGCGGTCGTCGTCGAGGAGGACACCGGATTTACGAGCGGCGGCACGATGACCGTCGGCACGGCGGTTTACGGCAGTTCGAACGCCGGCGCCATCACCCATGACGTTCCTGGCTCGGGAAAATATCCCGTGCTGCTCGGGATGCCCAAGAGTACGACCGTAATGGTTCTCAAGCCGGTAGCTGGCGGCGTCGCGGTGTAACGGTTGGACGTCATTCCGATGGCCAATACAACGCTCTCCGACAAGGGCCTCGTTCGAGGATCGATCAAGATCACCATCGACGGGTATGTGTATCTCCTCAAGAGCGGATCGCATGACAAGGCGATTCGTTCGACTTTCGAGGACAACGAAAATGGCCGGCCCGGCGCGTCCTCGCACGTCGCGACCTGGCAAAAAATGACCGGCGAAGTGATGGCATATGCTGGCGTTCCAGAGCCGTCGCAACTCGTTCCCTTCTTGTACGCCGGACTCTATTGGACGGTGGGAAATCTCAAGCTCGCCTATGCCACCGAGGGCCTCCGATCCTACTCGTGCGAAATTGCGCAACTGGCCGGAACGGTTCCGGCTGATTTCGTCACGTCCACTGTCTAAATTTACCGCGCGCACCACAAGCGCATTTGCCTTTGCCCGCTCGGCTGATCCCGCGCGGGCTTTTTTATGACCACCGATTCAGACCGTCCGTATTACTCCGACCGCCTGCTGCGTTCGCGGTTCGACACGCAGCGGCGCCGCGCTGCAGCCATGTGTTTGCCGGACGACACGGTTCTCGGTATCACCCTGCGCCCGCTCACCCCGGCGAGCTATTCGAGGCTGTTCGCGATCGGGAATGCATTTCTGTTCGGCGGCCTCGAGCCGACGGTCGATGACATTCGAAATTACATTTGGTTTCACGCGCCCGGGTTCACGGACGATCCGCGGCAAGCCGCGGCGGCGAAGGCCGGCATCCTTGGGCAGCTGGAACGATATATCTTCCCGCCGTGGCTGGCATGGCGCTACTCGCGCGCCGCACAGCGCACGCGCCGGGCAGCGGGGTATGCGCTCGCCGCGACGAAGATTGCCGAGATCGTGAATGAGTCCTTCGCCGACATCCCGCCGCCTGGGCCGCCGGGCCCGAGCATCGGCGCAACGCTTGAGGCGCAGTTCATCGACGTGTTCGCGCGCGAATATCGTTGGTATCCCGAGCGCACGAGCAACACACCGATCCGGCAGCTTTACCAATTCCTGCGGTGCATCAACCGCACGGACTTCGACGCTGACGAGGCGCGAATCATTGCCGAGGACCTGAAGGTGGACAACGAGGCGCTGCAACGGGTGCGATCAAACTGACACGAACATGGCACTCATTGGAGAAGTTGGTGCGCGTCTTTCGGCGGACAACTCCGACTTCAAAACGAAGATGGATGAGGCCGGGCAGGCGACCGAGAAATTCGACAAACAGATCAAGAAATTCGGGCTCGGCTTTGGCGGTGTGGCCGCCCTGGCGAGTGCATTTCGCGCCATTGTGGATTATGCGCGGGATCTTGAGAACCCGATGGATGAGAATCTCAAGCGTGCGAAGGCGTTCGCACTTGGCATCGACGAGACTAAAAAGGGATTTCTTGATATAGGCGCGAAGGTTTTGGGCGTCGTTAATAGTCTCGGAGAATGGTGGGGTCGTCAAGTCGCGATCGTGAAAGAAGGTCGTGCGCAGGTGGAGTTGTCAGAAAAGATCGCCGCGCAGGGCGAAGCGGCAGTAACATTTGCGCGCGAGCACAAGTTTGAGCAGGACAAAATCAATGAATACAAGAAAGAGCAGCGGGAACTCGAAAAGAAAATCGGTGAGACGGAGGAAAAAAATCTCGATTTGATCGAACAAATGGTTTTGCACACCGGGCGGCTCACCGAGGCCGAAATCAAGCTCGTCAACTTCTCGACCGACAAGCAGACGGTCGAACAGCAGACCGTGAAGATTTTACAAGAGCGCCTGAAGCTAACCGAGCTGGAAGCGGCGATGAAAAAAGAGGATGTGGAAACAGCGAAGGCGAGCCGGACGGCGTTCGATTCGTTGATGAAAGATTTCGAGGCCAACCTGGAAAAGCGGAAGAAACTCACGTTTGACCTTGCTGATGCTGACGGAAAAGTCGCTCTGCTGGCAATTGAACAGCTTGAACTCCAAAAAAGGATCGCCGCGGAAAAGCGGGCTGGGAAAGAAACCGTGGACCTTGAGGTTGAGCAACTGAAGGTACAGAAGGATCTCAATGAGCTATTGGTGAAACAGACCAAAGAGAAGGCGGCAGCAGAGGCGGCGGCGGCACGAAACATTGCCGAGCAAGTCACGCGTACGATGGATCTGATGCGCGTCGGCGGCATCGACGCAAACCAAGGACTGAGCGATCGGGCGCTCAGCGCGAAGATCGGAAACCTGCGCGGACAGCTCGGGGCCATCGAAACGGAAAATTTTGGGCGGGCAGCCGGTGTGGGAGGAGGCGGAAACAAGAACCCGCTGACTCCTTTTCTCACGATGGAACTTCAGAATGCACAGGCTGAACAGACGTCGCGCGCCGAGGTCGCGCGCAACGTTTCCGTCTTCGGGGAGGACCGTGCAGCCGCAATGTACCAAGGCAACATGCCGAATTTCGAGCGGCTTTTGGGGCAGATGAATCCTGACCTCGTGAAGCAACAGACAGACACGCTGAAGGAAATCAACCGGCGGCTGGCCAACTCGGGACTTTTCCCAAAGTGACACCATGAGCTATACTCTATTGCTGGACGGCAAATATGCTAATGGCATTTACATAGGCCGCGGCGTGATCGGTTACCCGTTTTCGGCCAACGGCGACACCCAGAGCATCACGATCACGAGGCAGTTCCGGGCGCTGGAAACAAACTACATCCGTGGACAGATGGGAGTGATGCATGACCCGGTGTTCTCCGACGCCTATCTTTCGGCTGAAACAGATCCCGTTCCGATTGGCATCGGCTCAATCGTCGGCTGCCAGCGGACGTTTGCGCGCGTACCGACGGCGCAGGTTGTGTACTCGTCAATAGCTTTGGCCAAGCCGAACCCATCGGTGGCCGGAACGTCGCGCGGAACACTGATTGACAAAACGGCGAGCTACGCCGGGTCGGAAGTCGGGACAGCCTACAGCTACGGCAACAAATTGTTTGGCAACAATGCAGTATATTCCCGGATCACAGTCTCGGGGAGCATCACCGCACCGACCGGCGGAACCTATACCATCACCTATAACGGAAGCACGACAGCAGCGTTAGCTTATAATGCACTCAGCGCCACGATTGCCACGGCGATGAATGGCTTAGCGAGCAGTATCGCGGAGGGACTGACATGGGAGCACTTGAACAATACAATGGAAGGGACAGGAAATTTTCAGCTTCGGCTGACTTTTGGCTCAACTGCTGTCCTTTGCACCATCGACGGATCGTCACTGACAACGACTGGTTCAAAAAACGTGTTTGGCTCATTAGTAGGTTCGGCCGACCAGTACTTTGTTAAGGGCTATCGACTGGCGGCGGCGACTCACGGACTGGCTGCGTCGGGTACATTGATCGCCAACACTTCATCCGCCGATACGGCTCAGGTGCTTTTGGCCTATACCACGCAATGGAGCGTGGTCGATGCCAACACCATCGACGTGTCGGCCACCTATGCCAGCCCGACCAGGATCGGCAAATCTGTGCGAAGTTATACTCAAGGCACCGACCGCGTGAGAGCCAAAAAAACGGAGTCCTTTTATCTCCCAGGCATCACCTCGGGAATCACCACGGCAGATGATATCCCGCTGCCGGAATCGGCCATCGATGACTCATCCTTCCTGACGCTTATTGCCGGGATTGCAACCGGGTACCAAACATACGACGCCGAGCCGCTGTCGCTGTGGATGGGCAAGATTTACCGACAGGCGATCGTCGCGATCAACGTCGATGACTTATGAGCGGATGGTCTCCATCATCCTTTGGGTATCCCACTCCGGAGGAAGTCTCGGACTATTGGAGGAGGCATGCGTTATGGCAAACCAGGAGTATTGACCAAAAGCGGACCGAGGCGCAAGCGCAAGCATTAGCACGGCTGCCGGGACGCGATCCCAATGCGCCGTTCATGGACGCGTTGGCCGCTGCGTACATGGATTTAGAGTACGAAGAATATCGGCGCGCCGAAATCACAGTGAGGAGCCGGTCGTTGATCGGGGTCGCAGGGCAATGGGTACTCAAAGCTCAGCAGGCAATCGAGTCGGCGGCGTGGAAGGTGCAACATTATGAATTCGAGTTAAAGCAGGCACGGCAAGCAGACCGCGAGTGGTACGACTGGCAAAGGACACACCCGGAATCGTCTGTGGCTCGGCCCGTATATCCCACCACCAGCGTTGCTTATCCTGCGGAGCCGGAGGAGCCGGATGCTGCGGGTATAATTACAGCCAGTGCAGCCGGTGGCGTGTTGGATAGGCGCACGGCCTCAGAGCTTGTCGATGCTATTGCCGCAGGAAATATCCGAGCCCTATTCACAATTGTGCAACGCAACCCCAGGATGATTCGCGACGCGATCGAATTCGCGCGCCAGATGCGCACCGCTACGGTGGTGCTGACGACATCTGGTGGATCGACCGACACCCGGTTTATCGTGACATCGGACGAGAGAACGATCATTCCTTTGCCCGTAAAGTTTACTGTACCGATTGCCGATTCTGTCGCGACGGTCGCAAGCGCCAGCACAACCTTAAATCTGACGTTCGGCGCCTTCCGGAGCATTGGCCAACTTCCCTCCTGATGAGCGATAGCGACGAAATTGCCGAAATCCTCAGCCGCATCGATGCGACCCATACCGAGGAATTGCGTCGCTATCGTTCAGCGGTGCAGTACTCGCAGGGAAAAATAAACACACTTAGAGCCCTTGGCTCGGGACAGTCCGAGATTATTGCCGCTCAACGGGTGCTCGAACAACAGCTCTTGGCATTGAAATGGGGGCTCGAGGAGGTTGCCCGCGAAAAGGCCAGATATATCGGGAACCGCGAACGTCAGAAACAAGGCTTTGCTCCGATCATTGAATTGGGACTGCCGGCCGTTGGCCAGGGGCAGGACATGGCCAATATACAAGGGAGCGGCGCATATATAGGATCGATCCTGCGCGATCCGACAGATATAAAAAGGACGTTGCAGCTGGTCCCAAAAATGATGGATGCTCGAATGGTCTTGACCGTGCCGGACACACGCGGGCAGGTAACAATTGTGATGAGCGAAGAGAATATGGTCGTGCCAATCCCGATCAAACTGACCGCCCCGATTGCCGACTCGACGGCCACGGCCGCCAGCGTCTCGACCCAGCTCAATCTCCTCCTCGCGGCGCTCCGCCGCACCGGACAACTCCCGACCTGACCGTTGACATCTTCCGCAGTGTCAACACGCCG
>ERZ1292632.3397-Hain-H43-01um-R2-3397-length-12203-cov-6_pt1 | contig 12203 bp, 13 predicted proteins | sample MGYA00564407_ERZ1292632 | MGnify/ENA primary metagenome ERZ1292632 (study PRJEB36523, sample SAMEA6512637) | groundwater metagenome | collected 2019-01-08 | study: AquaDiva: Metagenomics assemblies of 32 groundwater samples
AATAAAATCTCAAAGTTGTTATATGACAAACAAAAATCAAGAAGTTAAAGAAAAAATTATTTCCACCCAAAAAGCGCAAGCCAATATCTCTCAAATTATATCAGAAGTTGCTTCGGGCGGTGTTTTTTATAAGGTGCTTCGCTATTCCGAGCCCAAAGTCGCCATCATAAATTTAGAGGATCTAGAGCATGGAAAAAGCTTTATCTGCCGATTTTGCGATCATTCAAAATAATTATTCAAGATGTCAATAATCACACCCAAAATTATTATTGCCAAAATTATCGCCCAAAATCCAAACAATTTAAAAATTTTAGAAAACGCCGGATTGCATTGCCTGCATTGTCCGTGGTCAACTATGGAAACTTTAGAACAAGGCGCCAAAGCTCATGGATGGAGTGAGGGGAAAATTAGCAAGATAATTGGCAAGCTAAACAAAAGTAATTAACAAAATATATTTGCTTAATTCCAAAATCCAAAGATACAAATGCTAGATCAATCCTAAAATCCAAATGCTAAATTTTCAATTTTTGGCATTCAACATTTGAGATTGATTTGATATTTGGAACAATTTAGATTTTAACATTATTTAGACTGAAATAATCGACACATTTGGCGACAATGCTATTATTGTTTCAATGTTTACAGAATTTACAGATTAAATTATGCCAATCAAAAAATTCATCTATCTTGATTATGCGTCCACTACGCCAACTGCGCCAGAAGTTATCACAGCCATGGCGCCTTTTTGGAGTGAAAAATTCGGCAACCCGTCAAATTTATATCAAGCAGGAAGGGTGGCATTTGACGCGCTCGAGTCAGCGCGCGCGTCCATAGCCAAAAGTATTGCTTGCAACCCCAGTGAAATTATTTTTACTTCAGGCGGAACTGAATCGTGCAATTTAGCAATTCGTGGATTAGCTAAAAATTTTGGCACAGGGCATATTATCACCACTAACATTGAGCATCACGCGGTTAAAAACACCATCGAAGATTTGGCGCGAGATGGCTTTGGCGTAAGCGTTGCGCCAGTTGAAAAATCCGGCGTTGTTGATCTGGATAAATTGAAAAGTTTAGTCAAAGACGATACTTTCTTGATTTCAGTAATGTGGGTAAATAATGAAATTGGCACTATCCAGCCGATTGAAAAAATTGGACGCTTTATCCGCGATGAAAATGTCCGACGAATTTCTCGTGGTCTTAAAAAAATATATTTTCACACCGATGCTTGTCAAGCAATGACATACTTAACGATGAACTTAGCAAAAAACTTTTTGGATCTTATGTCTTTCAACGGCTCAAAAATTTACGGACCAAAGGGAACAGGCGGTTTATTCGTTCGCCAGAAAACTCCTCTGATGCCGATTATGTCTGGCGGCGAACAAGAGCTGGGAATTAGACCGGGCACGCAATGCGTGGCACTGGCGGTTGGGCTTGCGAAAGCGATGGAGCTTGTTAGCCAAAAAAGAGAATCAGAAAATATCCGTTTAAAAAGACTGCGCGATTGGCTTTGGAACCAGCTAGCCCACAAATATCCTGAAATAGAATTTAATGGCGATCGACAAAAGCGAATCCCGTCCAATCTTAACTTCTCTGTGCCTAGCGTTGAGGGCGAAGCATTGACATTGATGCTTGACGAGGAAGGGGTAATGGCATCGACTGGATCTGCTTGCGCGTCAAGCGACTTAAAACCATCGTTCGTTTTGACCGCCATTTCCCGTTCGCCAGAATTAGCCCACAGCTCAATTCGTGTAACTATGGGTAAATTTACCACCCAGTCCGATTTAAAGTATTTTCTTGCCTCTTTTGACAAAGTATATAAAAAATTAAAAAAAATCAGCGCCAAATAATATCATACTTAGTTTGTAACGAAATAAAACTATTAACCTGAAAAAATTCTTATACTTTTAAACTCAAACCTGGATGCTCGCCAAAACTTTACAAACTAATATTCTCATATTCTGCAGAATATGAGAATGAATATAAAATAATATGAATACGAAGAATACAAAAGATAAAACAAAAATTGCCGATATTGTAAGTGACAGCCAATCGTGGGTTTATTCTGACAAAGTCAAGAAGCATTTTTTGCATCCGCAAAACTTCATTATTGGAAAAGCGCCTCGCTGGAAATTTAATGGCTATGGCGAGTCGGGATCAGCTGCGTGTGGCGATGTAATGCGCGTGTGGATTTTCGTTGATACTAAAACCCAAATAATCAAACGGCTGGGCTGGAAAACTTTTGGTTGCGCCTCAGCTATTGCCACAACTTCAATGATGTCGGAAATCATACTTGCGCGCGGCGGAATAAAAATTGACAAAGCCAGCGAAATTACTCCGCAGATGATTATTGAAAAATTAAGCGGTTTGCCAGTCAAAAAAGTTCACTGCTCTGTTTTGTCAGATCGCGCGCTCAAAAACGCAATTGAGGATTTTGAGAAAAATTAGATCAATAGCTAGAAAACAAATTCATTTTTTGCTATAATAAATTTAGTTTTAAAAAACATTCCCGGATCGTCTAATGGCAGGACACTAGGTTTTGGTCCTAGGAATCGGGGTCCGAATCCCTGTCCGGGAACTGATTGACAATTAAATATATACTTGATACAATATAAAGAATCCGACGGAACGAACCTGCCTGCCCTGCCTGCCGGCAGGCAGGGCAGGCAGGTTCGTTTGCTTAGCTTAATGTTCCCGCCACCCAGCGGGACTCGGGGCAAGCCCCGAGGTATTCTCCATCTTGGAATAAAACTACCTTGAGTAATACAGACAGATGCTGCTTGCTTTTTAGCAAGTAGAGGAAAGTCCAGACACCAAAAAGCTATCCATGATAGCCGAAAATGCATCCGCGCGTAAGCGTGGCAGGGGCGACCCTAGATCAAGTGCAACAGAAAATAAATCTCAGCTAATTTATTGGCAAGGAGAGTGAAAATGTGGCTTTGCCACAAGTTTGCGTTGCAAAACGCATCTTTGCAAACATATGCTGGTGCAAGCTAGTCCGACTAGCGCATAGATAGATATCTGTCAAAAACAAAATCTGGCTTACGGATTACTCAAGGTTTTTATATACTTTATCACTGATAAAACACCAATTACCACGCGAAATGCCACCATAAAAACAAACCAAAAAAAGTAAGACCCCGGGGGTCTTACTTTTTTTGGTTAAACAATTTAAAAAATTTATTCAATATTTTTTAGGAATTGACCAGTAAAAGATTTTTTGCATTTTTTGAGATTTGAGATGGTGCCCTCAAACACCAACTCGCCACCCTTGTCCCCACCCTCAGGTCCTAAATCAACGACCCAATCAGCATTTTTAATCACATCCGGGTTGTGCTCGATCACCACCACTGTATTACCTTTATCCACCAACTCGGAAAGCACGACCAACAATTTTTTAATATCAGCAAAATGAAGCCCGGTGGTCGGCTCGTCTAGCACATATAATGTTTGCCCGGTAGACGCGCGCGACAATTCAGTCGCCAACTTGATCCTTTGCGCTTCACCGCCTGACAAGTCAGGCGCATTTTGGTCTAAATGCAGATATCCAAGCCCAACTTTTTGCAATACTTTTAGTTTTTGCAAGACCGGTGGCTGGTCAAAGAAAAAATCCACTGCTTGGTCAACCGTCATTTTTAAAACCTCAGCAATATCTTTGTTTTTATATTTAATATCCAGAGTTTTTGGATTATACCTTTTTCCTCGGCACGACTTGCACATTACATAAACATCGGGTAAAAAGTGCATTTCAAATTTCAGCATTCCATCACCACGGCAGTGCTCGCATCGCCCAATTTTTAAATTAAAACTAAAATATGCCGGGGTATAACGGCGTTTTACTGCCAAATCTTGCTCGCTAAATAAATCACGAAGTAGCGACAAAAGCCCGGTATAGGTGGCTGGGTTTGACCGCACATTACGACCAATCGGGGCTTGAGTAATGTTAATAATCTTGTTAATTGTTTCTATGCCAGTGATGCTTTTGTGCTTGCCAGGCGCGCTTTTTGCGTTATAAAATTTTTGCTTTAAGTTTCTGACAAGTATATTGTCAATCAAGGTTGATTTTCCCGAGCCAGAAACACCGGTAATCGCAGTCAAACGAGCAATGGGGATTTTAACATTTACATTTTTTAAATTAAACTCCCGAGCCCCTTGAATTCCAATATATTTTTGATCTTTGCTTATTTCCCTAGCCTTCAAGGAAATTGTTTGTTTGCCAGTTAAAAAGTCGGCTGTCAATGATTTAGATTTTTTAATCTGATCTATTGTGCCCTCAGCCACAATTTCCCCACCCTTATCCCCTGCTAGCGGACCAATGTCGATGATGTAATCAGCAATTTCCATCACAGATTTTTCGTGCTCCACCACAATCACTGTGTTGCCAAGGTTGCGTAATTTCAAAAGACACTCAATCATCTTGCCTTGATCTTTGGGGTGAAGCCCGATTGTTGGCTCATCTAGTATATAAACAACACCTATCAAACTAGAACCAAGCTGAGTGGCAAGCCGAATTCTCTGCGCTTCTCCGCCAGCAAGAGTATCAGAACTCCGGTCCAATGTTAAATAATTTAATCCCACATCTTGCATAAAACTTACCCGCTCTGACATTTCTATTAGCAACTGCCGTGTAATTTCTTTTTCCTCATAAGTGAGGAGCGTTTTGCTTTTGAGGAGCTTTTTGATATTCTCCCTTAGTTTATCAATGCTCATCCGGCTGTAATTCGCAATGTTCAGGCTATTAATTTCAAACATCAAAGACGAATCTTTTAATCGCGCGCCCGTGCACCCTGGACAGATTTTCTTGACCATATATCGTTCAATCTCTTTACGAATATACTCTGAATCAGTTTCCTTGTGCTTGCGCTGAAGATTGGGAATCACTCCCTCATAGCCATGTTCTTCGCTTCCAAACAAGATCGCCCGCGCATTTTTTGACGCTAATTTATAGATTGGTGCATCAAAAGAAAATTTAATTTTTTTGGATAACTTTTCTAGCTCTTGTTTTTGCCACACATAACCTGTAAGCATGCGTTGCCACGGACGAATCGCGCCTTCGTTTAATGTAAGCTTGGTATTTGGCACCACCAGCCTGGGATCAATTTCCAATTTCACGCCTAACCCTTGACATTCTGGGCAGGCGCCTTCTGGACTGTTAAACGAAAACGACGAAATCGACGAGCCGTTAACAGCATATTTACATTTTGGACATTGCCAATTTTTTGTCCCGCCTTCGCTGTTATACTCAACAACCTTCATTTTAATATGACAATGCGCGCATTTAATAATTGCAATATGCGAGAACATCAAACGCAAGTGGTCGTATATTTCACTCATCGTTCCGACAGTTGAACGGGGAGAACGAACTGCTGTTTTTTGATCAATCGACAGCGCCGGTGATAAACCTTTGATCTCGTCAACATGGGGCTTTTCAAGCACTCCCAAAAACTGACGGGCGAAACTAGAAAGCGATTCAACATAACGGCGTTGCCCTTCGGCAAAAATGGTATCAAATGCCAGAGAAGACTTGCCCGAACCAGACAAGCCAGTGATCACCGTTAATTTATTTCTAGGAATTTTACAGGAAATATTTTTTAGATTATTGACTTTTGATCCTCGAATCTCAATATAGTTTTCCATAGCTTCATATATTAGCAGAGATTAAATTAATAATCAAGTAATGGCGCAGTCATAAAATACGCACAAAAAAGACCGTGCAGAGTTGGTCTTGTAGGTGGATTAAACTTTTGGCTTTAGTTTTAAGTTTTAAATTTTAGGTGTTAATTTTTTTGCGCCCACCCTTGACAATCTGCTTGATATAGATTTTATTTAGAATATAAAGAATAAATAAAAATCAGCTTAGCTGATAGAAAGGAGAGTATGAACGACGACGGGAATGGAGAGGGCACCATCGTTGGCGCTAATGTCAAACTTCAAGGGACAATTTCAGACAACAACGACATCGTGATCCACGGCGCAGTGGAAGGTGAAGTGATTTCTGAAAAAAATATCAACATCACCCCATCGGCAGTGGTGAAGGGTCCGATTAGGGGAATGGTCATCACAGTGGCTGGCACGGTTGAAGGCGATATTGACGGAACCGAAAAAACAGAAGTCCTGCCAACCGGAAAAGTTATCGGCAGTATCAACACTAGTGAGCTGATCATCCAGTCAGGCGCGATTTTCAATGGTGAATGCAAAATGACCGCAGAGAGTAAAATGGTCCGAGAAACAAAACCCGAACCAGAGAAAAAAGAACCAAAGGCAAACGAGGATAATAAGCAAGATAGCAAAAATAAATCAATGGCAAAGCCAACCGAAACACCAGACGAGCCCATTGAAGTTAGTAGCGCCCAAGAAGTGATCGATGATTTTGAGCTTGATTAATGCCATCACTATATTTTGGTAGACCAACGGTTAGCACACTTAACGCAACTTGCATCTTCCAGCTATTATAATATTCACCGAGTTCAGAAATTTTTATGCTAATGAATTACTCACCTGCCTGCCCTGACTGCCGTCAGGCAGGCGACAAGCAGGCACTCGCGCCAGTCGTGTACTTCAAACATCAAAGAGGCGGTTTGTATGTATTACTATATATTTATGCCCCCAGAGGACCGCAAGACCAAGCGACTATATGAAAAAATCAAGCTCAAAATTGGATTACTTGGAATCAGCGGAGAAATGGTTCAAAGCACACCGCTTCGAACCGTAGAGGAACTTACTGAACTGGGGCTAACAAAAGGCTACAACACTATTATTGCCATTGGCAAAGATAGTTTCATCAACAAGGTAGCTCATTTTTTGATAAACATTTCGCTGGCGCAAGGCAAGGAAGATATCACTCTAGGCGCTATCCCGATTGATTTTAATGAGTCAAAAATTTCAAAAATGCTTAAAATTAAAAATCTGGACGAAGCGATTGAAAATTTACGCAACCGCCATTTAGAAAAGTTTGATGTGGCGCTGATTGAACCAAATAAATTTTTTATCCTGCCGATTGAGGTTTTCAAAAACAAACCATTTTACTGCAACCTTTCCACTAAATCGTATTTTATTAAAACTCTGGCAGAGAAAATTAAAATCACTCCCTCGCTCCGCTGCAACATTATGGATGTCCGCTCAATCCCAAATTTTTTCCAAAAGGCAACTAAATTTTTACTCTCCGCGCCAGCCAATGATAAATACACCTCCTCCTTTCACGCGAAATCGTTTGGCATCGAGTCAAACGAGCTCATTCCGATCCAAATCGACGACGAAATTTTAGCCAAAACACCGATTAAACTTCACACCATTCCCAAGCTCTTGCAACTTATCGTCCCCCGTGATAAAATAAGTGTAAGAAATAACTGATTCAACTTTAATAACTAACTTACTAACATCCAGAGTTATATAATCAATGAAAGAATTAGGTTTCCCAAACTCAAGCTCATCGACGATGAAGGCGCGCAACACGGAGTAGTGGATACCTACAAAGCCATGTCTCTAGCCAAAGAGAAAGGTCTTGATTTGGTAGTTGTAAACCGCAATAGCTATCCACCGATTGCCAAAATTCTTGACTGGGGCAAGTATCAATACCAAATCCAAAAAAGCAAAAAGAAAACATTTCGCTCTGAAATCAAGGAAATCCAGCTAAAGCTAAAAATCGAAGAACACGACTTTCAGACCAAAGCCAAACGAGCAGAAAAATTTTTAGAGAAATACGGTAAAATCAAAGTGGGCGTAATGCTTCGGGGCAGAGAAAATATCTACCCAGAAAAAGGCGCTGAGCTACTAAAAAAATTTTGCGAAACATTGGGCGGCACTTTTGAACTTTACCCCAAAAAACAAGGTAGCCATTTTACTTCAATTATTAAAAGATAAAATCTGGAAGCTTGATTTTAGAATTCAAAATATAGCCGATATAAAGCCTAAGCTAATTCAAACAAACAAAGTGAAAAACAAAACTAACAAAACTATTTCCAAACGAGTGCGTACCACCAAAAATGGCAAGCTAATGCGGATGGCGCAATCAACCCAACACTTAGTCAGCCGAAAGAGCCAGCGACAAATGAAAAATGCTGGCAAAACTGCTTGCATTAAAAAGGGGATGGCAAAAAAATATATTAAACTAGTATGAGAGCAAAAAAATCAACAGTCGCCCACAAAAAGCACAAAAAAATCTTAAAGCTTACGCGCGGTTTTAAAGCTTCGCGCAGTCGTGTTTTTCGCATGGCAAAACAAGCCTCGATTCGCGCCGGGCAATACGCTTACCGCGACCGCCGAGCCAAAAAAAGAAGTATGCGCCGACTTTGGATTATAAAAATCAATGCCGCGCTAATGCCTTTTGAAATTAAGTATTCAAGATTTATTAAAATTTTAAAAGATAAAAAAATAGAACTGGATCGAAAAGTTTTATCCCAACTGGCAGAATTTTATCCTGACGAGTTCAAAAATCTAATCAAGCGGGTTCAAAAATAATATGTCATTGCGAGCCATCCGCCAATAAGCTGTATTTGGCAATCCGCTCGTTATTGCGAAGCGCTGTTGAGGAGCTGTGGCAATCTCATACAAATCAGATCAACCAAAAATGTAAGACCCCGGAGGTCTTACATTTTTGGTTAAAAAAAAGGCAAGCTCGGAATGGGTTGCCTCTAAATGATAATGAAAATTGATGAAAAAAAGGTCGGATATTAGCCTAAACTAGAATTAGCATCAATCAAATTTTTCAATATTGTAGCATATGTTTCCTGCGATAGGGCAGTGTGATCAACTCTGGACACAGCAATCTCTAAATATTCCTCTATTATATTTACTTCCAACCGTTCCACCTGCATTTGGAGTAATAATACGTGCAATGCAGTTCTAAGTGACGGATATGTAACTAACCAATGTGTTACGAACCAAGCAAAACTTCGTAATTCGGTGGGTAATTTGGCTCGTTTTTTTTTCTGTGATAGTTCTTCTGCCAGATTAGCGTCAACTTCCTTCCATAACTCAGCCAGTCGCTCAACGATCAGCTCAGTCGTTGCGTCATTTCTTTCCATTGCTACTTGAACAGTTACCTCGACTGCCTGGAGCATATTATCAGAATATGGTTTATGTCCTTTAATAATATGATATAAATATGCTTCTGTACTTTTAGCTGATTTCCCAAAAAAATGATGTCCACTAGTCCCAACAATTGCTCTTGCAAATTCTGCAATCGTGTTAAACGGCGTATCAGGCAAATCAAACCATGCGAACTTCGTGAGTGTTGCCATGTCTCTTTCTCCTTGTTGCTCAGATGCACAATGTTAATACATATAATTTATACCATAGTACTGAAAAATAGTCAAGCACACTTTATAAAATGTTCTGTTTTGAATTTAGAACTTTGGATTTTAGTATTTGCTTGTAATTTGGGATTTGAACTTTGAAATTTCTTGTATCATCTTCTCCAAGGCATCTGAAGCCACGGCTTTCGCTTGGCTTGAGTACTTTTGCATTTCACGCACAGCGTGGCAGTAGGATAAATTTTTAGTCGTTCGGGATTGATACTGGTTTCACACGATTCGCAAGTGCCATAACGATTTCTCTTGATCGCTTTCAACGCCCTTTTCAATTCTTTGCGCCCTTGCAAAAGATTCTCTTGCAAGCCCAAACTTTCATTGTACTCCTCTATCTCCAAGATATTGTCGTCTTCGCTAATCCCATAGTCAGGAAATTTTTTCACCTTTTGGAGCAACTGGTCGGTTTGTTCGAGCTTCTTGACGATTTCCTTGGCTAGTTTTTCTAATTCTTTTTGTTCCATAACATATTTATTTACAATATTTAAAAACTATCAATCGCAAATGTATTACAATTTTCCCCTTTTCTTTTAATTCCATTGTAAATTACACAGGTGATTTTGTCAACAGCCTGCCCCCGTCCATAGCATATTGAACTTTTGCACAGCCACATTAGTGTCATTACCTGATAATGCGCACGAGAAAAAAATGGTGTATAATAAATATATGGAACTTATTGTCGATTTGGGAATTGTATTTATCGTGGCGTCGATTTTTGGATTAATCATCAAGCAATTCAAACTTCCCCTGATTGTTGCCTATATTATGGCTGGAATTTTGCTAGGCGACAACGCGCTGAAAATCGTCACCGACCGCCAAGTAATTGAAAATTTATCTACCCTTGGGATCGTCTTGATGCTATTTATAGTTGGACTTGAGCTCGACTGGAAAAAAGCGCGCGACTTTGCGCGGTCTGCTATTACCATCGGCGTGGGGCAAATCATCATCACTGGATTGGTCGGATTTTTCATCGCTCATTACTTTGGTTTTTCCAACCGTTTCGCGCTTTACACTGCCCTTACCCTCACTTTTTCCAGCACTGTTATTGTCATTAAGCTTCTGAGCGACAAGCGCGACCTAAACTCGCTATACGGTCGCATCTCACTGGGCGTTTTGTTAATTCAAGATTTTGTGGCGATCCTGGCGCTCATATTACTGCAAACATCCCAATCAGAGCTCGATTATATTTATTCTTTGTCGCTTGCCGGGATAAAAATCATTGCGCTTTGCGCAGTGCTTTTTTTCTCGCAAAAAATCGTCCAAAAAATTTTCAAATCAATGGCTGAGTCATCCGAGCTACTCCTCATTTCCTCAATCGGCTGGGCGTTTCTCATCGCTTTAATTTCTTTCCAATTGAATTTTGGTTTGGAAATCGGCGCGTTTTTAGCTGGAATTTTCCTTGCCACTTTACCCTACCATTTAGAAATCACCGCCAAGATCAAATCCATTCGCGACTTTTTCGTCACTTTGTTTTTTGTCACCTTAGGGTTAAATTTTTCACTTGACTTTGCCAGTTTTGACTTCTCCCACGCGTTTGCCCTAATCACCTTTGTAATCGTGGGGCAAACGATTATCACCATGATCATCATGGGGTGTTTAGGCTTTCGCAAGCGCACCTCATTTCAAGTCGCGCTCGCGCTGGCGCAAGTTTCAGAATTCTCTTTTATAATCATTAGTTTAGGAATTTTAAAGGGCGACATTAGCCAAGGCGAAGCGTCGCTACTGATGTTTGTGGGCATCTCTACCATAATCATCTCGACCATATTAATCGAAAGCACCGATGCGATTTATTATCATATCGGAAAATTCCTAAAAATATTTGAAAAAAAATCCGGACCGTTCCAAGACGACTCGATCAAAATCCCCCATGACCTTGGTAATCACATTATAATTTTTGGCTCTGATCATATTGGAAAAAGAATTCTTGCCAGCTTGTCCAGGCAAAAACAAAAAATTTTGGTTGTTGACTTTAACCCAACTATTATTAAGGAATTACATGAAAACGAAATTCCAGCGGTTTATGGCGATATGGGCGACCCAGAATTTATCGTGGCGCTAGGGCTCGAAAGATGCCAACTAGTAATTTCCACTACTCATGATTTTTACGACAATATGCGCCTGGTAAAAAAAATCAATTCGATCAACCGCAATTGCCTGGTTTATGTGTTAGCCAACAACCCAGAGGAAGCAATTGAATTTTACCGCGAAGGAGTCGAAAGAGTTATCTTGCCATCAAATCTTACTGGTGATATGATAAGCGAACTTGTCGGCAAATCAAAACATCGCGAACGGTTTAACATTCAAAAGCACATCCAAGAATTAAAATTACAATCTAAAACAATTGTGTTAAACAAATAATGTTATTCAATATCATTAAGTATATTTTTGAATTAGTCAAAACAGCGGCAGTTATGCTCCTGATCGCTTTTATTATCCAAACTTTTTTGATTCAAACATACATCATCGACGGGATTTCAATGGAGCCAAATTTTCACACTGGCGAGTATATAATCGTTGATAAAATTTCCTATAAATTTTCACCGCCCAAGCGGGGCGAGGTGGTAGTTTTTGATCCACTCGAATCCCCAGATAGTTATATTAAACGAATAATTGGCTTGCCCGGGGAATCAGTTAAAATATCTAACCGCTCAATTTATGTTGATAATAAAAAACTCGACGAACCGTATTTATCAGACCTAGCCGAAACCCTTACTTCCAACCAAACGCTCGACGGAAATTCTTATATTTTACACGAGAATGAATATTTTGTGCTCGGGGACAATCGCCCCAACTCCAAGGACTCTCGCTCTTTTGGCGCGATCAAAATTAGCCAAATCAGAGGTCGCGCTCTGCTCGTTTTCTATCCTTTCCGCAATTTCCATATCATATAGGAACTTAATG
>ERZ1292632.2857-Hain-H43-01um-R2-2857-length-13953-cov-5_pt1 | contig 12200 bp, 9 predicted proteins | sample MGYA00564407_ERZ1292632 | MGnify/ENA primary metagenome ERZ1292632 (study PRJEB36523, sample SAMEA6512637) | groundwater metagenome | collected 2019-01-08 | study: AquaDiva: Metagenomics assemblies of 32 groundwater samples
TAAGTATTTTATCCGAAGTAAAAAAGCCAGTCGTTCAAAAAGTTCTTTTTCCCCATTAATTAAAGACTTATAGGTTAATTCTAAAAGAGGCTGTTCTTCTTTGTTAAGATTTTGGCTGTTTACATAGACTAACGGCTGTTTATTTAAAAGCCAACCTAGAGGTTCTAAGCTTAAATAGCCCCATTTATAAATATCGTATTGCCAGTCTGGATTATTCGGTGGCAAAAAAAGCACCCGGGAATCATCTTTCTTATCTTTTTCCAACCAATTACCAAAATCAAAAACAGACTGGGGTATTTTAAGTCTGGTGGAAAAATTTTCTCGCCAATTAAAAAAATTGCCGGTAAAATAGGGAAAATGATAACCTAAAATCAGAAAAATCCAAAAACAACTAAAAATTAATGTTAAAACTTTATGTTTTCCAATTTTTTCTCTTAAATAATCAAGGGTAAAAGCACAAAGAAAAGCACTAGAAATAAACAAGGCTGGAGCAAATTTATAAAAAGGAGTTCTAAAGATGGCAAAACCAGGGATAAATTGGACAAACAATTGGTAAATTAAACCTAGAGGTGGATGAGTTCCGGCGGTAAAAAATATTCCCACCAGATAAACAAGAAAGAAATAGAGAATATATTTAGCTTCTCTTTTTTTTCTAACAAGAATTAAAGAAAGAAAAATTAAAAGTGGCCAAATAAAACTTATTGAAATCAAAATTGGGTTGGTCAAAAAATATTTTGCGTAAGGATGTTGAGGATTGTCATACCATTCAGCTATTCCCTGGAGTCGGAAAAGATTGGTAAAGCTAGCCCCAACGCTAATCTCTTGCGCCCAAGCAAGAACTCCAGAAATACCACCTATCCCTCCTAGCCGCGAACCATACTGACCAAAAAATTGACTTAAGGCAGGTACAAGATAATATGAATTAACCAGCAAAAAACCAACCATAGTTAAAACCGCTACCAAAATTAAATTTTTAGCCAGTGAATATTCTTTTTGAAGAAAACTCATTAGGAAAAAGAAAACGATAAACAAGCCAACAGAAACAAAAAGCCCCCCATAAAGAGGAATTCCGAAAAGCCCACCAGCGTTAAAGAAAAAAAGAATTAGGGAATTTAAAATTGCCGCCTTTAAAATACTAATTTTTCGCTGATAAACCAAAAGAAATACCGAGAGCACGAGAGGCAAAGCAATATAAGCAGAAAATTTAGTCCGTTCTCCTATCCACCATCCTTGAAGAATAAAAAAGTTAAACTGATAAAAAACAGTCACAAATAGTTTAAAAAAACGGCTTTTTTCATTTATCAAAGAAGCCAATATATAAACAGAAAGTCCAATTAGAAAAAACCAAAAAACGTAAACTATCTTTTGAGTAGTTTGCAGGGAAAAACCTAAAAGAGACGGCAAGGCATCGATAAAATGAATGGGAATACTTCCCATAATTAAAGATTGATTCTGACCAAGGGCTTTATTTTGACTCCAGGTATAAAGCCTCCCTTCAAGAAAAGATTGAGGGTCTAGGGGAAAAATATTATCATGACCAACCATAATCTCCCCAGGTCTGAACCATAAAAGCGGAGTTAAACTTAAAAGAAAAATAAGAAAAATATCAATTAGTACTTTTTTCATTCCATTGCTTCCCACATTTTATCAATTCCCTGCCAAACTGTAGTTTTGGGTTTCCATTTTGAATTAGCTGTAATTTTGGTAATATCGCTGATATAAATCCGATGGTCTGCCGGTCGCCAGGGATAAAATTTTAATTTTAATTTCTTCCCGCCTTTTTTATTAAGATAATCTATTACTTCAAGGAGGGAAACGGTATTTTTCAGTCCGCCCCCAACATTATAGACCTGTCCTTGATGTTTTTTGATATTTTCCAATTCTTCAAGATAAAGTTCGGCTAAATCAGTGCCAAATAAAGCATCCCTCACCTGTTTACCATTACCGTAAATATTTAAGGGCAGGTTTTTCTTTTTCGCCTCAACAAACCACCATAACCATCCTTGATCCTCAACTCCTTTTTGGTGTAAACCGTAAATACAACTCATCCGGTTAACTACCGTGGGCACTCCATAAATATGGAAATATTCTTGATGATATAAATCAGCCGCCGCTTTAGAACAACCGTAAGGGGAATGAGGATACTTGCCAGCACTATCCATAGGAAATTCCTCATTAATCCCCTTAAATTTTTTATCTTTCCAAACATATCTTGTCTTTCTTTCGACCATAGGGATTTCGTTAATTTCCTCAGAATAGATTTTGTTAGTTGAGGCAAATAAAACGGGAGTGTTGCCTAATTTTCGGGCCATTTCCAAAAGATTTAAAGCTCCTAGGGTATTAATACTAAAATCATAAAGGGGCCATTTAATTGACCAGGGAATACCAGGATTAGCGGCTAAATTAATAATGGCGTTAATCTTAGGCAACCGCGTTAAATCGTCAATCGAGCGAACATCTCCCCGAATAATTTTTCCCCCAAGTTTTTCTAAATAAACAGCGTTCTCTTCAACCCCGGGACGAACAAAATTATCAAAAATAATAACTTTATATCCTCTCTTTAAAGCAAGTTCGCCAATATTTGTTCCAATAAATCCCGCTCCCCCGGCAATTAAGATGGTCTTATATTTCATTTATTAGCCTCCAATTCTTTGACAGCAAATATCTGAAAAGCAAGTCTGGGAAAATAATAAACAAAAACTTGTGATAAAACCGAAATTAATCCCCAAAAAATCCAAGGTTTATATTTAATACTCGCAAATTCACCCCTAATAAACTTCAAACCTCTCATTCCCCAACATTTAAAACCTAAATTTTTAAGCTCTTTTAAACTCCAACTGGAAAGATGTTTTTGAAAGGGGTTTCCCTCCCAAGCGGGCTGTTTTAGAAACCCTTGAGGAGTAAGCAAAATCACCTTTTTTCTGGCAATTTTTTCCATTTTACTGATTAAATCTAAAGCTTGACTCTTTCTTAAATGTTCAATTAAATCCAAAGCAATAACTGCATCAAAACTTTTGGGTGGGTAAAATTTATCTATTTTAGTTACATCCCCAAATCGATAGTCATCGTGAATTTTAGCTTTTTTACTTTTTTCCAGACTTGGTTTGTAACTATCCAAACCAACGCTTTTAAAATGCTTTTTTATTTTTGCTAAAGGCGAATTACTCCCACACCCCAAATCTAAAACCGAATCCATTCCTCTAAGCTCACTTTCCAGTTTCTTATAGTATGAAGCATCTCCAATGTCAACTAAAAACTGTTTTAACTTCTTAATTATCATTTTTCTTTACAGCAATTAAATGCGATGATATCATAATGGGGATGCTTTTTCCAAATATCTTAATCGCTACCTTTGCTGTCTGGACAAAAGGAAAACGCACTCCTATTAACGGGATGATTGAACCGCTTTTAAGTTTTTTTTCTCCCCGAGTGACTAGAATTGACCTTATCGACGGACCTCATCCGGGCAGCGATCGGGTAATTTCTAGAATTGAAATCTATAAAAATGGAAAATTACAAAAATTCTTTTTAGCAAAAACATCCTTTTTACTTTATCCACTTTTAAAATTAACCAATGTTTCTAAAACTCAAATCTCTTTCAAACTAAGAGATTTTTTGGCGGTTTTAGAATGGGGAATCTTTTCTGGACAAAAATATCAACTTTTTATTGGTCTGGAATCAGTTAATACTTTAGCCGGGGTAATTCTTAAAAAACTTGGGCGAATTCAAATAGTTGTTTATTATGTTTCCGATTATTCTCCTAATCGGTATCCAAGCCGTTGGCTGAACAACTTTTATCTTTGGCTTGACCGTTTTTGCGCTACCAAAGCAGATTTCATCTGGGATGTTTCTAAGGCAATGCAGCCAGCCCGAATTAAAGCTGGTCTTGACCCAAGAAAATCTGCCCCGGAAATTAATGTTCCCAATGCTTTATTTCCCAAACAAATCGATTATCTTTCCTTAAACGCTCTTAAACCAAACACCTTAGTTTATGCCGGGACATTTGGCAAAGAAAATGGGGTTGACCTGGGAATAAAAGCCATTCCTTTAATTAAAAGAAAAATCCCCAATATCAAACTTCATATTTACGGAGGAGATGGTCCGGATGAGAAGAAATTAAAAAAATTAGTGGATAAATTAAATCTTCAAAAATCAGTTTTATTCCATGGGCTCATTTTGAACCCCGTCAAGCTATCCGGACTTATTCGGCGATTTCAAATCGGAATTGCCCCATACCTGGCAATTCCCGGTTCTCACCGCTGGTATGCTGATGCGACAAAATTAAGACTTTATTTAGCTGCTGGCTTGCCAATTGTAACCACCCAAGTTCCCCCTCTTGGAAGAGAAATAGCTGAAGCAGGAGGAGGTCTAATCACCAAAGATAATCCTAAGGACTTTGCCGAAACCGTAGTTAAATTACTAACCAACGCCAATCTTTATCAAAAAACGCGCCAGGCAGCGATAAAATATATCAAACACAACACCTGGGAAAATTCCTACATCAACGCCCTTAAAAAAATGGGGGTGCTTTAGTATAATCTCTTACCCAAAAATCTTTTGAGGACTTGTTTTAAAGATAAAATATAAAAATAGAAATTCTCCTTACTGGAAAATAATTTTTTAAGATGTTTGAGAATAAACTTGTAATTAAATAAATAACAGGTTAGCCAGGCTTTTTTATACATTTTCAAGATAAATCCGGGCGATAATTTATCGGTAAAAAACAGCGGTTTTTCAAACATCTGATAATCCTCCCAGTTTTCCGAAAGCAACCAGCCTTTGCTTTTTAAAATTTGGTGAAGAGCCGTTCCTGGAAAAGGGGTATTAATCGTAAACTGAACTGCATCGGCATTCAAATTTTTGGCAAAATTTATAGTTTGATTAATCGTCCGAGGGGTATCGACATGATGGCCAATAATGAAATAACCTCCGGTCAACAATCCAGCCTTTTGCGCCGTCTTAAAAGCTTTTTTTACCTCACCTAAAGTAATATCTTTGCCAATTTTTTTCAGAACTTGATTGTTCCCGGACTCCACCCCAAACAAAACTCGATAACAGCCACTGGCTTTCATTAACTCAAACATTTTTTTATCAAGAACATCAACTCGAGTATTCGAACAGGCCCATTTGATATTTAGTTTTTCTTTAATCAGTAGTCTACAGATTTCCTTGACTCTTTTAGCATCAAAAGTGAAAAAATCATCGGCAAAAGAGATTTCTTTTATTCCATATTTATCTTTAAGCATTTTTATTTCTTCAACAATATTTTCCGCTGACCGAGAGGCAATCTGTCGAGAAAATATTTGTTTATTACAAAAAACGCATTTACCAGTACAACCACGACTACTGATAAGATGGGCAGAAAATTCCTCCTTTTTTAGTTTTAAAAAGGGCATATAATTTTTGGGAAACTCAAAGAGATGTCTAGCCGGAAATGGTATTCCATCCAAATCCGTTATTCTTTCTTGAGGAGGATTGTGACTAAATTTTTTCCCTACTTTGAAGGAAATACCTTTAATTTTGGCAAGATTTTTTGCTTTTCCTCCAGCTAAAAATGGTACCAATTCCGTAAATATTTTCTCGCCTTCACCTCTAACAACAATATCAACCCCATGACTAAGGGCTTCTTCGGGAAGAACGGTTGGATGAATTCCTCCCATTAAAATTTTTATTTTGGGATTGAGTCTTTTAACAAAATTAACAATTTTATAGGCATTAAAGATAGCTGGAGTCGTACTAGTAATGCCGACAATATTGATAGCTTTATCTTTTATTAATCGACGCAGTTTCTGAAAATCAAGCTTCTCAATCTGATAATCAAGACAGCAAACAGAAATATTATTTTCCTCCAAAATGGCCGCCAAATAAGCAATCCCCAGGGGAACATAAGGAGTTTCGCTGATAGTTGTGGCTGGATTTATAAATAAAAATCTAAGCTTTTTCTTTTCAGATTCCGATAATTTTATTTGGTAGTCCATGGGTAAAGCTTGGAGAAATAAAGCATTCATGAGCACAATAACAAACTTTTTTCTCAATTATTTCTTTCCGCTGGTTTAATCGCTTTTGACTTTGCCAAGCCTTAGGAAAATTGCCTCCCTTTATCTTGCCTGTTTCCGGCAGCATTTCACAATTGGCAATTCTTCCGTCCTCATAAATTACCCCAACCAATTTTCCTGCGACACAAGGAACTATCTGATGTTTAGCTACGAGGGTTTTAACTTTAGCTTCATTTATTTTTTTAATAAGGCCGGTATAAATTAAACCATTTTTTCTTTGATATAATCTTTCAATTTTTCCATTAAGGGAACACAATTTGTCAACCTGGGGTAAATCTATTTTATCAGTATAAAATCTTCCTCTTTCATATCCCAAGTAATGATGGCTAATTAATGGCATATTGTCCACAACCCAGTCAGCTAAAACAAACAAATCGTCAATATTCTTTTTAGTAACAGTGGAGGTGATGTTGATGAAAAAATTTTTATAAGTTTTTTTAAGACCAACTAAATTATGATAATTGGCGATTACTTTTTTAAAATTTCCCTTAATCCCCCTCATTGTGTCGTGCACCTTTTCTGTTCCATCTAAAGATAAATTAAGATTTAGTTCAATCCCTGGACGTTGCCGTAAAATTGTTTTCACCACCTTGTAAATTTTATTGGCTAACAAACTATTAGTGGGAATCTGAAGTTCTTCTAAATGATTATTTTTATAAAATATTTCACAAATTTCTGGCAAATCTTTTCTTAAAAATGGTTCGCCTCCGGAAAGTTCAAGTTGATAAATTTTCCCCATTGATTGACTAATTTTTTTAATTTCCTCTAGGGTTAGGTCGTTCTTTCTATTTAAATTATTCTTGTAAAAACAATGAGGACATTTTGAATTACAGGCTGAAGTAACAAAAAAAATTAAAATCGGCGGGGTTTTAAAATAATTTTTAAATAAACATAGTTTGTTACTTCGTAATAAAGAAAGATGAATAAGTTTTTTTAATTTTCTAATAATCATTGAAAAATCTCCTTTAATAATCTTACGGCAATACCCAAATGATAAACAAGATAACCCAAAAAGATAAAAGGCATTAAAAAAATTATTTTCCAGTTTGAAGAAAAGTTCAAATAAAGATTCGCTCCAGTGTATAAAATTGCCATTGGGATTATAAATAAAAAGTAGGCTTGTTTGAAAATTGGTAATAACACCCTAACAAGGGCAATTCTCTGGTGAGTTTTTAAAATATAAAGACCAGTTGCTAAGCCATTGTTATACATATACTTGAGAAACTTACTAAGAGTATCTCTCTTGTGATTGTGAAGAACCACTATTTCTGGGTTATACCAGCTGATATAACCATATTTTTCTAATTTATTAATAAAATCAACATCCTCGCCAACTTTAGCTTTTTCATCAAAACCACTGACCTTTAGGAATGCTTCCTTCTTCACTGCCAGTGAAGCGGTATAAAGTTGGCTTGTCTTTCTTAGTTGATTATTTTGCTGGCGCCAGAAATTGGTATAGTCAGTACAGCGACTAAAAAATTTAGGTGATTTGCCGACTATTTTTCCTCCAACAGCACCAATATTTTTTCGACTCTTTAAAAAATTAATATTTTTTTCTATCCAATCTTTGGATGCAATACAGTCGTCATCCAAAAATAAAAGATATTTACCTGAAGCTTTTTTCGCTCCCAAATTCCGCGCCTGTCCTGGCAGAAGGTTCTTAATAACAATTATCTCATAAGAAAATTTAGTTTTTTGACGCAAAAGAGACTCTCTGGTTTTTTTTAAGCCTTTAGTTCTGGTGGACGGAATAATTATCGAAGCTTCCATAATTGCTCCTGAATTTTTCTAGCGTAAACCTTGTAAGTAAGCTTAGCCAGAGTATATTTCTTTCCTTTTTCCGCCATTTCTTTTATTTTTCCTTTGTGTCCATAAATATAAATAAGTTTTCGGTAATAATCATCATGGCTTAATTTCATCACCAAGCCAATTTTTTCTTTTTCAATCAACTCAGCGGCACCGCATTTTTCCGAAACCAAGGGAATTGTTCCAAAAGCAAGCGCCTCAAAAGGGACCAATCCCCATGATTGAATTAGAGAGGGAAAGACTAAAACATCGGCTTTTTGGTAAAAAGCCGCCAATAAAAGGCTATTAAGTGGTAGTAGTCTGCCGGTTAAGATTACACTTTCTTGAAGTTTTAAATTTCTTATTTTTTCCTCTATTTTTTCTCTTAAGGGTCCGTTTCCTATTAATATTAATTTTGCTTTAGGAATTTTTTGCTGAATTTTTTTAAAAACATCAATAGTCAAGAGTTGATTTTTTTCATAAGTAAACTGACCGACTTGAAGAATATTAAAATCTGAACTAAGATTGTATTTTTTAAGCGCTTTTAAATTAATCTTTTGGCTCAACAAGTCCGGACCGATTCCTGGATGAAAGACAATTGCCCTTTTTTTATAAAGGTTATAAATTTGATTTTCAGTTTGCTCCGATAAAACAAAAATATACTTTATTCCATAACGAATTATTTTTTTATCTATCCATTCATAAACCCTTTCTAATATGTCTTGAATAAAATTATTTTTCTTAACTCTTAGGGGAAAGTAATTGCTGTCTTTAGGTCGCCAAAGGGCGACCGGTTCAAAGCAATTCCAAATCACTGGACATTTGAAATAAAAAGCCAAAACCCAATTGAAGGGTTGCTGGTGAACAATAACAACATCTATTTTCTTTTGGTCAATTATTTTTATCAGCTCAAATCTAATTTTAAAAAGTCGAATTAGCAAAAGAAATAAATTATCGATGTTTTGATATTGGGTGGTTTGCCCTCCAGCTTTTAGAATTTTGTGCTTTGATTCAATAAACTTTAAATTTTTAAATTTTTCTGGTATGGTCTTTTGGTCTATAAGAGTAGTAAACAGCCAAACCTCGTTCCCTAATCTTTCAAGATAATAAGCCAGGTTTAGAACAGTTCTTTGAGCACCACCGGTGGTGATATTAGGGTTTAAGATTAAGATATTCATCGGTTATGTCAACTACTTTATTTTTATTATAATCATATTTAAGAATAGAAACTTTTTCCGGGTCAAATTTAGAAAGAATCACAATCTGATTATTTTCCCAAGCAGGGTCACCAGTTGTCATAAACTTAATCTTTTTATCTCTTCCGTAAAATCTCTCAATAAATTCTTGCCCATGAAATATCATCTCTCTGGGAAGAACGACTAGGGAATTATCCGGGAGGTCGGTTGACAATGATTTAACATAAGCTATTGTCGCCAAACTGGCAGTAAACCTTGGTTGGACTTCGGCAAAAGCCATAAAATTCATCTTAATATTAAAAAATAACCAAAAAACAACAAGACCTAAGAATATTAATCTTTTAAAAATACTCTTCTGATAAAGCAGTAGAAAAAGAAATGTCGCCCAAAAAAAAGAAACGCCGATTAAAGGTAGATAAAAATACCGATCGGTGTCCCAACTAGTGAAAATGTCCATTCTTTCGTGATAAATATTAACCAAAAGGCAGAAAATTGAAGAAAACAAGAAAGAGAACACTAGTTTTCTTAATTTTTCTCCTTTCCTAAATACATAAATCGTTGCTGCTAGATAGACAATTACCACTAAAGGGGTTAGGCCGAAAACTATCGTCTGACTATTACTGAATACATCACTCCAGATGGTTATGAGAAATTTCACAACCCCTAATTGCTGCAAAATAAAGAAGGGGAAGGTAACCACTGTCAACTGAAAAAAAATCTTTTTCAAAAGTTCAAGAAAATTCGGATAATGGATTAAGAAATCTAAGAAATTCCTGTTATCAGCAATCGCCATAATTTGATTGCCGTTTAATAAGAGAACACTCGCTAAGAAAAATGGGGTTAAAAAAAGAACTCCCTCAACAATCTTCCTTAATTTTTTTTGTTCCAAGAGGATATCCATCACAGTATAAAAAATAAATAAGGATAGAAGAGGAACACCAAATCGAGACATAAAAATTGATAAAAAATAAAGACCAAAACTTAAGAAATAATTTCTTTTAACATAAAAATAAAAAGCAGCAAACAAGGGAATTAAATTAGGAATTCGGGAAATAAAAAATTGAACTTGTCCTACCGCCAAATTGGTAAAAAATCCCAGATAGTTTACGCCCCAAAAAACTGTAGCTAAAAAACCAATAATTTTATTATTAGTTATCTTCCAGACCAAGACATAAAATGAAACAATGAGCAAAATAAATAAAAACAAGAAAAATGTCATATAGGCGCTGATATTATCTTGGAAAATAGGAATTATAAAAGGAAAAAGAAGCCGGGCAAAAGAATCGGCAGCAAAAAAAACATCTTTGGTCATTAATCTTCCTCCCTCATCAAAAACCGCCAATCTTTTTTCAAAATAACTCCAGCCCTCTCCCGAAAAAGATTGAAAACTTATCCTATACCAAGCGATTAACGTCAAAATGACAATTATAAAAATAGGCAAAAAATTTTGAAGTTGTCTTTTTTTTCTCATATCCAGGTAATAAAATCTTTAACCATCCAGAAAAACTGTTTTAAGTCGCCAAAGGAACGGATTCTTTTTATCGTTTGCCAAATAATCTTTGGTCTTAAATAAAAATTGTTAAAAGCCTGGCGTCTTAGTTCCATAACTTCCTCTGCCTTAAGGTTGGGGGTAGTTAAAACAGAAAAGTTTTGCTCAAAAAAACCCCAATCTTCGCTGGTTATCCAATTTTCCTTTTTTGCCAGATCAAAAAGGTCGGAACCAGGGAAAGGAACAGCACAATAAAATTGAACAAAATCCAAATCAAGATTCTTAGCAAATTCAATCGTCTGTTGAGTGGTCTTTCTCGTTTCCCCGGGATATCCAATCACACAATGACCAGTCACTTCCAGTCCTGCTCGATGAGCATCTTGGACGGCCCTTTTAGCCTGTTTAAGAGTCGTTCCTTTCTCCATCATATCTAAAACTTTTTGCTCTCCACTTTCAATTCCATAACCTATCATCCAACATCCAGCCTGGGCAAATTTTTTGAGCAAAGGGTAATCAACAGTGTCCACCCGACTATTGCAAACCCAGGAAACTTTAAGTCGGCGACGGATAATTTCTTGAGCGACGCTTTGGGCAAATTGATGGTTAATGGTAAAAGATTCTGACCAAAACAAGAAATCTTTGACTCCAAATTTTTTACCTACCCATTCTATTTCATCAACTACGCTTTTAGGCGACCGTAATCTCAATCTCATCCCATAGAAGGTTTTGTCAGCACAAAATTTACATTGATATGGACATCCCCTGCCGGTGGCAACTAATAAAAAGGGGGTGTTTTTGAAAGGCATAAGATGACGGTTGATTTTTATATGTTGCCAGGCGGGAAAGGGAAGTTTGTCTAAATTTTCCAATGGCGGTCGGTCTGGATTGTGAACGATTTTTTTGCCTTTTTTGAAAGAAATTCCCTTAATTTTTTCCAATCCCCTCTTTTTCCTTATTGCCAAAGCAATATCTTTAATTGTTATTTCCGGTTCACCCCGGACAACGCAATCCAATGCCGGCTCCATCTTCAGTGATTCTTCAGGTAAAGCCGTTACATGAATTCCAAAGACAACAGTTTTACATTTTGGATTTGCTTTTTTTGCTAAACTTGCCACCTTAAGATCAGTAACTATTGATGGGGTGGCAGTATTAATAACTATCAAATCTGGCTTAAATCGTTTAAGCTCTTGTTGAAGTTGGGGAAAGTCAATTTCATTAACAATACAATCATCTAATTTAACCTCAAAACCCTCATTTTCCAAAACAGCGGCAATGATGGCTAAAGAAACTGGCGCCCAAACGGCCGTCCAGGCTCCCCTTCTTTGCATACACCTGCCTTCGCGAACAATTTTTATTCCCTGGTAGGCAGGAGGATTAATTAGGTAGACTTTCATGATTTCCTCAACTTAGTAATTCTTTAAAAAGCCTTAAAAGAAACCTCCAGGCTTGAATTGTTGGGAGTTTAGAAACTCCCCATTTCCTTTGATATTCATGACCAGCAACTTCTACGATTCTTCCCTTGTGTTTAAGACATTTCATAATCATTTCCTCTTCAATTTCAAACCCATTAGATTCCAACTTTAAAGCTAAAGCAGTTTTTTTCCTTATCGCCCGCAACCCATTTTGAATATCAGTTAAGTTTGCCCGCCAACGAAGATTAACTAAAATGGCGGC
>ERZ1292632.3399-Hain-H43-01um-R2-3399-length-12197-cov-6_pt1 | contig 12197 bp, 15 predicted proteins | sample MGYA00564407_ERZ1292632 | MGnify/ENA primary metagenome ERZ1292632 (study PRJEB36523, sample SAMEA6512637) | groundwater metagenome | collected 2019-01-08 | study: AquaDiva: Metagenomics assemblies of 32 groundwater samples
GTGAACAGCTTTCACAGGTTCGCCAAAGAACCGAAATGGAGCGATGAGCATTACAGGCCACAGACCACGCGGGAACTGGCGGCGATCTATGCAGCCCACGACGTTTATGTCTACGCGAGCGAGTCAGACGGGTTCGCAATGACGCCGATAGAGGCGATGGCCTGTGGGACGCCGGTTGTGCTGTCCGACTTCCCCGGCAAGGACCAGTATGCCAATTTTGGCGAGAACTGCCTTATCGCGCCGTTCCGCGATTCTGCGGGCATTGCCGCTTGTGTGGCGAGTCTGACGCGCAGCAGCGCAGCGTGGAAGCATTTGGTCGCGGGCGGGCTTGTAACGGCTGACAGGTATGACTGGAATAAAATCGGGGCGCAGTATGCGAGGCTGATGCTGGGGGCGCACGTATGAAGCTGAACCTCGGCAGTGGAGAGTACCGGCTTGAGGGGTGGGTAAACATCGACATTCGGGAATTGCCGGAAGTCGATCTGGTCTACGATCTCAACCGAGGAATACCTTTCGGCAATAACATCATTGATGAGATCGTGGCTTCTCACGTCCTGGAGCACATAGAGAATCCACATTTCCTGATGAATGAGATGCTGAGAGTCTGCCGACCAAACGCCGTTGTTGAGATTCGCGTGCCGCTCGACCAAATCTGGCAAAAGGAGCACCTAACGTATTTCTATGAGGATTGGTTCGATAGGAACTGTACTCGAGACTGGCAGATTATCAGCAAAGAGATCGGTGATTCAACGAACATCAAAGGCGACACTTATCAGGAGTTAGCTGTGAAGCTCAAGGCTAGACCATGAATCTGATGTGTGACATTACGAGCAACTGCAATCTGCGCTGTCCATTCTGCGTAAACGACTGGACCCAGATCAGAGGCAACGTGAACATGAGCCAGGAGATGTTCGGTCGGGCGTTGGAGTTGGCCGCGAGCGACAACATCGGGGCGGAGGGGTTTTTCATCTCCTGCGCGTTCGAGCCTTTGATTCACCCCGATTGGCAAGGTCTGTTTGCGATGGTTCCCATGGATCTGAAGCGCAAGGCGTTCATCAGCACGAACCTGACGAGTCCTTTGACAGATGATCAAATCGCCGCTCTGTCCGGGGCCAACCTGAGCCATATCAACGTGTCGCTTGAATCGCTGAGACCTGACCTTTATGAGTGGTTCCGCCGCGGGGCGACGCATGACGTGTTCGGCGACAATCTGACGCGGCTGAGCTTCGCTCTATCGGCAAACCCGGATGGGCCGCGGTTAAGGCTCATCACAATGCTATTTCGGCAAAACGCGGCAGAGATTGGCGAGATTGTGACGTATGGGCGAGAAGAACTCGGAGCGGAACGCCATGAAGTGAGGACACCATTCGGCTTCAGCCTGCCGCTGATGTCCGAAGAGTTCCGGGAGGCGTCCCTACTGACGGCCTTGGAGGCGCGGGACCTGTCCGCTCAGATCGATGGGGTCGACTGGCGTATTGATGATATGCGCGTAGAATCTGATGGTCGAGGTTTGCCGGAATGAACAAGGTCGATTTAGTCCTCCCTCCCGGCCCACATCAGCACGAGCGGACGCGGCGGCATTACATCGACCACATGGCGCCGGTCTGGTTTGCGTTGCCGGTGGAGATTCGCGGTGAGTTCGCTGTCTGCAATCACGACATGGCGGCGCACGCTGACAAGCTGGGAATCGAGCCGACGGAATTCCGCAGCGGTCCGGCAATGCAGAAGCATCTCAAAGCTGAGAAGCGACTGACGCTCGTGGCCGGCCATAGTGACACGAGATGGCTTGATCTGACCGGCAGGCCGAACGTGATTCTGATGCACGGTGTCGGGTTCAATTTCGACCAGCGAAAAACCCTGGCGGGTTATCCGGGCACGAAACAGAATAGGCGGAATACGCGGCTGATGCTCTCGACAAACGAACGGATAGCGCAGATTGAGCGCGAGCCCAACCCGCATATCCGCGCGGAGGTCGTGGGCTGTCCCAAGCTCGACAGATGGCACAGACTGCCTCGGAAGCCGAGAAGCAATCCGCCGGTTGTAGTGTTTGCGTTCCATTGGGAGTGCAAAATCTGTCCAGAATCGATGAACGCCTGGGCCCACTATAAGGATATATTGCCGAGAATCGCGGGTGAGTATAAAGTTTTGGGACATGGACACCCGCATATAATCGACAAACTCGCGCCGCAGTATGAGGCGATGGGAATTGAAGTCGTGCGGGATCTGGGTGAAGTATTCGAGCGGGCCGACCTGATGTGCTTCGACGCCACGAGCGCGGGCTATGAGTTCGCTTCGCTCGACAGGCCGGTGGTCGTAATGAACGCGCCCTGGTATCGGCGCGATGTCAATTTCGGACTGCGCTTTTGGGAACATGCAGATGTAGGTGTTCAGGTGAACGAGCCAGAACAGATGATTGGTGCGATCAATTCGGCCTTGGCGGATTGGCCGGACCAGCAGGCCAAACGAAGGGCGGCTGTGGAAGCGTCCTACTCGTTTACGGATGGCAGATGCGCCGAACGCGCAGCGACGGCGATATTAGATATTTTGAATTAGAGAGGATGGTTTCGTTATGGGTGGAGTAGTTTATGGGTTGAATGCCAGCGGGGAACGAGTACCGCTGCTGGTTGATGATAGTGGCAACTTGCAGATCGAGGCTACTATCGCAGGCTATGTGGTTGTCGATGAAGTCGGGATTCAGGCAGGATCGGAAGTTGCACTGACCACAGCAAACGTCAGTGCCCTTGCCGCCGCGATAGTGGCCGAGTTAAGCCTAAACCCCGCAGGCGACCTGAATGTCAACATGAACACCACGGAACCGGGGTGGGACGCTGGCAACAACATCGTGCGAGTGTCAGGGGCGCGATCATATACACGTGTGCCTGCCGCCGGGGCTGGAGCCAACACGGTCATCAAGGCCGCTCCAGGCATATTCTGTGGGTTCTACGTGAATACGGCGGGGGACGCGAGCAATACCGTCTCCATCTATAACTGCGCCGCCGTTGGTGATATTGGGGCAGGCACACTTGTTGAGACAATAGCCGCTCCCGCTGTCGGATGGCACATGCAGGACGTGGACATCGACATGACGGCGGGAATAATCATCGTTACCGCTCGCAGCGCCGGGAACACTGCCGCGTTCGGCGTATTGTGGCTATAGGAGGCTGATCAATGGCTCAGATATATCCAGCCTCCGGGCTGATGGACAAGTTCGACGCGCTGACGGGTTGGACCCAATCGAACAGTGGGGGCAACTCTATAGCCAGTGATCCGACACGAGGAGTAAAGCGGTCGGGAGAAGCGACTCCGAACGGCGTCATATTCAACCATGTGAACGTCAACAATTCGCGGATGAATAGGTCCATAACACTGGGTGGGGCGCAGGACACCCTCTACGCCTCATGGTTCGTATATATTCCATCCATCACCGATGACAGAAGCTCCACAATAGTTGATTTCCGGACTTCCGGGGACACCTACCGGCACGCTTTGGGGTTCGTCACCACGATTTCGCTCCGTGGGAAGGGATATGCGTGCCGGCTTATTACCAAAGTCGCGGGGACTGAGGTCCTGATAAGCCAGAACAACGCAAAGAACTTCGCCTTTGACACACTCTATGAGTGGGAAGTCCTCATAACGGGACTGAAGAGCGCCAACTGCGTAGCTACCTGGTATGTCAACGGCAAGCTGTTCGAGGCGTCACCGTCCAAGGATTGGTCGGGCGGAGGAGGAACTACGATCGATGATGTCCGACTTGGCATCGTCTATGACAATACGGCTGGAAGCTACTCAGTCATAATCGACGATCTGCACATCGCGGACTCCGCTCCGGCGTCCATCCCGCACTTTGCTCATCCGTGTTATATCACGGTCACTCGCAACGGGACGACCGGCGCGAAGATCGGGATGCTGACAAATCGTGCGGTGACAGCGACATTGAACTGGGGAACGGCCAGTCCGCCTGCAACATCAGCGGGGGCGTCGACGGTCAGCGGCAATTACCACGAGTGGATGCTAACTGGTCTGTCCGAAGGGACGACCTACTACTATCAGGCGACACTCACCAATCCCGATGAAGCCGGCGACCTACCGCAGACAAAGATCGGCTCTTTTAGCTTCCCTGCCGCTACGACCGACACGAAGGTGTTGGTGTTGGGCGACTCGCAAGGGCCTTATGTCGGATGCGCCGGGGGAGTAAATGCGATCAATGACATCAACCTGATACTTCATGCGGGGGATGTGACGGATATTACGGGTGACGCGTCCGACACCGACGCGATAGCGCAAAAGTGGATGGATATGTGCGTAGGGAGGCTTGCGCCGGCCTTACTGAAGGCTCCCGCCGCTTTTGTCGATGGGAACCATGATTGGACGCTACAGGACGGGGTCTACACGCCGAACCGATTCTTGGGGTATCTGCCGAGGCCCAAGGACGCGGACGTGTCTTTGGGGAGGTGGTATAGCTTCGACCTGGGCCGGGCGCATTACATCATCACTACGTTGGAGTCAGCCGGGTTCAACGCCGATTGTCTGACGTGGGTTGAGGCTGATCTGGCTGCCTCTGACGCGCAGTGGAAGATCATGGTGAACCACGGCCAGGTCTACTATGCGAGCGTGGCAACTGAGTACAAGAACCCTCCCGGAGTTGGGCCTGGGGTGTTCTCAAACCGGGCGGAGATACACACAATCCTGAAAAACGGTGGACTGAACCTCTACATCGGAGGACACCAGCATAGATACAACAAGGTTTGCGATGACGGCGTTTTCTATCTGACCGTGCCGGAGTCGAACGTGGTGAGTCAGGCGACGTGGTTATCGTTCCCAAACATTGTTGATGGCACGTTCTCTCCGAAGGCGGGCAGTATAGCCGCGTCGGGCATTGTCCCCGGATATTGCACGCTTCACGTAGAGGAGAACTCGATACGCGGAGAGATGAGGGATTACGCAGGGGCGTTATACGATTCATTCAACGTCAGACAACGCGCAGGCGGACCATCCACAGGCAGGGCGGCGAGGTAGGGATGGTTAGATGCCAAACCAGACCGACATAACATTCGGAACGGCGACATTTGACACACCGGGTGGAAGTGACTGGGTTGACCTGGACAAAGCACTGATACAAGACGGTTTCTATGCCGAAAGCGACCTGACAAACATCGGCATAGGGGCGTCGACCAAGACTATCACGGTTTCCATTCCGGCCGCAGGCGATTACGCGGGCATACCGGACAACGCGACCATTGTAGGGATAAGACTCAACACAACCATCCGGTCGACGGTTGCTGATCGATTACAGAACAAGGTTGTTCGGATAAAGCAGGGCAATACGCCAGGACAGGATAAGGCTATCCCGCCGTATTTCTATACCGACCAGTGGCATATCTATACGCATGGAGGCACGAGCGACCTATGGCAGACCTCCGGTTGGACTGTAAGGGGGGCGACGCACCCGCTCTCAGAGTTGGGTTTCGAGTTTCAATCCGAAAGTCTGTTTTTCGCCGGTGCGAAGGTCCAGATACTTCTTATCACCGCGACGGTGCACTGGACTGCGCCGACAATTGCCGCAGGCGTTATCGCTTTAGGTGGAATACTGGACTCCAAGATCATCCGCGATGAGGGGTATTAGAGATGCGCGAATACAAGGTCAGTGATACATGGGAGTTTTTGATTCAGGTGCAAAATCCGGGGACAGGCGCTGCAGTCGACGCCGACTCCGCTCCTACCTGGCGGCTTTATCTGGCAGGGACCGATGCCGCCGTGGATAGTGGGAGCTGCGTCGTGCGCGATGACGGCAACACGCTCGGGCTCTACACAGCGAGCAAGATCCTCACCGGGCGGGCAGTCGGAAATTATCAGGCGAGAGCCGTGGCCATTGTGGGCGGTGTGTCCGGGGCAGCCGTTATCGGGGAATTTAGGATAGTGTCGGACTACGCGGCGACTGCGAGCGATATTCCCGCCGCCTCTGATAACGCAGGCGCGGTTTTGGACGCATTGACGGCGGATCACGATAGCGCGGGCACAGTTGGGCAGGCGATTGGCGATGCAGGCGCGGCTGCCGCGGACAACGGGCCGGTTCCCTGGACGATCACGGCGGATATATTCGAGGGGACTGCCGACGCTGCCGCTCAGATATGGCTCACATCGGATGAGGCCGGAACGAACATCGTCCGAACAGCGAAGAATACCGATGACGCGGGTCAGGTGACATTCCACCTCGATTCAGGTGTTACATACTGGATTCAGGGAATCGGCAGCGACGGGCAGGAGTTGACGGCGGTCGAATTGGAGGTTCCATAAATGGGTGACACTACAGTAACATTCCCGGAGATAACCACACCTGACGCCGGTGTTTACGCCACGGTGGCGCAGCTCGCCGAATATCTGGGAACCGCTGCGCCCGCAGACGCGGCAGGGATGCTTCAGCGCGCCTCCGACCTGATCGACGCCGTGACATACAACCGGATCGACGTAGACGATGCCGACGCTGGCGCGGCGTGGGAGGTTGCGGCTCAGAAGGCCGTATGCGCTCAGGTGTCCTGGTGGATTGATAATGGCGAATCAGCCGGCACGGATGGCGTGGTGATCAGCAAGACGGTCGGCAAGACTTCGGTGACATACGCGCAAGGCGGCGGGGCTGGGCAGAGCAACGGAATGCCGGAACTCGCTCCGACAGCGCGGCGGGTGTTATTGTCTGCTGGTCTTCTCTATCGTGGAGCGTGGACGGGATGAGCTTCCCAGAATCCGAGATGCACGAGACGGTCAGCGTTCGCGCGAAGTCAGGCTCGGGCGCATATGGGCCGGTATACGGGTCTTCCGTTGATGTTGCGTGTTACATCGAGCCTGGGTTCCGTCGCGTGACTAACGCCCAGGGCGCGGAGGTCGTCGCGTCGGCTATGCTGATATGTCCCGCCGGTTCCGCGATCACGACGGAGGATGAAGTCACATACGCCGGGCGGGTCTATGAGGTCATAGACGCGCAGACCTTGAGGCCGGATGGAATTGCCCACCACATGGAAGTTTACCTGAAATCGGTTGCGGCGGTCGTGGAGGCCGAGAGCTAATGCCTATCGTTGTTTTGTGGCGCGGTGAGGATGTGAAGAAGGCCGTGAGGCATGCTGGAGCCAAAGGCTTGTTTCAGGTTGCCGAGCACGTATTGGAGGAGTCTAACCGGATAGTGCCACACAGAACGGGGCAACTTATGCGTTCCGGCGAATCGTTCGTCGATTCAGACCAGGGGATTTCAGCGGTATCCTACGGCTCCACGGGCGGCGGAGGCGCGGCGGCCTATGCAGTCGCGCAACATGAAGGGGTGGACTTCAACCACCCGAACGGGCGCGAAGCTAAGTTCCTGGAGAAGGCCGTGCAACGGGTCGCGCCTGAAATGACAACCATAATCCACGGCAAGGTCAAAGAGGTTTTGAAATAGTGGACAGCCTAGCGGTTCAGATTGCCACATATTTAGACGATCAGAGCATCGGCGTCTTCGACGAATCCGGCGCGACTGGAGACATCTTTATTGCCATATTGCCGAGCGCACCCGATGAGGCCATTGGCATATTCCCGTCCGGGGGCTATAAGGCCGACGGCACGCGGCAGGACCGTAGCGGCTTGCCGACAGTCCAAATACTTGTCAGGGGCGACCAGGACCCACGCACGGCGGAAGACCGGGCGCAACTGATTTACGATCTTCTTGAGGGTTTCCACGCAGAGTCCTTCGTCTCTGGCGGTAACTATATAGTCGATTGTCGCGGGGTTCAATCCGCGCCCGTGCACATCGGGCATGATGAGAACATGCGGCACAGGTATTCTTTGAACTTTATGCTCAGAACAAAGTGAGGTAAATCTATGAGCACTCCGATTGAAGTCCTGGCTGATGATTTTGTCATCAGCATCAATACAGGCACGGAAGTATCTCCGACCTGGACTCCGATCCAGGGGCTGAAGAGCCACCGGTTGGGGTCCGAAACCAAAGAGGTTGACGCCGCGAACAGGTCAACGCGGGGCTGGGGTCAGACCCGCTCCGTGAGACGTGGGCAGACGCTCACGATGGGCGGCAATTTCTTCGAGGACCCGGACGACGGCGCGCGCGATCCCGGCCAGGCGGCTGTGGAAACGTTGGCGGAGCAGATAATGCCCGACGATCTGGGCTGGTTCTGCCTCGAAACTCCGTTTGGGGCAACCACGTATTTCCAGGCGACGGCCAAGATGGGCGACGTGGGCGGCGATCTCGATTCGCTCTGCGAGTGGAATGCGACGCTGTCTATGTACGGCGCTCCGTCCGCGACGTACGGGAGTTAGTCGATGCCCGAACCCACGAAAAGGTATCGAGATTTCGACCTGGCGTGGGCTGAGAAGGCGGAGGCTGAGGGATCACCTCAGCCTCTTCTTTTTAGGCTCAAAGGCCAGGAATGGCAACTGCCGGCCAGCGTCCCGGCGGCTATTATCGTCAGGATTATCAGGATGCAGAAACGCGATCCGGGCGATGATGTGCCGGAGAGCGAGCAGATGGAGATTGCGCTGTCCCTGTTCGGTGAAGCGCAACTGGACGAACTCATGGGCACGGGGTTGAGCGTTGATGAGCTGGGCGACGTCATCCTGTGGGCCTTGTCTGAATACGGCCTGGCTTCAGTCCCAAACCGAGCGGCCCGTCGAGAGGGCGGGCGCAAAAAGAAGGCTTTGACCTCATAGCTGAATGGGGATTAGTCGAAGCCGATTTCCAGAGAGAATATCAGATTGAACTTATGACGGCGCTGTCTGCCGGGATGACATGGCGCCGTTTTCAAATTCTATTGGCGGGGCTGGGACCAAACTCCGCAGTAGTCAACAGATTTAACGCAAGGCAGACCGACCGCAAAGGCAAATCTGGCGCGAAAGTGATAACGGATAAGAGGGAAGCCGAGCGGGCAGTATCGGATTTCTTCGGCAAGGGAGTCGACAGACATGGCGCTAAAAGTAGGCGAACTGACAGCAACGATGACGCTGGACCAAAAGGCGTTTGATCGAGGGCTGGACTCCGCCAAGAAGCGGGGCGCGGATGCGGTCAAGGCGATCTCTAAGCCCATCAAGATGCTCGTGGACCCCACTTCCCTGCGTTCGCTGAATGCTGAGATGAAGAAGCTCCAGGACCGGGCAGCGGAACTGCGGCGGCTGCAGATTGGATTGACCCCGCACGACTTCCAGAAGAACGAGAACGCGGCGCGTGATCTTGAACACGAACTCAGCAGGGTTGAAGCCCGGATGTCGCTTGTCGGCAAGGCGTCCGACGATCTCCGGGCGCGGATGAACCGACTCAGCGAGATCGGCGGCAAGATCAAAGGAGTTGGACAGTCGCTGTCGATGTCTCTAACGGCTCCGATTGTGGCGGCGGGGGCGGCTCTGGTTGCTATGACCGTCAAAACCTCTGATTGGGTCGAACACCTCGACAACCTCAACAAATCCACAGGGCTGTCCACCACGCGCTTGCAGGAACTGAAGGCGGTTTGCGATGACTCCGGTCTGTCGTTCGAGTCCGTCTCAAATGCCTCCGTGATGTTCCAGCGCAAGCTGTTGGGGCTTGAAGGCGAAACCGGCACGGCTACGCTGGCCATGAAGCAGCTTTTCGGCAAAGATTTCAAGCGCACGATTTACGACGCCACCGGCGAGTTCAAAAGCATGGATGCCATATTGCCGGCTCTTATCCAGAAGTTACAGGGAGTGGGATCCGAAACGCGCCGGGTCGCAATCGCTACGCAGATATTCGGGAGAGGCGCGTCTGACATCCTGCCACTCTTGGGGCTATCGGCGGATGAGCTCGCGCGACTCTCAAAGAACGCGCACGACACGGGCCGCGTCATTGAAGACCTGGCTCCCTGGCGGGAGTTTGACAAGACGATGGACAAACTCAAAGGCACGCTGCGCGGGGCCGGTATCCAACTGGCGACAGCGGTGCTTCCGATAGTCAAGGAGTTTGCCCAGTTCCTGACTTCCACGGTGATACCTCTGCTTAAGGATTGGATTAAGCGGTTCGGAGAACTCTCACCAACAACGAAGAAGGTTATATTTGGACTGCTCGGCCTTGCCGCCGCGCTCGGTCCGGTCCTATATATGGGCGGCAACCTAATCAAAATATTCGCTGGAATCTGGAAGGCAGGGGCGTTGCTTAACGCCGCGCTCATAGCGATTCGCGCAGGGTGGCTCGGAGTCGCTGCGGCTCAGGCAGTAGCTATCGCGGCAAATCCTGTAACGTGGATCGTTGCAGTAGCAGCAGCGTTAGTCGGTCTAGTCGCCTGGCTGTGGAAAGCTACTGATGGCTGGAATGGAATAGCGAGGTCCGCAAGCGCTGCACGGAGTGCTGTGGCCGGATATGAAGCGTCCATGGCGGGGATGAACCGTAGGGAGTTGATGAAGACGCAAGGTCAACTTCAGGGGCAGCTAAAGGATTTGCGGAGGCGGAAACGTGAGGAGGGCGGAGGTGGTGAAGACGCGATTGGTCCAGCTTATACAGGCCTAGAGGCTTTCAGTGCACGAATCACGGGTCCACTAAAATCATGGATGCAAAAAAAGACCCTGGCAGATTTGAACAAGGAGTCGATTGAACCATCTGAACGACTCAAGGCTACCAATCGTCTTTTGGCGCTTCAGGATGAACAGGACGCTGCGAGGAGAGCCAGTGCGAACATCACCAAGCTCGGAGGTAAGGCTCCATCTGGCGTCGGCGGTGGAGGCGGTTCGGGAGGTGGCGGCGGCGGTGCAGCATCCACAGCACAGATGAGAACGGCCATGCAGATCGCCGACGAAGCGGCGCTGAAGACTATGCGCTGGCAACAGAATATGACCGACAGTAACCAGATGAGCATTGCAGAGCGTCTGGCCGGACTGAACAAGATCGTCAACCGAGAGAAGCAATATGCCGCGATCAGCCTCGACGTCTACGCGCAGGCTTACACGCAAAGGAAAACGATTTTGGATCAGCAGACGGCAGACCAGCAGGACGCGGCGGCCAAAGCCTATGAGATCATGGGCAAGACCAAAGAGGAGCAACTGAAGCTCGCAACGGACGCCCAGGACGCTATTCAAGTGCAGCGCGATAAGGACGAACAACAGTTCCAAGCTATCGAAGATGCGAAACTCAAGATGGCACAGCTTTCCGGCGATGAGCAAACGCGGATCGCAATTGAAACGAGCCGACTGTTCCGAGAGACATATAAGTCTACTGGTGACCAGTTTCTGGCGATGACTCTGGCGCAGAAATACAACATGACTGAGACCGCAAAGGTTATAGAGAAGGAATATCAGGATGCGGTTGACGCCGTAACACCCCACATCGAAAAACTCGTAGCGATGATGCAGGAGGTGGCGGACAAGGCTGCGGAGATTGCCGCAAAGCAGAAGGCGCTTATTGTGAGCATCGTTTCCTCTGTTGGTGGTGTCTTTGAGAACGCTTTCAAGGACATGTTCGACCACGGAATCAAGGGATTCTTCCAGAGCATCAAAGATGGGTTCATTCAGCTCATAAATGAGCTGGTGGCGAAATGGCTGGCTATGCAGGCATTGATGGCCATAGGCAAGGCGATAGGCGGCTCGATTGGCGACGTATTCGCTGAAGTTGCTGGAGGAATGGCCTCCGGAGGTCCTGTCTCAGCCAATACTCCCTACCTCATCGGCGAGCGCGGGCCGGAACTGTTCGTGCCACGCTCATCGGGGCAGATCATCCCCAACAGTCAACTGGCGGCGGCGGGACCGACATCAAACTTCAACTTTACCTTCAATGTATCGACGCCGAATCCAGACGCGTTCAGACGGTCGCAGTCGCAGATCATAGATGAGGCATACCGGGCCGGAGCGTTGGCGGTCAGGAGGAACGGCGGATGAGTTTTGCTGAGGTTAGATTGCCGGATTCGATATGCGAGGGCAGCAAAGGCGGGCCGCAATACAACACTGTTGTCGTCGCCACGGCCTCGGGCGCGGAGCAGCGGATCGCGCTCTGGCAGCAGAGCCTACGACGGTACGACATCCAGTATGGCGTCCGACTGGAGGCCGAGGCCGACGAGCTGATTGCATTTTTCAACGCCAGGCAGGGGAAATTGTCGGGCTTCCGCTGGAAGGACTGGAACGACTTCGAGGCCGTGGACGCGCCGCAGACGGTCTATGACACCAACAAGATTCAGCTTTACAAGCGCTACACATCCGGCGGCGTGAACTATGACCGGAAGATCACGAAG
>ERZ1292632.2781-Hain-H43-01um-R2-2781-length-14152-cov-10_pt1 | contig 12192 bp, 13 predicted proteins | sample MGYA00564407_ERZ1292632 | MGnify/ENA primary metagenome ERZ1292632 (study PRJEB36523, sample SAMEA6512637) | groundwater metagenome | collected 2019-01-08 | study: AquaDiva: Metagenomics assemblies of 32 groundwater samples
ATGGCGACTTCGCTCGTTTTGAATAGGAGGCCGTCACGGCGACATTCAACAAATTCAATTCATTCAGCGAGGCGCTGGCGGAAAAATTGCACAATCTTGGGTCGGACACGCTCAAGGTTATGTTGACGTTGATTGCGCCGGTCGCGACCAACACGGTGAAGGTCAACCTCACCGAGATTGCAGCCGGCAACGGCTACACGGCCGGCGGCACGGCTACCACAATCACATCGTCGGCACAGACCTCCGGCACCTACAAGCTGGTGATAACCGACGTGACGTTCACCGCGTCGGGCGGGTCGATTGCCGATTTCAGGTACGTGGTGCTCTACAACGACACGGCCCTCAACGATGAACTTATCGGCTGGTACGACTACGGGGCGACGCTCACTATCACCAACGGTAATTCGTTCCTGACCGATTTTGACGCCTCCGCTGGCGTGGTGACGCTCGTATAAGCCATGACCAAGCTGTTCAATCGCGTCAAAGTCAACACCGCGACTGCTGGCACCGGAACTATCACGCTTGGGTCGGCATATTCCAACGCCTTCTGCACGTTCGCCGAGGCTGGTGTGGCGAACGCTGATGTCGTCGCCTATGTGATTGAGGATGGCACCGATTTCGAGGTTGGGATTGGCACCTACACATCGGCTGGTACTACGCTTTCGCGCGACACAGTGCGGCTGTCCAAGATCGCCGGCACCGCCGGCACGACCAAGCTCACACTTTCGGGATCGGCTGTTGTTCATCTTGACGCCGCCAAGGAGGATTTATTCAATCTTCAGCCTCCGCAGGGACGTTTGACGTTAGTTTCGACCACACCAATAATGACAACTTCGCAATCTGCTAAGACCACTGTCTATTACACACCTTATGTTGGGCGGTGCGCCCCACTTTACGACGGCTCAGCATTTTTGATGGTTGATGTCGGTGGAGAACTTTCGCAGACCACCGCGGATACCACTAAATCACCTGCCGCCGTTTCGGCAAGTAGTTTGTACGATATCTTTATTTGGAATGATGCAGGTACTTATCGTGCAACACGTGGTCCAGCATGGTCCTCTGCTACGACGCGGGGAACAGGCGCAGGCACCTCTGAACTTGTGATGATCAGCGGTATTTATTTAAATGCCAACGCAATCACTAATGGTCCGACGGCGCAGCGCGGAACTTACGTCGGCACCATTCTTTCCAACGGATCATCACAGATCGACTATATCTTTGGTGCAAATGGTGCGGGCGGGACGGAGGCGTGGTTCGGTATTTGGAATATGTATAACAGAGTTGTGGTAGCAACCATTATTGGTGACACAACGGATAATTGGACCTATGGAACTTCTACATGGCGCGCTGCCAATGCATCAAATTTAATGCGTGCTACTATGGTACGTGGGTTAAATGAAGATGGTGTATCTGCGACCTATGGCTGCTTGGTTTCTACAAGCGCCTCAGACTACGCTGCTATAGGCATTGGATTAGACAGCACAACAAGTTTTTCCGGGTTTTCTGGTGCAACAGGTGCGACGGGAGGCATCCTGGACGTGACCGCAGGTTTTGGTGGATTACCTGGGCTCGGCTCTCATTACCTTCAAGCGGTTGAATATCGAGTTAGTGGCACAATCACCTTCTTCGGTGACAACGGGGGCACTTGGGTACAGAACGGACTTTCCGTTCAATTGAGGCTGTAAGGCTAGAATAACATGCTTGGCTTTGGTTCTTTATCCAGTTATCCGCTTGCTGCGCTGCCGGCGACGACCACGACGATATCAATGACGGCCTCGGTCGGCAGTTTCGCGCTTACTGGTGTTGCAGCGGTGTTTGCCGTCACAATGGTGGAAGCGGCTGGTAGCTATTCGTTCACGGGAAATGATGCGATCCTGACGCCTGCGCTGGCGGCCGGAGCAGGCAGTTACGCCTTCACTGGCAATGCCGCGCTGTTCCAGACGGCAATGGTAGCGCCTAACGATGCTGGTATTGACGCACAAACGGTGCTCTGTTTGCATGGCGATGGCGTCGACGGCTCGACGAGCTTCATAGACCAATCCTTCTACGGTCACACTGTTGTCGCTAACGGTAATATCCAGGTCGACACCGCGCAAAGCGTATTCGGCAGCGGATCAATTCTATTCGATGGCGCTGGCGACTATCTGCAATTGGACGGAAGCACCGATTTTGCTTTTGGAACCGGCGATTTCGCAATTGATTTACGGTTGCGACTTAATTCTATCGGTATAACCCAACAGATTTTTGATTTCGTTCCGCTGTCATCAATTGGCGCATATCCATCATTACGAATTAGCTCAGGGAATGTGCTGCTTTATATTGTCAATGGCGCGTCTAGAATCACCGGAACGACGACGCTGTCGTCCAGCGTTCCGTATCACATAGCTCTCACCCGTTCTGGGACAAGCACAAGACTATTTTTGAATGGAGTTCAGGAAGGGTCAACATATACCGATAATACGGATTATCTAATTGACGTTTCTCGTCCAGTCTTTGGAATAAGTGGGGGCTCTCTCTCCGCAAATCCTCTTGATGGCTGGCTCGACGAAATTCGAGTATCCAAGGGTGCTTCCAGATGGACTTCGAACTTCACTCCGCCCACTGTGGCATACGCGCAAAGCACTTTCACATACACCGGCAACAGTGCAATCCTGACACCAGCGCTTAGTGCAGCGGCTGGTGCGTATGTGCTGACCGGCCAAGACTCTCTGTTCAATGTGACAATGCCGGAGGCGGCAGGCGCCTTCACATTCACCGGCCAAGACCTCTCGTTCCTGACAAGTCTCCCGGCCAACGCCGGAAGCTATAATATGACCGGCATTGCGGCGACATTCACGGCCACGATGGCCGAAGGCGTTGGTGCGTTCATCCTGACAGGTAACGCCGCCACTATCAGGCTCGTGACAGAGGACACCACAACCGTCCGGCCCCCTCTATTCAGGCGGCAGACCACTGCTCGGCGCGGAACCCACTGGAAAGGCCGGTCATGAGAGACGATTACCGGCCCGGGGACTACTGGCGCATTTGCGATCGGTGTGGGTTCAAAGTCCGCGCCAGCCAGACACGCAAGGAATGGACCGGACAGATTGTCTGTCTCAATGATTTCGAGGAACGCCATCCGCAGGATTTCGTGCGCGGTCGCAAAGATCATCAGACGGTTCCTGATCCTCGTCCCGAAGGAACCGACAACGTTATCGGTCCGTTGATGACGACAACAACGGCGGCGGCCGTAGCGGGCGCCACATCCGTCCTTGTCGAGTCGACGGTGCGCATGGCGTCCGGCGATAGGATGGGAATTGCGCTTTCCAGCGGTGATATCCATTTCTGCACGTTATTGACCGTGGCGAGTTCGACGCAATTCACTCTGACTCCTGCATTGCAAAGCGCTGTGGCGTCTGGAGCCATGGTAGCCGACTACACGGCTACTGCATCTGTGAACATCGGATAGCATATGACGACCTCTGGCATTTCGACGTTCACCAGAAACCGCGATCAGATTATCGCGGCGGCGGCGCGCAAGTGTGGAGCAATCGCAGCCGGAGAAACGCCGGACGCAGACCTGATATCGGACTTCGCAGAAGCCCTTAACGCCATGGTAAAGCAGTGGCAGGGGACAGGAATTCACATCTGGCGGACTACAGAGGCGACGCTATTCCTGCAACTCGATCAGGTCCGCTATACGCTGTCCAGTACGTCGACAGATCACGCAACGGAAAGTTTCGTCGAAACAGCAATCGGGGCCGACGAAGCAAGCGGACAGACGGCCTTAACCGTCGATTCAATTACGGGAATTTCAAGTGGGGATTATGTCGGCGTCCAACTTGACGATGGAACAATGCATTGGACCACGGTCAATGGCGCTCCATCTGGAACAACCGTTACACTAACGGTGGCGCTAACAGACTCCGCTGCCGATGGGAATCTCGTGGTTGCCTACACCACCAAGCTGGTCCGCCCGTTGAAAGTCCTATCGGCGCGTCGCTACAATTTCAGCAGTCTTATCGATACCCCCATGGTCGAAATGGACCGTATCGAATATCAGGAACTGCCGAACAAGACCGTGGAGGGGACTGTCACGGGTTTTTTCTATGACAGGCGTGGCGGGGCCAATGCGTCAGGTCTGTTCTACACCTGGCCCGAAACATCGGCTGTCGACGACGCAATCAAGATGACTGTTGCAAGACCGATACAGGATTTCAACGCCGCTGGCGACGATCCAGATTTGCCGCAGGAATGGATTCAGGCGCTGATTTCAAATCTTGCCGTCACCATGGCGGATGAATATGACATTCCTCCCGTCAAATATGCCCGCCTGGAAAAGAGGGCCGCCATTGACCTTGCCGAAGTCACATGGGGCGAGGAAGAGCTGACCGAAGTCCAATTCATCCCCGATACGCGCCGATAGATGCTCATTCAAATCGCGACCAATTCATACCGCAGCGCTTCGCTTCCGGTATCGGCGCAGCGCGTGAAAAATCTCTATGCCGAGAGGGAGCCGCCAGACGCCAAAACTCCGGTCGCCGTCTTTGGCAGTCCTGGGATTGTCTTGTTTGGAACCGCCGGCACAGGTCCGGTTCGCGGCTTCGATGTCATGGGGGGTGTGCTCTATGTCGTCTCCGGCGGCCATCTCTACAGCGCAACATCGCTTGGGATTGCGTCACAGCTTGGCGGCACGATCTCTGGAACCGATGTCGTGTCGATGGATAACAACGGCACTGAACTCGTGATTACCAATGGGACCAATGGCTATATCTATAGCGTTACCGGCGGATTCAGGCTTATTACGGACACGGATTTTAACGCAGCAAACACGGTGCGGTTTCTCGATCAGCGCTTTGTCTTTGACGAAGCCGGGACAAATCGGTTTTTTTGTTCGGATGTATTGGACGGGGCCGCTTATCAAGCGCTGGCCTTCGCATCGGCGGAATCGCGACCAGACAATGTTTTGGCGGTTGAAGTCAATTCTCAAGTTCTTTTCGTGTTCGGCGAGCAGACAATCGAACCGCATCAGAATGTCGGTGCGGCGAACTTCCCATGGGAGCGCGTGCCGGGAGCTGTTATCGCTCGCGGATTGGCGGCAAAGTATTGCATAGCCAAAGAGGACAGCACGATCTTTTTTCTTGGCGATGATCTGGTGTTCTACAAATTTGCAGGAATGAACATCCAGCGCATCAGCACACACGCGCTGGAGGCGGAATGGCGCGGTTATGTGGCTACCTCGGACGCCTTTGCATTCGGATGGTCCTGGCATGGACATAAGTTCGTAACCGTTACTTTTCCGATCGCAAACACTACGTTCGAATATGACATCTCGACCGGGCTATGGCATGAGCGCGAAAGCTGGGATGAATTTGAAAATCCACTTGGTCGCTGGCGGGCCAATTGCCATGTCTCGGTATACAACAAACAACTGATCGGGGATTGCTACAGCGGCAAGATTGGCTACCTGGACGAATCCACCAACACCGAATTTGACAATGTGATCCAGGCTTATGCGGTGTTTCCTCCGGTTCACTCAGACCGCAAGCGGGTGTTTTTCTCACGGATTGAACTCGACGTTGAAACCGGCGTCGGGGTGGTGAGCGGGCAGGGCTCCGATCCGCAGATCATGCTGGATTGGTCGGATGACGGCGGGCGGACTTTCGTCAACCGGCAACTCTGGCGTTCCATGGGGGCGCTTGGAGCCTATCGCTCGCGCCTGAAATGGACGCGGCTCGGGTCATCGCGGGATCGACGCTACCGTATTACGATCAGCGATCCGGTTCCAAGAACGATCATTGCGGCCAATGCTGATGTGACGGTCGGACTATGACGCTTTCTCAGGGAACACCAATTCCAAAACCGAATGCACTGGCTGCTTTCGTCGATATCAAGACGGGTGCGCTTACCGATCACGGCATTCAATTGCTAAGCAGTTTCAGGGAATTCATTGTCGGCATGAATCGGGTGACGCCGTGCGTGGCAACAGGGACCAATGTCATAACACTTACACCGAACGACGCCGCGCCGGTAATCGAAGGCTATGTCGATCATGAAATTTTCGTAGCGGTGGCGGCAAACGATTCGACGGGTAGCGTGACGGCGACAGTAGTGCCTCGCACCGGCGCATTGACAACCATCAAGGTCTACAAAAGCAATGGCGCGACGCAGGCGGGTGCTGCGGATGTGCAGGCCGGTGAGCTTTATATGTTTGTTTATAACTCAGCGTTGGATGGGGGACTTGGAGGACTTGTACTGAAGTAGTTCTTTCTTGGTTCGCCGTCTGCGCTGATTGTTGGCCTGCTGTTTCGGGGTTGCCCATCGGCAATTCGATGGAGTGTAGTTGCCGTTGGTGTTGATGCGATCGATGGAGTGCTTACGGCTAGGTCGCGGCCCCATGTCGGCGAGAAAGACGGGAAAGCTTTTTCGCCATCGCTTGCACATGACAATCCCACGACCGCCGTATTCGGGAAAGTCTTGGCTGTTCTTGTTCTCACATCGTTTGATGATGCCGGTCCATATGCCGTATTCCGGAGCCCTGGCCCCATGTTTGGCATAGCCGTGCTTAGTAGAGCGCTCGATGGAGTAGCAGCCGCAACTAACAACGGTTTTGCGTCGCAACACGTAACCAGCGGTTATCTTTTCGTTGCCGCATTTGCACCGACAAAGATACCACCTGAACGGACCGCGACTGTCTCGCTCTTGAGCTGTTGCCATCCGCAAAATGGTAAGCCGACCGATGCGGCGGCCGACCATCTTGAGCGGGTCTTCTTCTAACCCTCTCTGCCGATTCTTGTCGGCGACAAAGCAGCCGCAACTTGATGATGCGCCGGTTCGCAGCGTCGAGCCCCTGATGGTTGCCTTGTTGCCACAGTCGCAGAGGCAGAGGAATTGTCTCGCGGTTTGTCCGCCTGGGTTTAGGTAGGGAGCCTCCTCGGAGAGGACCATGAGGCGGCCGAACCGAAGACCAATCATATGAATTGCTTGAGGCATAGATGAACGATAGCACACTCGCGGACGACTGCAAGCGCAGAGTTATAGATGCGCCAAACGACGTTGCCGTGCTGCCCATCGACGCGATGACCATGCGGCAAAAGGTCAACGCCATCGAGGCGCGGATGCGCCAGATGGACCAGATCGAAATTCCGGTCCGGCATTATTTTTCGCAGGGGGTCTATGCCAGGGAAATCCAAATTCCCAAGGGCGCGTTATTGACTGGGAAAATTCACAAGTACCAGCAGCTAAATATTCTTTCGAAGGGCGACATATCCGTTCTTACGGAGGATGGCGTCAAGCGCGTACAGGCACCGTTTACCATCGTATCGCCGCCTGGGACAAAGCGAGTTGCTATTGCGCATGAGGATTGCGTCTGGACCACAATTCACGGCACGGAAGAAACCGATGTCGACAAGATCGAGGCGCATTTTATTGCACAGGATGAGACGGAATATCTCACATTCTGCCAAGAAACTCTGAAACTCGTGGAGGGCGACAAATGTCCTGGGTAGCTGCGGCAATTGGCGGGTCGGCCCTCATTGGTGCCGGTGCTGGTATATTTTCTTCAAACAAGGCGGCTAAGGCCCAGGAATCCGCCTCACGGGCCGCTCTTGAGGTTCAGAACCGCGGATTGGATTTTCAGAACCGCACCTATAATGAGACGCAGGCAAATCTGCGTCCGTTTCGGATGGCCGGCGAGGACGCACTGAGTCGTATTGCGGCTATGCGCAGCGGATCGCCCGATAGTGGATGGCAGGATTTCATCCGCTCGCCCGATTATCAGTTCCGGTTCAATGAGGGCAACCGCGCTTTCGAGAACAGCGCGGCGGCGCGCGGCGGGCTGCTCTCCGGCAACGCCATTCGCGGCCAGACGCAATTTGGGCAGAACTTCGCAGCAGGCGAGTTCGGAAACTACTGGAACCGGCTATTCAACCAAGCACAACTCGGGCAACAAGCCGCGACCGGGGCTGGCGGCCTTGCAACCAATCAGGCCGGGCAGATCGGCAATACCACGCAGGGCATCAGCAACACCATACAGGGCATCGGACAGGCGCAGGCGTCCGGTATCGTTGGCGGGGCCAATGCGCTGACTGGCGCGGTTGGCAGCGGCGTGCAGAACTATCTGCTTATGAACTATCTCAACAGAAGCAGCTATGGCGGCGGTGGCAGCCAGTTAGGATGGGCACCATCGCCTAACGGCGGAGTTCCCGCACCGATGTACGGATAATTTACATGGTCGACAACACCATAGCCCTTGGCATTCGCCCGCTGCAAATAGATTTGGCTACCCCGTTGATGCAAGTAGCAAAAATTCGCCAGGCCGATAGCGAAGCGCGTATGAACGATATCAATATGAAGCGCGATGTTATTGGCGCGGAAGTTCGTGGCCTGGCGCCTTACCTAGGCACGCCGGAATTCGATGCCAGACATCAAGAGGCTGGCATGCGATTGCGCCAGCAGGGCGTTTTGGACAACCCGCAAGCCATTGCGGGTTGGGAGACGGACGCCAAGACCCCATTGGGTATAAAGGCAATTATCGCGCGGACGCAATCTCCTGAGATGGCGTTTCGTCAGAAAGAAGCAGAGCGCAGTCAGGAAAATATTGAGCGTGAATTCAAGCTCAAAGAGAGTGAACCAAAAATTGTCCCATTCGGTTCTGGCGTCATGAACAGAAAAGGGGAGATGATTCGCGAGCCCTCTGGTGAAGCATCAGTTGACCCCAAGACGCTTGAATTTATGGCGCGGCAATATATGGCTGGCGATACTTCGGTTCTAACAAATCTTGGTCGTGGTGCGCAGGGCGCGCAGAATGTTATCGCATTGCGCAAGGAAATAGCCAGGCTAAATACGGAATCGGGTCTAAGCGGATCAGATCAGGCGATGCGCAATGCAGAAATGTTCGGGGTTAAAGCCGGTCAACGCGCTGTTGGGACTCGTGGTGCTGCAATAGAATTGGCAGCGACGGAATTCAAGCAGATTCTTCCCGTTGTCCTAGACGCATCAAAATCTGTTAGCCGGACGAATTACCCCGATCTGAATAAGATCATACAGGCGTTTGAGGAAAAGACCGGCGATCCAAATATTGTTAAGTTTGGCGGCGGCATAAATACGCTCATTAATATTTACGCCCGCGCGATAAATCCAACCGGAGTTCCGACTGTAGAGGATAAGAAACAAGCCAGGGAAATCCTGCAAAAGGCGTGGTCGCAAGGGCAATTTGAAGCCGCCACTGGTATGATGGTTCAAGAAATCGACGCCGCGTTGACATCGCCAGATAAGGTGCGTGATGCAATGCGGAAGCGGTTCTTGGAGGGACAGCCAGACGTTCGTGTCGGACCGCCATTGGTTACAGGAAAGGATAAGGAACGTGTTACTGGACCTGCCAAGTCGACCGCTCAAGGTGCGCCTGTTGAGGGAGCCAGACAGGCCCAAGATGGCAAGTGGTATGTGCCCGATCCAAATCGCCCCGGAAAATATCTTCAGGTGCAATAGATGGCAACATTGATTCCTGTCGATCACGATCCATTCGCGGACGGACCAAAATTTATCCCAGTTGATGGCGATCCATTCAAGGGCGAAAAAGTGGTCCCCGTTGAATCCAAAGGGTTTGTGGCGTCAGCTCTAGAGCCAATCACGAGTTATCCTGAAACCTATGCGGAGATGAACCGCGCCGGGCGGGAACGCATAGGGGAAGGATATACGCAGAGCGCGGAGGCTCTAACCGAGCCGCGTAGCGGGGGCGGTGCTGTCAAGCTCGCCAAGGGCGTCGGGAACATGGCCCTGGGTGCGGTTGAGACTGTTGCGTCTCCAATCAATGCCGCCTATCGAACTATCGTAGGTCGTCCGATTGAGGCCGTTACCGGGATCCCAAAGGAATATACGGAACTAGGCGCTCAGTTAGTAACGCCCGGGATCGGCCTAACGAGGTTGGCCACACGAGTTCAGAAGCCTCTCACCCCGCCAGTCGCACAGCCTGGGGCTGAAGTCGCGGCAGCCGGGGAACGGCTCGGTGTAGACCTCCCCCGTGCGGTGACGAGCGATTCAACAGCAGTTCAACAAGTCGGCAAGGGCGCAACGGCTGTCCCCATTGGGGGAGCTCCGCTTATCAATGCTTCAAAACAGGCGATAACAGACCTTGGTGAAGCTGCTACGGCCGCGCGTGCTGCATATGGAAGCGGGGAACCAGCGTTAGCAGGAGTTGCTGCGCGTGAAGGGATTACACAAGCTATAAGGTCAGGCCCGATTAAACAGAGGGTTACAGAGCTTTATGACCGCGTTGACGGCTTGGTGAATCCGACTGTCACTGGACCGATGCCGAATACACGTAATCTTGTCTCCAATATCGATGCGCGGCGTAAGAATGCCGCCATGCCAGAGAGTAGTGCAACCAAAGAACTTGGCGAGGCGCTATCTAGAAGCGGCATGAACTATGAAGGCATAAAAGACCTTCGGACCTATTTCGGTGAAATGCGGGATGGGAATATCCCAATTCCTCAAGGGATGACGGATACCGAGGTCAAGCAAATTTATGGTGCTCTTTCTACAGATATGCGTTTGATTATTGCGCGAGCCGGCGGTGCGGATGGTTTGAGGGTATTTGACCAGGCTAATCGGGCTGCTGCGCGCTGGGCTGGAATTAGGGAAGACCTCGGCAAGATTCTCAAAGTACAAAATGAAGAGGCCATCTTTGACAAGATCGCCGCAATGGCAGGATCAACGGCAAGAGCCAATATCAGTCTTCTCGGTCGTGTTCGTGGTGCCGTGGGACCGCAGAACTGGGACGAGGTGTCGTCCGCAGTAATAGCCAAGATGGGATGGCCACCTTGGGGGACTGGATTTTCTCCTGATGCATTTCTGACGGCATATAAGAAAATGTCTGAGGAAGGAAAGCGGATGCTATTCCGCTCCACGGGCAATGCCGATCACGCAGATGCAATTGATGACATCGCCAAGGTTTCGGAGAGATTCAAAGAGTTGAATAAGTTTGCCAACCCAAGCGGCACGGGGCAAACATCTGCATTGACTACCCTATTAACAGCGGCGGGAAGTGTTGTTTCAGCTCCCTTTGTTGGCATTGCCGCGCTCACGGGGCCATTAATAGCAGTTGGAACAATAACTGGCACTCGAATCCTATCTCATATCCTTGCTCGCCCTGTTACCGCTCGGCAAATGGCGAACTGGTCAAATGCCTATGCAAGCGTCGTTATCGCTCCAACGCCAAAATCATTAGGCGTGTTCGAGGCTGCGTCAAAGACCTTTGCCGCGAGCGTCGGGCGCGACTTCGGTAGGCCCGATCTTGTCGATACTCTTATGAGAAAGCTGCAACAGGTTCCCGCCCTGCAAGCACCTGGCATAGGCCGCACCGAGGATAACCAGCAGCCCATTCCAGGGATACCAGCACAATAACAGCACGACAACAAAATAGATCAGCAGGGCCCTGCTCGCGCGGGTCCTCAAATGTGTAAAAGTGCGTGTATTCATTGGGATAAATCACCATTTCGCTTTGCGCGCTTTTGACGACCATGAGAGTATAGGTCATGCGCCGCATCACGGGAATAGTCGGCAATCGATACGGGCGACTGGTCATCACCAGCGAGGCGCCGCCGGTAATAGAGAGGAGCGGGCGGGAACGCGCCGCCTTTGAGGTTCATTGCGACTGCGGCACCGTGAAGGTGATCAGGCTCAACACGCTCCGCAGCGGCAAGAGCCAAAGCTGCGGATGTGCGGCCGTGGAGAGGTTTAGGCAAAGAGTGACGACGCACGGCGACCGTGCGGGCGGCAGCCGCCCCTCAGTCGAGTACCATAGTTGGTGTGCAATGAAGCAGCGATGCACCAACCAGAACGTTGAGAAATGGCCGGGATATGGAGGTCGCGGCATCAAGGTCTGCGATCGTTGGCTCAACAGCTTCGAAAACTTTCTGTCAGACATGGGCCGGAAGCCATCACCAACGCACACGTTAGATCGCCGCGACAATGACGGTCACTACGAGCCGGACAATTGTCGCTGGGCAAGCCCCGTCGAGCAGGCTCGCAACAGACGGCCCCGCAAGAAAAAGTAAAGCCGAAACACTTCACCACAAACGACCCGCCCCTCGGCGGGTTTTTTGTTAACCGGAGTACGTGTCATCGCGAATGTTTTCGTTAATCCGTTCCCTCAGTTCTTCACCTCGGCACCGGCGGTCTATGCAAGCGGCGTCCTGAGATTCTATGCATCTG